>Ga0209647_1004536_pt1 | contig 10424 bp, 9 predicted proteins | sample GraSoi_2013_60cm_FD_185827 | JGI IMG/M metagenome (GOLD analysis project Ga0209647, IMG submission 185827) | Grasslands soil microbial communities from the Angelo Coastal Reserve, California, USA - Sample 9_17_2013_60cm (SPAdes) (version 2) | ecosystem: Environmental > Terrestrial > Soil >...
AATAGTACCATGACGACACGAAACCGTCGCAAGAGTGCACAGCTTGGGTTCGGGCAGTTTCGCTCTCACCATGCGCAGCCTGGCTGACCGGCCCACCTTTGGGTACTTATTCCGTGGCCGGCCTTTGTCACACCATGCTATTGTCCCCCCAACCCTTTCGGGCGAAGGTAAGGTGCTGCTTACACGACATCGATACCAGTCGTGCTCCCCTCTGGGAGCGGACAAAGAAGCGCCTTCATGGCGCACTTTAGGCAGACGCGCTCTGGCGCCGGTGATGCCGACACTTCGGGGCAAGACCTGCCCCTCATTCGCACGTTGGTATAATCGCTCTAGTGCTGCCCGCAGGCGCAGGTCCGCACCCTCCCAATACGCATGGTATTGGGCACTAGAGGGAAGGTAATCTGGTGGATCAAGGTAGGCTGCCAGGAATGCTGAGTAGAGATCACGCTGCACAGGACCTACGCAGCAAGAACATATATGAAACCTTTGACTGAGAGGCTTCTTGGCATACGTCCGGCAACCGTGACAATACTGGGACAGTTTAGTGGTGCGCGTGGGGAACTCGTGCAGGGTGCCGCCAGTCTTTGCAACTGTGCGTCTCAGATGGTCTATGAACATCCCTGGGGCACGTAGGCCCACGCTCTTGCCAAATCGTTTCTGCCAGCCTCGATAAGAAACTTTCTCGATACGAATGTCGTTACCGACACGGATAACCTCATTCACAAGCCGTCCATGCAGGCTCTTGCGATGAGCGGCAAGCTTGCGTCCCTGATGTGCCAGTCTTCGTCTCGTGGCGAGATAGCCCTTGCTATTCTTCCAGGTGAGGCGGCGCTTGTCATGCTTCTTGATGCGCCCTTTTTCGTCGTAGTTCTGCGCGTTGTTGGCACGGCGCTGTCTGTCCAGCTTGCGCTCTAAGCGCCGTTTCTTACGGGCATCGGGCCGCAGTTCCTCGCACAAGGGCACAAGGCGCGCCTCTCCCTCACGTGGGACAATAGCAATAGTCGAGGGTCCCAGGTCCAACCCGATCACGTCCTGCCCTGGCGTGTTTTTCTTCTTCTGATAAGGCGTGCCCTCGAGAGCGAGTTGGACGTAGTAGCGATAGCCCTGGCAATCAGCTCCTTGTGCTTTCGGGCTAGAGGCTTTGCGTCGGACCAACCGAGAGCACTTGATACGGTGGTCGAGTCCATATTTCACCACCGGGTCATTCCAATCGATCAGAGCTGGAATGCGGTCCTTGCCCCAGACCAGCCAGCCCCTGTTGCCTTCTTCGGGAGGTTGCAGGACAAAGCGCAACCCGGTATTGTTGCGCTTGCCCTCGATGCTATCCAGGCCGCGCCCCTTGCTCTTGAAGCGCACCTTCTTCGCCTTGCCGAGACACACCCGATTAGCTGCTTTATAGGCGCGGGTCGCCAGCGTTTGGGCGGTGACGGCATCGATGTGGTCGGCAATCCAGGTGCAATTGGCATGCTTAGCGAAATCGTGCAGGGCATATTCGGAGAAACCGTGCTCCTGTCGCAGTTGGGAGAATGCAGCGGCACGTTCCCGCTTCTGTGTCTTTGGGATGGCACGTGCTGCTTGCCATGCAGGATCAGCCCACATGCGGTGCAGACGCGCAAGGGCCTCGCCCAACAGCGCATTGTAGAGCGCGCGTGCTGCCTCAAAGTGTGCCTGCTGGCGCCTGGCTTGCCCTTCTGTCACGGCCAGCGGCAATTCCAGCAGGAAGGTGGGGGTCTTGCTCCTTTTCATGCGGCTGTGCTCTCCTTTCAAGCCTGGGGGTCTCTTGTCAGCATGCCTGCGCGATAGGCGCATAGAAAGACCTTGCTTGCACTTGTCATCCTGGTAGAAGACTTGTGCGGACGGGTATCAGCATGCTATACAGAGACTGTTCTACAATTGGCTGTCCTCACTTACTTGCCGATGAAGGTTTCTGTATCTCATAGCGGCTTCAACGAAGTCTATGTCGCCTTCCAGGTATCCCAACCCAATGTTACACATCCTGCATAATAGCCCACGGACGTTACCTGTTTCGTGGTCGTGGTCTACAGCAAGGTGGATGGGAGCACCATTCTTGCCCGTGACTGTTTCCGCCTTGCCGCAAATAGCGCAGACACCTCCCTGCTTTTCTAGCATTTCCAGGTACTGTTCAGGGGTCAGTCCGAATCTCCTCAGCGTAGATGGTCTCGTCATGTAGGGACGCTGCTTGAGGTATCTTGCCTTTCTCACCTTCTCCTTCGCTCGATATTCTGGGCTTGACTCCCTTTCCTTCTTGCGAGCCTTGACATGGTCGCGCGATCTGCTTGCTCTATCGTACCGACGGCAGCAGGAGAGGCATCTCTTATTTAGACCGTCGGGCTGTTCCCTATCGCGGCCGAATTGATTGAGCTGTTTCTCTTTCTTGCAGGTTTTGCATACTTTCACTCGTGTTTCTTCCACTTGCTGCCCTTTCCCTCAACAGATGTAGGATATCAAGTCTAGTCAGTAGAGTCTACAGTATTTGCTCGATTGGAACAAACTAGAATAAATCGAATTAAACCGTTTCTTTTTAGATTATATCACATTTATCTGATTTTTTCAAGTGTTGCGAGATTGTGATAGAATGTTGTCAACGGTTACAGATCAATCTTAGGGAGTTGCTCTAATGCAGGTTAACGAAGAGTGGGTGACCATGAGGGAGGCAGCTACGCGCTTAAAGGTGACTCCCTCAAAGTTGTCCAGACTGGCGAAAAGCGGAAAGATACGCACAAAAGATGATACGGTGGATGAACGTGTCACGCTGGTCGAGTTTAACGAAGTACGTGCATTGCTAGAGTCCAGTATTAGGTACAAACGGTAGAGGTTTCTAAAGCGAACGGGGACGAGCGGGAAAGGTACTGGATACACTTTTTTGAAGACTGGCGCACGGCTGATATATAAACTGTTCTGCCCGAAGTAACGCACAACGAGGGATAGTTACGTTACAAGGACTCAGTCCTTGATAAGAGGAGGAAGTCAGTATCTCTTCAAGATGCATACTGTATCTGTGACTGTGAAAGAGGAGGTAATTTCCTTGAAGAGGAGAAATAGAAGGTACATCCATCTTGGACTAATTCCGTCTGCTTGTTGACGAGTAAAGAGGTATAAAGTACCCTTGAGAAGCAGATTCAGGAGAATGACAATAGCCCCCAAATCCGCTCCGTACTCCCATTCACCCTCATCATGACAGTTATGGAAGATCCAGAAGGTTGCATAGACCGTTATTTGAGTGCATACTTTGTCTTGAAGGAGCAAGAAAAATGACACAAGAGGAGGGAATGCTCCACTACGAAGCAGATCATTACGAGTCTCCTTAAAGGGGTAAGCCACTTGCGGTCTTCTCTCGCGAGGATATGGCAGACGAGGAGGAGAAACCATAGACGAAGAAAAAAAGTGGAAAGACCATTCTTCCTCTATTCATGCAAGAATGGTAAATTGACAAGAACCTGGCGAAAGACTTATGCTTTGTGTATGGCGATATGGTCTCAGCCAGTCAAGGGAACGTCTTACTATGATGAAGGAGTTTTGAATGCCCGAAGAGCCGAAGGTTTCAGCGGCACCTATTGAAGAAGCAACGGGGAATCCGGTATCAGAAGATGTGGCTTCTTCTGAGGAAGCCAGGGGGAATGCCATATCGGAAGATTTTGAGGCAGGAGTACTAGCTCAGTTGGATAGCCTCTACCGCACAGCTCTGCGCCTGACGCGCAACCAGCAAGAAGCCGAGGACCTGGTCCAGGAAACCATGCTCAAGGCATTTCGTTTCGCCAACAGCTATCACCCCGGCACGAACCTGAGAGCATGGCTCTTCCGGATTTTGAACACTTCTGCGATCAACCGCTATCGAAAACAGGCTACCCATCCTGCAACGACATCACTGCCGGAGGGGGAGGACTTTTATCTGTATAATCGCATCCGAGATATGAGTGGCCAGGAACTGAGCGCAGGGGCCGAGGAAGAGGTACTGAGTAAGTACCTGGACGACGATGTCTACAAGGCCTTAAACGACCTGCCTATGAACTTCCGCATGCCAATTATCCTGGCCGACATTGAGGGGTTGTCCTACAAAGAAATCGCCCAGGCACTGCAAATTCCAATCGGAACAGTTATGAGCCGTATCTCTCGCGCCCGCCGCCAATTACAGAAATCACTCTGGCAATATGCGAGAGATAAGGGGTACGTTCCTGTACAGGCATCTGATCAAGCCGATGAGAAAGAGACATAAACTCTTAGATGACGTGCCCGTCCATCAGACGCATTGTCTCGCTGCCGCTACGTGTAATGCGCACATCAACACTGCGCCGATCTAAAGCATTCTCAGAACGCCTCACTAAGCCCTTGCGTTGCAAACGAGCAATGGCCTTTGTTGCCGCGGCTGAGCTCACGCTCAGGGCAGAGGCCAACTCTCCTACAGACCAATGTTCGCGACGTGACAGGATAGTAAGTACCTCTAGTTGACGTGGGGTAATAGTGGTAGTATCCCGGCTTGCTATGGTCATAGACTTCATCTCCTGCAAGAATACAATCTTCGCACAACACTTCATCCTGCGAGTAAATGATGCAAGATTCAGTTTACAAGATCCTTCAGAGGAGGAAGTCGGGTAACATATGCGAGTAAATCGCCAAATTTTGCTAACAAAAACGTCAGCAGGTCTCTTTGACTCTACGGTAGATCAGTGTATCTCGACCGCATTCATTGCCTGATTTGTCTTTTGACACTTGAGGGTAAAGGCAAAGATGCTTCCCTTCCCGGGCGTGCCGGAACTCTCCACCCAGATACGCCCTCCCATAGCCTCGATCAAACGCTTACTGATATACAGCCCTAAACCGGTGCCTCGCGCTGGACTGTTCATGTCACGTTCGAGCCGTACAAAGCGTTCAAAAAGGCGCTCTTGATCGGCTGCTGGAACGCCTAATCCAAAGTCGCGCACGCGCAGCGTCACATCCTCACCGCGTGTCACTGCGGAAATATCCACGCTGGTACCTGCCGGCGAATATTTAATGGCATTGCCCACCAGGTTCAGCAAAACCTGGCGCAAGCGTAATTCATCGGCCACGACCATGATATGCGCGGGCACATTCACCTGGACATGCCGATTTTCACGCTGCATTATTGCTTCCAGAATCTCTACGATATACATGACTGAGCTTGCAAGTGATACCGTGCAGAGACTAACTTGCTCAACATCAGTCTCCACGCGGCTGGCATCCATGATATTGCCTACCAGCAGCACCAACTCGTCGCTGCTGCGCTGGGCCTTTGCAAGAAAGGATGAACGCTCCTCGGCTGAAAGGCTGGCATTATATTGCTCCAACAGATCGATATAGCCCTGTACAGCCGTGAGAGGGGTGCGCAGTTCATGCGATGCGGTCATGATAAACTGGTCTTTTAGGCGGTCTAGCTCTTTCTGACGCTCATATGCCGCACGCAGGGCGATAGTAATCTGTGCATTTTCCATAGCAGCGGCGCATTGGTTTGCAAACATACCTAGAACTCGCTTCTCTTCTTGGGAGAAGCGATGCGGGCGTGGGTAGGTCAGCACAAGCATTCCGTGGTGCCGCTGTCCCCGAGTCAAGGGAATCCACGCGAAAGGGAACTGAGGCGTTTGCGGCAGGCAGGGAGGAACATCTGCTGATGGACCTTTCCACGACCCAGGGCTACTTCCTTCATAAAACCAGGCCGTCCAGTCGCGTGCCTGGAGCGATGTTAAACGCTCAAGAGTGGTCAAGCGTGGGCCTGAGCCCAGGTGTATTACATGCCGCAGTATCTGATCACCTTCATCATGCAGCCACACCTCTGCACCAGCCATGACGGCCCCAGCGGCAACCGTCGCATACGCAACGGCGACTTCTTCGATGCTCTGGTATGCTTTCTCCAGTGTTGCACTGGCGCTGTACAGGGTATTGAGGGTTGCCACGTGCCGGCTTGCCTGTACATACAAGCGCGCAGTCTCCAGCACGGGGGAGAAACGAGAGGTAATGAGATCTATAACCTCGAAATCAGGACCCGCGTATGGTTCGCGATCTCCACGTTGACCCAATACCAGTATACCGATCATCTTGCCCTGTGTTCGAACAGGAGCCAATAGTGGATCAGGGTCCGCAGGGAGTGTAGTTGCCAGGAACCTGGAAAGACCTGCTGGCTGATCCGTAGTAGCTTTGGAGGCTTCACTGAGCAAGAGCGGGCGCTTCGCGTTTGCAATATTTTCTATGATAGGTACCTGCGCCCTTAACCAGTCAGTATGCAGCAAAGGAGAAGCCTGCTGATGAGCCTGCGCGTTTTCACTAGTAGATTTGTCTATGTGCAAAAGTTGCTGTACCAGGCGCCTGCGGTTCGTATCGTTCGGATTATCTTCTCTAAGGACTGGGGAGAGGCGGTAGTAGCCAGTATCCTCGTCCAGGACAAACAGGCAGACCTCCTGCGTCTCGAACGCATTGACTGCGGCCATCGTAAGCAATGCTGACGCTTCGTCAAGGTCGAATGGTTCGCGAGTTAACAGATCAGGTTTCTCGATGAGACGGCGGTAGTGCACAATTTCACTGAAGAAAAGGCGTTCAGTGATCACGTGTGATAACCACCAGGCACATGGCCCCAGTATCAACAGAACGATAGCAATGAAAACGATACGTGCTGTGGCATCACCGGTCCAGATTAGATTGCCGAGCATCACCACAAGGTAGCCAAGCACAGCCAGGGCAACACCGCCGGTTATCCAGGCTACGGCGCGGCGAATATAACTATCGAAAACAAGAATCTGGTAACGCAGAATCGAGTAGCCAAGCGCTAAGGGCAACAAGACTGCTGTGAGGGTACTTACCTGACTATCTATCTGGTATTGTGGCGGCAAAAATAACTGGGGCAGCAGTGTCAGGAACAGGAAAGGTGCAAACGCCAGGATGATACCAATTACAAAAAGGCGTAGCTGCTGGCGTGCCCGCAACGAGGAAGCCTGGCGATAGGAGAAGATGGTGGTGGCTAGAATACCTGAGAGTGCTAGCACATAATAACTATTCACCAGGACATTCAACCAGCTCGGAAGTTGCAAAATGAAAGAATCATTAAGAAAAGAATAGAGCATAGTGATGATACTCAAGAGAATCAACACGGCTATATACACGCGCAACAGAAGACCATAATAGTAGCGCAAACCAGGTTTGGAGATAGACTCTGACGCTGTAGCTAGATGCCTATGGGACGCAAGATAATTTTTAGGAAAGATCAGCAACAGGGCTGAAAAAAGGATCAGTGTAAGCGAACTGCCGATGTCAGCGATAGTTTGGAATCGAGCATCATTTGCCTGAACAGCTGCCGTTTCTACAGCAAAAACGACCATCATGGTAAGGGAAAAACAGAAGAGTAAGAAGGCTACACGACGATCGCGTGCAAAGAGCCAGACCAGGGCGCCAACAGCCAGGTACAAGATTGCGATAAAGGCTGAAAAGCCAAAACGTGCCCAATCGAGGGGAGAAACACTGGCCGGTGTGAAGAAGTGCAGGCCATCAAAGATCAACAGCAGGAAATAGAGTACGATGGCGACCAGGATTACGAGGAGGCGACCAGTTCTGATACGCGCCCATGACACATATCTCATGCAATTTCCTCCCGAGCAATTGAAGCGAAGCTTCAACTATCCCTCGCCACATACTTTCAAGTCTGTCACTCAAGTCCTGTTAAAATACGCAGTGTAGGAGAAACGGGCCTGAGAGATTCAAACTCGCGCAAGCGGTCGCGGGCGCGCTCACGATATAAAATACAAATACCCCAGGTGGCTAGGATACCTTCTTTCAGCGCACGCAGGTACTCATTTCTCTCTGCATCAGAAAGCTCCGATATTTTCTGAAGAGCATCATCAAAACTTTCACCCGCCGCCCCTCGCGTTTTTGCCATCTCTGTAGCAGCAAGCACGATAGGCAATGTTTTTTTCCCGCGCACCAAGTCGGATTTCGTACTCCTGGGAGTGGCTCCCGCGTCTTCAAGTAATATGGAAGGGATTACATCTTGCAATAAATAATACAAGTCATGAGAGTCATTGTCAAGTTGCGCCGCGGTGCCGAGCAGCAGGCCAAATTCTGCAAACTGCTCGCACAATACAGTATCAGCACCAGCGCACTGTGCCCCCAACCGGCAGGCTAGTCGTAGAATCGCCCCAGCCTTGACTGCTGCGATGTCTATGCACTCTTCGCGCGTAAAGTCTAGAGCGGATCGCTGCTCCGCCAGCAAATCGCGGTGTTGACCAGAAGTAATGCCAAGGGCAGATTCCTGGAGCGTATTGAGCAGGCTGAGGATGTTTACAGGGTCAACGCCCAGGTCTGACAAGGAGAGCAGAGCCTGCTGTGCCAGGGTCAAGAGGACTGTCGTGACATTCAGGACACGTGCTGCTCCTAGTTCTTGCATAATTGGTGTCTGATCTTCATCTTCCACATCATCAAGTAAGTCGAGAGCAGCACAAAAACATTCAACGGAAACGGCTATACTACTTACGTATATGGGATCAATATCAGGGGAAACATGCTGTGCCACCAGCAGGGTAAGCAGCGACCAGATGCCAGCGGGACGAGTAGTGCGAGGGGAAATAATACCGGTCAGAGGTTGATAGAGAAGTTTACCCTCCTCCTGAAAGGCACGGACGACATCAGCATACATTGCAGGATGAACCGCCGTTAAAAGAAAGTTTAGCCGCTCTCTAAGCAATTCTTGTTGAGCGGCGAACGGATTTTCGAGTGGTTGAAGCACATTATCCATTGCTGGAGGTATAACTATTCTACTAAAGCTGTGCTACCACCAATGAAGGGAAGGCCCCAACGGCTCCTCCAATGATAGATGTGGCACCAATTGCTTTACGACCTGGGCCATTCTCGGCGAAAAGCCCTCGCGCATAATCACGCTGTCAGGGTCATGCTCCAGTTCTTTATGCAATTCCTCGTCCGTGGAGACACGATGGACAAAGTCCTGGATCTGCTGCTCTTCCATGCAGGTAACGGTCCTTTCTTTCCAGGGTTGTTGAGTAAATACCAACGAACCCAGACTACTTGTTATACAAGAAACTACATCGTGCTTGCTACTACTCAAAAAATGGAATAACAATGTGGCCAGGGGATAGAATAAAAGAACGCTACGAGTCCGAACGTGCGCTCAAACAGACTTCAAGCATACGAGCAGGCAACCACCTGTCATTATTATACACAAGAGTAGAGAAAAATGCAAGAGCTTACGCCTGGCAGTTGAAAGTGAAGTTGTTGTCGTGGCAGCAATCAAGCGGTGGGTCGTGTCGAGGAGCTTGAGGAGATCTTTACCAAAGCGCGGCGAAGGGCCCTGGGCTTCAGCCCTATGGATGTAAGCTACGCCGCCCGCAGGCGGAACTTGCCTCTCCTGCATTTCCACTTGCACTGTTCGCAAAAAGAATGGATGGATAGTTCTCTTGCACATGGACGCGGTAAAAGCACTACCGTACCACATCGCTCCGTGTGCTATGCGAGACACAAGTTGCGATCGCGAGTTGGCTCGCTCATGCGCATGAACCGAACTGGCGCCGTGGGACGACACGGCTGTGTCATTCCAGAAGCCCACGGCGCGGGAGTCGTGGGGAGTCGTCACCAGCAGGAGGAGAAATCATGGACCCATCGAATCAGCTCTTCGGCCATTACCTTCGCTATCGCATGGACATGCAAAAGAGAATGGCTGAACAGCATAACGGCCAGCCAGAAGTGAAGAAAGTATCAGGTATTGGAGCAGCCATTGGGAAGCTGCTCAGAAACATGGTGAGCTATCAAAAGTACCCTGCTACTCACAAAGAGCCAGGGCTTTCTCCGGACTGGTCCAAGAAGCAGTTGGAGCAACAGACTTACCATTGTCTTCACTGCTCACACTGTCCAGAAGGAGCTCTGGCTGAGTCAAGCACCCCTGCATTCTATGCAGGGGCTTGTGAAGCGATCCGGCTTGCCACCGGGGAGCCAACAAGGGCAACTGCGAGACTAGCTTGCCCAAGCTCGGAAACGGGCGTTTGAAGGGAGCTGAATCAGCCGGGCGTGGCGACCCACAAGACGAGAGAGACGCCTCCCTAATCTCTCTCCGCTCTGCTGATCAGCAGCGAAGGGAACATAGCACACTCGAAAGAGGTTTACTACACATGTCGCACATCTTTGTCCCGGTGGTCGATACGGAAGACAATCCACTCATGCCGACAACTCCATCCAGAGCCAGAAAATGGGTAAAAAGCGGCAAGGCGACGCACTTCTGGAAAGGTGGGTTCTTTTGCGTCCGGCTCAACGTCGAGCCGTCAGCGCGCATCGTGCAGCGTGTTGCGGTGGGGATTGATCCTGGGAGCAAGCGGGAAGGATATAGCGTGATGAGTGCCGCTCATACCTATACCACTATCCAGGCAGAAGCGAGGGTTGGGGTCAAGGAAGCGGAAAGG
>Ga0209647_1004537_pt1 | contig 10424 bp, 7 predicted proteins | sample GraSoi_2013_60cm_FD_185827 | JGI IMG/M metagenome (GOLD analysis project Ga0209647, IMG submission 185827) | Grasslands soil microbial communities from the Angelo Coastal Reserve, California, USA - Sample 9_17_2013_60cm (SPAdes) (version 2) | ecosystem: Environmental > Terrestrial > Soil >...
CGGCATCATGGGGCGGGCGATCGACCGCGCCGGCATCCAGTTCCGCATGCTCAATCGCAGCAAGGGCGCGGCGGTACGCGGGCCGCGCGCCCAAGCCGACCGCAAGCTCTACCGCCAGGCGGTGCAGAATCTGCTGGCGGCGCAGAACGGGCTCGAGATCCGCGCCGCCGCCGTCGAGGATCTTCAGCTCAACGCGGCGGGCGCGGTGGCCGGGGTGGTGCTCGCCGATGGCAGCCTCGTCACCGCGGGACGGGTGGTGCTCACCACCGGGACCTTCCTGCGCGGCGTCATCCATCTCGGCGAGCGCCAGATCCCCGCCGGCCGCGTCGGCGAGGCGCCATCGCTCGGCCTGTCGCAGACGCTGTCGCGCGCCGGTTTCGCGCTCGGCCGGCTGAAGACCGGCACGCCGCCGCGGCTCGACGGGCGGACGATCGATTGGGCCGGGCTCGAGGCCCAGCAGGGCGACGACCCGCCAGTGCCTTTTTCCTTCCTGACCAATGCGATAACGACACCGCAGATACCCTGCCACATCACCGGGACGACGCCGGCGAGTCACGCGCTGATCACCGCCAATCTGCATCGCTCGCCGATGTATTCCGGCCAGATCGAGGGCACCGGGCCGCGCTATTGCCCGTCGATCGAGGACAAGGTGGTCCGCTTCGCCGCGCGCGAGCGCCATCAGATCTTCCTCGAGCCGGAGGGGCTCGACGACGACACCGTCTATCCCAACGGCATCTCGACCTCGCTGCCCGAGGCGGTGCAGACCGCATTGCTGCGCACCATTCCGGGCCTCGAGCATGCGGCGATGCTGCGGCCGGGCTATGCCATCGAATACGATTACGTCGATCCGCGCGAGTTGCGGCCGACGCTGGAGACGCGCCGCGTCGCCGGTCTTTACTTCGCCGGGCAGATCAACGGCACGACCGGTTACGAGGAGGCAGCCGGGCAGGGGCTGGTCGCCGGGCTCAATGCCGCTCTCGCGGCCGGGGGCGGCGGCGAGTTCGTGCTCGACCGCGCCGATGCCTATATCGGCGTGCTGATCGACGATCTCGTCACCCGCGGCACCAGCGAGCCCTATCGGATGTTCACCTCGCGCGCCGAGTATCGGCTGATCCTGCGCGCCGACAATGCCGATCAGCGCCTGACCCCGCTCGGTATCCGCAGCGGCTGCGTCGGCGCGCCGCGCGAAGCCGCCTTCGCCGCCAAGCTGGCAGAGCTCGATCGCGTGCGGGCGCTGGCCCGGACTCTCCGCCTGACGCCGCCGGCGCTCGGCCGCCATGGCATCGCCGTCAATGCCGACGGCGTGCCGCGCAGCGCGGCTGAGCTCCTGGCCTATCCCGAGATCACGCTGACCCGGCTCGCCGCGATTTGGCCGGCGCTTGCCGGGATCGCGCCTGAGATCGCCGAGCAGCTCGAGATCGATGCCCGTTATGTCGGCTATATCGAGCGCCAGAGCGCCGATATCCTGGCCTTTCGGCGCGATGAGGCGCTGCGCCTGCCGGAGGATCTCGACTATGCCGCGATCGGCAGCCTGTCGAGCGAGATCCGCTTCAAGCTCAGCGCGACGCGGCCGGCGACGCTGGGCGCGGCGGCGCGCATCAGCGGCGTGACGCCGGCGGCGCTCGTCGCGTTGCTGAAATATGTTCGGCGCGGCGATTTGCGGGCATCGGCCTAAGTGCTGCCGCCGCTCACCGCCGCGAGCTTCCAGAAGCAGACCGGTGTTTCACGTGAAACAATGGCGCGGCTCCAGGCTTATGTCGAATTGCTCGCCGCCTGGAACCGGCGCATCAATCTCGTCGGCCCGCGCACGCTCGGCGATATCTGGCGCCGTCACATTCTCGATTCGGCGCAGCTCTTCCCTCTCCTCCCGCCGAAAGCCCGCGTGCTGCTCGATATCGGCAGCGGGGCAGGGCTGCCGGGCCTCATCCTTGCCATTCTCGGCGGCAGAGAGGTCCATCTCGTCGAGGCTGATCAGCGCAAATGCGTGTTTCTGCGCGAGGCGGCGCGGATCACCGGGACGCCGGTTCACCTCCACCCGCAAAGGCTGGAGACGATCCCCCCTTTCGCTGCCGACGTGGTCACCGCCCGAGCCTTCGCACCTTTGGCCGACCTACTAGATCAAGCGGAACCTTTCATAGCTACCCACAGCATATTGTTGGCTCTGAAGGGTCGGACGGTCGGCGAGGAATTGACCGAGGCGGCTAAAGCGTGGAATATGCGTGCCACGCAGCGCCAAAGTGTTTCGGATCCCTCCGGCACCGTGCTGTATCTGGAACAGGTGATCCGTGCAGACCATAACGGCACCGCTCGACGCTCCTGAAGAACCGGCCGAGCCCGTCGCCGCCCCCGTCGCCAGCGTGGCATCGCCGCGGAATTCGGCGCCACGGATCCTGGCGATCGTCAACCAGAAGGGCGGCGTCGGCAAGACGACGACGGCGGTCAATCTGGCGACCGCGCTCGCCGCGGCGGGAAAACGCGTCCTGGTGATCGATTTCGACCCGCAGGGCAATGCCAGTACCGGGCTCGGCGTCACGCGCCAAAACCGGCGCGTCACCAGCTATGACGTTCTGCTCGGCGATGTATCGGTCGTCGATGCGGCGGTGGCGACGCCGATTCCGCTGCTGTCGCTGGTGCCGTCCTCGGTCGATCTGTCGGGTGCCGAGATCGAGCTGGTCGACGTTTCCGGCCGCGAGTTCCGCCTGCGCAAGGCGCTCGACGGCATCGCCGGCGCCTATGATTACGTGCTGATCGACTGCCCGCCCTCGCTCGGCTTGCTGACGCTGAATGCGCTCGTCGCTTCACACGCAGTGCTAGTACCTCTTCAATGCGAATTCTATGCATTGGAGGGGCTGAGTCATCTCGTCCGCACCGTCGAGCGGATCAAGCGCTCGCTCAACCCAGGGTTGGAGATTCAAGGCGTCGTGCTCACCATGTTCGACAAGCGCAACAATCTCTCCGATCTCGTCGCCGCCGACGTGCGCGGCCATTTCGGCGACAAGGTCTACGACACCGTCATCCCGCGCAACGTGCGGATCTCCGAGGCGCCTTCGCACGGCAAGCCGGTGCTGCTCTATGATTTTCGCTCGGCGGGCGCCCAGGCCTATATCCATCTCGCGAGCGAAGTGCTGCGTCGTGAACAGGCTCTCAGCGCATGACGATGGACATGGGTGCGAGCGCCGTTGAGGGGGATGGTGCGGTGAGCGAAGAGGGCAAGCGGCGTAATCTCGGCCGCGGACTTTCGGCGCTGTTCGGCGAGGAGAGCGACGATATCGCCGCCGCCGATCGCCAGCGCGTCGGCAAATCCGTGCCGATCGGCTTCCTGCGCGCCGGGAGGTTCCAGCCGCGTCACCGTTTCGACGACGATGCGCTGCGCGCCCTCGCCGATTCGATCCGCGAGAAGGGCGTCCTCCAGCCGCTCCTCGTGCGCCGCCATCCCGACGCCGCCAACAGCTACGAGATCATCGCCGGCGAGCGGCGCTGGCGCGCCGCGCAGCTGGCGCAGCTGCACGAAGTCCCGGTCATCATCAAGGAGCTCGACGACCGCGCCGCGCTCGAGATCGCGTTGGTCGAGAACATCCAGCGCGCCGACCTCACCGTGCTCGAGGAGGCGGAGGGCTATCGCCGCCTGATGGCCGAGTTCGGCCACACCCAGGAAGCGCTCGCCACCGCGGTCGGCAAGAGTCGCAGCCACGTCGCCAACATGATGCGCCTGCTCGGCCTGCCCGAGCCGGTGAAGCAGCTCCTCGACAGCGGCGAGCTCAGCGCCGGCCACGCGCGCGCCTTGCTCAACGCCGTCGACCCCGCCGGAATGGCGCGCGAGATCGTTCGCCGCGGCCTCAACGTGCGTCAGGCCGAGCTGCTCGCCAAATCGGGCAAGACGGCGCGCCACAGGACGGCGCCGGCGAAGGATGCCGACACCGCGGCGCTCGAGCGCGACCTCACCAATCTTCTCGGCCTCAAAGTGGCGATCAGCTTCGCCGAACGCGGCGGCGCGCTGACCATCCATTATCGCACGTTGGAGCAGCTCGACGACGTGATCCGCCGTCTCCACCACGACCCGGTGGGGGCGGGTGACTAAGCTCGGCCTGTTGCTACTGCGTCATTGCGAGCCGCAGGCGAAGCAATCCATCTCGCCGCGTCGCGATGGATTGCTTCGTCGCTGCGCTCCTCGCAATGACAAGCAATAGGCAACTTGAACCGATCATGCGCTAAGATCAGCGTCCGCGCGCTGCCCGCGCAATCGTGAAAAGTGCCTCGCGCGCAACGGTTTCCTGCGGCAGCACGGCGCGCTTGCTGTCGAGCTCGGCGCGGGTCAACGAGTCGAGCGCCGCGGCAATGCGGCGCGGCTGCCAGGTCGCCAGCTGGGCTTTGAAGCGATCGACGAATTTGAAGAAGATCGGCGGTCGCAGCAGCCGCGTCGCCTCGTCGGCGGAGCCGCCGCCGGCGACGCGCGCGGCGGCGAGATGGAGGCGGTGGAAATGCCGCATCGTCGCGCGCAGGATGCTGATCGGCGCCTGGCCCTCCTGCAGGCAGCGCAGCAGCGCGTTGTCGAGCTTGGCCGGCTCGCCATCTGCCGCGGCATAGACGAGCTCCTCGACGGAGAGCGAATTGGTCTCGCCGATACAGGCGACGGCGTCGGCGAGCTCGACCCGCCCGCCATCGCCGACATAGAGCGTCAGCTTCTCGAGCTCCTGCCGCGTCACCAGCCGATCGCCGCCGAGATGGGCGACGAGATAGGCCTGGGCGTCGCCGCTGATGGCGATGCGGCGGGCGCTCAGCGTCTCGCGGACGAGATCGGCGAGGTCGCGCGCCGAATCGGCATAGCAGGCGATGGCGGCGGTGCCCGCCGCCGTCTCGCATAATTTGCGCAGGCTGGAGCGACCCGGAAGATCGCCGGCCTCGACGACGACGAGGCTGTCGCCGCGTGCGCTACCGAGCGTCGCGGCGAGCAGCGTCGTCAGCCCGTCAGTGGCGTCGCGAATGCGCACGACGCGCCGACCGCCGACCAGGCTCATCGCCGCCACCTCGTCGGCCAGCCGCGCCGGGTCGCCGGCGAGAGCAGCGGCGGAAAGCTCGCTGATGCGGAAGGGATCGGCGAGATCGGGACAGATCGAAGCCGCCAGCCGCTCGGCTCGCTCGCGCACCTGGCCGCCATCGGGACCGTAGAACAGCGCGGCGCGCAGCTCCGGCGGCGGCTGGCGCAGAAACTCGCCGAGGCTGTTGGCCGGGATCTTCACGCCGTGCCCCGGCCGCGCTCAGCTCTTTGCCGTTTTGCGGCGGAAATAGGCCGAGACGCGGGTGCGGATATCGACGCTGATCTCATCTGCCGCACGCTTCTGCGCGTCGTTGTTGGAGACGACGACCGAATACGGACTCTCGCCGACATCGTAGGAATCGTTGATCCGCAACGCGCCGTACAGTACCGGCGCGTTGGTTACCCCTTCTGTCATCGTGAAGCTGCCGTAGACGACGAAGAGCTCGCGCGACGCCGTCCCGTCCTTGCGGATGACGTAGTCGGCCGTCGCGCTTTGCAGCAGCACGGTCAAGGTATAGCGCTTCGCAATCTTGGCGCCGGTGGGATTGAAGCTGTCGCGCAGCGAGTTGGCGAGGATCTGCCCCATGCGCTCGGAGATCGGCGTGATCTGGACCGAAGCGAGATCCTCGTCGAACTCGGTGTCATCCGCGCCGATGTCGTAAAGCGGATGGAAGCCGCAGCCGGCCAGCACGCAACAGGCGAGGAAGACGGCGCCGGTCGAGATCCTTCGACGCCGCCGCGTCACGGCTCCGCTCAAGGCGAGGTGAGTTTTCCATCCACCATTAATGACATATCCCCACATGACCCTCATCCTGAGCGAAGCCCGCAAGGGCGTAGTCGCCATTCGAGACGCCGCCAGCGGCGGCCCCTCATGGTGAAGGGATGCGGCTGCTGCTCCGTCGCTCCCATCACGCGACGACATTGATGATCCGGTTCGGCACTATGATGATCTTGCGCGGCGCGCGCCCTTCGAGCAAGCGTTGCACGGCGGGCAAGGCGAGCGCCGCCGCCTCGGCGGTGGCGGCGTCGACATCGCGCGGCAGCGTCAGCGTGCCGCGCAGCTTGCCGTTGACCTGGACCGCGATCGTCACGCTGTCCTCGACGGTGAGGGCGGGATCGGCCTTCGGCCAGGGCTGATCGACGAGCAGCGTGGTATGGCCGAGCTCGTGCCACAACGCCTCGCCGAGATGCGGCATCATCGGGCCGAACAGCCGCACCGCGGTCTCGAACCCCTCGCGCAGCACCGCGCCGGTGCTCGCCTGATTGTCGTCGAGCGCCTCGAGCAGGTTGGTGAGCTCGCGGATATGGGCGACGCCGCGATTGAAGCGGAACTTGTCGAGATCCTCGCCGACCGCCGCGATGGTGCGGTGGATCGCATGACGCGCGGCGCGCGCCGGCGCGCTGAGCTCGTCGGGCACCGCCGTGCCGGGCGGCGGCAGCGTCAGCGGCGGCTCGGTGATCATCCGCCACAGCCGGTTGACGTAACGCCATACTCCGTCGATCCCGGCATCTGTCCATTCTAGGTCTCGCTCAGGCGGGCTATCTGACATCAGGTAGAGCCGCGCCGTGTCGGCGCCATATTCCTCGACGATGCCGTCGAGGCCGACGACGTTCTTCTTCGACTTGCTCATCTTCTCGAGCCGGCCGGTGGTCACCTGGCGACCCCGGCCGTCGTGCGGAATCCCGTCCGGATCCTGCACGATGACCTCCTCGGGGAACAGCCAGTTGCCGTCCGCATCCTGATAGGTCTGATGGACCACCATGCCCTGGGTGAACAATCCGGCGAAGGGCTCCTTGAAGTCGAGATAGCCGCACTGCCGCAGCGCCCGCATGAAGAAGCGCGAATAGAGCAGATGCAGTACGGCATGCTCGACGCCGCCGATATACTGATCGACCGCCATCCAGTACGCGACCTCGTCGGGCTCGAAGGCTTTCTCCGAGCGCGGCGAGCAATAGCGCAGGAAATACCACGACGATTCGAAGAAGGTGTCGAGCGTGTCGGTTTCGCGCTCCGCCTTGCCGCCGCAGCGCGGGCAATCGACATGCTTCCACGTCGGATGGTGGGCGAGGGGATTGCCCGGCGTGTCGAAGATGACGTCGGTGGGCAGGACGACCGGCAATTGCTCGTCCGGCACCGGCACGATGCCGCAGCGCGGGCAATGGATGATCGGGATCGGACAGCCCCAGTAACGCTGCCGCGAGACGCCCCAATCGCGCAGGCGATAGATGATCGTGCGCTCGCCGGCGCCGAGCTTTTCGAGCCGCTCGCCGGCGGCGCGCTTGGCGTCTGCGACGCCGAGTCCGTCGAGAAAGCGCGAGTTGAACACCGTGCCGTCCTCGAGATAGGCGGTGTCGCCGATGGTGAAATCGTCCGGCGCGACGCCTTTCGGCAGCACGACCGGGATTACCGTGAGCCCGTATTTGCGGGCGAAATCGAGGTCGCGCTGATCATGCGCGGGACAGCCGAAGATCGCCCCCGTGCCGTATTCCATGAGGACGAAATTGGCGACGTAGACGGGAAGCTCGATCGCCGGGTCGAAGGGATGGCGGGCGCGCAAGCCGGTGTCGTAGCCCTTCTTCTCGGCCGCCTCGATGACCGCCTCGCTGGTCCCCATGCGATTGCATTCGGCGATGAATTCGGCGAGAGCGGGATTGCCGGCGGCGACCTCCTGGGCCAGCGGATGATTGGGCGCGACGGCGAGGAACGAGGCGCCGAACAGCGTGTCCTGGCGCGTCGTGAAGACCTCGAGCTTGCCGCTTCGCCCGGCCAGCGGAAAGAACACCCGCGCGCCCTCGGAGCGGCCGATCCAATTCTCCTGCATGAGGCGGACGCGCTCGGGCCAGCGGTCGAGGCCGCCGAGCGCCTGGAGCAGATCCTCGGCGAAATCGGTGATGCGCAGGAACCATTGCGAGAGCAGCCGCTTTTCGACCAGCGCGCCGGTGCGCCAGCCGCGCCCGTCGACGACCTGCTCGTTGGCCAGCACCGTCTGGTCGACGGGATCCCAGTTGACCCACGATTCCTTGCGATAGGCGAGGCCGGCGGCGAGGAAGTCGATGAACATCTTCTGCTCGTGCCGGTAGTATTCCGGATGACAGGTCGCGATCTCGCGCTCCCAGTCATAGGTCAGGCCCATGCGCTTGAGCTGTCCGCGCATGGTGGCGATGTTCTCGTAGGTCCAGTCGGCCGGATGTACCTTGCTGGCGATGGCGGCGTTCTCGGCGGGCAGGCCGAAGGCGTCCCAGCCCATCGGGTGCAGCACGTTGAAGCCCTGCGCGCGCTTGTAGCGCGCCACCACGTCGCCCATCGTGTAGTTGCGCACATGCCCGACATGAAGCTTGCCGGACGGGTAGGGGAACATCTCCAGCACGTAGTATTTCGGGCGCGAGCGATCGACGGCGACATTGAACGATCGGCGCTCCTGCCAGACCGCCTGCCACTTCGCCTCGTTTTCCTTGAAATTATAGCGCGACATCGCGCCTTCCCTGGCTGATTGATTGTCGGATCGACGCCCTCGGCATCCCCCGGCTTCCCCCCCTCGGCTTACCAGGGGGACGCCTCTCCGCTGGGTAGCGGCGGGGCCCGCTGCTTCGCCCGCTACTTCGCCGCAGTGTTGATGCGAAGCTGGCGGGCGCGGGTAAGGATGGCGTTCTCCAGATCGGTCTGCGTCGCCAGCTCGACCGGGGCATCGGTCCAGGCGCCGGTGGCGACGAGACGCTGATGGAAGACGGCCGCGCGCACGCCGTCGCTACGCAGCTGGCGGTCGAGGATGAAGATGTTGATCTTGAAGCGCTCGTTCGGCGTCTCGGGCGGCGAATACCAGTCGGTGATGATGACGCCGCCGAACGGATCGGCCGAGGCGAGCGGCATGAAGGCAAGGGTGTCGAGCGAGGCCCGCCAGAGGAACGAGTTGACGCCGATCCCGCCGCCGCCCTGATCGGTCTTCTTGCCGCCGCCCAGTATGTCGAGACCGCCATTGCCGCCCAAAACCGAGCCGGCCCGAGCGGACTCGGCGTCGGCATCGACTTTCGGGTTATGATACGATTCCCGCGTCGTCTCGACATAGCCGCAACCGCCGAGCGCGATGACGGCGACGAGGCACAATCCTGCAATCAGTCTCGACATGACCCATTCCTAACATAGGCTGGTGCCTGTGTCATAATGTAAGCGCAGTATCGCCGACAATCGTAATCGCGCCGAGCGATGTCGCGGCCCGCCGCCGCACCCTGCGGTAAATCGCCGGGTAAACGGGGCAAAAAAAAGCGGGGAGCGGCCTAGGCCACTCCCCGCCTGGTAGACAGAGCCGCGTATTAGAACGCGATTCCGACGCCGGCCATCAAGGCGACGCCCGTGTAGTTGGAGCCGTTCAGAGCGGTATTGCCTGCGGTCGGCTTGTAGTGGGTCCAGTCGAGCGCGGCACCGACGTCGATGCCTGGCCCGAGCACGTAGTCGCCGACCAGCGAGACGACATCGTTATACGCGCTGGAGTTGATGTCGCGGTTCTGCAGGATCGCTCGCGTCCAGTCCACGCTGGCCGCGAACGGCCCGATCGTGTAGCGGCCGCCGATGTCCCAGGTATGGCGTCCCTGGTGACCGGACGACACGGTCGCCGAGTTGTTCGCCAGATCGCGGTCATAGAGCCGCTCATAGGCGCCGCCGAAGCTGAACGGACCCCAGCCGACGACGGCGCCGCCGCCGATGGCCATCGGGTTGTCGCGGCCGGTGATGCTCGCACCGGTCGGCGTCGCCCTGACACGGTGGCCGGAGCTGCCGCCGACATAGCTGTCGAGCGAGAAGCCGCCGAACTTGCCGTTATACGCGGCAGCGGCCGACACTTCGTTGTTGACGGCGTTGACGCCGTTGGTCGGGGTGAGCGACGGGGCGTTCGCGTTGCCCGTGCCACCCTTTTCACCGCCCGGCGCGTAGCTGGCGGCGAAGGAGAAGCCGGCGATGGTCGGCGTGAAGTACTGCAGGCGCGACACGCGTTTCGTCGTGCTGATGGTCTTCATCGTCGTGTTCGTCAGGCCGGAGCTGCCGTTCGCGAAGATGATGTCCGGCGTGTTGGCGCCGAACAGCCCGCCAGCCAACGGAGCCGTGATGGCCTTGTGGCGGCGCGCGTCGTCATCGTCACCGATCCGGATCTCGCCGTAATCGCTGGTGATGTAGACATAGGAGCGCTTGACGGTGTCGCCCGTCGGGGTGGTCAGATCCGCCGAGTTCGCCGCGCTCGGGCTTTGGTTCGTCGCGCGGAGCTGCATGCTGGCGCCGACGACGAGGCCGTTGTCGAGCTTCGTGCTGCCCTTGATGTTGATGATCGCGTCGGTGTCGATGTCGTCCGTGCGCTTACCGTTCTTGCTCAGGCCGCTCTGGCTGATCATGGCGCCGTAGCCG
>Ga0209647_1004538_pt1 | contig 10423 bp, 10 predicted proteins | sample GraSoi_2013_60cm_FD_185827 | JGI IMG/M metagenome (GOLD analysis project Ga0209647, IMG submission 185827) | Grasslands soil microbial communities from the Angelo Coastal Reserve, California, USA - Sample 9_17_2013_60cm (SPAdes) (version 2) | ecosystem: Environmental > Terrestrial > Soil >...
CGGCTGGAGCGCGCCCCCTCCAGTTCACGGCGCGCCTGCTCCGCGTCGTCCTCGAGCTTCTTCTGGCGCTCCCAGTAGGCGTCGGTCAGACGAGATCCGGCTTCGGGGCTCGTGCCCGTCCCGGTGCCCGTATCTGTTCCGGTTCCGGTGCCCGTACCTGTTCCGGTTCCGGTTCCGGTGCCCGTACCTGTTCCTGTTCCGGTGCCGGTTCCGGTGCCGGTGCCCGTTCCGGTGCCCGTTCCGGTTCCCGTGCCAGTCCCTTTTCCCCGACGGGCGATGCCAAGGCGCTCGCCGGGAAGCGAGTCTCTGCCCGCTTCGCGTGCCGCTTCCGCTTCGCGCAGCGCCTTCTCGGCCGCCCGCAGCTTCTCCTCTTTCTCTTCGCGCTGGATCCTGGCTTTCCGAAATTCCTCCAGGAGCTGGGCCTCGCGCGGACTGGTGCCGCCGATGCCGGCTTTTGATGTGTCGGGCCGACTCTCTATGACTTTCGCCGCGCCGGGGGCGGGCTTGTCGCCGTACACGATGCGGCCGTCCGGCAGGATGGACTTGTAGAGGACTTGCGCTGCGGCCGCTGCTGGCAGTCCGAACGTCGCGATCAGGCACCCGCCACAGGCCGCGCTACGCAGCCGGGCCGCGAGAATCAACCGCGATGAAAGCATGGTTCGATTGTAGTTGGCCGATTCCTTTCCCGCTGTCGTGGCAACTCGAATTTGTTGTGGTTTCATGACGACAGCGTGTCGTCATTTCAAGGACTCCCCGGGGCGCAGCTATACTCTCCGGCGTATTGGCCTCAGGGAGAAATGATCGGATGAGATCGCACGCCAGCCTCTTCGTCGCGTTACTCGCCTGCGCGGTGCTCGTCGGTGCCGCACACGCCCAGAGCGCCTACCCCAACCGGCCGATCAGGTTCATCGCGCCGTTTCCTCCCGGCGGGTCGACCGACGTGCTCTGCCGGCTGCTGGGCTCGAAGCTCGCCGAGGGCCTGGCGCAGCCGGTGACCGTGGACAACCGCCCCGGCGCCTCCGGCAACATCGGCCACGAAGCCGCCGCCAAGGCCGCTCCCGACGGCTACACCATCCTGATATCGAGCAGCAGCACGCTCGTGAACAACGTGCACCTGTTCAAGAGCCTGCGCTACGATCCGCTGGGAGACTTCACGCCGGTCTCGATGGTGGCGAGCGCTGGGCAGGTGCTCGTGGTGCATCCTTCGGTCCCGGCGAAGAGCGTGAGCGAGCTTATCGCTCTTGCCAAAGCGCAACCGGCCAAGCTCAACTTCGGCTCGGGCGGCAAAGGCATCCAGTCGCACATCTCCGGCGAGATGTTCAAGTCGGCGGTGGGCATCGACATCGTCCACATCCCGTACAAGGGAACGGTGCAGGCGGTGGGAGATCTCGTCGCGGGACAGGTGCAGCTCGTCTTCTCCGACATGGTTCCCCGACGTGCCCACCATGATCGAGTCGGGCGTGCCCGGCTACGAGGCCGGGGTGTGGTGGGCCGTGATGGCGCCCAGGGGAACCCCCGCCGAGGTCGTGAACAGGTTGAACGCGGAATTCGCGCGGATCATGAAGCTTCCCGACGTCCGGGAAAAATACGCGAGCCTCGGCATCGACACCGAGTACAGCACGCCCCAGCACGTGACCGAGATGATCAAGCGCGATACGCCCAGAATGGCGCAGGTGCTGAAAGCGGCCGGCGTGGAGCCAGAGTAGTGAGGGTGGGAATTTCCGCCGGCGCGGCTGCAGCGCTGCTCGCCTGCACCCCGGTCGCCGCTCAGAGCCCCGACCAGTACCCTTCGCGCCCGATCCGCTACATCGTCGCGAGCGCCCCCGGCGGCATCGCCGACATCACTCCGCGGGTGCTCGGCCCGCGCCTTTCACAAGCCTTGCACCAGCCGGTGGTGATCGAAAACCGGCCCGCCGGAGGCATCGTCGCGGGCGGCGAAACCGTCGCCAAGGCGGCGCCCGACGGCTATACCCTGCTCTCGGCGACGCCCCAGGTGGCGATCGTGCAGTCGATGGTGAAGGACCTCGCCTTCGACCCGCGCCGCGACCTCGCTCCGATCGCGCTCGTCGGCCTGATACCCAACGTCCTCGTCGCCGGACCGAGGACGCCCGCGAAGACGCTCGCCGAGCTCATCGAGCTCGCGCGCCGCAATCCCGGCAAGCTCAATTACTCCTCGACCGGCGCCGGCACCTCGGTGCATCTTTCCGCGGAGCTACTCAAGTACTACGCGGGAGTCGATATCGTGCACGTGCCGTACCGCGGCGCGGCGGCGGCGATGACGGCGCTCCTCGCCGGCGACGTGGACATCATGGTCGATTCGGTGCCGCCCTCGCTGCCGCATATCCGCGCCGGCAGGGTGCGCGCTCTCGCGGTGACGAGCGCGCGGCGCGCGCCGCAGCTGCCCGAGGTGCCGACCATGATCGAGTCGGGATATCCGGACTTCGAGATGAACGGCTGGTCGGGCGTCGTGACCACCGCCGGCACGCCGGCAGGAATCATTGCGCGGCTCGAAGCGGAAATCAAAAAGGCGCTGTCGCAGCCGCAGGTGGTCGCGGCCTACGAAAACGCGGGACTCACGGTCCGCTTCATGGGCGCGGCCGAATTCGGCAAATTCTGGGACGCCGAGATCGCGAAGTTCGCGCTCGCGATCAGGCACTCCGGCGCGGTGAAGGAGTAATCGGAGGAGGGACAGGATGAATTCAATTCACTTGATTCTGATCGCTTCTGCAGCGCTCGCGGGATGCGTCGCAGGCGTCCCGCAGCGCGAGGAAGCTTCCAAGGTGCTGACCATGACGACTCTTCCGAAAGACATCTATCCTGAATCACGCTCCCGGCTGCCGCTCCCGAAGCGCGAGGCGCTCGACGAGCAGGGAAAGCGCGTCTACGACTCGGTTCTCGACCCCAAGCGTCCCACGATCGCGGGGTTTCAGGGGCCCGCGGGCATCTGGCTGCACAGCCCGAGGGTGGGAGAGCCGTTCCGCGAGATGAACCGGATCCTGCGAACGGAAGTGCCGCTCGAGGCGCGCCTGAGGGAGCTGGCGATCCTCGTCGCCGCGCGCGAGTTCGACAGCCAGTTCGAGTGGACGGCGCACGAGCCGGTCGCCCTGAAGGAGGGCCTGGATCCGAAGGTCCTCGACACAGTGAAGTTCCGCAAGGCCATTTCGGGAGCGCCGGAAAAGGAGGCGGCGATCATCGCTTTCGGCCGCGAGCTTTTCCGCGAAAAAAAAGTCCGCGCTGAAACCTACGCGGAGATGGTGAGGGTCTTCGGTCAGAGCGCGGTCGTCAACATCACGGCGCTCATGGCGAACTATGCGTTCACCGCGGTGATGCTCACCGCTTTCGATCAACAGCTGCACGAGGGCAGGAAGCCCTTGCTGCCGCTTCCCTGACCCGGACTCGCCTTACCGGGCGCCGCGGCCGCCGTTCAGATCGTCGAACGCCTTTGCGCAGCGCTCGAGCTCCTCGAGCGGCATGCGCGGGTCGATGAACCGGACTTTCACCCCGCGCAGAGACGAGGCGATTTTCGTGTTCGCCGCGAGATAGCTCATTTTCACCATCAAGGGCTGCGCGTCGCTGATCAGGTATTCGTAGAAGAGAAGCGCGGCGTTCGGATGCGGTGGCCGCCTGGAAACGCCGGCGCCGTTGGCCCGGCCGATCACCGGATCGATGCCGAACCATTCGACCGGCGCGCCCGCGCTCTTGAGTTGTTCGATGCGGTAGCTGTATGCGGTCAGCGCGAGCGGCACCTCGCCCGAGGCGACCAGGTTCGCGAGCAGCGTATGGCCGCTCCTCACCGACCAGCCGGCCGTCGCGACCATGTCGCGAAACAGTTTCGCGCCCTTTTCCCCGCCCACGTTCTTGAGCACGCCGCAGTACCACTCGCTGTCGGACGCCTCTACGCCCAGCCGGCCCTTCCACTTCGGGTCCACGAGCTCCGCATAGGACTTCGGCAGATCCTCCTTCCTCACGAGGGAGGTGTTGTACGCCTGCACGAATACATTCAGGAACTGCGGCACCCAGGCCCGGTGCGAAGGCATCGCGTCGGGCGCGAGGTCCGCGTGATGGCCCGATCGCACCTCCTGCAGCAGCAGCTCCCGGTGCATCGCCTCCATCTCAGGGGAGGAAATGGCGGCGGCATCGAAGTCCCAGCGGTTCGCGCGCGCTTCGGCTGCGGCGCGCTGCAGGACCTTGACCGAGGAGGCGCGCCAGACGTTCACCTTGACCCCGTAGCGCTTGTCGAAATCGGCGGCGAGCACCGCCATGTCCTTTTCCGGGATCGAGGTGTAGAGGGTGAGCGCGCCTTCTTTCTTCGCTCCTGTCACGAGGCGCTGCAGTCGGTCGGGCCGGCCGTCCAGGGCGAGGCCGGAAAAGGACTGGGCCTGCGCCATCGCGCAGCAGGCGAGCGCGACGAGACCGGCTGCGAGCGCGGCAAGCTTCATAGCCGGTTCATTGTAACGTCGTTATAGTAACGGTCTGGCCGCCGCGAAAAATAGGAGCGAGGGAAAATGAACAGTGCAGCCGGCGAGCGCCGCGAGCTCGAATACGCCGTTCACGGCGGCGTATCGCTCAAGGGGCATTTCTACGCGCCGAGAGGGCCGGGAAAATTTCCCGTCGTGATCGCGGTTCACGGCGGAGGATGGCGCCTCGCCAATCTCGACAACTACCGCGCCCTCGGGCCCTGGCTCGCCGAGCGCGGCTATGGGGTCCTCGCGGTGACACACCGTTTGTCCAAGCCCGCGGAGAAGGTCTATCCCGAGGCCGTGCAGGACGTGCGCGCCGCAGTGCAGTTCGTGAAGGCCAAGGCTGCCGAGCTCAAGGCCGATCCGGAGCGCATCGCGCTCATCGGCGATTCCTCGGGCGGGCATCTGGCCGCGCTCGTCGCGCTCGCGGGGGAGCACCCGCTGTTTCGCGAAGGCAACGCCGCCGATCCGCACGGCCGCATCTCGACGGCGGTGAAGGTCTGCGTGCCGATCTACGCGGTCCTCGATCTCGCGCGGCAATGGCGCCACGACCAGATCTCGCGGCCGCGCGACCAGATCGTCGAGAAATTCCTCGGCGCGAGCCTCATCGACGACCGGCGCGTCTACTTCGACGCTTCGCCGCTTTCCTACGTCTCCGCCAGGAACAACGCGACGGCGTTCCTGCTCGCCTGGGGCACCGCGGACGACGTTGTCGATCACGAGGAGCAGGGCGAAGCCTTCCTCGAGGCGCTGAAGCAGGCCGGGCACTACGCGCGTTCTGTGGTCCTGCCTGGCGCGCCGCACTTCTGGATCGGCGATCCGATCGACGAGCCGGGGAGCCATTCCGGATTTTTCGCGCCGCGGCTGTTGCGATTTCTGCAGGCGAGATTGTGATTTCCGAGGCCAGCCGGCCCGCGGGCGCTTTCCTTCTGGCGCTGGGATTCGCGCTGCAGTGCGGCGCCCAGCCGTATCCCACGCGGGCGATCAGGATAGTGGTCGCCTTTCCCGCGGGCGGCGGCTCGGACCTCGCCGCGCGGGTGGTCGGGCAGAGGCTCTCGGAGAGCCTCGGCCAGCCTGTCGTGGTGGAAAACCGCGTCGGCGCGAACGGCAGCGTCGGCGCGGAGGCCGTGGCGCGCTCCGCCCCCGACGGCTACACGCTGGTGATGGGCAGCAACGCCAACATCACCACCAATCCGCACCTGATGGCGCTCTCGTACGATCCGATGAAGGACCTGGCGCCGGTGGCGATGCTGACGGTGAACCCCTTGCTGCTGTTCGTCAATCCGACGGTGGTGCCGGTCGCTTCCTTCAAGGAATTCCTCGCCTACGTCAAAGACCAGAACGGCAAAGTGGACTACGCCTCGGCGGGAAACGGATCGCCCGCGCACCTCTCGGGGGAGCTGCTCAAGCTCACCGCGGGAATCCGCATGGTCCACGTGCCCTACAAGGGCGGCCCGCCCGGCGTCAACGACGTGCTGGGCGGGCGAGTCGGCGTCATGCTCGCGGCGGCGCCGACGGTGCTACCGCACATCCGCGCCGGGAAGCTGCGCGGCATCGCTACCACCGGTGCCCGGCGCTCGGTGTTCGCGCCGGAGATTCCGACCGTCGCGGAGTCGGGCTTTCCGGATTTCGACGTGGTAATCTGGAACGCCTTGTTTGCGCCCGCGGCGACTCCGAGCGCGGTCCTCGCCAGGCTGCACGTCGAGATCGACCGCATTCTCGCGCAGGCAGAGGTGAAGGAGCTGCTTCTCAAGCAGGGCGCGGAAGTGCAACCCATGAGCGACGCGGCGTTCCGCGAGCTGCTGAAAGTCGAATACGCGCGCTGGGGCAAGGTCATCCGTGAAGCGAACATCAAGGTGGACTGAAACATGGATTCCGCAGAAGGCCCGGTAACCGAAAAAATAGCCGGCGCAAACATCGAAATCCTCCGGCGGGGGAAAGGGCGTCCGGTCCTGTTTCTCCATCCGCACATCGGCATGCACGGCTCCGGGCGTTTCATCGAGCTGCTTGCGCGCGAAGCGCAGGTGATCGCGCCTTCGCATCCCGGGTTCGGGCACTCGGAGCTGCCCAAGGGAATGTCTACCGTGGATGACATGTCGTATTTCTATCTCGACCTGATCGAGAGCCTCGACTTGCGCGACCTCGTCGTCGTCGGTGCCTCGTTCGGCGGATGGATCGCCGCTGAGATCGCGACCAAGACTCGCGAGCGCCTGTCGCGCCTCGTGCTGATCGGGGCGGTCGGCGCGAAATTCGGCGCGCGCGACAAGAGCGACATCGTGGACATCTTTGCCACGCCGCGCAGCCGCTGGGAGGAGCTGTCGTTCCGCGACCCCGCGGTATGGCTGCGCGACTACGAATCGCTCCCGGAGGAAGAGCTTACGGCGATGGCGCGCAACCGCGAGGCGACCGCGCTCTTCGCGTGGAATCCCTACATGTACAACCCGAAGCTCGTGGGGCGGCTGCACCGCATCCGCATCCCGACCTTGTTTCTGTGGGGCGCGCACGACGGCTTCGCGCCGATCGCCTACGGCAGGGATTACTGCGCGGCCATCCCCGGAGCGAAATTCGAGGAGATCGCCGGAGCGGGTCATTTCCCGCACATGGAGCAGCCCGAGGCCGTGGCGCGGCGGGTAACAGAGGAGAGCAAGCGATGAGGATCTACCACTTCTCCGAGCAGCCTTATCCGGACGCCTGGGTGCCGGAGAACAAGTCGCTGCGCGTCGTTCTTCCGAGCCGCAACTGCGATCCGCGCGTGATGGCCGAGAACTACCACCACCGGCTCGACGAGTGGATGCTCGCGGACGAATTGGGCCTGGACATCATGATCAACGAGCACCACGCGACCGCCACCTGCTGCTGCCCCGTGGCCGCGGTGCCGCTAGCCATCCTCGCGCGGCAGACCAAGCGCGCTCGCCTCTTGACGCTCGGCTACCCGATCGCCAACCGCCTCGATCCGGTGCGCGTCGCCGAGGAGCTCGCGATGATCGACGTCATCTCGCGCGGGCGCCTGGAGATGGGCCTGGTGCGCGGCGTACCCTACGAGGTGCCGCTCTCGGTGCGCTCGGCGGTCGGCCAGATGGATCGCTTCTGGGAGGCGCACGACCTCATCATCAAGGCGATGACTTCGATCGACGGCCCGTTCGACTGGCAGGGCGAGCACTTCCAGTACCGCAACGTCAACGTCTGGCCGCGCGTCTACCAGCAGCCGCACCCGCCGGTGTGGATCACCGGCCGCAGCCCGCAGAACATCCGCGAGATCGCCGAGCGCGGCTACGTGCTCGGCACGTTTCTCTCGGGCTTCCAGACGAAGGACTTGTTCGACCACTACCGCAAGGCCTGCGCCGATCTCGGCCGGCCCGCGCCGTCGCCGGACCGCTTCTCCTACCTCGGGCTCGTGGCGATCGCCCAGGACCGGAAGGAAGCCTGGCGCCGCGCCGAGATCATGGCCGGCTATCTCCGCACCTCGGGGATCGTCGCTGAGCCCTTCGGCACGCCGGCCGGCTATTTTTCGGTGAAAGACGCCGCGCGCATGATCAAGGCGAGAGGCAAGCGCGGCACGATGACCCGCGACGGCAAGTTCGTCGACACGCACCACGGCGCGATCGAGGACCTGGTCAAGGCGGGCATCATGTTCGTCGGCACGCCCGACGACGTGACCAGCCAGCTGCAAGAATTTATCGACGGCGTCGGCGGCCTGGGCCACTTTCTGATGGCCGGCCACGCCGGCCATCTCACGCACGAGGAAGCAGTCGACCAGATCACGCTCGTCGCGAAGGAAGTCCTGCCGCGGCTGCAGAAGCCGCGCGCCGCGTCGAAACAAGCGGCCTGATGCGGACGCTCGCGGCGGCCGCGCTCGCGGCGCACCTCTTCTCCGCCTCCGCCCTCGCGCAATACCCTTCGAAGCCGGTCCGGCTCGTCGTCACTTTTCCGCCGGGCGGGATCACCGATTTCACCGCACGGGCACTCGCGCCGCGCCTCGGCGAAGCGCTCGGGCAGCCGGTCATCGTCGAAAACCGCACCGGCTCGGGCGGCAACATCGGCACCGATTTCGTCGCGAAGAGCGCGCCCGACGGCCACACGCTCCTCGTCGCGGCACCGCCCAACGCGATCAACGTGTCGCTGTACAGGACGCTGCCTTTCGACACGAAGAAGGACCTCGCACCGGTCGCGCTCGTGGGCAGCGGAGCGAACGTGCTCGTCGTTTCGGCGAAGACGCCCGTCAACGGCGTACGCGAGCTCCTCGAGCACGCGCGCCGCAATCCGGGCAAGCTCAACTTCGCCTCGAACGGCAACGGCACGAGCATCCACCTCTCGGGCGAGCTGCTCAAGTACTACGGGAAGTTCGACGCGGTGCACGTTCCCTTCCGCGGGGCGCCCGCGGCGATGGCCGCGCTCCTCGCCGGAGACGTGGATTTCATGTTCGACGCGCTCTCCATCTCGGCGCCGCAGATCCGCGCAGGCAAGATCCGCCTGCTCGCAGTCACCTCGCGCGAGCGCAGCCCGATGTTTCCCGACGCGCCGACCCTGATCGAGTCGGGCTTTCCGGAATTCGAGGTGAGCGGCTGGACCGGGGTCATGACCACCGGCGGCACGCCTGCCGCCGTCATCGCGCGGCTGGAGGCCGAGCTGCGCAGGATCCTCTCCGATCGCGAGCTGATCGCCGCGTTCGAGAAGCCCGGCATGACGGCGAGCTTCGCCGGCGCGCGCGAGTTCGCAGAGTTTTTCGAAGCCGAAATCCAGCGCTGGGCGGTGGCGGTGAAGCATTCCGGCGCGCAGGCCGATTAAGTCGGCGCGACGGGCGTAGCGGAGTATCAGACTTGAACTGACAGGCAGCGTCCAAGCACCATTTCTGGAAACCCCATCCGGGGCCTTGGTTCGTCCCCGGTTGGGGAGCCGACATGAACGTCCGCTATCGACATCGCCCTCACGATTCCGTGTTCGCCGCGATCCAAGCGGCATACGCCCGCATGAAGCCCTGAAGGAATTGCCGCGCCCCGTCGTTTACGAGCCTGCCGTTGGCATCGAAAAGCTTGTCGGCGCCCCCGATATAGGCTTCCGGCTGCGGCATCGCGGGAACGTTCAAGAAAACGAGCGACTGCCGGAGATGATGGTTAGCTCCGAATGCGCCGATTGCTCCCGGCGATACACTGACCACGGCGCCCGGCTTGCCGCTCCACGCGTTCTTGCCATACGGCCTGGATCCGATATCCAAGCCATTCTTCAAGGCGGCAGGCACCGAGCGATTGTGCTCGGGCGTGACGAAAAGAACAGCGTCCGCTCTCCGTATCCGGGCACGAAATTCCGTCCAGGCAGCTGGAGGAGTCTCGTCGCCATCCTGGTTGTAGATCGGCAACTCTGCGATCTCGACGATGCGGAGCTTCAGCTCTGCGGGCGCCAGCTCCGCGAGTGCGTTCGCCACCTTTCGATTGATCGAATCTCTCCTCAAGCTGCCCACGATCACGGCTACGTCGCGTACCTTGTCCATATCGTCCCTTTCTTAGCGCTTTGGGCGAAGGTGCATCTATAGAGTACGAGATCGACCCTTACTTCCGGCGGCCAATTAGAGTTTCGCCGGCACCTCATCAAGGAACGTCAGCATCAGAGAGATGCGACCATCTCGCACCAGAACCACATCTACGCCCTTGATAGGCTCCTGGCCCGGTCGTCCATAGCTCCAAGCCAAGCGCCCGCTTTCGTGGAGTAGATCGACAGGCCGAAGCTCACTGAAAACGTAGCCCGGTAAGCGCTGATGCAATACCGCAACCGCACGATCGAGTTCATCGCGCCCGTGGCTCTTGCCGCTATGATCGATGAATACGCAATCTTCGGTCCAAAGTTGGGCGATCGCCTCCCGTCTTTTTTTGGCGTCTCGCTCTCCGAACACCTCGTGGAGATTGCGTTTGAGGAGGGTGTCTACGGTTTCAGGCATGGGTCTCTCGCATACTCTCGTTGAACGTTAGCCA
>Ga0209647_1004539_pt1 | contig 10420 bp, 7 predicted proteins | sample GraSoi_2013_60cm_FD_185827 | JGI IMG/M metagenome (GOLD analysis project Ga0209647, IMG submission 185827) | Grasslands soil microbial communities from the Angelo Coastal Reserve, California, USA - Sample 9_17_2013_60cm (SPAdes) (version 2) | ecosystem: Environmental > Terrestrial > Soil >...
GAAGCCAAGAAACGCCTCGCGGTCATCATTCCGCTCAGCCTGCTGCTGATCATCATGCTGCTCTACAGCCTGTTCAATTCTATACGCGACAGTCTGCTGGCGTTGTCCGGCATTCCGTTCGCTGCCTGCGGCGGAATTCTCGGCCTCTATTTGTTTGGATTGAACGCCAGCGTATCGGCTGCCGTCGGATTCATCTCCTTGTTCGGCGTGTCGGCCATGGACGGCATCCTGCTTGTTTCTTATATCCGCCGCCGTCTCGATGAAGGATACGGCAAGGAAGAGGCCATCATCGGCGCTGCGCAAGCGCGCATGCGGCAAATTTTCATGACCGGCCTTTCCGCCTGTATAGGCCTCGTGCCGGCAGCCATCTCCACCGGCATCGGATCGCAGGTGCAGCAACCGCTCGCCTGCGTCATCGTCGGGGGCATGCTGCTGTCGCCGATTTGCAGCCTGCTGGTGATCCCGACATTAGCGCGGTTGGCGATGCCGACAGTACGGCGGACGGCGCCCACACGTCGCGGAACCGCAGCCGAACCTGGCCCGGCGGAATAGACCTCACCGATCAGCTTGTTCGCTTGGCCGGCTGCACCAATTGGCCGACGCGCCCAACGGCTTTGGCAATCACCGGCCAGAACAGCAGCACGATGGCAAGCGTCGTAATCGAACCAACCAGCGCGTTCGACCAGAACACCCGCAAGTCACCGCCCGATCCGATCATCGACAGCCGGAATGCATCTTCCGCACGGCTGCCGAGCACCAGCGCAAGCGTGAATGGCGCCAGCGGAATTCCGATTTTCTTGAAAACATAGCCGACAACACCGAAAAGCAACATCAGCCAGATATCGAACATCGCATTCTGGATCGCATAGGCGCCGATCGCGCATGATACGACAATCATCGGCGCGATGGCGGCGAACGGCACCCGCAGGATCGCAGCGAATATCGGCACGGTGGTGAGAACAATCACCAGGCCCACGATATTGCCGAGATACATGGAGGCGATCAGACCCCAGACGAAGTCCTTGTGTTCGACGAACAGCAATGGACCGGGATTGAGCCCCCACACCATCAGCCCGCCGAGCAGGATGGCCGCCGTGCCGGAGCCGGGAATTCCCAGCGCGAGCATCGGTAGCAATGCCGCCGTACCTGAAGCGTGCGCCGCCGTTTCCGGCGCGAACACACCTTCGATGCGGCCCTTGCCGAAGCTTTCGGGATCCTTGGAAAAACGTTTGGCGAGGTTATAGCCCATGAAAGAAGCAGCGATCGCACCGCCGGGCGTAATGCCAAGCCACGCCCCGATGATTGAAGATCGCAGCAGCGTGACCCAGTAGCGCGGAAGATCCTTCCAGACATTCAGCAGCACCCGCAGGCTGATGCGCGCGGCGTGCCCCCGCAGCGCAAGACGCTCTTCCATGGTGAGAAGAATTTCACTGATGCCGAACAGCCCGATCACCGCGACCAGGAAGTTGATGCCGCGCAACAGTTCGCTCAAGCCGAACGTCATGCGCAACTGCCCGGAGACGGTATCCATGCCGACGCCCGCAAGCAGCAGGCCGAGCGCCATCGATATGATGGTCTTGTGCTTCGCCTCGCGGCCCAGGCCAACGAACGAGCAGAAGGTGAGCAGGTAAACCGCAAAGAATTCAGGCGGTCCGAACCTCAGCGCAAAAGACGCAATCCCCGGGGCGAGGAACGTGATCAGCAACACGGCAAACAGCGAGCCGATGAAGGAAGACGTAAAGGCTGCAGTGAGCGCTTCCGCTGCCTTTCCCTGCTGGGCCATCGGATAGCCATCGAACGTCGTAGCGACCGACCAGGCCTCGCCCGGAATATTGAACAATATCGACGTGATAGCGCCGCCGAACAACGCGCCCCAATAGATGCAGGACAGCATCACGATGGCGGACGTCGGATCCATCGTGAATGTCAGCGGCAGCAAAATAGCGACGCCGTTCGGTCCACCCAACCCCGGCAATACGCCGACGAATACGCCAAGCACCAACCCGACCATCATCAAAGCGAGCGTCTTCCATGTCATCAGCACGGCAAAACCGTGAACGAGAAGACCGAAAGCTTCCATCGCGATGATCCCGGCTTACGCGCTAGAAGCCGAAAAGGGCTTCAAGCGGCCCTTTCGGCATGATGACATCGAATGCGATTTCGAACGTAATAAACATTGCGAGCGAGAACACGAAGCTCGTGAGCAGCGATTTCCAAAGCGCGATGCGACCGACCATCCACATGAAGCCCGCGATCAAAATGAAACTCGCGACGTAAAGCCCGAGCCATTGCGTGAACAGGCAAAACAGAAATGTGGGCACGAAAACCTGCATCACGCGGCGAAGCTGGTCGCGCGTGACAAAGGTTTCGCTCGATGCAGCGCGGCTGAGGAAAATGCCCAGAAGGCCGTAGAGGCTGGCAACACCGAGGACGACGGACAGATAAAACGGAAAATAGCCGGCCTGCGGGCCTTCCGCCTCCCAGCCCATTCCTGTGCGCCAGTTGTCGAATGCCAGCAACAACGCCAAGGCAATCAGGAGGGCATAGACAATCGTTTCGACAGTCCGCGTGCTCGTGACGGCCGGCGAATCCTCGGACGGCGCGGTCGGATCGTCTACGGCAATTTCAGGTTCGGTCGAGGACATTTCTGACCTGTCTTTGTCATTCCGACGGGCGCGCGTAGGGCGAACCCGGAATCCAGAGCCACACGCCCGTGCCTGCATCTGGATTCCGGGTCCGACACCAGCGTGCCGGCCCGGAATGACCGTTTAGACTATTTCGCGACGAACCCGGCTTCGTTCATCAAGCTCGAATTCAGCTTGTCGTCTTCTTCGAGGAAATTGAGCATGTCCTTGCCGGTCAGGAAGATCGGTTTAAGCGCTTGCTTTTCCATGTAGTCCTTGTACTCGGCGGTCTGTGCGACTTTCTTGAGCAGATCGACGTAGAACGCCGACTGTTCAGGCGTGACCTTGCCCGGCAGGAAGAAGGCGCGCAGCATCAGATATTGCACGTCGAGACCTTCCTCTTTGCAGGTCGGGATGTCATTCCACGACTGCGTATCGGTCACTTTGGTCTTGTACGCGATGCGCTCCTTGTCGAATACGCACAGCGCGCGTACCTGGCCGGCGCGCCACACTTCCAGATTCTCCGATGGATTATTGACGTTGGACGCGGTGTGATTGCCGACCAATTGCGTCGCCGCCTCGCCACCAGACTTGTAGGGCAGATAAGCGAACTTCGCGCCGGTCTTCTTCTCCATGAACACCGTCAAGATGTGATCTTCACGCTTGGAGCCGGTGCCGCCCATCTTGAATGGCTGCGGAGAGGCTTTGGCCGCGTCGACGAATTCCTTCACGTTCTTGTAGGGCAGCTCGGTGTTGTCCCACAGCACGAATTGATCCATCGCCGTGACGGCGATCGGCGAGAGCTCGCGCCAATTGAACGGAATCTTCGCCGATAGCGGCAGCATGTAGATCAGCGAGTAAGCGAGCAGCAACCGGTTGGGATCGCCGTCACTTGATTTCATGTACATCAATGCTTCCGCGCCCGAGGCACCACCCTTGAGCGAGACGACCATCGGCTGCTTCATCAGATTGTTCTTCTGAATGGCGGCCTGAATCATGCGCGCCATCTGGTCGGAAGCGCCACCGGCGCCGGCGGCCACCACGATTTCGACCGGCTTGGTCGGCTCCCAAGCCATCGCCGGCGCGTTTGCCAGCACAACGGCCGCAATGGCCGTGCTGGCAAGAATGTACCTTTTCATCTTGGTCCTCCCTTGTCGGCTGACAGCGGTTCCATCAGCAATGGACCGTGCCGCCTTTGTTATTTGGGGCCATTTTGCGGGTATTGGGCCGAAGTTCAAGCCGCACAACGTCTAATTGCCACGCTGCTCGCGGCGCACAATGTCGGCACCCTGCACCATTGCCTGCATTTTCCCGAAAGCGACGTCATGTGGCAGGTATTTCATGCCGCAATCCGGCGCAATCACGATGCGTTCGGCACGCACGTGTGGCAGCGCCTTGCGGATGCGTGCCGCAACGACGTCGGCCGTTTCGATATTCATATCGGAAAGGTCGATGACGCCGAGAATGATCGTCTTTGACGGGAGCTTTTCCAGAACTCTGAGATCGAGTTTCGGTTGCGCCACCTCGATTGAAATTTGTGCGGCTTTTGAGCCTTCCAGCTCGGGAAGGAACGAATAACCGGAAGGCTTGTCGTGCACCACGGCGGCATAGCCGAAGCACAAATGTACTGCGACATTGCCGCTGACGCCATCGAGTGCGCGATCGAGCGACTGCAGTCCATATTCCCGCGCTTTGTCGGGATGCTGCTGCATCCACGGCTCGTCGATCTGAACGATATCGGCACCGGCAGCAAACAAATCCTTGATCTCGTCGTTCACCGCGGCGGCATAGTCGAGAGCCATCGCGGCATCGGATTTGTAAAATTCATTCTGTGCCTGCTTCGACATCGTGAACGGGCCCGGCACTGTAATCTTCACCGGCTTGTTTGTGTTGGCGCGCAAGAATTGCAGGTCGCGCAACTCAACCGGATATTTGCGACGGATCTTGCCCGTAACACGCGGCACCGGTATCGCCTTGCCGCTGCGGTTGATTGTCGATCCGGGATTTTTCGTATCGACGCCTTCGAGCGCGGTGGCGAAACGATTGGAATAGCTCTCGCGGCGTTGCTCGCCATCGGTGATAATGTCGAGGCCGGCGAGCTCCTGATCGCGAATGGCAAGAAGCGTCGCCTCATCCTGCTTGGCTTCGCGTTCTCTCGGATCGATCAACCAAAGATCGTCCATCCGCACGCGCGGCACCATCTTCGACAGACGAGCGCGGTCGATCAGCCAATCCGGTTGCGGATAAGAGCCTACGAGCGAGGTTGGAAAGAGTTTTGCCGGCATATATCTATTATGCCGTCGCCTCGGCCGCCGGGCCAGCTGCAGCAACACTCATCGCCAGCACGCGAGCGACATGGGCGGCACGAGGTACCGTCGGCAATGATCAAGGCGTCCGCTCCAGCCCTGCGCACCGCAGGCAACAACGACAACTCACCCATCTTGCGCGAAACATCGATCGTGTCGGCGTTATAGCCGAAGCTGCCCGCCATGCCGCAGCAGCTCGACTCGATGGTCTCGACCGAAAGCTGCGGGATCAGCCTCAGGGTGCTTTCGACCGCGCCCATGGCATCGAATGCCTTCTGATGACAATGCCCGTGCAGCAGCGCCTTTTTCGGCAGCGGACCGAGCGGCAAATTCAACCGGCCCTGCTTGTGCTCGCGGGCAATGAACTCTTCGAGCAGAAAGGCGTTCGCCGCGAGCGCATCGACCGCCTCACTTTTGATAAGAGCCGGCAATTCGTCGCGGAAAGTGAACAGGCAGCTTGGCTCGAGACCGACGATCGGCAGGCCGCGCGCGACATACGGTGCAAGCGCGTCCAATGTGCGCTGCAGTTCCTGCCGCGCTTGATCGACCAAGCCAACCGAGAGGAATGTGCGGCCGCAGCACAACGGCCGATCGTTCGGATCGGCCGGCAGCGGCGCGTAGACACGATAGCCGCCTGCAACCAGCACGCTCAAGGCGTCGTCCAGGTTTTCGCGCTCGAAATAGCGGTTAAACGTATCGGCGAATAGCACGACTCCGGGCGCGGCCGCATTCTGCTCCGCCGTCGTGTAACGCCAGTCGGAGCGGTCGCGATACGTATCCTGGCGCCACTTCGGCAGACTGCGGCGCGACGAAAAGCCAGCCACATATTGCGAGGCTTTGCGCAAGATCGCATTGTGGTCGCGCATATTGAAGAAGCGATGCCATTGCGCAGCGTAGGGCGCGTAGTGCGGCAGGAAACCGACCAGCTTGTCGTGCAACGAGAGTTCGAATTTCGCGGCCCGCGCGGCCTGCACCTCGATTTTCATGCGCGCCATGTCGACGCCGGTCGGGCACTCGCGACGGCAGGCTTTGCACGATACACAGAGCTTGAGCGTCTCGGCCATTTCATCTGAGATGAGCGCAGCGCCACTCAGCTGCCCGCTGATGGCCAGACGCAGCGTATTGGCGCGTCCGCGCGTGACGTCGCGCTCGTCGCGGGTGACGCGATAGCTCGGGCACATCACACCGCCCGTCAATTTGCGGCAGGCGCCGTTGTTGTTGCACATTTCGACGGCGCCCTGGAAACCGCCGCCGGCGCCCGGATAAGCCGACCAATCGAGATGCATCTTGGCCGGCTCGCCGTGATAACCGGGCGCATAGCGAAACAGCCTGCGGTCGTCGAATTTCGGCGGCCGCACCACCTTGCCCGGATTGTAGAAGCCTTTCGGGTCGAAGCGGTCCTTGACCTCTTCAAAGGCGCGAGCGAGACGCGAACCGAACATCGGTTCGTTGAACTCCGAGCGCACCAACCCGTCGCCATGCTCGCCGGAATGTGAGCCTTTGTATTCGCGCACCATCGCGAACGCCTCCTCGGCGATTTCGCGCATGGCATGCACGTCTTTCTCCTGCCGCAGATTCAATATCGGCCGCACGTGTAAGCAGCCGGAACCCGCGTGCGCGTACCATGTGCCACGCGTGCCGTGCTTCGCGAAGATGGCTGAAAGACGCGACGTGTAGTCGGCAAGGTGTTCGAGAGGCACTGCACAGTCTTCGACAAAGGAAACGGGTTTCCCCTCCTCCTTCATCGACATCATGATATTGAGGCCGCTCGTCCGCACGTCCGTGATCGCGGCCTGCAGTTCGGGGTTCAGGATTTCGACGACCCCGCCCCACTTCGCGCCGCCTTTGTCCCAGCCGAAGCCGAGATCGCCCAACAGATCCTTGAGCTGCTGAAGCATGCGCAAGTTGACTTCGTGGTCATCCTCGCCAAACTCCACCAGCAAAATAGCTTCCGGCGTTTCGCGCACGAATTTTTCTAACGTCGGCCGAAAAATCTGAATCTGACGCGCAAGCTCAATCATGGTGCGGTCGATCAACTCGACCGCGATCGGCTTGAGCCGCACGATGTGCTGCGCCGCGTTCATTGCCTCGAAAAAACTACCGAAATGACAAGCGCCAACTGCGCGTCGGCCAAGCAACGGTGAAAGCTTCAGCTCGATACGCGTGGAAAATGCGAGCGTTCCCTCGCCGCCGACCAGCACGTGCGCGAGGTTGATGTCGTTTTTGCCCGGCACCAGCGCGTCGAGATTGTAGCCACCGACGCGGCGCTGAACTTTGGGAAACCGTTCGGCAATTTCATCGGCTTCACGCGCGCCAATTGCCAGTAAATCCTTTGCGAGCGGACGCAACGGCAGCGGCACGTCCTTGAGATTGCCGCCGATACGGCCGAAATGCGCGAGCGTCCCGTCTGCGAGCAGCGCTTCGATCGAGATGACATTGTCGCGCATGGTGCCGTAGCGCATCGAACGACCGCCGCAGGAATTGTTGCCGGCCATTCCGCCGATGGTCGCGCGCGAGGACGTCGAGATATCGACCGGAAACCACAACCCGTGCGGCTTGAGTTGGCGATTGAGATCGTCGAGGACGATGCCTGGCTCGACCGTGCAGCGCGCCCGCTTGACGTCGAGGTCGAGGATTCGCGTGAGGTATTTCGAGCAGTCGACCACGAGCGATTCGCCGACGGCTTGGCCCGCCTGCGACGTTCCGCCGCCGCGCGCCAGCAGCGTTGCATTTTCGCTGCGCGCAATTGCTATCGCCCGATCGGCTTCTTCGATGGTGCGTGGGGCGACCACGCCCACCGGCATGATCTGGAAGTGAGAGGCGTCAGTGGCGTAGCGGCCGCGCGTGAATCGGTCGAATTGCACCTCGCCGGTCAATTCGGCCTTCAGCCGCCGCTCCAGGCCCGGCATAACTACCGCCACGTTTCTTATCCTTTTTGGGCTGCGCTAAGCCTATGCATAAGGACCAGTTCGCATTGCGGAAAACCGCTTGACCGCAATGTTACATTCATAGTTCAACGCCACAAGCGCCGCTCCCTGGCCGGGACGCGCCCGTGGCCGAACCACGAATTTCCCGTAAAAGCTGCCGATCAGGAGCGGACTGTCTATGGCTAAGAATTCCTCGCGTACGGTCGGGCGGCACTTTTTGCACATCCCGGGGCCCTCGCCGTTGCCGGACCGCATCCTGCGGGCAATGGACACGCCCATCATCGACCACCGCGGGCCGGAATTTGCCCGTCTGGCCAAGAAGTGCCTGGACGGCATCAAGACCATCTTCAAGACCACCAACCCGGTGATCATCTACACCGCGACCGGAACCGGCGCGTGGGAAGCCGCGCTCGTCAATACATTGTCGCCCGGCGACAAAGTGCTGATGGTAGAGACCGGCCAGTTCGCCGCACTCTGGAAGAAGATGGCCGAGAAGCTCGGCCTCGTTACCGAATTCATCACGACCGATTGGCGTATCGGCGCCGATGCGGCCGCAATCGAAGCGCGCTTGCGCGAAGACAAGGGCAAGGAGATCAAGGCGGTCTGCTTCCTGCACAATGAAACCTCGACCGGTTGCCTTTCGCCCGTTGCTGAAATCCGAAAAGCAATCGACAAAGCGGGCCATCCCGCGCTGCTGATGGTCGACACCATCTCGTCGCTCGCTTCGGCCGACTATCGTCATGACGAATGGGGCGTCGATGTGTCGATTGGCGGCGCGCAGAAAGGTCTCATGTTGCCGCCCGGCATGTCGTTCAATGCGGTGAGCGACAAGGCGCTGGCGGCGAACAAAACGTCCAAGCTCACAAAATCGTTCTGGGCCTGGGACGAAATGATCGCGATGAACAAGATCGGCTTCTTCCCCTACACGCCGGCGACGCAGATGCTGCATGGCCTCGCGGTCGGCATCGAGATGCTGCACGAGGAAGGCCTCGACAACGTGTTCGCACGCCACGATCGCCTCGCGGAAGCGACGCGCCGCGCGATCAAGGCTTGGGGCCTAGAGATCATCTGCCGCGACCCGAAATATTACTCGCCGACGATCACTGCCGTGCTGCTGCCTGAAGGTCACGACGCCGACGCGTTCCGCGCGCTCGCGCTGGAACAATTCAATATTTCGTACGGCGCCAGCTTCGGCCGTTTCGCCGGCAAGATGTTCCGCATCGGCCATCTCGGCGACATCAACGACGCGATGCTGCTGGGCGGGTTGGCTGCGACCGAAATGGCGCTCGCGCTCGCCAATATTCCGCACAAGAAAGGCGGCGTGCAAACGGCGATGGACTATCTTGTGTCCGCGCACGGCAGCGCAGCCAAGCAGGCGGCGGAATAGATTTTCTCCCGATCGTTATCACCCGACGATTTTCTCGCGCGCGAGTACGCGCGCGACAAATTCCGAAATCGCCTTGAGCGTCGCATCGGGCGCATCGCGTTGCGGCGAATGACGCGCGCCCGGCAATAGCGCAACCTCGACCGGGCAATAGCATTCCTCTTGCGCGACCTCGATCTGCTTCACCGTTCCGTATTGATCGTCTTTGCCCTGCACGATCAGCATCGGCACACGGATATAAGCAAGAAACTCGGTGATATCCCATTTGCGAAATTCGGGATCGAGCCAGGCTCCGTTCCAGCCCTTGAAGGCATTGTCGACGTCCGCATGCCAGCGCGACAGCCGCGCACGCAAATCGCCACCTTCGTACGCCTTCTTTGCCTCGACAATTGAGGCAATCCCGCCGTCCTCCGTAAAAAAATGCGGCGCGATCAGTACGAGACCGCCGACCCGGTGATCCTGATGGCTGCCCGCGTAAATTGCGGCAATCGAGGCGCCATCGCTGTGGCCGATCAGAAGTCCGCGCTTAAACCCAATCGCATCGAGCACTTGCGGCAGCGTTTCGCGCGCCTCGTCGTGCATATAACTCAATGGCCGCGGCAATTTCACGACCGACGATTTGCCATAGCCAGCACGTGAGTAGACGAACACGCCCGCCCCGGTCGCCGCCGAAAGCTTTTCGGGAAAATCCCCCCACAAACCAACGCAGCCGAGGCCTTCGTGCAGAAGCACCAAAGTCGGAGCATTGTCGGGCCGCGGGCCGATCAAGCGGTACTCCAGCTGCTGCGCACCGATGTCGAGAAAGCCGGAATCGGCGAGTGTCATTAGCGCGCGCCGGGCCCTTCCGCCCTCAGCTTGAATCGCTGGATCTTGCCGGTCGCAGTTTTGGGTAACTCTTTGCGGAATTCGATCCAGCGCGGGTATTTGTAGGGCGCGAGCTTCTGCTTGACGTGCTCTTGCAGCACCAGCATCAGCGCGTCGCTTGCTTTTTCAGGTGATTTCAAAACGACGAACGCTTTTGGCTTGACGAGCTTCTGATCATCGTTCCAGCCGACCACCGCGGCTTCCAGCACGTCCGGGTGCGAGGATAGCGCGGCCTCCACTTCAAACGGCGAGACATACATGCCCGACACCTTCAGCATGTCATCGGCGCGGCCGCAGCAGACGTAATAACCGTCG
>Ga0209647_1004542_pt1 | contig 10413 bp, 9 predicted proteins | sample GraSoi_2013_60cm_FD_185827 | JGI IMG/M metagenome (GOLD analysis project Ga0209647, IMG submission 185827) | Grasslands soil microbial communities from the Angelo Coastal Reserve, California, USA - Sample 9_17_2013_60cm (SPAdes) (version 2) | ecosystem: Environmental > Terrestrial > Soil >...
GGCGATAGGCGGGGTGATACTGCCATGATGTTGCACCGCAGGCGAAACAATCGTCTCTTTGACGCCCATAATATCTTCGAGATCACTGGCCTGGAAGTTCTTGAGATCAGCCAGTGGGCTTCCAGTTAGCCATTTGCCATCACGGGTGATATAGATCGGCACCACGTCATAGCGGGCGGGCGACATCGCTTGAATGACTTGTTGAGCGGTCACAATCGAAACATCGTGTTCGACCGAACGGCTGCCAAATATGACGCCGACAGTTTGTTTGCGGCCTGAGAGAGTGGACATCATTAGTTTCCTTTGAGTTCGGGGAATCGAATGGACAATAATGCCCGCACTTTGAATTGGCGTCAATCATTCGAGCGTGTTCAACGTAAACGCAATTCTACAAATTGCTCATTGCGCTGGGGTAAATTTATTCCCAGGGAACTAAAGGAGAGCGATAGTATGCGACACCCATCGCCTCCAGGCGCAGCGCGTGGGCGGCAAGACGCACTTTGTACTCATCCCAGTGTCGTCCGGCAGCGGGAGACCACCCAATCTCGGCGTAACCTTGAAGACGTGGAAATGCCATCATTTCAATATCGCCAAGCGTTTCGATGTTTTCCGTCCATAGCGGAGCTTCGACGCCCAAAATATCGCTTTCGATGATACCCTTCACTTGCGCGGTAGGCTCCCAATCGTAGCCAGTGTTTACCTCAACAAGACCTGCCCAGTCCTGTCCAAGCGGCGTCGAGGGCGTATATTTCATGTCAAGATAAGCCTTTGATGCTGGGGACATGATGAGCTTTGCGCCTTGCTTGATAGCTCTTTCCGCCAGGTCGTTGCCGAGGTTCCATTGCTGGACAATGGTGCCGGGCAGTAATTTCCCCTGGGCGATTTCCTCCCAACCGATTGCCTGAGTGTTGTGATCTTTTACAATGTTCTGTACCAGCTCAACAAATCTCACATAGTCAGAAGGAGCGGTTGACTTCGACTCGTCGCCGCCGATGTGAAAGTAGCCTCCCGGCGTCAGCGCCATGATCTCGCGCACGACATCATCAATGAAGGTATACGTCTTCTCATCTTCGACACATAGGGTACTGAAGCCGACCTCAGTGCCCGTGTACAAAGCCGGGGCAACTTCGTTGCAGTTAAGTTCTGCGTAAGAGGCTAAGGCCGCGTTCGTGTGTCCCGGCATGTCGATTTCAGGAATCACAGTGATGTATCGGCTTTGCGCGTAGGCCACGATGTCAGCGTACTCTGCCTGCGTATAATATCCGCCAGCAGCGCCTCTGGTTGCGGTACTGCCGCCGTAAGTCGCCAGTTTCGGCCACGAACTGATCGCAATCCGCCAGCCCTGATCGTCGGAAAGGTGCATGTGGAAGCGGTTCATTTTGTAATAGGCCAGCAAATCAATGTAATGCTTTACCTCGTCTGCCTGAAAGAAATGTCGTGCAACATCCAGCATCGAGCCGCGCCACGAAAAACGCGGAGTGTCTTTGATTGAGCATGTGGGCATAATCCACGGCCCGGGCTGAACCGTTGAACTCTCGATGGACGGTGGCAAAAGCTGTCGAATGGTCTGAATGCCCCTAAACAAACCCTCCGGCTTATAAGCTGTTAGCTTGACCTGCTCGGTTGTAACCGTTAATTCATAACCCTCGTCACCTAGCGCTGGATCGCCGCCGATGGTGGTCAGAGTAATGTTCCCGGCCTTGGCAGCACTCGCACCGGGCGATACCCGCAGTTTGTAGCCTGTCGCGGGAATCAGTTTGTCGGCAAGGTATTGACCGATATTTGTTAGCTCCGCTGACTCAGGTTGAGTAGTGATGTGGGTATCCGGCAACAAGTTAAAAGAGCCTATCCCTACCTTGACAGAAACAGGTATAGGAATCAGATTGTCTAGCGTAGTTCGAATCGCTGCGGAACTGTTATTAATAGATGCCTCCATTGTTCACGGGATATTATTACGGGCCAGATGTTTTAAGCGGACGTTCTCAAGTTGGCAGTGGGTCTCCATGACCTTGGCAACCAAATATAGCATATTCGCGTTGTAGATCAGTCATAACGAAGTGTGCATAGGGACGTTTCACGTCGGAAGATTTAGTAAGGTTTGATGCTATTTCAGTGTCTAACTACGTAGAGTAACACCACGTAAACGCGCTCAGGCACGTTTACAATATTTAACCTAACCGAGGAAATACCCAATGCAACAATCAGAAAGAGTCCGCCAGTCTAGCGAACAGGTGGCGGCGCTTGATCCCGCTACTGAAGTAGGTACTGTAACCTTGAAGGTAGCGGACCTGGAGCGCGCCGTAACCTTTTACAATAACTTGATCGGTCTGCAAACCTTTGAGAAAGATCAGAACACAGCAGTTCTAGGAGCCGGTGATCGCACGATTGTGGCGCTGGAAGCTGTCCCCGGCGCACGCCGCCAACCAAACAATACAACGGGGCTATATCACGCTGCGATCCTGCTGCCAGACCGTCATGCGCTAGCGGTTAAAATGGCGCAGATTGCCGCGATTCGCTATCCGTTCGGCTATTCCGATCATCTGGTGAGCGAGGCGTTTTATCTCTCCGACCCGGATGGCAATGGTCTCGAACTGTATCGGGATCGCCCCCGCAGCGAATGGATCTTTGATGGCGACAAGATCAGAATGGCAAGTGATCCGATTGATTTCGATAGCTTTTTCGCCGAGATCAAAGACGATTCGGAACTGGCTGATCCAGCCATGCCCGCTGGAACCAAACTCGGTCATATGCACTTGCGTGTTGGGGATATTGCCACCGCCGAGGCGTTCTATCACGGTGTTCTTGGCTTTGACATCGTGGCACAGTTGCCCGGCGCCTTGTTTATTTCGGCTGGTGGCTACCACCACCACATCGGAATGAACACCTGGGAAAGTCGGCGCGGTCAGGCGCCTGCGGAGCCTTCGGTTGGTTTGCGAGAATTTAGTGTTTCGCTGCCACATAGGGCTGAACTGGACCGACTCATCAAACAGATCGAAGCGGCTGGCGTGTCAGTAACGCGGGACGGCGACTCTGCCGTCGTGCTCGATCCCTGGCAGAATCGAGTCAAGCTGGTGCTCAAGACTGCGCTGTTGCGAAGCTAAATACGAAGCATATCACCCATCGGGATAGATGATCGCAAGGAGCGCACAACAGTGCGCTCCTTCATTATTTCTAGATCAGTTGTGCCGGGTTTGCTTATGGCTTGACGACGGCCCAGACATTGCCGACGTTTTGTCCGTTTGCATCACCGGGTACTTTGTCTTTCGCGAAGAAATACAACGGCGCGCCATTGTAGGTCACCAGCAACGTATCCGCATCAACTTTGATGGTGTCCAGCTTGCCTTTGAGTGCTCCAGCAGCAAGGCGATCATTTACGCCAATGGTATAGGCAGGCCAGTTCTTGGCGCAGTCACCGGTGCAGGTGCTTACACCGGGCGTATCTTTGGCAAAAGCATACAATGTCATGCCGTCAAAGCTGGTCAGGAAATCGCCCAGGTCCGTTTTGTTGGCAACCGTGAGTGTCTCTGGCACCACCGTAAACCAAACTTTACCGACGTTCTCGCCTGTTGCGTCGCCGATTGCCTGATCCTTGGCATAGTAATAGAGTGGCTGCCCGTTATAGGTCACTTGCAGCGTGCCATCCGCGCGGGTGATTGTATTGAACTTGCCGGGGAGGTACAGCCCCGGAACAAAGGCATCCGCTGTTTTGACTGTCAACGGGGGCCAATTCGTGGCACATTTATCAACGCAGGCGCTCGTGTCGGCTGTATCTTTGGCGTATGTATACAGCGTCATCCCTTTTAAGCCAACCAGAACGTTGCCAAGCTTGGCGTCTTCGTGGGCATAGACCGTCGCCGGAGGGACAACCCACCAGGTACGAGTAATGCGGTTCCCCGTGGTGTCGCCAGCTTTGGCATCCTTGAACCAGTAATACAGCGGCATACCGTTATAGGTCACTTGCAGCGCGCCGTCTTTGCGCGCAAACGTGCCAAATGTGCCGAGTATAGCCGCGTCAGTGGTCAGCTTGTCGGCACTGTCAACGGTCAAGGGCGGCCACGCGGTGGCGCACTTGTCATAACACACGCTTGTGTTGACTGAATCGGGCGTGAAGCTGTAGAGCGTCAAGCCGTCCTTACCTACCAAGAACTTGCCCAGGTCCTTACTGCTGCTCAGGCTAACCGTAAAGGTCGCCTCCTTGGTTGCGTCCTGTGCATACACAGGGCTGATCGCCAACATCACCAACATCACCAACATCACCAACAACGATAGAATCAAACTTCTTAGTTTTAACATTTAACCTCTCCACTTTAGTTTATTCGGGGACTCGCATCCCTATAATAGACTATATCGTAGAAACGATCCTACTTGGATTGCATGGAGCGCAAACGCAGTAGAATCCCTGTATGAATAATAAACTTCTAACCTTAGCGGCGTCAATAAAATTATTGGGAAAGTGGCATACCTTTCGCTACATAGAAATCGAATTATCTCCTGCCAAATCCCTAATGCCCAGGGGATTGGCAATCTGATTTCCTCTCCTATTTTCCCCTTGTAGTGGACGGTTCTTACCTAAGGGCCGTCCATCTCATTTTGCTCACAACCACGACAACATGCCGTATGCCTGTGGTAAACTACCTTTATTTATAGGGAGGCGAACCCATGCGCACCGTAGAATGGTCAAGCAATGGTGTTCGGATCATCGACCAACGTCAACCCTCGATCTATCTGATTACCGTGATGTCGCACAAGCCATCAGCGACATGGTAGTACGCGGTGCGCCTGCAATTGGCGCCACTGGCGCTTTCGGGATTGCCCTGGCTGCACAACAAAGTACAGCCTTGGATATGGGTAGCCTACTGGATTTTGTCGAAGTCGCTGCCGTAATCCTCAAGAAGGCACGTCCCACTGCGATCAACCTGGCCTGGGCAGTGGATCGAATGTTGCGAGTCGCTCACGAAGATATTTATTCCAATGCTAAAGAGATACGGCAGGCGCTGGTAGAAGAAGCCCAGCGCATCGCCGATGAAGATGTGCTGGTTAACCAGGCTATGGGCAAACTCGGCGCGGACCTTATCCGCGAGGGTGATGTCGTGCTGCACCATTGCAATACTGGTGCGCTGGCAACCGTCGATTATGGGACAGCACTAGGCGTTATTCGTGCGGCTTTTGAGCAGGGGAAACGTTTTCACGTTTTACTGAACGAAACCCGCCCCCGGATGCAAGGGGCGCGCCTTTCCGCCTGGGAGCTAAAAGCGATGGGGCAGCCGTTTGAGATCATTCCCGATTCCGCTGCTGGGCATTTTATGGCGCGTGGCGAAGTGAATCTTGCGCTTGTCGGTGCGGACCGAATTGCGGCTAACGGCGATACCGTCAACAAGATAGGTACCTATTCGCTGGCAGTGCTGGCAAAGGAGAGCAATATTCCTTTTTACGTCGTGGCGCCTACGAGCACGCTTGACATGAGTCTAAGCAACGGCAAAGAAATCCCTATCGAAGAACGTTCCGCCGAAGAAGTGCGTCAACCATTCGGTAACGCGCTCATCCCAGACGAGTTCCCGGTGCGGAACCCGGCTTTTGATCTGACACCACAGCGCTATATTGCAGGGATAGTGACTGAACACGGGATTGTGCTTCCGCCGTTCCGTGAAAATCTTGTAGCGGTTTCGGAGGCGGGACGAGCCTGACGTTTCCGCCCCTACATATAAAACTTGTTTGATAAGATTTGAAAATGGAGGGCTTTCACAATGACATGGTTTAAATCGTGGGGACTAATCTATCGGCCCATTTCGTGGCAGGGTGTGACCATCACGCTGCTAATCCTGGCATTTTGCGTGCAGGTATTTTTGTTCATAGATAGTCGTTCTCATTCTGTGAGCGATACGCTCTACAGCGTTTTCCCATATATTGTGCCTTCATTGCTCGTGCTGGAACGGATTGCCGCTAGAACGTCACCGAGGGAATAAGACACCTCAATACTTTTTGGGTCTTGAACCGATTTGATTATTGATCGAGCGCGTGTAGCGGTTGGTGCGTGCTAGCAGGCCACAATTCGCGCAAAATCAGCGTGTCCGGATCATGCTCATCGGGCTGCCATTCGGAGATATTCAGCAGGCTGAGTTGTTGATTTTTCCGGGCCAGAATAGCGACAAATGGGAGTCTATCCAGCAACGCGCTGTGAATATAGGCTTGCTCGATTCCCGGTTGTGCCCGCCGCACCGACATTCCAAATGCAGTGCGTAGGCGCAATGCTTCTGTGGCCCCTCGAAATACCCACAGGCAGCGCGGTTTGTCGTCACTGGTTATCGCGTGCCACATCGCCGTCGTTTCATCAAAGCGCAACTCGTCGAGCACCAACCATGCGGGTTTCTGTTCCAGCGCGCTCTCGATTTGTGTGGCGAAATCGAGAGGCCCACTATCCGACTCGGCAGGGATGGCTGCCAAGCGAGATATGCCAGCAGGCACATGTAGCTCTCGCGTCCGCTCGACCACGATACTCTCCTCAGGCAGCAGTGGCAATAGCGCTTCCAATAGGGTCGTTTTTCCAGTGCCCACATCACCTACAAGCGTCAGGCCATGTCCGGCCGCAATGATAGCGCGTAGCATAGCTACGGCTTGCGCATCTAATAGCCCCGCATCAATGCACTTTTTTAAAGTGACGGCCTTCGCGGCGTGCAAGCGAATGTTAACGTGGAGCAGCGGACTCAAGGGTGGAGCGATTATTGTCAGGCGTGCAGGGCGCTTGCCAAGCATCGCGCCAACTTCCAGCACAGGTTCTGACTCGGTGACCTGAGTGCCAGCATTTGCCAGCAATACGCGCTGTACAGCCCTTTCCAGCATTGCACTGTTCTCAAAAGGCGTCTCAATCGCACGCATATCTTCGGCGTTGTAACGCACATAGACCTGTTCTGGCCCGTCGATGGTCAGTTCGGTGACCTGCTCATCAGCCAGAAACGAATCCAATGAGCCGAGGCCAAAAAGGTCGTGATAGGCGGTATTCAGCAGAACCAATTTATCTGCACGGGATAAACTTATCGAACTGGTTGCCAGGACGTAATCTACGATGTCATGGATCAATTCGCGGCGCGCCTTCTCATCGGCGTTTACTAAAATATCCGAACGTTCGCGCGTTTCTTCGATGAATTGAACTTCGATTTGTTCACGCAGCGCTGCCATCGAAACCTGTCTATTGCCCGCTAGGAATTGCGGTGTGGGCTGGCGTGGATGATTTCCGTTTGGGTCCGTGTTCGCTCCATTGTCTGAGGATTGATCAGATTTCATTCCCTGTTGTCCTTAACCTTGCTGTTTCAAGCGATCCCGCCGACAATGGACTGAGGTTCGATCAGCCTTTGACTTTTGCGAATTATACGCGCATTCAAAACCTTTAGGATGTCGTAATCGATGCAAATTCAACATGCCGACGCATTCCGCACGGCGATCAGTGCCGTACTTGGTGCCCCACCCGACCCTGCACCATTGGAAGCGGAGGTGCTTGATGTTGTATCTGCCGATGGTTACCGCCGGGAACATATAAAATATCAGGTGAGTCCCGGCGATTGGAGCTATGCGTACCTGCTGATACCAGACAATCTACAGGGTCCAGTACCGGTTGTTTACGCCCACCATCGCCATGAAAACAAATTTAGCGTGGGAAAATCCGAGATTGTAGGACTGGCTGGTGACAATGATTATGCGATTGGTCTGGAATTAGTACAGCGGGGTTTTATTGTATTTGCGCCTGATGCTATCTGCTTCGGGGAAAGGCGATCCCCAAAAAGTAGTGGTGACACCTTTGACCTGGCTTACAACTTTCACCAGCTTGCGCTGCGCCTTTTGCGCGGTGAAACGCTGCTCAAGAAGGTCCTGTGGGACGTCAGCCGTGGGCTTGATTACCTGACAACGCGAAGTGAGGTTGACGCCCACGCTATTGGCTTCATGGGTTGTGGCTATGGCGCAAACATGGCGCTCTGGTCTGCCGCGCTGGAGCCGCGCATTCGGGCCACGGTCGCGCATGGCAGCATCATGTCCTACCGCGAGCAGCTCCGGCGCGGCAGATGGTTCCACGCGGAATTTGTGGTTCCGCGACTGGTGCAGGTTGCGGATGTGCCGCACATCCTCAGCATGATCGCACCGCGCGCTTGCTTGCTTTCGTCCGTGGGCAATGACCTCGATTCCGCCGAAATCTATCAAAAGGCGCTGCCAACCTATCAGGCACAAGGCACCGCGAACCGCCTGAGCATTTATCACTACCCGGATAGCACTACATTTGACGCACGAATGCGCTTTAATGCCTATACGTGGCTCCAAAGCTGGTTAAAGTTCTCATAGTACCTCATCGCCGTTGCAGTGCGGCAAGCTCCACCCTGGCGGCATCGAGATCGGTGCGAATCCGTGCCGCGATCTCACGCAGCAGGTCACGCCCCTGGCTTCGTGCAATACTGTTTTCGATTTTGAGCGACATCAGCGGGCTAGCCATCAATCGACTGTATTCGCTGCGTAGCGAGGCGATCTCGTACTCCAACCCCTCGGCAATTTTTAGCCACTCGAAGTAAGTTGGGGGCCGTAATGGAGATTGATCCACAACTGGCGGGTTAACCTTCTGCCCGCGCACTTTTTGACCGTCCAGCGCAAGTAGTTCATCCATGTTCTTGGCCCGGTAAGCCGCATTGATCTGCGCCATAATGATCGTCAAGCGCGCTTTCTCGCCGGAATCCTGCGAAGTATCAGGGTGGTATTTGCGCGCCAATTTACGATAGAGTGTACGCAAACCCTGTTCGTCTACTGGCCGCCTCGGAGCCTTTATCGTCGGGTTCTGTGGCTGGCGATATTTGGCGTCGAAGCTTTCTTCAAAAGAGGCGTAGCCAGGACCCCAGATAGAGTCGTGATCCTTGAGATTGGGTGACCTGTTCGATTGCGCGGTTTCTATCTGCTGTCGAACCGTGTCGAGTTGGCTTTCCAGCGCACCGATAATGCGATCATATTGCCGCGCGAAGGTAGCGATCTCGTTTTGTAGCTTGTCGAGCGCGGTTCGTTCTTCAGCCAGGACAGAACGTTTCGAGGCAATCTCGACTTGCAAACGTTCGATGCGCAGTCTATCAAACGACATGGCAGATGCTATCTTCTTCCCGGAAGTTACGAGCGCAAACGATCGGTTGGCTCAAGTTGACGCTATTATACAGGCTCATGGAAGACTGGACGTTGCAAAGGTCAAATGCGCATTTTTGAACGGCACGAGTGCCAGAATTGTAGCCTGTTCGTAGTACGTCAACCGCGTGACTGCATCCCCGGTCAAAATTCCCACAGAACCATTTTGCTGTTTGGAATTTGAGCGCCCAAATACTTGATCGTCGGCATCGCCAAGTTCAACGCCCTGATGGATTAGCGTGGTGATCTCTTGAGGCAGATAAAACGTGGCTGTGCGACTGAAACCTCTGGCGGTGGCTGACAGCACGACAACCCAGGCGAAGACGACTAGCTCACCATCTTCTTCCTCGACACCGCCCTCGATCCCCACCCAATATGCTGCGTCTGGAATTTTACTGCGTACAGCCTGCGCCCGGTTTAGCGCACCCTGCCGTGTTTCCGAACTGGTCATGGGTTGCGCGCTCACGCCGGACGGCACCGAATGCCCCTCGACGCTAAAGTCCTGCGCAGGGAACATCGCTTGGAAGCCACGCAGCGCCGCATCTATCTTTACCGGGTTTTTCGATGCAACAATGATCTTTTCCATAATTTCTCTCTGTTGGGTAGGTATTAGGTTTGGATTAACGTTTGATCGCTGAACAAAAATAGGTTGACATAGAAACGATTTCGGCAATACTTGAATAAATATTGTTAGTAATCTCATACACAGCCAAAGGATTCAGATATGTTCTCAGCCATCCTCGACGTAGGCATCGGTTTAGTGGTGCTGTTTCTCGTTCTCTCGATTGCAGCTTCCGCATTAAGTGAACTTGTCAATAATGCTTTGCAGACTCGCGCCAAAAAATTGGAGTATTTCATTGCGAACACGTTGGCAAACTCAGGTATAAACATCAAGGATTTTTACAGTCAAACCTTGCTCTCTCCACATCTCCAAGGTGGAAAGCCCCCCGCATATATTCAGGCTACCGATTTCGGCGAAGCTCTCTTTACCGTACTGCGTCAACAGTTCCCCTCCCCGGACCAGGCTACTGCGGGGGAAATGCCGGATTTTACCCTTGATGAATTAAAACGGCTGGTTGGCAGCCTGCCCGATAGTGCCCCACTTAAGCAAATTTTGTCGTCCGTGATCATCAAAGCCAACGACAATCCGCTGTTCCAGGGGCTAACCGACATTGCTAAAGTCCGTGCCTCGCTTGAAAACTGGTATGACAACTCGATGGATCGGGTGTCTGGTTGGTTCAAAGCCCAAACGCAAACGATATTATTGATTAT
>Ga0209647_1004543_pt1 | contig 10411 bp, 10 predicted proteins | sample GraSoi_2013_60cm_FD_185827 | JGI IMG/M metagenome (GOLD analysis project Ga0209647, IMG submission 185827) | Grasslands soil microbial communities from the Angelo Coastal Reserve, California, USA - Sample 9_17_2013_60cm (SPAdes) (version 2) | ecosystem: Environmental > Terrestrial > Soil >...
ATTGGCTGTGCATATGTTCAATCCTTGCTGGTCAAAGAGTGCGCCGTTGATGCCTACCCAGAACGATAAACAGAATACTACCGTAGTCAGCACGTTGACAAACAGCGAGCGACTGCGATAATGCAGGCGCAGGGCAAGCGCAAATGAAGCCGGGATCGATGCAAAAAGAAAAAACCTTGGTCCCCAGGACACGCCGCCGTACCATGCCCACCACGGTGAATAGACAAGCACTAAGCCGACCAGGAAACTGATCCATAGCAGATACATGGAATATAGCTCCATCTTGAGACTTGATCTGATTCTGCTTATCAGGCCGCGCACGGGCAACAGCAGTCCTGGTGCGAAGAAGAACAGGCCCTTGCCAAATGAGAACAGGATAGAAAGCAGGCCGAAGAAAAAAGGATAGCTAAAGCCTGGTTTCCCCGAATAGGGCATGACCGTGTGCGCTGGATTCACATAATTATCGTAGCCGCCGAGAGGAAAGCTTCCACGACGAATCCTGTACTCGAGCAGTATCAACCCGCAGGCGGCGCCAAAGGCCAGGATATAGCGCCAGCGCTTGTCGTCAAGCGCGCGTTTAAGCACGACACATCCAAGAGCAACGATGCTGGCCGGAGTATTGATGACTCCTAGTACGACAGTGCTCCATCCTGCCAGCGACCGTCCGGTCATGAACAGCACGATGCCCACGGCGACAAGGATGGCGGTAAACACTTCTCCGTAGTAGTCTAGCAGGTGATTGGCGAACATGGAAGCGACAATAAGGACGAGGAAAAATGTACGGATCAGCCCACGGTCCATGCGATTTCTCAGCAGGAAATAGAGCACAAGCAGTCCAATCGCGAAGACGAACAGGTTGTAGCGTGAGATCCACCACGCGGGCGTCATAAACAGTTTGCCAAGCAGCCAGAATGGAATTGAAAATGCTGGCCCTACCATGGAATAGGGCATATCTGAGAGCTTGCCGTGTTCGAGCAGCAGTGATATCGCCTGAAATCGCAGTATTCCATCTCCAAAGATGTGATGCGGCAAGAAGAAACAGATAGCCAGCAGGCCTGCTACGATCAAGCCGGTTTCAAAGGCTGCACGCAAGGTGGTATTTGGAATAAGGGCCGCTCTCTCACCAGTAATGTCCTGGTCCGATTGCGCATCTGGATGATCCTGGTTTTGATCGGGGGTTGTAACATCAGTACTTGCCATTGTGCTCGCTGTTTTCCTCAGACTCATATCGTGTATAGCCCAATAGGCATCAATCTAAGAGAAGCCCATCAAATTCCGTAGGGGCGAGGGAGGTGAGGAGAGGCGGGGCAAGAAAGATACGGGGTATCTTTACAAGGCCTTTATGGTCGCCCGCGTCCTGTTCCCTGTGCTCACCTGTGGGGGAACGCGATCACGCCCCCACCACCGGGCGACCATAAAGGCCCTCCCTTCTCCGCTCCACCACCCTCGCCCCTACGGATCATCCGGCCTGCTGTCTCGCTTCCAGGCTTAGGTTGATGCCTATTGGTGGACCTTTATGGTCGCCCGCGTCCTGTTCCCTGTGCTCACCTGTGGGGGAACGCGATCACGCCCCCACCACCGGGCGACCATAAAGGCCTTGTAAAGATACCCCGTATCTTTCTTGCCCTTCCCCGCTCCACCACCCTCGCCCCTACAGATGTTGATAGAGCTTTTTGTGAGATTGATGTCTATTGGGCGACGCTCCCGGTCGTCTCAGGCTTTTTTCTCGGAACCGAGAATGGTATTGATGGTTGTGCCACAGACGGAGCATTGACCCTTCAGGGCGGGTTTACCGTTTTTCATGGTTACCCTCTGGGGGTCTTTCATCTCGCGCTTGGTTTTGCACTTGACGCAATAATACAGATCAGCCATGGTGAAGTTGCCTCCTTACGTCCATTCTAATAAACAGCTACATTCCCCGCCTTGGGGTGTATCGCACGCGACAGATAGACTTCATATCCCTGTGTTCGTAATTGCTCCTGTACTCTGTGAGCGCAAGCAAGCTCAGAGAACGGTGCAAAGAGTGTTGGACCTGTTCCAGAAAGGCCCACAAATGGAGCGCCCGCTTGTAGCAGGTCTGCCCTGGCCTGGGCGACCTCTGGATAGTGTTCCAGTACACTGCGCTCGAGAGCATTATGCAGGTCTTGCACTGGCGGTGTTTGCCCTGCATTGAATGCCGCGCTGACTGTTCGACTATGCGTATCATCGCTGTAATCACTGGCGGGCAGGTTACGAAAGACTGCCGCAGTGGCTATACCGATTGCTGGCCTGAGTAAGAGTAGCCAGCGCATTGGCCTGGGCCAGTAGGGGGTGAGAGTGGTCACTCGTTCACCACGTCCCTCGCAAAGCGCAAGTCCTCCGTTCAGGAGGAACGGGACGTCTGAACCCAGTGCAGTCGCCATGTCGAGCAGGTCTGACGGGGATAGCGGCAGTTGCCACCACTGCTGCAATGCACGCAGAACAGCAGCAGCGTCGCTGCTTCCTCCCCCTAAGCCGGCTGCCACGGGGATACGTTTGTGCAATTCGATCAAAACTCCATGCCTGAGTGCGAGGCGCTGGCGCAACAGTTGCGCAGCGCGTACAGCCAGGTTTGCATCGTTGCTAAGCTCGGGTATGCTGCACACCAGGTGGACCTGGCTATCTTCGGTAGCGGTGAGGCAGATGGTGTCGTAGAGATCGACGGTCTGCATCACCGCTACCAGGTCGTGATAGCCGTCAGCTCGACGCCCAAGAACATCGAGCGTCAGGTTGATCTTCGCATACGCTCGAACAAAGCAAACGTCGCCAGAAGTTTGTGCTCGCTGTGCGTGACTCATGGGTGCATTGTGCATAGAAATGAGATACTTGTCAAGCATAGCACCCGGAAAACGAGAATAATAGCCCATAATTACTGCCTCTTGAGCGTATGTTCGGTGCCTGTGCTATACTCTGGCTGGTACAGGTAGGTAAGTAAAGCTACATCCCTTAAATCCTGTATTACACTTCCTTTATCCATCTTGTGGTAGGTTGCATGGAAATTACTGTCGCTTATTTTCATCCATTGCTGCATCCTGATAGTGCGAAACGTGATTTTGAAGAGATTCGCTCAGCAGGTGCAGGAAGTATTGTCTATGCCATACACGAACAGGAGGAACAGCGCTGGCCGCGTGACCTGGAACGCGGGCTGTCCCAGGCCCAGGACGCGGGACTGAAAGTACACTTGAGTCTTGGGCGTTACGGGAATCTTTTTGCTGGCCCATCGCTTGTGCCAAGCTGGTATACGTTTCGTCACCCGCAATCGCGCGTGATGGACCGTCATGGCAGGCATCACGAGATCTCCTGCTTTAATCACCAGTCGTTTCGTCTCTGGCTTTTCAAAGAGATCGAGCATTATCTTACCAGGTACCCCATCAACGGTATCCTGATCGACGAGCCGCGCGGCCTGGAGGTGACCTGCTTCTGTTCGGTGTGCCGGGCGCTCTGTCCCGACGTGACCGACCTTGAGCGCTTTCGACGGCGTTCGATGATCGAATTTCTCGGTGAGTTGTGCGCGTGTGTCAAAGGAGTTGATGAGCATATAAGGACGACCCTGGTGTTACTGCCGCAAGATATTTCCTTGGTTGAGGACCTGGCGTTGATGCCGAACCTGGATACGATTGGCTGCCACCTTTTCTGGAGTTTGCTCAAGGAGAACGTTACAATAGTAGAAGAGTGGGGTCGCAGCATTGTCGAGATGACGCGCCCGCTCGAAAAACGAAGCCAGCTCTGGCTTCAAAATTTCGATCTCGATGAAGATAATGAGAGGGATTTGGAAGCGGCTTTCTCCCGCATCCTAAATGTCGAGCCTGATGGAGTTGGCTGCTATTACTACTGGCGCAATAATGCTAACCCGGTGCGTGTTTGGGAAACCACCCGTGGATTATTACGCCGCATACCGCGCCGCCAGTTGTACTGGCAGGTGGCGGCGGCATCTGATAAGCAAGGAGCAGAGTGAACGTTATGGCTAATGAGACTTCTGTGCTGCTGCCCCCTCGGGGACAGCGCATTCTTGTGATCATGGCACACCCCGATGATGCCGAGTTCATTTGCGGGGGGACTATAGGGCGCTTAGTGGCCGAGGGCCGGGAGGTTCACTATACACTGGTGACGAGCGGCAATCGCGGTAGTCACGAGGCTGGTATGACGATGGAGCGGCTGGCGAGGATACGCGAGGAGGAGCAGCGGCGTGCTGCCGAGATGTTAGGGGTGCGCGAGGTAACGTTTCTTGGTTATAATGACGGGGAAGTGGAGGTAAGCCTGTCACTGCGCCGCGAGCTGGTGTACGCCATACGGCGCGTGCAGCCGGAGGTGCTTCTTACTTTTGATCCCTGGAGACCGTACGAGATTCATCCCGATCATCGCAACGTGGGTTTGTGCGCACTGGATGCGGTGGCGTCGGCACGTATGCCGATGTATTACCCCGAGCAACTCACGGACGAGCTTGCAGCACACCGTTTGAAGCAGGTCTATTTCTTCTCGACAAGTCAGCCGAATCACTGGGTTGATGTCAGCGATTATATGGACAAGAAGCTGGAAGCGTTACATTGTCATACGAGTCAGATAAGCAATCCTGATGTCGATGAGTTTGTACGCCAGCGTGCTCGCCTGATCGGTGTCGAGCATGGGTACACGTACGGGGAGTCTTTTCATCACATGGCGCTGAGGTAAAGATTCTTAGAGGCTCTGCCTCCTTGCGGGCAATCCCTTTCCCGTAGAGTGCGGATTTATCCAGCACGTGGGCGAGGGAGGTGAGGAGAGGCGGGGAGGGCCTTTATGGTCGCCCGCCGTCCTTCACCTCGCGCTCTATCCATGCAAGATAACTCTGACTCCCGTCAACCACGGGAATGGCGAGTATCTCCGGTTCATCATATGTGTGAGCTTCTCGAATCGCTTGCTCAAGTTCTTTGTACAGGTCCTTTCTAGTCTTCGCCAGGCACAACCATTCCTCGGTTGTTTCCATCGCACCTTGCCACCAGTAGGTGCTGGTGATTGGCCCAATCACCTGGGCACATGCCGCCAGGTGTTTCCCCACGATTGATTCCGCGATTTTTTGCGCATCATCCCTGGACCCTATCGCTGTCATCACTTGAATAAACTCTGCCATGTTTCTTTGCTCCTTTATGGTCGCCCGCCGTCCCTAATTCACGTCGAAACTCAGTTATAGAGTGAGCAATCTCTTCCTGCTCTTGCCAATCCCCCATTCTTGACCGCGTTGAGAAATGAACACCACATCACATCCCATTAAAATAACGTAAAACTGTCTGTGCATAGACTTCCGTCGTTACTCGTAAGCTCTCTAAGTCCGCCCACTCGTCAGGCTCATGCACGCCACCATATGCCACGCCGTAACCGCATACCGTTGGGATACCCCGTGTAATAAACATCCAACCATCGCAGGCGGGACCACTTCCTCCTAGCGGTGGATGCGTACCAGTGACCACCTCGGCTGCTTCTGCCAGGGATTGAACGATTTCAGAGTCAAGGTCCGTCTCTACCGCTGGAACAGAAGCCACATCGTCAAGTTGGTAGGTTACATTCGTACACTGTGCCAGTTGTGTTTCAAGTATTCTTCGAACCTCGCCTGCCGAGATACCAGGTAATAACCGGACGTCGCCATAGGCTTCGCAAGAGCCAGGGACAATGTTGATGGCACTTCCACCCTGAATGAGGGTAGGGAAGGTTAAGATCGATTTCCGCTTAGGAAATGCTGCCGAATGCACTTCAGGCAGCCTACAGGTTGCAAGGACGGAGATGATCTGTGCCATATCAAGGATCGCGTTATGGCCTTTGGTTGCTTGCTCCCACGCTTTCATCCCCGTATGGACCGCCTCTCCTCGTGTTTGGATGCGGAATCGGTACAACCCACGATGTCCAATCGAGATTTTATCATTCCCCGGCTCACCGATGATAGCGGCGTCTCCATAGAGCAAGCCCTGCTCTAAAAGATACTGTGTGCCATAGGAAGAACAGGCTCCAGCCTCTTCATCAACCACAAACGCCAGCGTGACGTTGCCAGCGAGTGTGATGCCTGCTTTACGTAATGCATGCAGTGCATAGATAAAGGCTGCAATCTGCGCTTTGGCATCAGCAGCACCAATGCCGTACAGCCGTCCTTGCTCAATGTGTGCTTCCCACGGGTCACGGGTGTAATTACTCGGTTCCACAGTATCCGTATGTGCATTCAGGATGAGTGTCTTGTCAAGAGAACCTGATCCGCGTAGCTGGCAGAGCACATTGGGCCGCTGAACAGAGACGCCATGCATCTCCGGCTGAAAACCTAAGCGTTGCAACTCTCTATAAATCACATCGGCTACTTCCGCTTCTATGGGAGCACTCGGAGAGGACGTATCGGGAGTAAAGGGATTCGTACTCTTGGTACGTACCAATCTTCGGAGGAAATCCACTTGTTGACGAAACTGTTCTCCAATAACTGCTGAGAGTGTATCTTGGTGTTTCATTGTGGACCTGTTCTAAGCTGGCAAACGATAACTTTCATAGAGAGACCTCCTAAAGAAGGTCACCTTTCTTGCGATAGTACTTAATGCGTTCTCTCTCGCTTCTTACAAGTTTACGGTGCTCAGCGGACAAAAACCAGGTCAGCGGATGCCATTCGCCCGTTTCTGCATAGTAGTTGATGATCTCGATCCCATGTGGCTGGAACACCTTAGCAAAGGTCAGAGAGGTGCGCTGTTGATGAAATGGCGATGTCACCAGGATCACCCGTCGCATCTGCTGCTGCTTCAAGAGCGCGAGCACATACTCGGCATTCTCACGCGTATGTAATGCTTCTTGCTCCGTCAACACGGCGTATGGTGGTACTCCCATCTGGATGACTTGCTCGCGCATGTAGCCAGCACCTAACCCTGCATCCCATGTAACTGCGGCAGTAGGGATGTCTTTTGCCTGGATACGTCCTGCGGCTGCGGCGGCTTGTAATTCCCCCGGTGGGATGAGCGTAGGAGTATCGGTCACCTTGACACTAAACTTGCCAGTACAAATGATGTAGGGTGCCCAGCCTTGTTGATAGAGACGCACAGCTGTACGAATCTTCCCCTGGAGAAACTTGCTATTTCCTCTCGTGCCGGCCAACACAATAATAGAATCGGCAGGTTGCAATCGATCCCGCAGCGCGAAGCGTTTGCCGCGCATGAACAGCGCAATCCAGGCCAGCAAGGGCAGCAGTGTCATTAGAATTACGATCAAACCAACGACGAGCACAAGTATCCAGGGTTTCTGCATTAGTTCCTTGTGAGCAACGCGCCTAAGCGAGCTACGCTGACTTCCTTTCTCCAGCGAGATTTTAACAGAGCTGCGTGTAATTGCTCCACTCGCCCGATAGTCTTGCCCGAACCCACCGAATGCGCAAGGACTAATGCTTGTTCAGCCGTGAGGCAACACATATCTATGAGACCGAGGCCAAAGTAGGCTTCGGCTTGCTGGGCGATCAGTCTCGCTCGTCCGCGAACATAGGTATGATTGTAGGTAAGCAGACTTTTGTCAATCAGCGCAACGGCACGATCATAGTCATGCAGCAGAACGGCGTTAATTCCTTTTTGGGCGAGCACGGAGGTTTTGTTGAGTTGGCAGTGGCTCCGCTCTAGCACCTCCTCTTGGTAGTCCAGGGTGCGTTCTGCGAGTTCGATGTGACGCATGCTTTCGTATGCATGCTGTACCATGGCATGGGCCTCTGAGAGGGCCTTCAGACTATACCCTCTCAAGCATGAGAAACCACGACCATGGATGAGGGTCAGTGCACCGTTCAGAGAGTCGATGGCTTCCAGTGGTCTGTTTTGCTGAATGGAGGTCACCCCTTGCCGTGCGAGAGTCGCTGCTATAAGCTCAGCGTCATCGAGCTCTTTGGCAATCTGGTATGCTTTGTAGTAGGCACGATGGGCCTGATCGTATTGCGTCACATCTGCGGAGATACTGCCCTGCAATTGATAGCTCATGCACAGGGAGGTATATGCACGTTGATGCCAGACACCTCCTTGAGCCGCTTGCGTGAAAGCTTCAACTTCTTGCAGCCACACGCCAAACCCACGAGAGGCCCGTGTGGTGCCCCCGGTTCGATACATCTCCCAACGGATGGCTGTCTCTTCCTCAAAGAATGCGATACGGTCCTCATTAAATAGGAAAGGAATGGTGAAAGTATGCTGTTCCGCCTCTAGCCCCAGGAGTTCTACTGGAATACCCAATATTCCAACGAGCAGTTTGCGCCTGGTAGGATTCTTAATCACACTCATCTGTTCCATTCTGTAGACTGTAGATTCATCGACACCAATTACCCTGGCTAATGTGGCACGAGACCACTTCCACCTTCGACGATATTCGGCCACAATTTTCCCCTGATGAACTGTACCCGTTGTGTCGCTGTTCATGATGCTTCCTCCATTTTGCAGTGTTTTCATGAGAAATGCACTAGTCATGCTCCTGCTTGCACTTCAAAATTGATATGTAGGATGCATGACACCAGTGAACAGGTACACAGGGCCTCCTCTGCTCCGCGCTTCTTCGTGAGAGCAGGAGGTTCTTAGAGTGGTTCTTGTTTCCCTGAGTGTACCATGCATCCTCGCTCAAGGCAACGTTTCTGAGGAAGAAGTACATCGCAAGCGAAAATGGGAGGATTATTTTTATGAGCGAACCCGAATGTCGAAGTGAAGTCGCCCGCCTGATGCGACAAATCAGCGAAGCGAACGAAGCTGCTTACCAGGCGCTGTATGGCCTGGCACAGGGCACCGCGCAGCACGCCTTCATCACCGCCAGGATGGAACGCATGGGAGAGTACCACGAGCAACTGGTCGAACTGGTAGGAGAGCACGAGGCCGCTCTACTGGTATGCCGCGCCCTGGATGGGGATGGTGAACTACACACGCACGAAAGGATAGCCGTCTCACCATGAAACCCGTATCCTCTCTCACCAGGCGGCAGCAGATGCCCTTGTTCTCCCCTGCTGTCGCCATCGTCCTGGCCTATGATGTGCAAGCCCTGCTCACGAAGCTGCTGGGAGGGCTGCTGCCGCCAGGACTGCCCCTTGCAGCAAAGGCGCGGGTGCTCGATGTCGCCTGTGGGGCTGGCAATTGGACACTTGACCTGGCCTTTGCCTGTCCTGCTCTCAGCGTCGTGGGGGTTGATCGGGACGCTGCGCTGATCGGTCATGCGCGGGCCAGCGCTCGTGTGCAACGCTTAGCCAATGCCCATTTCACTGTAGCGGATATGTTTCACATGACCACCATCCCCAACGATACGTTCGACCTCGTCCATGCGCGCTTCCTGGCAGGCGCGGTGGAACCAGAGCAGTGGGCAGCGCTGCTGAACGAACTGCGGCGCGTGTGCCGTGCCGGTGGCGTGGTGTGCTGGAGCGAATGGGGACAATTGCTGACGAACAGTCCTGCCTGTAACGGGGGCTACCAGCTGTTCCAGCGCGCGCTGAGCAGGGCAGGAGGGACAACACAGGCGACACTGCTGATGCGCGCACTGCTGGATGAGCTGGGATGGGTGCACATACAGCAGAGCACAAGAGCGCTGGACCTGTCGGCGGGAACGGACGCGTATGCAAGCGTGCTGGCCGCCGGCAAGGGGCTTTTTCCTGTCGCCGGGTTGTGGCTCGAGGGCATGGGGCTGGGAGATGCAGTTGAACTGGCACAGCTGGAGCAGCACGTGTGGATAGAGCTGTTAGCCGAGACCTTCTATGCAACATTGCCTCTCATCACGGTGTGGGGTGAGAAGTAGCTGCCCCGCCAGGAGCAAGCCTTCCCACCCCATATCCACACAACTTCCGCTGCTTATGACTCAGGGTCTGTGAATGTTCCCGAAAAGTGTGCTCATGTTTCTGGCAACCGCAAGGGGTGCCACTACATTTCGGACCAATCTGAGCGTGAAATGTAGTGGTACCCCTTGCGGGTACCAGGATAATTCACAGACCCTGGCTTACGACTGAGCCCTGTTTGTCAGACCAGTCATGGTTTCCTTCTCATCGTGGTGCACCTTCTCCAGCAGTTCGCGCAGGGTCTTGATCTGCTTGTTGGTGGTAGCATCGTTGGCGCTGGCTGCAAGGATGACGGCCTGTATACCCAGGGTCAGGAGGGTATAGGCGTCGGCTTCGCTTAAACCAGCTTTTACGTTGAGAAGCGCGGGGAAGCGCACTGCTTCGCGCACGGCGCGGTAGCGCAATACGTCTTCGATCGACATGCTGCCGACGTTGCCCGTCAGCGAGAAGTCGAGGAGCACCGCCGCAAGATTGTCAAAAGCCGCCAGGTTGCGAATGAAGAGGGGATACATGTCCCCTTCTTGCATAGGTACGGCGACGACTAATTCCAGGTCTTTGACCTGCAGTGCGAGCAAACGAGCCGGGGCGTGCAGTGGGAGCACGATAAAATTCACACCCTGTTCTTTG
>Ga0209647_1004544_pt1 | contig 10409 bp, 11 predicted proteins | sample GraSoi_2013_60cm_FD_185827 | JGI IMG/M metagenome (GOLD analysis project Ga0209647, IMG submission 185827) | Grasslands soil microbial communities from the Angelo Coastal Reserve, California, USA - Sample 9_17_2013_60cm (SPAdes) (version 2) | ecosystem: Environmental > Terrestrial > Soil >...
ATCTGCCATCGTCATCGGGTTTGTCGTCATCGCGGTCCAGGGGTTAAACTTTGGCGTGGATTTCAAGGGAGGGCGCTCCTACCTCGTGAGTTTCAGCAAACCGGTTTCTACGACCGATATGAAAGTGGCGCTCACGGAAAGCTTTGGAAATACGAGTACGGAAGTAAAAAATTATGGCACCAACGATATCGTCAAAATCACGACACCTTACCTGATCGACGACCAATCCGAAGAGGCCGACAATAAAGTAAGGGAATCGCTCATCACCGGGTTGGAAAAATTCACCGGTCTGAAGCATGCCGAACAGGAATCAAAACTGGATGCCGGTCATTTTACGATTTCAAGTTCTACGAAAGTGGGGCCGACGGTGGCGAGCGACATAAAAAATTCGGCCTTTAAGGCGAGTTTCTTTTCGGTCATTGCCATATTTCTATGGATCCTGATCCGTTTTAGAAAGTGGCAATACAGTGCCGGCGCTATCGTCGCGACACTGCACGACTCCCTTTTCGTATTTTCTGCTTTTGCAGTGGCGCACGTTTTGGGATTGTCCTTTGAGGTGGACCAGGTTTTTGTTGCGGCTATTCTTACGGTGATCGGCTATTCGTTGAACGATACGGTGATCATCTTTGACCGGATCCGGGAGTACCTCCATTTGGGCACGTCGCACGATCGGGCAAAAATTTTTAATGATGCCATTAACAGCACCCTGAGCCGTACCCTGATCACTTCGGGGACGACGTTAACCGTGGTCATCGTGCTGCTGATTTTTGGAGGAGAAGTTTTGCGTGGATTCTCTTTTGCGTTACTGGTGGGGATCCTGATTGGTACCTATTCGTCCATTTTCATTGCCGCCCCCATTGTTCTTGACTTTGACAGGAAACCGGAACCGGCAAAGAAACCAGAGCTCCCAAAGAAAGTCATGGCGTGAACCGGAATAATTAATCTAACTTTATAAGTGGCAACGATTCTATCCTTTCCGGATTTCTTCAATCCCGAATCCATTATTCGCTATGGGGGAATCACCCTCCTGCTGGTCATCATCTTCATGGAGACGGGGGTATTCTTTGGATTCTTCCTGCCGGGGGACTCGTTGGTTTTCGTAGCCGGGCTATTGAGCGGCACAGAATATTTAGATATCAGCATCCTTCTCCTATGGCCGCTCCTGATTGCCTGCGCTGCCACGGGGTCCATGTTGGGGTACTGGTTTGGCAGCCGGGCTGGAAATTACCTGGGCCAGCGGAAAGAGAATTTCTTTTACAAGAAGCGATACCTGGACATGACCCGGGGCTTTTACGACCAGTATGGGATGTGGGCCTTTATTCTGGGGCGTTTTTTACCCATCATAAGAACATTTGTCCCGATCTTTGCCGGATTAGCACACATTAATTATAATAAATTCATTTTGTTTAATATAATTGGGGCAACAATCTGGATTTCAACGATGTTATTTGCCGGTTACGGGCTTGGAAATATGTTCCCGACCCTGACCGATCATCTTGAAGCGATTGTTGCCGGGATGATTGTTTTGACGGCAATCCCTGTTTTGGTGGCTTGGCGTAGGCAAAAGAGATTGTTTAAGGGGCAGGGGTAAAAATATAGGCCCACCAGGGCCATTGTGATTTTGAAATTCTGTGTATTTTTATCTCCCCAAAAAATACTGTTTATTGACTTTTTTGTGACTTTTAAACCCTTAATCAATTATTATATAACATTTACCCTAGACCTATGAAAAATCCAAAACAATCAAGTTCCGGTTCATTAGGAGAAAGTCTTAAATCGGTATTTGCAGCAGTAGTGATCCCATTGGAAATTGTTATTGCGTATCTCATTTTCTATCTCGTATTGGGCGATCCCAGCCATTTCCAGGGGGGTGACAACGCTGGCCATCCGCTGCCCGGCGATTATTTTGGTGTTGTGTACAGAGGGGGGCCCATCGTTGGGTTCTTGATTGCATTGGCCATGATGGTCATTACGTTTTCAATTGAGCGCTATTTCACGATCAGCAGCGCCAAAGGCAAAGGCAGTGTCGAAAAATTTGTACGGAAAATCAAGGCTCTGGTGGAAGGGAATAATATTGACCAGGCCATGGCCGAGTGCGACCGCCAAAAAGGATCCGTTGCCAATGTGGTAAAAGCAGGTCTTTCCAAATACGCAGAACTTACGAAGAGCAGCAACATCGAAATCGATAAGCGTGTTCAGATCATCCAAAAGGACATTGAAGAAACGACGCAACTTGAAATGCCCATGTTACAGAAGAACCTGGTGATCATTGCCACCATCGCCTCCATAGCAACCCTGATGGGATTGTTGGGTACGGTAATGGGCATGATCCGGGCCTTTGCCGCATTGGCCCAGGCCGGTTCCCCGGATGCCGTAGCACTGGCAAATGGTATTTCTGAAGCCTTGATCAATACCGCTCTCGGTATCGGTACATCGGCTGTCGCTATTATTTTGTACAATTATTTTACCAGTGCTATTGATGCGCTGACCTATGGTATCGATGAGGCGGGCTTCAGTATTATTCAAAATTTCTCAACCCAGGCTAAATCCTGATTTAACCGAAATCTTAACGTTATGTCAAAGGTAAGACCACACAGAGCTACTCCGTCACTCGATATGACCCCCATGGTTGATCTGGCGTTCCTCCTGGTTACGTTTTTCATGCTCACTACGAAGTTTGCTGCAGAAGAGCCCGTCCCTGTGGATACGCCATCCTCGACATCGACGATCAAGATCCCTGATACGAACATCTTAACGATCATGGTTTCCAAAGACGGCCTTGTTTTTTTTAACATGGACGGCCAATACAATCGCGCTGCCGTATTGCAGAAAATGGGCACAAAGTATGGTGTTGAGTTTGACCAAACCGAGCAGCATTCCTTCGCGGTCATGGGAGCAAGTGTAGGGCTACCCATCGGGAGCATGAAACAGTTTCTGGACATGAGTCCGGAGGATCGAAAGCTGGTAAAACAGACCGGGATTCCCCTCGACTCCCTGCATAATGAACTGGCGGATTGGGTCCTGGAGTCCAGGCTAAGTAATCGCATGCTGCGGATCGCTATCAAAGGCGACCGGGATGCCGACTTTCCGACGGTCAAGAAGGTCATCAAGACGCTCATCGACAGAAAAGTGAACCGGTTTAACCTGATCACCAACGAGGAAAAAGAATCTTCCTGATTGCATCTTATTAATAACACTTAAACACAGAATCACATGGCAGAAATAACGCAAGGCGGCGGCGGTGGTAAAAAGGGGGGAAAGATCAGAAGTAAGAAAACCTCCACCCGGATCGACATGACCCCCATGGTGGATTTAGCATTCCTTTTGCTCACCTTCTTCGTGATGACCACCACCCTGAACAAGCCCCAGACAATGGAAATCACGATGCCGGAGGAGGACGAAAAGGAACCACCCAAGGTGAATGAAAAGCACGTTTTGACTTTGGTCATGGGGAAAAACGATAAGATTTTCTGGTATATCGGAATCACCGACCCGGAAGTTAAAGTGACCAATTTTTCACACACGGGTATTCGCAAGCTATTGCTGGAAAAGAAAAGGGATATCCCAAAATTGATTGTATTGATCAAGTCGCTGGATGAATCCAAATACAAGAACATGGTGGACATCCTGGATGAAATGGCTATCAATAGCATTCAGCGATATGCTATTGTGGATGTGACCCCGGTTGACAAGGAATTAATCAAAGACGTACAAATATGAAAACGGAAGGAACTATTCCCCATCCCGCTAAGTGGGAGGATATTGTGTTTGAGAACCGCAATAAGGAATATGGAGCGTATTTTATCCGGAAGATCTACAACAAACATGTGATTATGGCCTCCGCCATCATGTTGTTGCTCGCCGTGCTGGTGATTGCCGGCCCGACCCTGGCCGAGTTATTTCGCTCCAAGGACACGGGCCACGACAGTAAGAAAGATTTGAGCAGGGTGGTAACGCTTGACCAACCCCCTCCAATCATGCCCAACACACCGCCACCGCCCCGGGTGGAAGTACCCCCTCCCGTGAAGACCTTGAAGTATGTCGCTCCGAAAGTAACCAAGGAAGAAGTGGTCGAGGAGGAGATTCCGACCATTGAAGAAATCAAGAAAGTAGAAGTAAGTACAGAAACGACCGAAGGTCCGGAGACCGTTGTTTTTGAGGAGCCTGTTAAGGAGGTGGTGGACAACGGAGACGACCAGATTTACACCGTCGTTGAGCAGCAGCCTGAATTCCCGGGCGGCATGGAGGCGATGATGAAATTCATTCAAAAAAATATGAAGTACCCCGCGCAAGCCCGAAGAATGGGTACCGAAGGCCGGGTGTTTATTGGATTTGTCGTCAATCTCGATGGTCACATCACGGACGTAGCTCCTATTAAAGGGATCAGCGTGGATTGTGATAAAGAAGCCGCCCGTGTGATCAGCATGATGCCACCGTGGAAACCCGGCAAACAAAACGGCAGAGCGGTACGCGTTCGTTTTGTCCTCCCGGTCAACTTTAAACTGGCCGATTGATCAGAATTTTCAGAATGTAAGAATTTCAGAATAAGGAATAAGGAAGTAGAAATGAAAACAGGTTCGGAACATAAATGGCCGACCTTCGAGGTGATTCTGAAATACTTCCAGGGGCTCATGGCCCTCGTGTATATCTGTCTGGGCATCGCTATTCTATGGAAGTCTGAGCAACTCTTCCACATTCCGGAGACGTATTCGATTCCTTTGGGGACGATCCTGGTGGCCTACGGTATTATCCGGGGTTATCGGATTTATCAAAGAAACTCGCTAGGATAAAGGATCATGGGGGCCAAAGCACATTTCCTGTTCATCGTGGGTATGGCCTTTCTTTTTAGTGGTTGTGTCGAGCGGGATAAAAAGGGAAATATCCTCGATAATCCCACTTCCGGATCGATCAAAATCGCTGTTGACGAATCCCTGAGACCCTTGCTGGAAGCCGAAGTGGACACGTTTCAGGGCACGTACCATTACGCCTTCATCCATGCCGACTATACCTCTGAGGCAGAAGCCATGGACCGGCTCCTGAAAGACAGCGTGCGATTGGCCGTCGTTACCCGGAAGTTGACCAACGATGAGATGCAGGTATTCAATGTGGTAAAAATAATCCCTGAACAGGTAAAGGTTGCAAAGGACGGAGTAGCAATTATTCTCAACCGAAATAATTCCGACAGTGTTTTTCAATTCTCACAACTTCAGTCCATCGTTGAGGGAAAAGTTTCACAATGGAAACAAATCAATCCTGCCAGTACGCTTTCCAATATCGAGGTCGTTTTTGATCATCCTCAATCCGGCATCATTCGGTTTATAAACGACTCCGTCAGGCGGGTGGAAAAACTGCCTGCCTATTTCTATGGGGTGAACAGCAACGCCTCCGTAATTGACTATGTGTCTAAGAAAGCAAATGCCATCGGGCTGATTGGCGCCTGCTGGATAAGTGACCATGATGATGCAACGGTTAACGGCTTTCTCAAGACCATCAGGGTGGCCCGAATCGCCAGGGAAGACAAGGCCGTTCAGCCCTACCAGGCTTACATCGACAATGGCCAGTATCCCCTTCGCCGGGATGTATACATCATCAGCCGCGAATATCGAACAGGGCTTGGAACCGGATTTATTTCCTTTGTGGCGGGCGACAAGGGCCAGCGGATTGTGTTGAAATCGGGCATGGTTCCTGCTACTATGCCGATAAGGACCGTTCAGATCCATAGAAATCGGTAAAAATCAATTATTATTGTTGTTTAATTCGAGTGTATATGAGAAGAATGACTAGCCTAAGGCCCAATGGAATTATCCCAGGAGGGGCGCTTTCCTATTCCTTAACTTTGCTGCTGACCTGTTTCAGCATGTTTGCACAGAGTCAGGTCCCTATTAATCCAGTTGTTCCAAAAGCACTGTACCTGATTGAAACGGAGCAGATGAAGAAGGCACTAGCAGACCTGGAGCAAGCCATCGGCGCAAATCCAACGGATGCCGCGTTGCATTATTACCTGGGGTATGCTCTTCTCAAGGCGAGTGAGCGTTCCAAAGCCCTTGCTTCATTCGAAAAGGGAATTCAAATCAACGAGAAGGAACTGATCAATTACGCCGGAAAAGGCTGGGTAAGTCTGTTGGAGGGCAAAGTGGATGACGCCAGGCTTCAATTTGAAAAGGCAGGGGTTGCTAAATCCAGGAACGCCGAAGTTCTGAAAGCGGTTGCCGAAGCCTATCTGATCGATAATAAATATTCCGTTGATGCCATGTCGGTACTCAACCGGGCTAAGTCGGCGGCCAGCTCCGACCCGGAGGTTCAAATATTGTTTGGGGATGCCTATCTGCTTCAGAATAACGGTGGTCTTTCGGTCACCAGCTACGAGCGGGCTGCAACGCTCCGGCCCACGATGGCAAAACCCTATTACAAAATCGGGCTGGTCTATGAACGCTCCAAAAACAATGAACTTGCGCTGGAAAATTTCACCAAGGCAACAACGATCGATCCCCGCTATACTTTAGCGTACAAGGAACTGGGTGAAGTGTATTACCTGATGAATAACGCAGAGAAAGCGTTGAAGGCATATGAAATGTATCTTTCCCTCACCGAGAAACCGGAAGCCGGCCAATTGCAACTGGCCTTCATCCTGTCCCTCGGCAAAGACTATAAAAGGGCCAATGAAGTTTTTCAAAAGATTGCAGATGCCCCCGATGTAAAGGTGGTAACACTTCGCTTCTATGCCAATTCCCTGTACGAAGCGGGGGACTTTACAAAAAGCCGGGAAGTTTTTGAAAAATACTTTTCCAAAGCAAAGCCAGAAGACCTGGTCGCCAAGGATTTTGAAGACTATGGCAAAGCCTTATTGAAACTAAAACAGGATTCTCTCGGGGTTATAGCGCTTCAAAAGAGTTTATCCATCAATCCGGAACAACAGGAAATTTTGCAGCTTGTCGGCGATACGTATTTTAAAAACAAGAAATTCCCACAGGCGATCGAAGCGTACAAAAAATTGATGAGCAAGCGCAAGGACCCGAAGTCCCTGGATTTCTTTTCGATCGGCCGCTCTTATTACTATAATAATCAATTTATCGAGGCCGACTCTGCGTTTAGTAAGCTGATCAGCATGCAGCCCGAAATGACCGTGGGGTATATCTGGGAAGCCAATACAAAGGCGCAAATGGATCCTGAATCCGAGCAGGGACTGGCCAAACCTTACTTTGAAAAAGTGCTTGAAAAAGGTTCGACCAACCCCGAAAAGAACAAGAAAGACCTGATCAACGCCTACAAGTATCTGGCTTACTATTCCTATCTGAAAAAAGATTACACGACAGCGAAATCCAATTATGAGAAATGGCTGACCCTTGCACCCGGTGATAAAGACGCGCAAGACGCCCTGGATATCCTGAACAAGCCAGCGCCTCAGCAACCGCAGCCAAAGAAATAGCAATTTTCTATGAACATCGTCCCGACTCGTCGGGACGATTTATTTTCTGCCGATGCTGTCCGGGCCGACGCGCCAGGAATGACAGCGCGTGCAAAAAATAATTGTTACCTTGTTTCGTTATACCCTCATGAACATGATTCTACAAATCACTGAAACCCCGTCAGAATTATCCATCGCTGCCCTGCTCATGAAAGGCGGGATCGTAATGGTTCCCATCGTACTCCTCTCCCTTGCTACCTTCTATCTGTTGATTGAGCGCTATCTCTACATTCGCTCGGCTACGAAGGGCAGAAAAGACCTGATGTCTCACATCACCCGGTTCTTGCACCATGGCGACATCAAATCCGCGAAGCTCTATGCCGACCAGGATTCCTCGGCTACAGGAAAAATTATTCTGAGCGGACTGGAACATGTTGGCAAGCCGATCAAGGAAATTGAAACGATGATGGAGTCGGCGACGAACATTGAAATTGCTGAAATGGAAAAAAACATGGGTTACCTCGGTATCATCGCCGGGATCGCACCCATGCTGGGTTTCATCGGCACGATTTCGGGTATTATCCGTATTTTCTATAACATTTCTCTTTCCGATAACATCAGCATCGGGATCATTGCCGGCGGGTTATATGAGAAGATGATCACCAGCGGGTCCGGTTTGATCGTGGGTGTTATTGCTTACACCGCGTATCATTTTTTGCAACAAAAGGTCAACCGGTTTTCGTTGCGGATACAAAAAGATGTTTTCGAGTTCATGCGTTCCATCCTGAGCCCTGCGTCATGAAGCTGAAGCGTCAACATGCGTTCCGGGCTGAGGTAGCAACCTCTTCGCTCAACGACATCATGTTCTTTTTGCTCCTGTTTTTCTTGATCATTTCCACGGTAACCAATCCCAATGTGATCAAGGTCCTGCTGCCCAAATCGAAATCCGGCCAGACCCTGAACAAACAAAGTATTTCGCTTACGGTAACATCAACGAAGCAGTACTTCATCAACCAGCACGAAGTCCCTTTTGCCCGACTCGAACAAGAACTATTAAAAGCATGTCAGGGAATCACCGAGCCCACCATCGTGCTTCATTTACCCAAGAACCTGACCATCCAGGACCTCGTCGATGTGATGCAGATTGGAGCCAAACATAAGGTGAAGATGGTGTTGGCGACAAGCACAAAGTAGAGATTTTTTTCGCGCAGATTTACGCAGAATGGCGGCTGGTTTTCAGCGGCAGGCGGTCCGACGAAGTTTTTTAGCGAAGTCAGAGCACATAGATATCAAAGGAGAAAAATAAATGAACGTTAGTAAAGTTTTTCTCCTTCCCGCCAGCGTGCGTCCGCTCTGCGTAAATCTGCGTGATCTGCGGGAAACAATTCTGGAAACTACTCCTTCCCCTTCGCTGTCTCTACCCGTACTCCAACAGAGAAAATTCCCTGTAACGTGTCCAATCGCATAAACTGTTCCAACTCCAGTATGTATTTCCCGGACCGTTTGAATTCATACTCATTCAATAGTAAAAACCGGTGGTCGAACACATCACCCAATCCACTGCGACCCATCGGCTGGCCGGTCTTTTGATCGAACAGAAATTCGGAGACCAATTTTCGTTGAAGTTCAGCGCCGGTAGAATCGCGAAGGGAATAGCGAATGAACAAACGGGCATACGGATAGTCAAGGGAGTTGCGGATGTGCCAATAGAGGTTATACTTATTGCCCGGGTCTTTGATGCGAAATTCAAAACGGGGTATGTCGGTAACATTCCACGTGCGCTCCTTAAAATCCTGGTTGTCCTCATAAACCCGTCTTTCTCCTTCGCAGGCCAGGAGCAAAAAGACCAGAAAGGCCGAAAGGGCAAAAAACCTCATCAGTTATTCGGGCGATTTGGGTTGCGGTTATTTGGGTTACGGTTATTTGGGTTGCGGTTGCCGCGGTTGCGTCCGCTTCTCTTCTTTTTATTACCGGATTTATCCCTGAATTTCTTGTCGAGGCTCACCAGGTCGCTGTTCAACGAAGACGTGGATTCCTTTTCAGCGGCCACATTTTCCTCCAGGCTGGCCGGTTTCTTTCCCTCCCGGTTCATGAGCAGGATCTCATTTACCCGCTCTACGTTAAGGGGATACCAGGCATTATCTTCCCGAAAGCCAAACCACATGATTTTCCGGAAAATGTCGGTTTTTTGCAGCGTTGCTTCTCCCCTTTCGGTGAGCAACGGGCCCTCCACTTTTGGAATATCCTCCAGTGCCTCCATATAGGTCTCCAACTCATAATTTAAACAGCACTTCAACCGGCCGCACTGACCCGAGAGTTTGCTCGGATTCAATGAAAGATTTTGATAGCGCGCGGCACTGGTGGCCACATTCTTGAAATCCGTTAGCCACGTCGAGCAACACAATTCCCGGCCGCATACTCCTATCCCTCCCAGTCGTCCCGCTTCCTGGCGCAGACTGATCTGGCGCATCTCCACGCGCACCTTGAATTCAGCAGCCAGGGCCTTGATCAACTCCCGGAAATCAACGCGGTCTTCCGCCGAATAGAAGAACGTTGCTTTAACATTGTCCGACTGAAATTCGACATCCGATAGTTTCATGTCCAATTTAAACTGCCGGATGATCTCGCGGGAACGATACAGGCAGGGCAATTCCCGTTTTTTTACCTCTTCGTGTTTCTCTACATCCCGCTGGTGAGCAACCCGGTAAATTTTTTTGATCTCGTGGTCGTTGGCTACTTTTTTCTTTTGCATCTGTAAGCGCACGAGTTCGCCTTGTAACGATACATAACCCAGGTGGTGACCGTTGGGAACTTCCACTACCACCGCATCCCCGGTCGTCAGGGGGAGCCTTTCTGTGTTTCGAAAGAAGTCTTTACGTCCGCCTTTAAAGCGCACTTCCACAATATCAAACTTGCTTTCGGCCGGCATATCCATATTGGAAAGCCAGTCAAACACGTTCATCTTATTGCATCCTCCCGTCTGACAGGCCCCGTTGTTTTGGCA
>Ga0209647_1004545_pt1 | contig 10406 bp, 10 predicted proteins | sample GraSoi_2013_60cm_FD_185827 | JGI IMG/M metagenome (GOLD analysis project Ga0209647, IMG submission 185827) | Grasslands soil microbial communities from the Angelo Coastal Reserve, California, USA - Sample 9_17_2013_60cm (SPAdes) (version 2) | ecosystem: Environmental > Terrestrial > Soil >...
GCTGCTGGCTTCCAGGCGCATTTAGACAAGCCGTTTGCCCCGGACAGTCTACTGGAAGCAATCAAATCGGTTCTTAAAAACTGACCTATCGTTCCCAGACGAACCGCAACGAACTCGGGGCAACGAGCGCGCTAGGATGCCCCAGGAATGCTCGGAGCGAGGTGGTCGGCTCTCTTATCCCGTGTGCTTACTGCTTAATTTCGTTGCCGTCCAAGTCATAACGCACCTGTTTGTTGTCGGTGCCTGTGACAATGATCGTCTTACCGTCAGGGTAGGATAACCAGATACTGGAAATGCCATTCGGTGGAGAGATTCGTATTGGAGGGATAAAGCGCTGTTCGCCTCGAATCGTATCGGGCCGCGTGAAATAAATAGCGGCTTCTTTATTGTTATAAACGAACAGCGCTTCCCCATTTGGGGAAAAGGATGCAGCTGGCGACTTGATTTCTGATTGGTAGAGGATATAGGCGCTGTGGTCTGTCCCCGTCGCTGTCCGAATCGGTGTCTGTAACTTAACTACTCCCTCTGTGTTAACAGAGGCGAAAGGGCCACCGTGCGGCGCACTTATGGTAATGATGTCCTTAGCGTTCCAAGGAAAATTCTCCTCGAAAGTGCCGCGCAATATAGGTACCGTGATGTTTGAGGCTAGGTAGCGGGTTATCCCGTCTCTAATTTCCGGATCCTCAATTAGGTACGTCTGCACCATAAAGCCCAGGGTTTTGGCACCGTTTACTCCCGACGATTGGAGAGCCAATTTGACGAGATCAGAATCTAGCTTTTGCCGCTCTAGACGCTTGTTTTCTTCGAATTTCTTTTCTTCAAGCTTCAATTCCCCTTTAGATTTCTGCGCTTCGACAAAAACATTTGAGATTCCCGTTACTAAGGCACCCAACACGACTCCGAGTAGAGTAAAGAGCGGTATCATCCAATCCCCAAGTACGCCAGATCCGATTAGGCTTTTCGTCACGCGGCGCATCGTAGCAGTGGCGTCGCTCGCGAATCAATCCACTTTATAGCCACTAGAATTTCTGAGCTTTCCTCTTCCGCTCGCGGTCGCGCTCCTTCCGCTCTTCTCGAATCTAAGCAGAAGGGCCGAAAATCGACGCGCTGAAGATGCTCCAGGAACGCTCGGAGCGAGGTGTCGGCTATCATGACACTACCCGATTAGGTATCGGTCCAGCTCGGGCCTCATCTCTTTATAAAGTCGCTCCAGTTCAGTATGCGCTCGCTTTAGCTGTCCGGTATAGAAAAGCATCTCGTCCCAGGTCTTCTGAGCATTGGGATGTCCCTGACCTAACGCGAAATAGTAAGCACTCAGATGTGCGTAATGTTGGAGCGAATCGATCATCCCTTTGGCTCCCATGTAGAAGTCTAAGATCTTACTTCTAAGGCTTGTATCGGGAATCCGGCCGAGAAGAGCACCGCTAGCATCAAAGATAACGAAATATGATTGATTGACCGGGAACGGTCGTGCGGTTTCTGTCTGGCTTACTGAGCCGAGATGAGGTCCAATCTCTCTATAGTATTGTCTCCACAAAGCCTCGATCTCGTCTGAGATTGACTGGACGGTGCCTCGGATAAGATTTTGCTCTGAGAGTTTCGCCGCCTCTTCTCGATTGGCAAACTCCTTTTCTTGCACCTCAAAGGCTGTCTTCGCAGCCTTTTGGGCTCCGATCAGTGAACCGCGGTACGAAATGTAGCCACCGATAAGAGCACCGATTAATCCACTTGCGAGGTTGGTAACCCAAGGCTGGAGAATCGAGATAGTGCTGAACACCAAGCTATTTTACTTTGATCTCCTGGGAAGGATCAAGGGTGATGCCGAGATCACCAGGAACGAACTCGGGCTACGGGTGAGGCGGGTGGTTACTACAGCCCATTCAAGAACTCCCCGACCCTCTGCGCTACATCTCCCTCGCCTTGAATGTCCTCGGCTAAGATCACCCTATTGTCGCCTCTGCGGAATGATGCGAGGTGCCTGACCCCGTTAACGTAGGTGATCGACATCACAATTAATCCGTTGATGTCGAGAGTGCCATCAGGGACGAACATGAGAGCGATCCTAGCAATCCGCTTCCGCAACTCAGCTCTCAGCCTGAGCCGGACTTCATTCGCTTCCGGGGAGTTCTGCTGGATCAGGTCGAGCAGCACCTCCGGCTTTACTAAGTCCACGCACTTATTGCGGGCAGTCTCTACGTTTGCTTGTAGCGCTTCTTTGCGACTGGCGAGGGTAGCGAGTGTGGCTGTATCCTTCGCGACTCGTGATGCCAGTACGGCGAGCGTGGCAACGTCGATGTCCTCGGCATCCATCGCCGCGTTCGTCTTCTGGATCCTCTGCTCTATTACGTCGATCTCCCGCAACAACACCTCAAGTTCCTTTCGTGCCGCTTTGCATTCGGCAGACTCGGACTGTCCCGCGATAGCTGTCCAATCCTCTTGGCTCAAGAATTGCAGAACGGCACTCTCAACAAGGCCGTATCTGATGCGGTTCTGCTTTCTGGTCTTGTCGAAAGCCGACATCAGATAGGTTCCACGCTCCACCTTCTGGAAGTGCATGGGTCGCACTGGCGCATCGTCCTCGTACCCTAAATCATAAATCAGTCCGCTGAATAGGTTGTCGGCTTGCGTGCTCCGTTGCCGATTTCCTCCGGCGTATCGGCCGTTCTTGCGCTTGCCTTCCATCGCTAGACGGACAGCATCAAACTCGCTCTGGCTGATAACCTGGGGGAAATAATTCGGGATCACTTCCGCGCCTTTGGGCTGGAACTCTCCCAACACTGACCGGTCGAACAACAGACGAGCGAACCATGACCGTGAGAACTTATCGCCGATAGCGCGGGTGATGTTATCTACGCCGATTCCGTTCGCGGCCATTTGGAATGCTTCGCGCACTATTGAAACCACCTCCGGCACCTCGACTATCTTTCCGCTTTCGACTGCGAGCCACTTCGGGATGTTCTTGGTGTAGATCTCCCCAGGTTTTCCGAGCTTCGACCTCTTCGACGACCAAGCCGCGCCTATTCTCTCGCTCTTCTTTTTGCTTTCCTGAAAGGCGAGATCAGCCTGTACGCCAATCAGCATGTAGTCGACGAGGGAGTTATTGAACCCAGCTTTCAGCACCCGATTGAGCCCGATTACGTGAATGTCGATGCCGTGCCGAGTGAGCTGTTTCAGAAGATCGGTGGTTGCGTCGATCCCTTGTCGGGAAAGCCGATCGAGGTTCTCAATGATGAGAGCTGTTCCCGCCGGGATCTTGCCAGCTTTGACCTCGTTGAGGAAGTGACCAAGCGACCCACGCTCGACATTGTGCCCCTTGTATCCACTCAGTCCTTCGTCCGCAATCGACAGATCCTCGTCGAGCTCAAGTCCGTTGCGAGCGCAGTAGTCCCTTGCTGCTTTGAGCTGGCGTTCCGTAGAGTTGCCTAGAGCCTGTTCGGGAGTGGAGAACCGGAGGTAGCTGATTGCCTTCATTGCGACCAGCATCCGCTGTTATTGTGACGCGTCAAGAGCTAAAGTAAATGAATTAAAACAAACTGTTTGAAATTGTTCTCTCCAAAAAAGCAGCAGAATTGTCCGGCGTAGCCGGAGAATCCTGCTGCCACAGCCTGCATCGCTCAAAAATCTCTAAGGATTTGTGAGCGATGCAGGCTAGGCTATTGCTTCACCCGGGTCACCAGTTGAATTGGGTTGACGAAACGCAGGGCGATCAGAAGCCAGACCAGAGTAGTCGCCATGTAGATGACGGCCATCGCGTCGACGGACTGGCCAGCGCGAACCCCGGCAGCGAATACTGTGTAATAGAGCGCGACGACCAGGGTCTGACTGTCGGGACCTGCGGTCAAGAAAGTCAATTCAAACATCGCTATCGTGCGCACCAGAACCAGAAGACCCGCTGCGAGTATGCCCGGCAAAAGCAAGGGTACCAGAACGTGTACGAAAAGGCGCAGTGTACCGGCACCGAAAACTCGTGCCGCCGCTTCGATCCGCGGATCGATCTGTTCCACAAATGGCGTCATCACCAGGACAACGAATGGTACGGCCGGCACCAGGTTGGCGAGGATGACTCCGCTGATCGTTCCGGCCAGATGCAACCGGTAAAGCACGGTCGCAAGCGGGATTCCGTAAGTCATTGGGGGAACCAGCAAGGGCAACACAAAAAGCAGGAGGACCACGCGCTTGTACCGAAAATCGCGCCGGGCCATAGCATAAGCCGCGGGTACACCTAGCAACAGGGAAACGGCCACGACTGCCAAGACCACCTCGACGGTCACGAGCAGGACGCTGTCGAGCTGGAATTCGGTCCAGGCCGAGCTATACCACCGGGGAGTGAACCCTGCCGGCAACCAGGTGCCGAGCCAGCTCGTGGCGAACGAGTTAACAACCACCGCTGCGATCAGAGCGAGCACGTTGAGAACAAAAAGGCCGGTTGCGAGCCATACCAAACCGTTGCCTGAAATTCTCGCTGCTTGTTGGGCGGGTGAAGTCGTAAATCCTGTTCGCATCTTTTCGTCGTGCTTTAGAGCAGCTTAACCTTTCGCTCCGCCGCTTGGACCGCGGTAGAATAAAACGCGGCTTGTCAGAACTAACATCACCACCAGAAGCTGCGCGCCTGCCATGATTATCGCGATCGCCGATGCCATCGGGTAGTCGTAATCCTCAAAAGCGGCCTGATAGGCAGCAATGGAAATGACTCGTGTCGGACCAGCAGGTGCACCAAGCAGAACCGCAGAGGGGAAAACGGAAAATGCTTGCACAAATGAGAGGCAAAAAACGATGGCGAGACCGGGAATAAGCAGTGGCAGGTAGATATGAATAAACTGCCGCCATGCGCTCGCTCCAAGGGTGGCAGCCGCTTGCGGTAGCGCCGGATCGATTCCGGTAAGGTAACTGAGAAGCAGCAGATAGGCGAAGGGAAACCCGCTAACGACGAGGGAAAGGAACACGCCCCAATAGTTGTGGGTCAGATGGACCGGGGATGCCGCCAGGTGAGTGATTAACAAGAACCGGTTTAACCAGCCCTGTGGTCCAAGGTAGATCAGAAGACCTTCGGCGATTAGAACAGTCCCTAATGTCATCGGCACCACCAGAATGGTTGTTAGTATACGCTGGAGCCGATGCTGTCGCGTGACGAAGGCGATTGGCAGCGCTAGCCCGACATTAACTAACGTAGCCGGTAACGATATCCAGAGAGTGGTTGCGATCGTCTGGCTCTGAAACGGCGTTGAAAAAAACCTGGCGTAGTTCCCGAGGCCGAAACCTTCGTGCCCGGTGAATGAAAGGGCGAGTCCGTATAAAAAAGGGTACAGGAAGAGCATTAAGACTAGGCAAACGCCAGGCACAACGAGGAGTACGGTTCGGTCGACCAGTTTCGCCTCCGAACCCAAAGACGTTCTTGCTGTCATTCCGGAAAAAAAACGAGTACGCGTTCAGTTGGAATCGTCAGACGCAGCCGTTCGCCGGCTGCGACTCGTCTCGGCGTGCGGGCATGGAAGAGGAGACCTGATTCCGTAGAAACATCGACCAGATAATCGCGACCGCCGTACTCCACGATTTCCGCCTGCCCGAGAATCACGTTTCGCGTGGCGGCATCCATAACGTTGTTGGCGGATGCATCAACCACGATGTCATCGGGGCGAACTGCAATGACCGCACGCCGGGAGCTTAGACCCTCTTGGGCGACACCTTCCATTTGAATGCCGGATCCCTCCAGAAACGCGCGGTCTCCTTCAACGCGCTCGAGAGTAAGCTCGAAAATGTTTCGGTAGCCCATAAAACGTGCCACCTGAAGGCTCACTGGTTTAGCATAGATCTCTTCAGGTGAGCCGATCTGCAGGGTGCGCCCGTCGTTCAACACCACGATCCGATCAGCCAAAGACAAAGCCTCGTCCTGATCGTGCGTCACATAGATTGTCGTGCGTTGCAGGTCACGGTGGATGCGTTTAATCTCTGCGCGCATTTCCAGACGTAACTTGGCGTCCAGGTTCGAGAGCGGCTCGTCCATCAAAATGACCGGCGGCTCGATCACGATGGCCCGAGCGATCGCGACGCGCTGTTGCTGGCCACCCGAAAGTCGGCCGGGCAATTTATGCGCGTGCGCCTGTAATTGGACCAACTCGAGCGCGGCGTCAACGCGCCGACGAATCTCTTTTTGGGGAATGCCCCGCATCAACAAACCGAAGCCGACGTTTCGGCGCACAGTCATATGCGGGAAAAGCGCGTAGTTCTGGAAAACCATACCGAAACCGCGGCGCTCCGGGGGTAATTGATCAATCCGTTGCTGATCCAGCCAGATACTTCCCTCAGTCAAGGGCAGTAACCCGGCCAGACAATTCAGCGCTGTCGACTTGCCGCATCCGGACGGGCCGAGCAGCGCGATAAACTCGCCGGATTGGATGGTCAGATCCAGCCCATTCAGTGCAATCGTGCTACCGAAACTTCGAGTGACCCTCTGAAGACGCAGCTCTCGAAAAGCCTGATGCCGTTGGGCGGCAAACGACTTCTTCTGCCCTTCGATTGCATTGGTCAATTCTGCCGGCACAACGGAAAAAATGCTGGGACGTTCACCGTAATTTCGCTGCTCCGATTTCTTCATCCCAGCGATGAAAAGCTGTTACCATTGCTTTAGCCTCAAGTGGAATTTCAGTGGGATGCTCGGCGATAAGCTTGTCGTACTGTGGACGGCCGAATTCATTGATTGCTCGCCGGCTATTCTCAGGTGCCATCGACAGGGGTATATCTTTGACCGCTGGACCCGGGTAAAAATATCCTTCGTCGTAGGTGGCGGCTTGCTGCTCAGGCTGCAGTAAAAATGCCATTAGATCGACCAGAACGGCCATCTTCTCCGGTGCGATTCCCTTGGGGATCGCCATATAATGTGCGTCGGTGACCCAATGAAAGCCTTTTAGCACCGCGACCTCGGCCGACTTCGGAACAATGCCGAGAACGCGAGGGTTGATATCCCAACCGGTGGTGGAGGCAATGATATCCCGTGAGCCCTCGCCGAATTCCTTCATGGTTGCCGTCGTCCCGGAAGGATAATATTCGATGCAGTCGTTCAACTGTTTCAGAAAAGACCAGGTCTTTGCCCAACCGTCGACTTGATCCTGCGGATTGCTGTCCCCCAATAGATACGGCAAACCCATCAGAAAGGTTCGCCCCGGACCAGAATTCGCGGGTCGGGCATACATGAACTTGCCCGAATTCCCTTTGCACCATGCCAGCAGCTCCTCTGTGCTCGTCGGTGGGTTTTTGACCCGCTCCGGCGCGTACTCGAGAAGTGGACCCGAGGGATAATAGGTAACAGTGATCCCGTAGCCGTTGCTTAGCTCGTACATTTTCCGGGCAGGCGGCAAGTAATTTGCCTCCAGGTTCGGAAATTTTTCCTGGTAATCCGGCATCAACCGCAGCCACAGATCCTGCTCGATGCCAGCGGCGAGCCCGTCCAACCCGGTCAAAACCAGATCGATATCGAGCCGGCCAGCATTTTGCTGCGCCTTAATCTTGCTGGGAAGCTCGGGGGCAGGAGCTTGGGTGAAACGAATTTTGTCGACGAGCTTTGGATTCGCGCTCCGATATTTTTCAATGCTGTGCTGTGTCAGTCGCAAGTTGCCGGCGACATCAAAAATATTGAGTGTTACCGGTGATTTCGGTGGCGATGGAATATCTGCCCGGACGGAAGTCAGGCTACCCGGCAAAACGGTCACTACGGCGGCCGAAGCGGAAACTCTGGCAAGAAACTGCCGCCGGGTGATCTCGCCGCCGGCCGGTTGCGGAAGCGCGGGTCTAGATTGAGACGCTGAAGAAGACATTGCGGGGGTAGCTCTATTTCTAGCAGATCCGGCGCCCGGATGCACGCACTGCCGGATTTCTGCGCGCGCGCGTTCATTTGATGGATCCTGAGGGCACAAAGGCCGGGCATGCAGAAACAAATAGCCTGCATCGCTCACAAATCCTTAGAGATTTTTGAGCGATGCAGGCTGGGGAAGAGAAGAGCGCGGCGCCGGACCACGGAAACCCTATCGACGGCTCTTTGCCAACTCCGCGATCGAAGTGCCGTTCTCAAAATCGGAAATAAAGCTCTGGTCTTCCGCATCCCATGGCTTGCCCGCTCCGGCAGGAAGAACACGGCTTTTCCGATTGATTGCCTTCTCCAAGGCGTCGATCCCGACAAGCAAGGCAGAGCCGTCCGCAAAACCCTGCCTCGCAGGTACTGTCGCGATCTCTCCTCAACTCGTCATTGCAGCGTTGCTGCTATCGTTTGCAGATACTCGTTTGGTGACATCCCGTGTGCCTGCGCAAGCTTCCTTGCTGCATTCGAAGTCACGCGACACTCTCCACGCTCTATCCGCCGAAGTTGCTTGGCACTCAGACCTGGAATCGCAGTGATATCCAATCCCTTTTCTTCGCGGATCTTACGGATTGCAGCGCCATAACGCACATTGAACTCGCGGCTCTTCTGCTTTGCTTTTTGAACCGCTACCGGATCAACAATCTGTTGAAGTTGCTGCCATCCGAGATGGAGGTCCAGATCGGGCCAGTAGATGTAGGAACCATCCTCATCTATCTCAAAGTGCTCAGCTGTTTTCTTATCCGCCTTCGACAGGGGCGCGATCTTAGAAACCGGAACCTCAAGGCGCTGGAAGTCTGCCGAAATGACGTGTAGAACGCTATCTTGAAGACGTGCATCGAAGATCCGACCGTCATTTTGCTTTGACTCCAATGCCGCAGTCAGGCGCGCGAGAAAAGCGCGAATCAGTTCTTCCCAGTTTTTTTCGTTGGTCTGTTGAAATGGTGGATCGGCCACATAAAAACGATGCGGAGATCGAATCTGCAAATCGACAATGCGTGACAGAAGCCTATCGCTGGATCGGCTGTCATTGAGAACCAGCAATCTTGTGTCCGGCGTCGCTCTCTTGCGAAAGGTCCGTACAAATCCTTCGTCCAATTCATCGGAGAATGCGATGAGAAGATGCCACAGCTCGTGAGCATGCCGAACTCGCTTCCACGTTTTGGACATTCGCAGCGGATGCACGAGGTCGGTGGGCGCGAAGGCTTGCATACGGTAGATTAGTCGACCGTAAGGAATCACTCTGACGGCTTTCGATTCGGTCTTCATTGCGTTTGGCGTGGAAATGCGGCGGCAAGTGGTCGTTGGAGAAGAACCAGGTCTCGATGCCAGCGATCGCGAAGCACTTCATTTTCGCCATAAGTCATGCTATCGAAGATACCAGGATTGGGACACTTTTCAATTAGTAGTCTAACAAAAATGTCCCATCCTGTTTATCTTTACTCCCTTTGCTAACGAAATGGGCAGAGCTGCGCGAAGCGTTGCGGGCAGGCCTTTGCCTGAAAATATCCTCCTATCTCAGAAACTGACGCTAGTATGCGCCACAGTATCTGTGCGGAGATAGGTGGTCCGGGAGACGTGACAGGAAGCAAACTGCCATCGCTCATCCAGCGTTTGGATAGAAGGCCGGTGCTGCTGTGGATCGACCCTTTCTAGTCTTCCCAGCAGATCGATAAATCGCACTAGATCAAACGGACATGGCTTAGCCGGACGATCGTGTTCGAGTAACGCTTCCAAAATAGCTGCCCTAAGAAGTCCCGGCCATAAACGCCGAAACAATCTCGCGTGCCCTTACCACTCGATCTTTTCTAGGTGGTCATTGATTGTAACTATGACCCCGACGGTTTTTGTATCGAGTTGCACTTGCCCGCTAATCGCCCGAAACCATTGCTGAACATTCTCCTGCAAAGCCGAATCTTCCAAACTGAGCTGCAGACTGGAAGGAGAGACTGTCGATCCGAAGTAACCAGGCATTTGGCTAGCCATCTGATGCTTGGCTCCGGCCACTGCTGCCCAAACCGCACTTTGATCTTCCCTTCGTTCCAGACTTGAACGCAACAGCTTGGTCGCAACGAAATCCTGCGTTGAGACGAATTTCTTGTGATCTTCCTCGCGCCGTTTCGACCAGCGAGCTTGTTCCACACAGTAGACCGCCAAACCGTCGTATTGCTCGCCAGGATCGAGCACGAGATCGGTCGCAATCGTTCGATCCTGTAAGCCGCCTTTGAGGAGTTCCCCAAGCTGAATAAACAGCGGTTTCTTCGGCGAGCGATTATGAACGCTAAGCCGGCCAACCATGCCGGTCTCGAGAATTTCAACGATGTTGAGCCGGCAGCCTTCAGCCAGAGTTAGATAGTCGGGCGGAACGGATGGACCGAGGAGAAATTGAACAATGAGGTTTTCGTATTGAATCGGGTCAGTAAAATGAAATGAAGATTTATGCATTCGTTAAAGACCGCATCCTCGCACGATGGGTAGGACATGCGTTGTCCTATGGGCAAACGTTTCTGAAAAATCGCCGCAAAAGAACGCAAAGATCGCAAAAAAGTCTTTTATTCAA
>Ga0209647_1004546_pt1 | contig 10405 bp, 4 predicted proteins | sample GraSoi_2013_60cm_FD_185827 | JGI IMG/M metagenome (GOLD analysis project Ga0209647, IMG submission 185827) | Grasslands soil microbial communities from the Angelo Coastal Reserve, California, USA - Sample 9_17_2013_60cm (SPAdes) (version 2) | ecosystem: Environmental > Terrestrial > Soil >...
ACAACAATGCTCTGCCTGTCAACAGTATCATGCTTGTTCCAGATGAACTGCGGGGTATCCCCACCGCTTCCTATGAGGTGTTTGAGCCGCTGATTGAAAAACCCGAGACAAAAAGCAAGCACAAGAAGAAGATGGCGACCAAAGACAATACTACTCAGCCCGATGATGCTATCCAACTCTATAATGCACACAACATCATAGACTTCTATACCTGGGGTGATGAGGAATGCTGCCTGCCTAAAGATGCCACGACGGCTACATTGAGGGACCACTGGGTCCACCCGCAGGAAACTGGATCAAATACAGCACTGCCGCCTGACCAGAAGGCTCAAGCGCCGTCTCCAACTGACCCCACTAAACGTGAGCGCAAATTGCACTTGAAGAAAGGCGATATCCTCATCTTCGATGAGATAGTGGGTCCCAAGACTGGCAACCATGCCGATGCCGACCCTGCTCATCGCCATGTTGTCCGCCTGACCAATGTTACCCCTGACATTGATCCGCTCTATGACCGGCCAATTGTTGAGATTGAATGGGCGCAGGAGGACAAGCTGCCGTTCCCACTCTGTCTCTCAGCCCCAGGGTCAGCCCCTGCATGTAAGGTCATTGAGAATATTAGCGTGGCTCGTGGGAACGTGATCCTCGTGGATCATGGCCTGACCATTCAGGAGGAGTTGCCAGACCCTGTACCCACAATAACGACGATATCCGAATGTGGGTGTGGAGATCAGGCAAGGGATGTCAGAACTATAGCAGGGAGGTTCTATCCTAAACTCCAAGAAGCGCCGCTGACCTTTAGCCAACCGCTTTCGAGCAGTACTCCCGCGGCGCTCTCGCTGAAGCAGGATCCACGCAAGGCATTGCCTCAAATACATCTGATAGGTACTCGCGAAGTGTTTGGCATGCCCGTTAAAGAAAACTGGACGGCCAGATACGACCTGTTGGAGAGTCATAGCCAGGATGTTGACTTCGTGGTTGAAACGGATAACGATGGATTTGCGCACTTGCGCTTTGGTGATGGAGAGTCAGGCCACATGCCTGAAGTAGGGACTCAGTTCAGCGCAACGTACCGCGTGGGCAATGGCCTTTCGGGCAATGTCGGCGCTGGAGCGATCACTCATATCGTCTTCCGTGATGCAGCCGCGAGAGCCAGGCTAAATGATGTGAAGCTCCATCCCCGCAATCCATTTCCAGCCTTTGGCGGGACGCTGCCTGAACCGCTGGACGAGGTCAAATTGTTTGCGCCGGGTGCTTTCCGTGCTGATCTGCAGCGTGCTATCACCCCTGATGACTATGCCCGTCTTGCTGAGCGCAATCCCAAGGTGCAACGCGCTGCCGCCACGCTGCGGTGGACCGGTAGTTGGTACGAGGTACTCGTCGCGATTGATCCTCTGGGGAAGGAGGAAGCAGATGATGCTTTGTTGGGCGAAATCGAGCGCTTCTTGTATCCCTACCGGCGTATTGGGCACGATCTGATGGTGAAGTCCGCAATCTACGTCTCGCTAGATATCGCGATGACTGTGTGTGTTCTGCCGCATTTCCTGCGTGGACACGTGAAAGCCGCTTTGCTCGACATCTTCAGCAATCGTGTAATTCCTGGCGGCAAACTTGGCTTCTTCCATCCTGATAACCTGACCTTTGGTACTGGTATCGCTCTGAGTAAGCTTGTCGTAAAAGCGCAGGCAGTGCCAGGTGTGGAGAGCGTCACCGTTACTAAGCTGGAACGCCTCTTCGAGGGACCGAATAGTGAACTGCAAAATGAATTCCTGCCTCTCGGTCCGCTGGAGATTGCCCGACTGGATAATGACCCTAATTTCCCTGAACTTGGAAGATTAGTACTCGATATGCGAGGTGGACGATGAACGAGAACTGCGGTTGCTGTGAAGGTACCGAAAAACTTACCCCAGTATCTATAGCGAATCGACCTGGCCTGAGTGCGCTTGCTTACCGCACTGGCGCTCACGGCAGTTTCCTGGAAACGATGAAGGCACGCCTATCCACACTGGGCATCACCCATGCAGATATCGGCCTTCCATTGAATAAGCCCGACGAGCAGGATACGCCTACCTATCCGCTGCAAGGCTTGACGACACGTTCAGCTGACGACCCTGCCATCGCCATGTTAGATGCATGGGCTACAGTTGCCGATGTGCTTACCTTCTACCAGGAACGTATTGCCAACGAGGGATACCTGCGTACTGCCACCGAGCGCCGCTCGATTCTCGAACTGGCACGGCTGGTCGGTTATAATTTGCGCCCTGGCGTGTCTGCGAGCGTCTACCTGGCCTATACGCTAGAAGATGGTGCTGCTGAGACAACGATTCCCGTAGGTAGTCGTTCTCAGAGCCTTCCAGGCGCTGGCGAGCAGCCCCAATCCTTTGAAACATCGGACCCACTGATTGCCCGTGCTGCCTGGAATAACCTCCAGCCACGCTTGACCCGTCCCCAGTTTATTACGCCGGAGAACGCTGACTTTATTGACACTCTCTACTTCCAGGGTGTGTCAACGAATCTGAAGCCGAACGACCCGATTCTCCTCGTCTTTGACCCGAATACGCAACCTGCTGGGGCGACTTCTCCAGGGCAGTTCGTGCGCTTTGTGAAGGCTGTCGAGCCGCAGGCTGCCGAGAAACGAACAAAGGTCACGCTGCAGGTCATTCTCACCATCGATTCTTTTGGTAGGGCTGTCCAGCAAACGGTAGAGCGATACCTCGATCTACAGACATTTTGCGTTTCTTCGGGGAACAAGTTAATCAATGATGTAGTTGCTAATCAGTTAACCAATGATGTGGTTGATATTCTGAATAATCTCTTGTCGGACGTGACGAAGCTCGAAAAAGATCCGAAGCGCAACCTGGTTCCGTTAGTTCAAAAACTCACCTTTTACCTGCATGGATCGTCGGCTGGTAACGTACCTGGATTGAGGGACAAGAAGGCGGTCAGTAAGGGATTTGCTATCTTAGCGACATGGCTAAATGCTATGGTGGCTGACTTCGAGAAAATTTTGAGTTGGGTGCCTAAGCCAATCACTACCAGCGGCGGCACCGCAATGCAGCCGCTCAGTGAAATGCCTATTCAAGCCCTACCAGGCCCATCATTGGACGGCTTTAGTACCCTCGTCGATATACCATCGCTGATTGCTCCGCTGGTGAAACCGGCTTCTCTCCAACCGGCGAATAGCCAGCGCTTAGGGAGAGATCCCGGCCAAACCTTCGCCGCCCAATCAGACATTTACACGCAGTTGCTCACCGTCCTCAATCCAACATTGGAGACGGCAACACTGTATTCTGCTATTGCCGCTGCTCCGGTTACGCCACCTTCGGATTTGAAGAGCACTCAGGCGTTCAGTGTGAAAGCGGCTCCCTTTGGACACAATGCGCCGCTCAAGCCTAATTTTGATAAGAATGGCAAGATTGTTGACCAGGAAGAATGGCCGCTTAATGGTGCAGTGACAATCGGCGCGCAAATCTTCTTGCAGCATCCTATAGGGATTCTCGCCGCAGCCTCTCCCCCTCCGTCTGACAGTGGTAGCACTCCCTCAGAGGAAGCCTCTCCCCAGTCTGGCGGTGGTACTCCTCCCAACAAGTTTAGCGATTTCCTTCTCCATGGGGGGAAGGTTTCAATCGCACAAGATGGAACTACAACGAGCCAGACAATAGCGTTTGACCAGCTCTCACAAAAGTTCAACAACCTGGCGGGGTTTTCGGTCAGCATCACGATCAATCCTGATACTGCTCAACCCAAAAACGTTAGCAGTATCGTCTTCGATTTTACTGACTCGGGCCGGGAAATTCAGCAATCAATTACGGTGTCGCCACAGCCAAATATAGGAGATAAACAGGTTGTAGATGTGCAGGTCAATAGTACCGATAAAGGGCTGGAAGTCCTGATTGGGCAGCAGAAAGGCTATTCAACAGAGGAGCACAACGTTAATGCTGACTTTGAGTCTGACTCAGTCTCTGTTACAGATGCCCTCTTTACCCCCATGCCGCCTGATCAACGAAATGTGCTGGCGCTAGATGGGCAGTTCGACCAGGTTATTCCAGGGAGCTGGGTGATTATTGAACGCCCGGATAAAACAGATCCTGCTAAGAAACAAATCATTAACAAGGTGTTGCAAACCGAGACTGTTTCTCTTGCTGACTACGGTATAACCGGTACAGTAACGCGGCTCACATTAGAACAGCCCTGGTTAGGTGACAAAGATATTGCGCTGGCAACGCTCCGCCAGGTAACGGTCTATGCCCAGAGTGCGAAACGAGACCTCGCTGATGAAACGATTGACCCAATTGTTGAATCCGTCTGTGGTAACACCATCGAATTGGATGGACTCTACGACGGCTTGCAATCGGGTCGCTGGCTCATCGTTACTGGCGAGCGTACCGACACCTTCGTGACTGGCACAATAGGTACGGAAATAGTCATGCTGTCAGGCGTCACACAGGGTGTACACCAGGTGCCGGTGAGTTCCACAGGAAGCCAGATGGCCTCGGGAAATGGCCAAACAGCTCAGGGCGATGGTCCGTTGGCTCCAGGTATCGAACTAATAAGTTCGGGAGATGGTCAGAAGACAGCAGGTGATGGGAAAATGACTATGGGAGGTAATCAACAGCAGGTAAATACTACCAAGAAGATAGACCTGCCTGGCGATAAAACACACACGTTCATCACCCTTGCCAATGACCTTTCCTTTACCTACAAACGCGATACCGTCACCATCTATGGCAACGTGGTGCAGGCCACCAATGGTGAAACACGCGTCGAAGTGCTCGGCAGTGGAGATGGTACCAAGAAATTGCAACAGTTTCAGTTGCGCAAGTCCCCATTGACCTACGTTCCGGCGCCCAATGCGGCAGGTATTACAAGTACTCTGCAAGTACGTGTGATCAATATCCTCTGGCATGAGACGGATAACCTGGCTGCCGCGCATCCGACTGACCGGACCTATATTACACAAGAGGACGATAAAAGTCAGACAAGCGTTGTTTTCGGCAACGGAGAGCATGGCGCACGCTTACCTACCGGCGTCGAAAACGTCAAGGCCGTCTACCGTTTCGGTATCGGTACACCTGGAAACGTGAAGGCGAAGCAAATCAACCAGCTTTCCTTCCGGCCATTAGGGGTAAAGGGCGTCATAAACCCGAAACCAGCAACCGGCGGCGCTGATGCAGAGAGCCGCGACCAGGCGCGCCGCAACGCGCCACTTGCTGTGCAGGCGCTGGATCGTCTCGTCTCTGTTGAGGACTATGCCGACTTTGCCCATATCTTCGCCGGTATCGGGAAGTCGAGTTCCGCTCGGATTTCGGATGGCCGTCGCCAACTCGTCCATCTCACCATAGCCGGTGCCAACAACATTCCTATCGATGTCAATTCTGACTTGTTTCAGAATTTGTTTCAGGCGTTGCGCCAGCATGGTGATCCGTTTGTGCCTTTGCAGGTAGATCTCTGCGAGGTTCTACTGCTCGTTATGAGTGCAAATGTGCGCTTGCTGCTGGACTATGAATGGGAATCTGTCGAGCCCGTTCTACGTGCGGCGCTGCTGGACGCTTTCAGTTTTGAGCGGCGTGAACTGGGCCAGTCAGTGTTTCAAAGCGAGTTAATCAGCACTATCCAGGGAGTTGCTGGTGTAGATTACGTCAATCTAGAGATCATGGGGGCGGTAGGTGAAGACAAAATTCTCGCTGCCATCAATAAGGCGACATTGAACCCGTCAGACCCAGACAAAGGGGATGAGGAGACAGAGAATAAGGAGACAGATGAGACAGGTGAGACAACTAAAGAGGAGCTTGCAGAGGAGTTCCTCGAGCTTCTCGCTTTGACCGGTCATCACGATATTCCAGTAAGACTAGCCCGGATCAACCCAAATTCTAAGACACTTGCTGATCGTATTCTACCAGCCCAGCTGGCCTTTTTAAGCCCGGACGTACCTGACACGCTGATTCTCAATCCTTTACCGTAATGGAGCTAAGAGATGACCACACAACTTGATCGACTCTATGAATTATTACCGAAGTACTACCGTCAGAGAGATTTAGAGCAAGATACAAAGGGGGTGCTGCTGGCTTTATTGCGCATCATCACCGAACAGGTGGATGTTGTTGAAAAGGATATTGCCCAGTTGTATGAGAACTGGTTTATCGAAACTTGTCAGGATTGGGTGGTTCCCTACATTGGTGACCTAGTCGGCTATATTCCCATTCATGATGCCGGTGAACCGGGGGATGTAACAACCGTTGAAGGGCAGCAGCGCAACAAAATTCTCATTCCACGACGCGAAGTCGCCAACACGATCCGCTACCGGCGGCGCAAGGGCACGCTTGCGCTCCTCGACCTGCTGGCACAAGATGTAGCAGGTTGGCCTGCGCGAGTAGTGGAATTCTATCGTTACCTCAGTAAAACCGAATCGCTCAACCCCTTGCAGCTCGGCCGAGGTAGAACGGTGGACCTGCGTGATGGTGACGATCTGCACCTCCTAGGAACATCGTTTGATAGGCTATCTCACTCGTTAGATGTGCGCCGGGCCATCTCCTATCACACAATCGGGCGGTACAATATTCCAAGCATTGGCGTCTTTGTCTGGCGCTTGAAAGTATATCCAGTGACCAAAACGCCTGCGTATTGCGCAGAACAGGTCGGCCCCCACTTCTATACCTTCAGTGTGCTGGGCAATGACAGTCCCCTCTATACACATGCCGTGCCGGAAGAGATGCCTACGCAGATTGCAGGCCGTTTGAACCTGCCGCTTCCTATCGGAAGACGAGCCTTCAATGCGCACAAGGCCGATTACTACGGTGAGAACAAGAGCCTGCAGATCTGGATCGGTGTATATCAACGCTCACGTGGTACTCGCAAGGCCATACTCTCTCATCAGATGGTGCCGTTAGACGATATTGTCGTGGCGGACCTGAGCGGCTGGCAATACCACCCTCGCAACGATCAAGTTGCGGTTGACCCGGTACTCGGCCGCATCGCCTTTCCACCCGATCACCTGCCAGCAGGCGTATGGGTCTCCTACTATTACGGCTTCAGCGATGATATTGGAGGCGGTGAATACAATCGGCCCATCTCGCAACTTGCCGACGCCAAACTGTACCAGGTAGGTGAGCAGGAGGAGTTCAAGACCATCCAACAAGCTTTGGATCAGTGGAAAAAAGACAAGCAGGAAGATGCGAAACCAGAGTCTAGTAAGGACGCCAAAAAGCGAGATACTGACGAGCAGCCTTCTAAGCTGCTCCACGCAGTTATAGAGATCACCGATAGCGGAGTATACACCGAGCCACTCAACATCTCGCTGGAAGAGAAGGAAAGCCTGCAAATCCGTGCAGCCAACGGCTCGCGTCCGGTTATCCGCCTCCTGGACTGGCAAACAAACCTGCCGGATTCTCTGAATGTGTCCGGCGAGGCCGGTAGTCGCCTGACCCTGGATGGTCTGCTCATTACAGGGCGGAGCGTGCAGGTTGAAGGGAACATGGCGGAAGTGTGCATTCGCCATTGTACACTTGTGCCCGGTTGGGAACTTCATGGTGATTGCCGACCGCGCAGACCTACGGAGCCAAGCCTGGAAGTGTTCAACATGTCCACGTGTATCACTATCGAACACAGCATTCTCGGTCCTATCGAGGTCAACCAGGAAGAGGCGCTCATGGATCCTCTCTCTATTCGTATCAGTGACAGCATCCTGGACGCAACCAGTCCCGAACGCATCGCTCTACGCGGCATAGATTGCCCGGTCGCTCCGGCAGTGCTGACTATGACCCGTTGCACCGTGTTTGGTGAGGTGCAGGTACATGCAATTGATCTGGCTGAGAACAGCATCTTCTATGGATTGGTCAAAGTAGCCCGCCGCCAGGAAGGTTGTATGCGCTTCTGCTACGTCACCCTCCCCGGTTCGCGCACACCTCGCCGCTACAATTGCCAGCCTGACCTTGTAGAACAAGCAGTGGACGAAGACCCAAACGTCACAGACATAGATTCAGCCAAACAAAGTGAACGTGACCGCGTGCAACCTCTGTTCAAGAGTGTGCGCTACGCTACTCCCACCTACTGCCAACTCGCCGATGCATGTGCTGATGAAATCAAAGGCGGTGCAGACGACGAGTCGGAAATAGGGGTCTTCCACGACCTGTTTCAACCGCAGCGAGCGGCGAATCTCCGCGCTCGCCTTGACGAATACACGCCTGCTGAAATGGATGCGGGCATCATCTACGCCAGTTAGGAGGTAAACATGGACGGCGCATTCAGAAGCGATTTTACTCGCGATACATTTGATCGTCTCAACCACTTTTCACGTGTGCTCGAACAGCAAGGTCGAGTTCATCTCGAAGCCGAATGGAACGAGCAGGTCGATATTCTACTTTACTACTTGCGTGCACTCACTAAAGACCTTGTTGGGCCGCGTGTCGTGCGACCAGACATTGCTTTCCAGGTAACAGCCACTGCGGATAAACCTGGACAATCTGCTATACCTGCTCAAACTGTACAGACTACAGGACAAACAAAGGTACGTAGAAGTGCAAAGGACAAAACGCCGAGCAATCCTCCAGATTTCTACGTCTGGCCAGGCCACTACTACATCGATGGTCTCCTGGTCGAGAATGAGGGGTGTGAGAGTGATACCTGTAAGATTGATGGGACAGAGCCTTGTCCCTGTCCTTATGTGATTTCTTCCGACCAAAAGAGTGGCTCTTCGCAGAAGGCATTCGTGGTCTACCTGGACGCCTGGGAACGGCAGGTGACATATATTGAGGACAAAGAGATTCGCGAGGTTGCCCTGGGTGTTCTGGGGCCTGATACCACCACTCGTGCCAAGATAGTATGGCAGGTGAAAGTGGCGTTCAAGACGCCCTCTGGTCAAGACCTCCCAATTCTCGAGAACAATGATCACGAAATTGAGAAGAAGGACGTAATTGACTTTGATACAAACTGGGAACGTGATTGGATTGATGAATTGCAGCCGGCTAAACCGTTTCGAGGTATGCTCAAAGCGGGAACCAGTGGAGATGCTATGAAAGATACAAGTCCCTGTATCATCCCACCCGATTCTCGCTCTCGCGGTGCGGAGAATCAGCTTTATCGCGTAGAGATTCAGGATCCTGGCCTCGCTGGAAAGGCGACCTTCAAATGGTCGAGAGAGAATGGCTCCGTCGTCTTCCCCATCATTGGCAAGGTGGAGGGAAATATTGTCAAACTGGAGCATCTGGGGCGTGATAAACGTTTCGGTTTAAAAAAGGATGATTGGGTGGAGATCGTTGATGATGCAATCCTGCCACTTGACACTACTCCCCCGGCAAATCCTCCGCCCCTTTTTCAGATTGACAGCGTTGACTATGTTCACTCGCAAGTGAAACTCAAAACAGGACCAGGGGACATTGGGCAGGACTTCATGAAATATCCAATTCTGCGCCGTTGGGAACACTTTCAAGGAGACCCTAAGAGTGATGGAAATTTGACACCTGGTGAGGGAACCACAGTCATTGTTGAAAACCAATGGTTTCCTCTCGAGGATGGTATTCAAATTCAGTTCCAATCAAAAGACCAGGTAGTGCCAGAGAGTCAATCGCAGCTTAAGGGTGAATCGGGGAAAACATCAGAACAGCTAAAGGCGTCAGGCCCGTCCCGAGACATCATGTACCGTACTGGTGACCACTGGCTGATTCCTGCACGCACTGCCACTGGGGATGTAGAGTGGCCACGCAATGATAAGAAGGAGCCCATAGCGGTAGAACCTCATGGTGTAGAGCATCACTATGCACCCCTTGCTTATGTCATCCTTAATATCGGTGGGAGAATTGATAGAATCGCGGATCTCCGTCGCACGCTCTACCAGCTTTGGACCGGACCGGCTGGATTTGCAACATCGGCTGTGGCAGCAGAGCCAGCATTGGTAACCGGTAAAAATCCCAAGTCCTAGAGTAAGTTTTGTGCAATCAGAGGCCGAATCATGAAAAACGGTCTCAAACCGCAAGATTTTGCGTACCTTACCAACTGAATCCGGATGCGGTATGCTCATGAATATGCCCATTGAAGCAAGGAACGGTCATGAGCAACAGCGAAATACTCATCCAAAACACTCAGCATGCCTTTCTGGTGGCTTGGGGCTGGTTTGCCGAATAGATCGGCTTGATCCAGCAACTCCAAGCGGTGTCCCTCAAGCAAAAGCACTATCATCATCGGCCTCAGACCAAGGTGCTGGAATTTCTGGTGGCCATTCTGGCCAAGCTGCCGCACTTGCAGGACATCAGCCTGGCAGCTCATCCCTTGGAGAAGGTTCGGGCAGTTGCCCAAGCCTGGGGACAACCAGCCTGGGCTGATTCCAGCGGCGTGAGCCGGCGGCTCGCGTGGTCTGAGTTGGGAGGAGGTCAAGCGGATCGTGCAGGTGTTGGAACAGGTCAGCCACCCCTACCTC
>Ga0209647_1004548_pt1 | contig 10400 bp, 6 predicted proteins | sample GraSoi_2013_60cm_FD_185827 | JGI IMG/M metagenome (GOLD analysis project Ga0209647, IMG submission 185827) | Grasslands soil microbial communities from the Angelo Coastal Reserve, California, USA - Sample 9_17_2013_60cm (SPAdes) (version 2) | ecosystem: Environmental > Terrestrial > Soil >...
GTTGGGACCTGGAAGCAAGCCCACATCACTCGTTCAGCCAGAGACGTTACTGCGGTGGCATCGCCAGGGTTTTCGGCTCTTCTGGAAGTACACATTCAGAGCAGCTGCTCGCAAATCAAAGATAACCGCAGAGATCGTGCCCTTGATCAAGGAAATGGCCAGAGACAACCGACTGTGGGGAGCAGAGCGGATTCGTGGCGAATTGCTTAAGTTGGGTAAACGCGTCTGCAAACGCACCATTGAGAAATATATGCGACAGGTGCGCACAACTCGACCACGTGGGCAGACCTGGAAGACCTTCTTACGCACGCATGCCGAGCAGATCTGGGCCTGCGACTTCCTCCCGGTCACGGATCTCTTCTTCCACTCGCTGTTCGCCTTCTTCATCATCGAACTGCACTCGCGCAAAGTGATCCACGTCGGCGTGACACGATCTCCCACCGACGCTTGGACTGCCGAACCTCTTCGGGAAGCCACCGCCTTTGGTGTGGGGCCGAAGTACCTCATCCGTGATAACGATGGCAAGTTTGGGGTGGGCTTCGCTCGGGTTGCGCAGACGAGTGACATTGAGATTCTTAAAACTCCTTATTACGTCCCGCGCGCGAATGCCATCTGTGAGCGGTTCCTCGGCAGTGTACGGCGTGAGTGCCTCGATCATCTGCTCATCTTGCATGAGAAGCAGCTCCAGCGCGTGCTCAACGCGTATAGGCACTGCTTCAACCGAGCCAGGCCGCATCAAGGCATCCAGCAGCAGATTCCGGAGCAGAAAGCTGGGTCAGTGCCACCACATCATGAAAGTGGTAAGGCCATCTCCTTCCCGGTCCTGGGCGGCTTGCATCGTGACTATCGCAGAAGTGCATGAGTTTTTTCTGAGATGAAGATCTGACTGCCTGAGGTATACGCGAGATACTTCAAGATGCACTCTTGTCGTTGAGTTGAGACCCAGCAAGCAGTTTCTAATGGTTTTCCTTGAGAGAAGAGAGAGGTTGGTGTCATGGGCAGTGAGTTTCTGTCTGGGATGACAAGAACATATCCCCCAAGCCTCGCTCAATGGGCTATCAGTCATCAACAAGCTAGTAATTGATGAGGTAAACTATCAGTTTGCTCGGCGGATATCATATGTAGCCAGCACACCCCCTTATAGGTTATAAACACACTCAGGTTCATCTCAGCTTAGCTTCACATTGGTATGATATGTTTATGTTGAGTAGATCAAAGTACTTTGGAGAGATCGTTGTTTGTGTCCTTCAGGAAGAAACGGTTTCTATGCCTAGTAAAACACCTCACCGGGCAGGGATGAGAAACGAACCAGGAGATAGGGAGTAGACAATCAACGCTTTTGTCTATAACACCGATGAGAAAAAGAAACCTGCAGAGTAGAATACAATCCATTTTTGAATCCTTTCAACACCATAGAGCAACACATGCCTCAGAGTCCATACCTATTCCCTGGTGGCGTACGCACACTGCCGGGTACGTAGCCAGTCCCTTTCTCGTAGTCAGTATGACGCTTGCACGACTTTTTGTTACAGAGCCACTTTTCGTCTGGGCCCCTTTCTGTCTTATAGTTGTCATAGCTGGATTTTTATGGGGTGCTGGTCCTGCACTGCTCACAATGACACTCGCGATCCTTGCTATCAGCTACGTCGTCATTCCTCAGTATGAATTGTTAACTCTGAATATTTGGAACGACATTACTCTGCTTGGTCCTTTCGTGTTTGTCCAAATTTTGATTACACTTCTCGCCGCACAGAATGCCGTTCACTACCGACGTACCCTTGCAGCGAAACAAGAGATACAAGCATACGCCCAGAGTCTAGCAGCAACTAATCGTCAGCTTGAGAGGGCAAATCGTCTCAAGGACTATTTTTTCACGCGTGCGGCACATGAATTAAGAACCCCGCTTACCACGATCCTCGGAGAAGCGCAGTTTGCCCTGCGTCGCTTGGATAAGGCAGAAAAGACAGCCACGGACATGGAGGTATGGCGAAAGCATTTTGAAAACATTGAGGGACGAGCGCATGGACTGCACACGCTTGTCGAAGCTCTCATTGAGTTACACAGCCTACGTTCAGAGGAGATGCAGTTAAAGTTGACAGCCTGTGACATGAGAGACCTCTGCATTGAAGTCATCGAGGACCAGCGCATACTTTCAGAGCGCCAGATTGAGCTGCAGCTTCCTTCTGAACCCGTCATTATCCAGGCCGATTACGAACGCTTCCGCCAGGTCATAGTCAATATCGTGGACAATGCTACAAAATACACACCGGAAAACACAACAATCCAGGTTCGCGTCCACGGAGAACCTACTCGTGCGATCCTTGAGATTCATAACGATGATTCTGAACTTTCCCAAGACCAACAAGAGCGGATTTTTGAGGCGTTTTATCGTACTCCTTCTGCTGAAGCCTCATTCAAGGAGGGGTGGGGCCTTGGCCTCGCGATTTGCAAAGAATGTGTCGAGCGACATGGTGGACGAATCTGGGTAGAATCATCAGAGAAAAGGGGTGTCACTTTCTTTGTAGAGCTTCCTTCCCAAGGAGTTTTCTAGTTGTACTGGCTACTCTAGGATATCCGTTCTAAAAAAGAGCGCTCATGCTGGCTCTACCGATTCTTTTTCTTTGCAATCTACCCATCAGATAGGTGACTTAGGGTTTCCTGCATGACTGTTTACTACCTGATTTTGGAACGGATATCCTAAGTAGCCAGTACTGCGGACTTTGCTGCCATTAATACCATAAGCTTGCTGTGAGTCCAAAATAGAGGCGTAAACTTGCCGTGAGTTTAATGATGCTGTATGATTCCCTCCAGAAGGTGAGCGCACTTCTGTAGTTTTCCTTGAAGAAGGCACCTCCTCTCCCCCTCATTCACTGGCAAGCATTCCCTGATCGTCTTGATTATTAGTCTCTGGAATATCTGTTTCTTCCCTTTTTTCGAATCACGTCACGGTGAACTCCGTACTCCGATGCAATTTCATTGGTCCCAGTAATCGATACCTGCCCCCGGACAGGTATCGATTACTGGCTCATTCGCTGCGCGACGTACCTGCACCTCCTGCCTGTTATGCGCCCCAGGTCAGGGGCAGATTCTTTGTGCCGAAGACGATAAAGCTTCTGATCGGCTCCAGCGGCACATCGGCGACTTGCCACGTGCCGGGCAGGCGGTCGAGCATAGCGTTGAGCGCGGTTTTCACCTCCAGACGCGCCAGGGGAGCACCCAGACAGAAGTGGATGCCGCGCCCAAAGCCGAGGTGACTGTTCGGCTCGCGCTCGCTATCGAAGCGATCAGCATCAGGGAACTCGGCTTCGTCGCGATCCGCCGAACTGATCCAGGGAATGATAACCTGGCCAGCTTCGATGTGCTGATCGCCGATGGTCGTTGCGGTCGAGGCGTACCGTGTCATGGTCTTGATTGGTGAGTAGTAGCGCAGCGCCTCTTCCACGGCGCCCGGCACGAGTGCGCGGTTGGCGCGCAGGCGTTCCACGACGCCGGGATTCTCGTCCAGGCAGAGGATCAAATTGCCGATCAGGTTGGTCGTGGTTTCGTTGCCGGCGACGAGCAGCAGTCCGCAGAAACCAAGTAGTTCCAGGTCGTTCAGGTGCTGCCCATCAACCTCGGCGGCCAGCAGCGCGCTCACCAGATCGTTCTGCGGATGCGCGCGCCGCTCCTCAAGCACCTGGGAGAAGTAGCCGAACATACCTCCTATTTCTTGAAAAAGCGCCTGCCTTTCCTCTTCTGTCGTCTCCTCATCTCCAGAGACGAGCGCGTCGGACCAGCGTTTGAAATCCTCACGGAACTCCGTTGGGATGCCGAGCAATTCCGCGATGACCGTCACCGGCAGCGGGTAGGCCAGATCCCTGATTGCGTCCATCTCGCCCTTTGCCGCTACCTGGTCGAGCAACCCGTTGGTGATCTCGCTGATGCGCAGCTCCATTTGTGCCACCATGCGCGGCGTAAAGGCCTGCGAGACCAGGTTGCGCAACTGGCGATGGCGCGGCGGGTCCATGCGCAGAATACTGGAACTGATTGGGCTGTTCTCCTGGTACTCGGCCGGTTGGTATCGGCTCTCATCGGAAGAAAACGTCACGTATTCGCTCAGAACGCGTGCCACATCGGCGTAGCGGAAGACGTGCCAGGCGCCCCAATCCGGGTCATGGTAGACGGGCTGCGTCTCGCGCATCTGGCGATACCAGTCATAAGGTGCGTACAATTGTTCTCTATTGGTCTTTGTCTGCATGAGTCGCTCTTTCTTTTTTGTGCTACGTAGAGGTTTTGTTCGCTCTACATCTCTACGGGCCAGAGGGGAACAGGTTGTAGGAGGAATTTTGAGCCAGTCTCCCCCTTGTATTCGGAATCGGGTCGAAACCATTGAACTAACACGGCGTTTGGAACCGATTCCAGATGAGGAGATTGTTGGTCTTTTCCCAGGGGATATTCTTGCTGAGCTCATCAATGTTGCTGGAGTGCTGCTCAGTCTTCCGCGCCCCCTCTGTGTCCCGTGCAATATGGGCAAACCACCAGGCCCTGTATCACTATTTTCGTCATTGCTGCCAATCGCCAGGTAGGGAGTATAATAGAGTCGTGAAGAAACCACTCGTCGTCAGAAATGAACAGAGAGAAAGAGGTGAGCTGTGAGCATTCGGACCGTCGGCATTCTCAGCCCGGGGGATATGGGGCACGCGATCGGCGCCGTGCTGCACCAGCATCAGATGCGCGTCATCACCAATCTGCGAGGCCGCAGTGTTCGTTCGGTCACTCTGGCAAAAACAGCAGGCTTCATCGATGTATCCGACGATGAGACCCTGGTGCGTGAGGCTGACGTGCTCCTCTCGATTCTTCCCCCGGACCGGGCTTACGCGTTGGCGGAGCGGATTGCAGCGGCTCTGTGCACCACTGGTGTCACGCTGCTGTTTGTCGACTGTAATGCCATTGCTCCCCGCACAACCCAGGCGATCGAACACCTGCTCACCCAAGCAGGTGCATCCTTTGTCGATGGTGGCATCATCGGGGGTCCGCCTCAGCCGGGGAGACCAGGGCCACGCCTCTACACCTCCGGCCCTTGCGCCGCAGAGATAGCGGAGCTGCAAGCCTCCGGCCTGGATGTCCGGGTGCTTGGCCCACAGAGTGGGCTGGCATCGGGCTTGAAGATGTGCTACGCTTCCTTGACCAAGGGATTGACGGCCCTAGCAACCGAGGCGCTGGTGGCAGGACGAACGCTGGGTCTGCAGGAGACGCTTCTTGCCGAATTGCAGGTCCTGCCACTGTTCCAGGCGATTGAGCGTTCGGTTCCAGGCATGCCTCCCAAGGCCTCTCGCTGGGTGGGAGAGATGGAAGAGATTGCGCGGACCTTCGCCGATCTCGGGCTTCCTGCCCAGATGCCGGAAGGGGCTGCATCCCTCTATCGCTTCGTTGAGGGAACGATGCTCGGCGCCGAAACCCCGGAACAGCGCCAGCACGGCCAAACGCTCGAAGAGGTCGTCTCGATCCTGGCCTCTGCGCTCGCAGAGCGGTTGCCCCAAGGTCACGAAGTCGTGTAATCTTCTGGCAACCGCTCTGCGGAGAGAGGGTGAAAGGTTTCTGGGCAGGTTGTAACCATCGCGCCAGATCCGTTCGTTCAGCTTCTCAAAGACGCAAGCCAGGTGCTACCTGGAAGGAGTTGTTATGCTTCTGCGCGACCCGTGGTGAGCCACTCAGCCCAATCGGATCGCTGGTTGCTGCGCGCGACCTCTGCTGCATACTCCCAGTCATAAGGGACCTGCACGTGCTCCACCTGCCAGCCGCTCTCCCTCTTGCTCAGCAGAGCATAGCGTGCGTGCGGACTTCCTGACTCCATCTCGTAGGGAACAGATTCCTCCCATGTAGTGGCTGGCATGGTATAGGCCGGGAGACCAACACTGCCGGGATTGACGATCAGTTTCCCGGGCGTCAGATACACCGTGTGCGGGAGATGGCTATGCCCGCAGAGGATAACCGGCTGGGCAATATCTGCCACACTGGCTTCGATCTCACGCGTGGTTCGCAAACGAACACCGGACGTTTTCACCTGTTCGAGCAAGTACGGCGCGTCGAACAAATCGCCATGGCAAATAAACACTTCATCGGCGACCACGGCTGTCGCCGGCAAAGTACGCAGCCAGTTGAGATGAGCCGGGGTGAGGTGTTGCAGGGTGTATTTCTGCGAAGAGGTAAGCTCCTCCCAGGGAGAGAACAGCTCACGATCATCGTTGCCGCACACATTCAGCATGTCGCGCCCGATCAGCAGATTGGCCGTGCCTGCTGGATCGAGGGGCCCAGTCAGGTGATCCCCCAGGTTGACAATCTGCTGGATGCCTCTTCGATTGATGTCCTGCAAAACCGCTTCCAGTGCCCAGCGATTCCCGTGAATATCGGCAACGACCGCAAGAGGGGTTGGAAAGCTCTTTTCTTCACGCATGGTTTTCCTCTTTCTCCTGTAAGGGATGGCTTGAGCAAAGTGTATCATATTGCTTCTCTGTATGCTGGGGCCAATCAACGTGCGATGAACCTCTGAGCAAAAGGGTGGGCGACTTCCCGCCAAACTGCCAGAATCTCTTGCTGCTTGGTGAGGGTCTGTATAGTGAGAGAAAGCAGGACGCTCGTTCTGAACGATACCACACGTCTCTCGCTGGTTCACGTGACCAGAGCGGATAACACAGATCAGCGAAAAGTGGGTTGGAGTGGGTCGCAGAGGTGTCAGGGGCCTCGGAAGGAGAACATATTTCATGACAGCTGGATCGAGAAAAGGTGCCATGGTGATTGGCAAAGATGCACCTCTTTCATCAGATCGCTACGAGGGCTGGGACCAATCTCGCGGAGACCAACAAGATTATCGATGCCTTCACCCGGTTGGTGTCAGAAGATGTTGCCAAGGGCCAGGAAGTACGCCGGATGAGCTTTAGCACATGGAATCTACGCCATATTGCTGCGCGCTGAGTCAAATCCATTCGCGAGAGCCACCAGATTACCATTCCGGCGCGCAAATGTGCGACTTTACTCAATACTTTGCCGCCTCTAAACCCATAACCTTACCGCAAAAATCTTATTTCGAGCACGAAGTCGATAATGAAAAATGGGCGACTTTGCTGCCTCTACCCTCATAAAATTGCCGCAAGTTCAAAAAGGAGGCATAAGATTGCCATGAATTGTTGGTGGCTGGGGTATGAAAAAGGTGCTCTCTCATCAGATTTCGAGAACGGATGTGCTAAGTAGCCAGCACACCCCGCGTTGGTGAGGCATTGGCAGAGGGAGGTGCTTCTGCCTGCACACCCGCAAAGTACTCCAGCAGCAAGCGATGAATGAAAATATACCCTCCACCCACCTTGCGCAGCAGAATACGCTCAGCCGCATAATCGAGAAAGCGCGCATAGTTGAAAGGGATGCACCCAGCGCACCAGAGCATGCAACGCAGAACAAAATGCTGCACAAATGCTGCCCCACCACAGGCCAGTCCGACCGCCAGAGCAGGAATGGCCGCATCTGTCAGCCCCCAAAAGAGGGCATGGAGTATCCAGAACGCTTGTGAGGTCGTTGGAGACACTCCTAGGAGATGGCTCATGATGCTCACTGCCTCCCGATCTATGCCCAGAGGCTTTATAGAACTGCCCAGATGAAGTGGGAACCAGTAATACGCCAGAAAATCGCTTGCTCCAGTCAAAACGGCAGCGATCCCTGCCGTGATGAGTGCCATGACCACTCCATACCGGGCGGAGCGCCAGGTTCCTTGATTTGGGGTCACAGCCTGTTGCACATCTGGAATGCGCATCGACAGTCCTCGCGTGACTCCACTGACCAGCAGAACAACCAGGACGAGCTGAAACACGGACGACAATGCAAATGGGAGGAAATTTGCCAATGAGACATCATGACTAGTGAGCAGAAAGGGGAACACAACCATCACCTCCACCAGCAAGCCGATGCCAATGAACACCCACCTGCTGATGCCTCTTCGCAGCTCTGCCCATGACCAGCTCGACGCTTCCACAGGTTCGATTTTCCTCTCAAGCCTGACTGTCAGTCCAACACAGACGCCCATACACATGCCGAGAGGTAGACCCCCAGCGAGCGCCCCAGCTATTTTGCTTCCCAATGACCAATCGGAAAAGTCACCTAGATATAAGTAGAGAAAAGAACTTATGCCGACAAATAACCCGGCAGCGACTCCTATCCTCACCCCATTCTCCAGGGAGTGAGCCAGGCTTTGTCGTATCCACAGATGCGTGATGGTTTTTGTGCTCTTTGTTTCTGTCTCTGGCTCACTTCCCCAGCCAAAGAGCAATCCACTGATGAGCGCAGTCATCAAGACAATGAACGGAAAGGACAAGACGGTCCCCAGGGCGGCAAGCCCCACGAAGAGGCCACAGATGGGTCCAGTGATCAGACCGTAATACAACCGGCGCTGCCATTTCTTCATCAGCCAGCCTGGTTGCATCTGCTCCAGAGAGAAGATGGTCTGACTCTGGTGTTTCATCTGCCATGCCAGGCGACTGAGCCAGAAGATGGTCTGTTCTGGAGCATACCGGGTTTCAGCTTTTCGACGCCGCAGCATCCGTTGCGTATATGTGGCAAAGATTTGGGTTTTTCGTCCTTCAGCGGAACCCCCACCCTTGATCTCCTCGAGAGGGGAGTCTTGATAGGCCAGAATCAAAATAGTGAGCATCAGAGGCGTTGTCGCCAGTTCCTGCAGGACAGGATCATGGTCAAAGACGCTGCGCAAAGATGCTATGCGCTCGCCGATTTGCGCCAAGGAGGCAGTGATTTGCTCGGTGGTCAGCGGCGCAATCGTGACGGCACGCGACAGTTCCAACCGGTTCGCTTGCGATCTATAGTCGTTCAGGCGACAACACACGACGAGCGGAACAAGACTATGCGTCTGGTGATAGGCGTTGATCGCTTGTATGCAGGCAGGACGAGAACTCGCATCGACTTCGTCTAATCCGTCGAGCAAAGGGAGGATCTGGTTGGTACTGATCCAATCAGAACCAATGCTTCTGGGGACGTAGTATTTCGTCTCCAGCTCTTCTAGCAGCCAGAGCGCGAGAGATTGCCGCTTGCGGGGAACCAAGGATGCAAGGTTGAAGATGACTGGAATGGGGTGAGCTGGCTCTTGCTCCGCACGAGAGAGCAGCTCACGACATAATTCGAGCAATAACGTCGTCTTGCCTGCTCCTGGCTCTCCGAGAATGAGTAATTCGCCGCCAGCCTCGTCGTAGATTTCTGTAATCCGTGTACCAGCAGGCAATGGGGTGCTTGCCTGCTCCGACTCCTGGATGATTAATCGCCAGGGGTTGGCGACGGCATCGGGCTGCTCTTGGAATCCAAGGGTGATCAGAGCCTCGCGATACAGCGACTGTTCTAAGACGCCTGTAATCCAGAACGAGCGGACCCTTTGCAGCAACCGGAGACGGTTCTGGTACAGGAACGCGGATGCAGGTGGCTGCTCAGGCGCAACAATAGCCTCCGCTTCGATTGGGGGCTGCCCTTCCTGCGAGGGAAGAGCAACAACATCAGCTGCAGAAGCCAGGGCAAGCTCTGGATCTGGCGCGTCTTTTTTTATGAGATCCGCAAGCCAGACCTCATCAATAGGGACATTGGTAGCTTGCCAGAACTGTTCTATCTCTTCGGCGGAGGTGAAGGCCCCTTCCACAAACAGCAAAAAAATGAGGCTTTTCAGATTCTGCATGTTGGGTTTGTTGAAGTCGTTCTCCCAATAGTTCACACTCGCAACGGAGACGTTGAGGCGCTTGGCCACATCGCTCTGTTTTAATTGCTTGACACGGCCACGTAACGTCTTCAGTTGTTTGCCAAAACTGCCCTCCATTGCACAATTTCTCCTGTTCTTTGCACAAAATTAAGAAACATAAACCTGGATCTCATGAATTTCCCTTCAAACATAAAGGCATATTAATGTACCAGGCTCATTTTTATGGCATAGTTAGAGCACGGACAGAACAGCAGCACGGTAGGAAATAGAAACATCGTTTGCTTGCTAATACGCTCTGCCAGCTTTTCCCTTTCACACAGGGAAAAGTCATCTTTAATAGTAACATACCTCTCGTGATATGGGTAGAGCCACATTAAACGGTGGTCAAGGGTGAAAAACCATGAAAGTCACCTCAGTTCACCAGGCCTCCACCACTTACTATGGTTGTACCTTGAAATGCGAGCCTGCAACGCACTTCGTGCTACGCTTCGCGTCAGCAGGCTCGAAAGGTAGTACCAATAAATTAAAACGGTAAATCAATAGAGAAGAGGAATCGGCCATGTGTATGCTTCAGATGCATGTGCAGTGCTCAGACAGGTTCTTTGAAGTCTCACCAGATGAAGTAGAGAATGCTGAACTCATGGTAGAAGATGGAGTGAGCTGTGTCCTGCTTGACCTTTTT
>Ga0209647_1004549_pt1 | contig 10399 bp, 9 predicted proteins | sample GraSoi_2013_60cm_FD_185827 | JGI IMG/M metagenome (GOLD analysis project Ga0209647, IMG submission 185827) | Grasslands soil microbial communities from the Angelo Coastal Reserve, California, USA - Sample 9_17_2013_60cm (SPAdes) (version 2) | ecosystem: Environmental > Terrestrial > Soil >...
TTCCGCGCATCGCACTCACCTCGCAGAGCTCAATATGAATACGATATTGACTATGACATCAAGAATAAGTGCAACGAAATTCAGTCGTTTTTCAACAGCCTGCTAAGGCTTCGATTGTTAAGTCTCACCACGAAGGCACGAAGGACACGAAGAAACACGAAGAAGAACGATAGTGATGTTGGACGAATGGGGCATGGATGCGGATCGCCGACAGATGTGCGGGTGCACTGCAGCGCGCCTAGCACCGAAGGACCATAACCTTCTTCGTTCTTGTCTTTCTTCGTGACCCTTCGTGTCCTTCGTGCCTTCGTGGTGAGATTGTGAGCTGTAGTTGTAGTGAAATGCTTCCAGGAACTGACTCATGCTTGAGGATCAAGCGATGCCTTCTTCCCTGATGATTCTGGTGGCCGGCCCTTACCGGTCCGGCACCAATGACGATCCCGAGTTGATCGCGCGCAATGTCCACGCCATGACCGACATGGCGCTGCGGCTTTTCCGTGCCGGCCACCTCCCCGTGCTCGGTGAATGGTTTGCTCTGCCGCTGATCGAGCTTGCCGGCTCGAAACGCATCGGCGATGCGGCTTTCGATGAAATCTTCCATCCTGTTTCGCGCCGCCTCGTCGCCAAATGCGACGCCTGCCTGCGCATCGGCGGCCCTTCCAAAGGCGCGGACGAGATGGTGGCGCTCGCGCGGTCGTTCAAGAAGCAGGTTTTCTTCCAGTACGACGATGTCCCCAAAGCTGCCTGAGCAAGCGTCGCCCGCCACTGTTTTCGATGGCCGCTGTCATTGCGGCGCCATCCGGTTCGAGCTGCGCACGTCGCGTGCGCCGGCCCAGTGGGCGGTCCGCGCCTGCCAATGCAGCTTCTGCCGCGGCCATGGCGCGCGCACGACATCCGACGCCGAAGCGTCGGTCCGCTTCATCATTCCCGACGAGACCCGGCTGAACCGCTATCGCTTTGCATCGAAGTCCGCCGATTTTTACGTCTGTCGTGAATGCGGCACATATGTCGCCAGCGTGATCGACTCGCCGCGCGGCCGCTTTGCCACACTGAATGTGAATGTCATCTCCCCGGCCGTCAGCGTGCCGGCGGCGGCTCCTGTTACTTACGACGACGAAACGCCCGCGCAGAAACTCGCGCGGCGCGAGCAGAAGTGGACTCCGGTCATCGACCTCGCTTGAGAATCGGGCGCTCTACAACACATGACAGGATGAACAGGATGGACAGGATAAGGGCGAGACCAACAGCGCGAATCCATCATTCCGTGGTCTCATCCTGTTCATCCTGTCTAATTGTTTAGAGCAACAGAGCGGGACAGGATTAACAGGATGAACAGGATGGAAACAAGGAATAACAGGTCGGTACCGCATTTCATCCCGCTAATCCTGTTCATCCTGTCCGGCTCTTTTGAGCTTTTCGCCAGCGGCGCGTCTGACTTACACTGGCCGTCCACTCCCGTTACCATGCACGGACCATGAGGAAAGCCGACTGGTACTTCGATTTCATCTCGCCGTTTGCCTACATCGGTCTGATCCGCCTCGGGCGCTTCTCGCAAAAACTGGAGATTCGCTACAAGCCCGTGCTGTTCGCGGGAATGCTCAACCATTGGGAACAGAAAGGGCCGGCGGAGATCCCGCCCAAGCGCGTCTGGACATTTCGCTATTGCACCTGGTGGGCCGCGCAACAGGGCATCGCGATGCGCGCGCCCGCCACCCATCCTTTCAATCCGCTTCCCTATCTGCGGCTTGCCGTCGCCGCCGGCAATACGCCTGCCGCCATCGGCTGCATTTTCGAAGCGATCTGGACGACGGGCGCCGATCCCTCCGATGAGCGCGTGTTCGCCGGACTCGCGCGCTCGCTGCAGGTCGATCCATCGAGGCTGGGCGACCAGGCGATCAAGGATGCGCTGCGGCGGGAAACCGAACAGGCCATTGCCCGTGGCGTTTTCGGCGTGCCGACGCTGATCGTGGACGAAGAATTGTTCTGGGGCGCCGATGCGATGGATTTCGTCGAGGCCTATCTCGCCGATCCCGGCATCGTGGCCACGGCTGAAATGAGGCGTGCGGCCAACCTGCCGGCCGCGGCTACGCGCAAGCCGGGTTGATCGGGAGGATACGCCATGGCGCAAGCCAATTGCGGCGGATCCATCCGGCTGTTCCGCCGCCGACGATGAGGATGTCCTTGATGCGATTGTCCGACGCTGCCATGAGTGTATGTCCGTTATCGCGGGAACCCCTGCATGCCATCGAGCGTGCGGCTTTAGAGTCCCCGCTAGGGGATCCGTAAACCCCTCGCCTTTAGGCGACGGGAAGGTCCGGTAAGGTAGCATAAGGTGGATGAAGGATTACAAAAGCGGCAGCCACGCGGTCTGGGACTGTAAATACCATCTGGTATGGATTACGAAGTACCGCTATCCGGTGTTGCAGGGAGAAGTGGGAGAGCGAGCGCGGGAGCTGCTGAGGGAGATATCGCGCAGCCTGGAGATGACGATCTACGCCGGAGCGATCAACCGGGATCATGTGCATATGCTCATCGGGATACCGCCGCATCTATCGGTATCGAAGGCGGTGCAGTATCTGAAGGGGAAAAGCTCACATCGGATGCTCTCGGAGTTTCCCGCATTGCGTAAGCGCTACTGGGGTCAGCATCTGTGGGGTCGGGGCTATTGGGTGGCAACGAGCGGCAATGTCACGGATGAAGTGTGGAAGAAATACATCGAGGATCAAAAACCGGAAGTGCCGGATGACCACTTCAAGGTTGTGTAAGGCAGTCGGCCGCATGGCCGACTCTCACCGGCTTGAGCCGTCATTTGAAGCCCTCGCCTTTAGGCGAGGGTAATTCACCAGCTATTTGTGGAATCTTAATTGTGAAAGCCAACGACACCAATCTGGTTCTAGCCCCGCAACAGGTCAGCATCGACGTCCTGCTGGAGAAGTACGCCAAGGGCGGGGAGCGCAGCATCGAGGATGTGCGGCGCCGCGTGGCGCGCGCACTCGCTGCCGTGGAATCCGAACCGGGCAAATGGGAGCCGCTGTTCTTCGAAGCGCTCGAGAACGGCTTTATCCCGGGCGGGCGCATCAACTCTGCGGCCGGCACCACACTCACCGCGACGCTGATCAACTGCTTCGTGCAGCCGGTGGGCGATTCCGTCTCGGAAATGAGCGACGGTAAGCCCGGAATATATGTCGCACTGATGGAGGCCGCGGAAACCATGCGCCGTGGCGGGGGTGTCGGCTATGACTTCTCGTCGATCCGTCCGCGCGGTGCGCTGGTGCGCGGTACGCAGAGCAGTGCGAGTGGGCCGGTGTCGTACATGCGCGTGTTCGACCGCAGTTGCGAAACGGTGGAGTCCGCTGGTTCGCGCCGCGGTGCGCAGATGGGTATCCTGCGCTGCGACCACCCCGACATCGAGGAATTCATCCACGCCAAGGACGAAGGCGACCTGCGCAATTTCAACATCAGCGTCGCGGTTACCGATACGTTCATGCGCGCGATGGAGGCCGACGGGGATTGGGAACTGGTGCATCCGGTTCGGCCGGGAAAAGAAGTAATCGGCGCGCCCGAACGCCAGGCAACGGATGGCCGCTGGATCTACCGCACGGTCAAGGCGCGCGATCTGTGGAAGCAGATCATGGAGTCGACATACGATCATGCCGAGCCCGGCGTGCTCTTTATTGATCGAATTAATGCCGATGACAATCTTTCGTACACCGAAAGAATAGAAGCTACGAACCCATGCGGCGAGGAACCTCTGCCTCCTTACGGTTGCTGCTGCCTTGGAAGCGTCAATCTGACGCCGTTCGTATCCCAGCCATTTAGTCCGAAGGCACGCTTCGACTTCGAGGCCTTTGCGAAAGTCGTGAAGGTCGCCGTGCGCATGCTCGACAACGTACTCGACGTAACCGTCTGGCCGCTGCCGCAGCAGGCTGAAGAAGCGAAGAACAAGCGCCGCGTCGGTCTCGGATTCACCGGCCTGGGCGATGCGCTGATCATGCTCGGCTTGCGCTACGACGGCGAAGAGGCGCGCAGGATGGGCGCAAAGATTGCTGAAGCCATGCGCGACGATTCTTATGCGGCATCCGTGTACCTGGCGCGCGAGAAAGGCGCATTCCCGCTGCTGGACGCGGAGCAATATCTCGCTTCTCCGCGTTTTGCTTCGCGCCTCCCGGAAAGCATCAAGCGCGATATCCGCAAGCATGGACTGCGTAACAGCCATCTGCTCTCCATCGCGCCGACCGGCACCATCTCGCTGGCGTTTGCCGACAATGCGGCCAACGGCATCGAGCCGCCGTATTCCTGGACTTACCAGCGCAAGAAGCGCGAGGCGGACGGTTCGCACAAGGTTTACGACGTCGAGGATCACGCATGGCGTGTATATCGCCACATCGGTGGGGACGTGACTAAGCTTCCTGCGCAATTCGTGACCGCGCTGGAGATTTCGGCGCTCGATCACATGCGCATGGTTGCGGTGGTCGCGCCGTTCGTGGATTCGGCGATCAGCAAGACCGTGAACGTGCCGGAAGACTATCCGTTCGACAATTTCAAGGATTTGTACCTCGAAGCCTGGAAGGCCGGCCTGAAAGGCATCACGACTTATCGGCCGAACGGCGTGCTGGGCTCCGTCCTCTCGGTCACTCCGCAGAGCGAGTCACCGAACGATCTCGACACGACTGATGCCGACCGCCGCATCCACCTCGATGCCGCACCGATGCCGGCGCTGTCGAGCCTGCGCTGGCCCAGCCGGCCGCAGATGACGGCAGGCAATCCGGCCTGGACTTATATGATCGAATCGCCGGCCGGGCAGTTCGCGATTTTCGTGGGCCATGTCGACAATGGCGATCCGCATGCCTTCGAAGTCTGGGTCAACGGCAACGAACAGCCGCGCGGGCTCGGTGCCGTCGCCAAGACACTGTCGATGGATATGCGCGCGCAGGACCGCGCGTGGTTGCGCACGAAGCTCGACATCCTTTCCCGCACCGCAGGCGACGATGCCTTCGATTGCCCGATGCCGCCCGACGGCGCGGTGGTGCGCATGCCAAGCACGGTCGCCGCGTTCGCCCGCATCGTGAACTGGCGAGTGGAGCAACTCGGCGGCCTGACGCCGCGCGATGATCGTTCACCGGTGCTGGATGCCTTGTTCGCGAAAAAGGAACCGAAGACCGGTACCGACGGCACCATGTCGTGGTCGGTCGATGTCTTCAATGCGAGTTCGGGCGACGATTTCGTGCTGATCCTCAAGGAACTGGTGCTGCCTTCCGGCCAGCGCCGGCCGTACTCGGTGTGGATGGCGGGCAGCTATCCGCGCTCGCTCGACGGCTTGTGCAAGCTGCTGTCGCTCGACATGCGCGTCATCGATCCGGCCTGGATCGGCATGAAGCTGCGCAAGCTGCTGAGTTATGCCGAGCCGCTCGGCGATTTCATGGCGCGGGTGCCTGGCAGCGAGAAGCAGCGCAACTGGCCGAGCACGGTGGCCTATGTCGCTCAACTCATGATCCATCGGTACGCGATGCTGGGCGTTCTCGACGAGCGCGGCTATCCGATCGACGAAATGGGCGTGCTGGAAAATCCCGAAGCGAATCGCGAACGCAAATCGAACGACTTGCAGATCCTGCCAGGCAAGCGTTGCCTGGAATGCGGAAATAGCGCCGTGATCAAAAAAGACGGTTGCGAATTCTGCACCGCCTGCGGCGCTGTCGGCGCTTGCGGCTAGAGTCTCCCGCGTTCAGGAAAAATTCCTGGGCTGACCGGTCGCCTCGATCACCGACATCCACAGATCGGCGGTGATGTCGACTTGTTTGCGGTTGCGGGTTGCAAGCGGCATCGGCACGTGCACGAAGCGGCCGTGCCAGCGGCCGATCAGCATTTCAGTGTTACCGGCCATGGCTGCGTGCACGGCATTACGCGCCATGTTCCAGCAGTAGACGCTGTCCGAGGGTGTGGCCAGTACGCTGCGGATGATGTAGCTCGGATCGATGTATTTCAGCGTGACTTCGCGATTGGACCGCTTGTAATGGTCGGTGATGCGTTCGCGCAGGAACACGCCGATATCCTTGAGCTTCGCATTGCCGCTCTTGTCCGTGCCGCCTGCGCTGGCGTCGTCTTCCATCAATTCCTGGGCCGCCCCTTCGGCGACGACGACTACCGCGTGACCTTTGCGCGCCAGCACCCTGTCGAGATTGCCGAGTACGCCGCGTTCGCCTTCCAGCGTGGCCTTGATCTCGGGGATGAGGACGAGATCCACGTCCGCGGACGCGAGTGCGGCCTGGCAGGCGACGAAGCCGGAATGCCGGCCCATCAGTTTGACCAGGCCGATGCCGTTGCGCGCGCCCATTGCCTCGACGCGCGCGCTGCGCACCACGTCGACTGCCGCTGAATAGGCGCTTTCAAAGCCGAAGCTGCGATCGATGAAATGAATGTCGTTGTCGATCGTCTTCGGCACGCCGACGACCGCGATCTTCAGGCCGCGCCGTTCTATTTCCGCGGTGTACTGCATAGCCGCGCGGATGGTACCGTCGCCGCCGATCACGAACAGGATGTTGATGGCGTTGGCCTCGAGATTGTCGATCACTTCGCCCGGATCCTGCGAACCGCGCGAGGAGCCGAGGATGGTGCCGCCCTGATGATGGATGTGCGCCACCGACTCCGGGGTCAGTTGGACCGGCTCGTGGCCGAAGCGCGAAATCAGCCCCTCGTAGCCGTAGCGAAAGCCGAGGATGCGCTTGACGCCGTAGCCGCGCGCGAGTTCGAGCACGATGCCGCGCACGACGTTGTTGATGCCGGGACAAAGACCACCGCAGGTGACGATGCCGCAGCCGACCGTGCGCGGATCGAAGAAAACCTTGTTGCGCGGACCGGCCAGTTCAAAGGCCGGCAGCGTGATGGCCTGCGCGGCATGGGTGCGGATCACCGACATGCGATCGTCCACCAGCACTTTCTCCGCGGCGCCTACGTACACCACGGCGCTTTCACCGAGATGGGCGACGACCGGCGAAGGCAGCAGGCACTTGCCGAGATCCTTGATGGCTACATCCGCGGCAGTTATGTGTCCGGCCAGCGCCGTCGATCCGGATAGCCTGACCGACGGCGCATCGGTTCCGCTGGACGAGACGATGGCGCTCATGTTTGCCCTCCATGGCGGGGAGCCGGCCGATAGCGGTGCGCGGCGCACCAGTGCAGTGCCGGTGAAATGTGGCCAGCCGTGCGCAAACCCATGGTGCGAGGGGAATCTCCGGAGGGATGGTCGGGACCCGAATACATTGTAAAAGGACAGTGCAAGGAACGTGCGCGCCGGGCGCGGAACCGGGAAAAGGCGGAAAAACCGCGACGTCGGACGTGAAAACCGGTATTATCCGGTCCAAGGATTTTGTTTCGCGTCAATCGGTCCGCGTTTCAGCCCTTTCGTGGTAGTTCTGCTTCCCCGAAAAATTTCAACTCTGTTCGATTCTGCCTGAACCGGTTCGGAAATGCCCTCGGGCTTCCGCAGGCTGTTTCAGGAGATATCCATTAGCAATTCATTTGAAACGCTCGGCCTTCGTGCCGAGCTGGTCCGCGCTGTTGCCGACGAAGGCTACACGCAACCCACCCCCGTACAAACCCAGGCCATTCCGGTCATCCTCGCCGGCCGCGATATTCTGGCCGGCGCGCAAACCGGAACCGGCAAGACAGCCGGATTCGCGCTGCCGCTGCTGCAGTTGCTGGCCGCTCGCACAGCCGGCGGCGATGCTTCACGGCGCCCGATTCGCGCGCTGATCCTCACACCCACCCGCGAGCTGGCAGCACAGATCGAGGAGAGCGTGCGCGGGTATGGGCGCCATCTGCGCCTGAAGTCGACCACCGTATTCGGCGGCGTCAGCATGAACCAGCAGATCGGCGCACTGCGCCGTGGCGTGGACATCCTGGTTGCAACGCCCGGGCGGCTGCTCGATCACCTGCAAAGCCGCACCGTGGATCTTTCGCGCGTCGAAATCCTGGTGCTGGACGAGGCCGACCGCATGCTCGACATGGGGTTCATCCGCGACATCCGCCGCATCCTGGTCGCGCTGCCGTCCAAACGCCAGAACCTGTTCTTCTCCGCGACTTTCACCCCGGAAATCCGCGGACTCGCGGATTCCTTCCTGCAATCGCCGGTTGAAGTTGCCGTGGCGAAAAGCACGGAAACCGCCGATCTGATTTCCCAGGTCGTGCATCCGGTGGACAAGGATCGCAAGCGCGCCGCGCTGGAGCACCTGATCAATGCCGGCGACTGGCGCCAGGTGCTGGTGTTCGCCCGCACCAAGCATGGTGCGAACCGGCTCGCCGAGCAACTCGACAAGGACGGCATCAGTGCCGATGCCATCCACGGCAACAAGAGCCAGGGCCAGCGTACGCGGGCACTGGCCCAGTTCAAGCTCGGCAAGGTGCGCGTGCTCGTCGCGACCGACATCGCGGCGCGGGGGCTCGATATCGAACAACTGCCGCATGTGGTCAACTACGAGTTGCCCAACGTGCCGGAAGACTATATCCATCGTATCGGCCGTACCGGCCGTGCCGGCAGTTCTGGTCAGGCCGTGTCGCTGGTATGCTCCGAAGAAGGCGATTTCCTGCGGGACATCGAACGCCTGCTCAAGCGCAGCATCGAGCGCGTCGTGATCGAGGGATTCCAGCCGACCGGAGCGCCGCTCAGGACCGACGGAGCCTCCGTCGCATCGCGCCAGCGCCGCCCGCAGCAGCGCCAGCAATCGGGCAGGCCGCGCACGCAGGGTCAGGGTGTACGCACCGGCAGTGGTGATGGACGCCGCGGCCAGGGCGCCGGTGCCGGCGGTGGCGGCCAGGGCCGTAACAGCTCGGGCGATCGCCAGCAGCGCAGCGGCAGCACTGCGCGCCGCGGCGATTCGCAACCGCATCAGAACGGCAACCGTTCGATCTCGTCATTGCTGGGTGGAAACCGCTGATAGACATTTATAAAAGGACACTTTGATGAATATTTTCGTCGGCAACTTGTCGCAGGAAGTGACCGAAACCGATCTGGCGGAGCTGTTCAAGCAGTTCGGCCAGGTGAAGTCGACCGAAGTAAAGCGCGACCTTTTTTCCGGCGTGACCAAGGGCTTCGGTTTCGTCGAAATGCCGGGAAAGAATCACTCCCTGGCCGCGATCGCCAGCCTCGACGGCAAGGATTTCAAGGGCCAGCCGCTGCGCGTGAACGAAGCGCGGGAATTTCCGGCCAGGGGCCGGAGGCGGTAAAGGCAGGACTCAGGTAAAAGGACTCGGGACTCAGGTAAAAAGTCTGAGGACTGGTAAAGACAGAGGGGCCGCGATGCGGCCCTTTTTATTTCACTGAGTCCTGAGTCCTTTTACCTGAGTCCTGCTCTTGCAGAGTCTGTCGTCTGACAAGCTCGGCAAAAGCATTCGCCGGCAGCGGCACGCTGAAGTAATAGCCCTGATAGGCACGGCATCCGGCCGCGCGCAGGAATTCGAGCTGCCCGCGCGTCTCGACGCCTTCGGCAACCAGGCCGAGTCCGAGGCTTTTTGCCATCGCGATCATGGCGCTCACGATCGCAGCGTCGTCCTTGTCGGTGGTGATGTCGCGGATGAAGGAGCGGTCGATCTTGAGGCTGTGAACCGGGAACTGCTTGAGATAGGCGAGGCTCGAGTAACCGGTGCCGAAATCGTCGATCGTGAGCCTGACGCCCAGATGCTCGAGCCGGGTCAGGGTCACTATCGTATCGCGGGATCGATCCATCACCGTGTTCTCGGTGATCTCCAGTTCGAGATGTTGCGGTGCCAGCCCGCTCTCGCGCAGGATTTCCGTGATCGAGGCAAGCAGGTTTTCCTGCCTGAGCTGCAGCGGCGAAAGATTGACCGCGAGCCGCAGGGCGGGAAGTCCTTCGCGCTGCCACTTGCGTGCCTGCGTGCAGGCGGCAAGCAGCACCCATCTGCCGATGTCGAGAATGAGTCCGGACTCCTCGGCAAGCGGAATGAAGTTCGCCGGCGCCACCAGGCCTTGCGGGCTCTGCCAGCGAATGAGCGCTTCCATGCCGGTGATGCGCCCGCTGTCCATGTCGACCACCGGCTGGTAGTGCAGCAGGAATTCCTGTTTTTCGATGGCACGCTTGAGCTTGGCCTCGAGTTCGAGGTGTTCGGCCGCGAGCGGTCCCATGCCTTCATCGTAGAACTGGAATTGCTGGCGGCCGCCGCGGTGCTTGGCGTGATACATGGCGATGTCGGCATTCTTGATGAGCTGCTCGATGTCTTCGCCGTCGCGCGGGTATATCGTGATGCCGATGCTCGCCGAGACCGACATGTCCCGCCCGTCGAGGTCCACCGGTTCGGCCAGGGCGTTCCTGATTTTCTCGGCGACGCCGGACAGTTGCTCCGGCTCGCTGACGCCTTCGATGACCACCGTGAACTCGTCTCCGCCCAG
>Ga0209647_1004550_pt1 | contig 10394 bp, 9 predicted proteins | sample GraSoi_2013_60cm_FD_185827 | JGI IMG/M metagenome (GOLD analysis project Ga0209647, IMG submission 185827) | Grasslands soil microbial communities from the Angelo Coastal Reserve, California, USA - Sample 9_17_2013_60cm (SPAdes) (version 2) | ecosystem: Environmental > Terrestrial > Soil >...
GGCGTGTGAACGCTTGAGCCAGAAGTCCCGCTCGATTGCCGGTTCTGGCCGCTTGCGTCGAGAATGTTTGGTAGGACATCTTGCACCTCACCAACTGAATAGTGTTTGCCGGTTCCGCGCTAAATCGGTCGCGCGGGTAAAAGCACTACCGTACCTTGGACGGGTGCGCTCCGCTTGAGCCAGAGTTTGTTTGAGAGCCTCGCTCGCCTGGCGATGGAGTCAACGTCCGATAGGCGGGGGCACCGCCTTCAGGCGCTAAGCTGCTCGGATGGAATAAGCATCCCATAAGACGGTTAGCCTGAGAACCCATGGGGCTTTAGCCCCCGTGGAGTGTCAGCAACACGTGAGCCGTTTCCTCCTCGATACAGGCATCCTGAATGCCTTCCTCTGCGGACGTCCCGGCGCCGTCACCTTGATTGATCCCTGGGTGACTGAAGGCATCGCGTGAGTATTCAGGCAAACTCAGAATCGAAAGACCAGTCAGCGTCTCGGCAATACTGCGTAACGGGTGCCGTAGTACCAGTGACGGCTCCCCACGGCTACAGCCGGGGGCTTCTACGGAATCGCACCGATGCTGTGCCGCCCCACAGCAGCTAGAGTGGTTGCGCTCAACACGGCAGAGGTGGAAGGCGCTGCTCCCGCTTGACGAGCGAACACCAGGTCCAAGCGGCGCTCGTGCTTTTACTCAAGGGAGCGACTGACCTTGCAACGCCGGAAACACGATGTGGTTGGCAAGGTGCTACTCGGCAGGGTAGCACACTGGTTGCCTGGCGGCAAGGGCCATTCATCCCCTTGCCTAAGGGCAGGGGCCTTCTGGCCCCAGAAGGGTAAGCCCTCGGCATGGCGGTAAGATGGTCACCGCTGGTTGTTTGGCCTGTTGGGGCCTAGGAGGAGGAACGACAGACTCAACCGTGAGCCTTGCGTCTCCTGATCGAGGCGGATGCTCTCTGCAGATCCCCTACGATCGGGAACCACCCGCTTTCCGCTGCGTGTGAGATGTGCATCCGAGCTGCTCGCGCAAGCAGCCCTGCTGTGTCTTTGCGACTACGACGATGTCGTCACCAGACGAAAGGGTGCAGTGTTCGATGCGAATTCCCAAGCGGTTCGCCATCCTGGGTGTGGCAGGCCTAACCCTGATCTCCCTGTTCGCGACGACCTTGTATCTTCGGAGCGGAGTTGCGGCTGCCGCACCCCTTCCGGGCGCCAACGTGCGGGTCACCGTCGATACCGGGAGCACCTACAAGAGCGCCGACCAGTTAGCTGGTGGCAGCTACAGCGACGGGGTCCTGACGCGCTGCGGTATCGACCGGCGCATGCAGAACGAGCCGACCCTCGCTATCGACCCCCGTAACACGGCCGTATGGAGCGCGGGATCCAACGACTACTGCCCAGTGCCAACTGCGGGCGACGTCTGGGCGGGTTTCTACCGTAGCAGCGATGCGGGGGCGCACTGGACCGACAGCCTCCTGCCTGGCTACAACGGCGACACCTCTACCCAGGGCACGTCCTCGCCGCTGCACCAGATGGTGGCCGGCGGCGCCATCGCCGCTGGCGACCCGGTGATGTCGTGGGATGGCGCCGGCGATCTCTTCTACATGGGCAACAACTTCAATCGCGGGATCGCGGACGGCAACTCCCATTCCTTCCGCGACAACACCGGTGACGTCTGGGTGGCAACCTACGCCCCAGCCAATCCGAGCGACAACACCACCGACGGCGCGAAGTACGTACGGACGGTCATTCTGGCCACCAACACCTTCGGCCTGGGATCGTTCAATGACAAGACCAACCTCGCCGCGGACCCGGCCACCGGCAACGTCTATGCGGCCTGGTCGGACTTCCACGGCACGGGCTGCAACGAGATCCTCTTTAGCCGGTCGACCGACCATGGCGCGACGTTCAGCCAACCGCTGAAGATCTCCTCAGGGATCTGTAGCAACCAAGGCCCCTCGATCGTGATCGGGACCTCGGGGCAGGTTGACGTCGGCTGGATCGGCACCACTGGCGGATCCAAGGCCGGGGCGCCCGGCGCGGTGAACGGCGCCGCGTTTGTGTCCTCCGCGGACTTCGGGCAGACGTTCAGCAAGGCTCAGATCGTCGTGAACTACACACCGTTCACCTCTGGGCAGTACTCTGGCAACGGAGCCCGCGAATGCGGCGACGCGCCGTTCAACTGCCCGACCGGGTTCACCTTCCCACGATTTGATCTGGCCGCCCCCTACCTGGCCGCCGACAACGTCCACGGGACGCTGGTCATGGCCTTCCAGGCGGCGCAGTCCTCTGGTCAGGGGCAGATCGAATCGGTGTTCTCCACCAACGGCGGGAGCACCTGGAGCAGCACGGCGCTACTCGCCCCTGCCTCCACTGGGCACCAGTTCTTCCCGTTCCTGACGGCCTCCGCCGGCCGGGTCAGCGCCATCTGGTATGACTCACGAGGGGATGCGAACTACGCCGCCACCCGGGCGCCATGCAACAACGCCAGCGGACAGACGTCCGCCTGCTTGAACGTCCGCTACGCCGAATCCGCCGATGGCGGCAAGACCTGGGGATCGAGCATCCAGGTGGATGACACGCCGACGAACCTCAACTACGAGCAGTTCGGCGGCCGGCTCGTGCCGTTCTTCGGTGACTACATCACCGTAGCTGCCCAGGGCAACACGATCGGCGCGGTGTGGACCGATCAGCGCAACACCGTCGGAGCGGCCGACCCCAGCGGAGACAAGGACGGCGCGGACGTGGCCGGCGACCCGGAGACCGGTGGCACCTGCACGTCGTCGCTCACCACCTGCTTCGACGGTACGGGCGGATTGGACCAGAACATCTACTCGGCGGCCATCGCCCCATAGCAGCCCAGACCCGGCCGCTCCGGTTCCCCACGGGCAGCCGGGTCTACCATCCTGGGGCCAGAGGGTCCGTGCCTTCAGGCATGGGGGTGAAGGGCCCCAGGATGGTAGTTGACACTCCCCACGCCTGAAGGCGGGGGATTCTCAGGCTACGCTCGCCCCAACGGGCCACGTTGGCGCCTGACGGGTCTGCCCGGCCCGACTGCAAGGGGTGCTGCATCCGAAGAGGCGGCAATTACAGAACCTTGCATACAGAGAATAGCACAGAACGGGGAGACGGCGCTCTCCCCCTACCTAAAGGCAGGGGCCTGCACGCCGACAGAGAAGGTCAATTTGGAGCACCCCAGCACCGTTGGCTTTCACCGCACGATGCCCACACGCGCCCGGCGCAGCGCCCGCACTTCCCACACACGTCGACTGCCTGCACGCCACCACTCAGCCTGCCGAATGATCCCTTGAGCGACTCACAAGCCGCGTGCCACTGGCGTGGCGTCCCGACCTCCCCGTGTGGACTCTCCACTGTCTCTCCGCCTGGCTCCTACTGCCGCCGTGGCGGCGAAATCCTTCTCACCTACTGCGCTGTCCTGCGCTGGTGCGCTATCAGGAAGGACGGTACCCTACGAACCCATCAGCAAGTGATCCGGTTCAGCAGCGGCTGGCTGGGCGTAACTGCGCCCCGTCAGCCCGCCTCGTTCTAGCTGGCCCGGACACTATCCATCTTTCGGCCGACATCACCGTTAGCGATGCCGTTCGAGCCAAGCTCGACGCGGAGAAGGAGCTGGCCCAACTCACGTCAGCGGATGGCCGGACGGCACACTGTCCCGAGTGGCTGGGAGCGCAGGTCTTTCCCCACGGGTCCAGGGGCGGCTATGGCCATCTCCTGGAGACTGATGACTTTAGCGTCAAGGTGCTCGGCAACGGCATTCCCCATCGACCGGGTCTCTACCTGGAGCTCCGCTCTCACTTCCTCCACACCCATGGCATGGGCCCGCAGGGAGCGTGCGAGGAAGCGCTCTGCTGGGTCCGCGACCAGTTACTCTATGACCAGAACGACGATGTGGTCCGCAGCGCCTGTTCCTATGACACGGCGCGCCTTTCACGCGTGGACCTTCATGCCGACTGGCAGGGTGGCTGGATCCCCTCCGCGGAGCTCGGCGATCGCCTGTGCTTCATCAAGCCAGCACGGGTGAAGTGGCACGCCTTTCACGACGGGAGCACGTTCACTGGTCTCGTCTTCGGCTCGGGCGCGATCCTCGCGCGCATCTACAACAAGAGCGTGCAGGCGCGGCAGCGCTCCGACGATGCCTACGCCGCCCTCCTGCGGGCGCGTCGCCCAGCGTTCTTGGATGCCGACGGCGCTGTCTGGCGGCTCGAGTTCCAACTGCGGCGGGAGGGCACGACGGGCTTCCGCCTCTACACCGCGCCAGACATCGAAGACGATGAGGCGACGATCGAGGCTGAACTCTCTGCTGAGAACCTGCCGCATCTGGGCACATTGCCCCGCTTCTTCCGCCATCAGGACCAGCTCTGGCGGTTCTTGACCATGCACTGGCTACGGCTGGTCACTGACGATGGCACGGCGAATCGATCCCGCTGGCCGCTCCATCCGACATGGCACCAGCTGCACTACGAGTACGGGGCGTTGGCAGGTGCTGCGCCCTTGGACGAGGCCGCTCAGGACCTGGTACGGGGCGCTCGCTACACCGGCAAGAGCCGCATCCTCCGACGCATGCTCCTCGGCGTCGTGAACTCGCTCGAGGTCGAGGATGCGGCACCTACCTCGGCCGCCCTCGCCGCTCTTGCCGACTGGGTCGAGCGGGCAGCAGAGAAGGAAGCGGAGCGGGCGGCTGCGCGTCGCGCCGCATATGAAGCGAAGTATGGATACGTGCCCGCATGGGTCGCGCAGGGGATGGGGGCCCATCTCGAGCGAGTCGCGCAGGTGCGCCACCGCGTGCAGATGTTGCTCGGCATCTTCAGCGCACGAGGCGTTCTCCCGTTGCACTGTAAACCCGCCCATTCAGTTGGGGATCTGCTCGTGCAACATCTGGACGACCTGGAGGCCGAGGCGGAGGCGAAGGGTGGCGTCGTCTGGGTGCTGGCTGATCACTTCGCCAAAGTCTATAAGGTGGCGGCTCCGCGCGACCTGTTCATCCCGATATCGGCGGCCTAGTGCTCAGTCCAGGTGGGTTTTGACAACCGGGTAGAGTTTCTCGGACTTGATGGGGGCGTGCTGGGAAGCGATCAGCCAGTCACTCGTGGCTCGCCGGGCGTTGTGGGCGGATGCAGATGTGGCTGCGAGGTCACGCCGGCGATGCCGTGGGCGCTGGCTGGGGTCGCCAGACAGCCAGCCAGCCATCTCAACCGCTTCAGGTGAGAAAGCCCAGTTGCATCGATTCCCGGCGGCGCGCGGCGTCGGCCCGTTCCACCCAGCGTCGCTCGTCGACGCCCACAATGAGGTACCACAGGCAAAGCGATCCCTCGGCGACGAGGATGGGCAGCATGATGTAGGGTACCAGATGCGCCGCAAACGCGGGCGTGATGATGGCCGCAAAGGCGTAGGTCAGATACCCAATCCCGTCGATCGCCATCAACGGGCCGAAGGCACGAGGAAGAAACGTCGCGTTCCAGATGAGGAGGGTGGACGGGATCAGGTAGTCCAACCCATAGAATACGGTGTAGATGGTGTAACTGTCTGTGGCCAGCTTCAGTGGCATGGAGGCCAGCACCTGCAGCTGCTCAGGCGTGAAGGCGCCCGAACTGCCTGCACTGTTCAGGAGGGCCAAAGGGACGAACTCACCCAGGATCCCGGCGGCCTCGACCGCCGTCGCCACGAGGATAAGGAAGACCTCCAGCATGGCCAGTCGTCTGTTCACGACCTTGAAAAGCTCATAGAAGATGACTGCCAGTCCCACGTTCGTCACGGTCACGATGATATGCGCTGCGAGGCCCAGCCGGTACAGGAGCTCATTGGCCTGGATGTTGTGCATGGTCGCCGCCGCGTTTCCCGAGACGCCGATGACTGTGGGTACGAGGCCAAGGGCGACGAATCCTAAGACAATGTTGACCAAACTCAGGCCACCGGCCATCCTGGCCAGCTGCCGTGGCGATGTGCCTGCCATCCGTTGCGTTGCGACTGCTGTGCTCATACGCGTTTCTCCGTGTGATGTTGACCGACTCCGGTATCCCTCACCAGTGCAGCACCCGGTCGTACCAGACCCATCCACATAGGATACTGCGGCGCCACGCCCTTTATCTCCCGGCAGCATAACCTCCCGATGGTAGTCCCATGCAGACACGAAAGTGTCGTTCACGGTGTTGTTCGGGGTGGAACTGTCAGCGGTGGTGTCGAGGAAGTAAGCGAGGAGACGATCGGCAAGCGGGAGCGGTCGGTCACAGACACCGGGATTCGATCCCGTGCGTTGCATGCCGCGATGCCGGCTCGGATGGAGCTGGGAACACGGCCGTGCGTGCGCTGCTTACCCACAGACGACCTCAATCAAGTCCCTTCTGGACCGAGTACTAGAAAGGTAGGAATCGATGGAGCAACCGCATACAGAGCCACGAGTCGTCGCTCTACCAGTCAAGCTGCTGCTCACAGTGGACGAGGCATCTGCGGCGCTGAGCTTGGGGCGCACGAGTGTGTACAAGCTCGTGCTGCGCAAGGAAATCTTCTCTGTGAAAGTGGACAGCGCGCGGCGGATTCCCGTTGCGGCCCTCCACGAATTCGTCGCGCGGCTGACCAACCTGGAGAAAGCTGGGTAGCAGATGGGCACCAGGCGAGGCAACAGCGAGGGAACGATCCGCAAGCGGGCGGACGGACGGTGGGAGGCGCGCCTCCTCCTCGCTGACGGGACACGCAAGAGCCTGTATGGGAAGACGCGGCAAGAAGCCGCCCGACTTTTGTCAAGCGCCATGCGTGACTGCGAGCTGGGCCTCACGGCATCGAACAGCCGTGAGACAGTGGAGCAGTTTCTCACCTCTTGGATCGAAGCGTATCGCCACCAGGTGAGGCTGAGTTCATACACGCGCTATAAGCACGTGGTGCACCTCCATCTCGTACCCGGATTGGGTACGATCGTGCTGTCCAAACTGACGCCGCAGCAGGTCCGGGTGTACTACACGCGTGAACTGGGCAGCGGGACGTCGACGCAGACCGTCCGCTATTGCCACATCTTGCTGCAGGCCGCGCTCAAGGATGCGTTGCGACTCGGTCTGGTGCAGCGCAATGTCGCGGCGCTCGTGGATCCCCCGCGTCGGGTGCGCCGCGAGATGGCGATCCTCAACGAAGACCAGGCGCGACAGCTCCTCGCTGCCGCCACAGGCGGCCGGATCGAGACCCTCTGCATGGTCGCCTTGGCGACGGGCATGCGCGTCGGCGAGCTCCTTGCCCTGAGGTGGGAGGATCTCAATCTGGAGGACGCTTCCCTGTAGGTCCGCGCGACGCTGCGGTATCTGCCGGTGCACGGCCTCACGCGGGAGGAGGCGAAGACCGCACACAGCCGCCGGCGCATTGCATTGCCCGCGACGGTCGTGGACGCCCTTCGGAAACATCGAACCCGCCAAGCGGAGGAGCGGCTGCGGCTGGGCGAGGCCTGGAGTGACGACGGTCTCGTGTTCCCGAACACGATCGGGAAACCGTGCTATCCGCATCGAATGGAAGCGCAGTGGTTCTTCCCGCTGCTGGAGCGAGCAGGCCTCCCGCGTATCCGCTTCCACGATCTGCGGCACACGGCGGCAACACTCTTACTCGGCCGCGGCATCAACCCGAAGGTGGTCAGCGAGATGCTGGGACACTCCAGCGTCGCCATTACCCTGGGCCTCTATGGGCACGTGCTGCCACATATGCAGTGCGAGGCCGCCAGCGTCATGGACGCCATGCTGCGCGGTCCGGATGGCGCAGGGGTCAAAACTGGGGTCAACCGAGCGGACCGTTGACTCCGCTACTCCCCTCGCTCGCCTTCATTCCAGTCTGGCTCCGGCTCGACGCCGAGCGCATCTACCAGCCGATTGTAGTAGTTGAAGAAGCCAATGATCTCGACGGCTTCGAGAATCGCCTCGTCGCTCCACCCCGCCGCGTGCAGCGCGTTGATCGCCGCCGCGCCAGGCTCGTGCGCGTCGCGGGTCACCTGAACGGCAAAGTCCAGCAGCAGCCGCACGCTCGGGTCGAGCGCAGCGGAGCGGTAGTCGTCCATCGCCACCTGCGATAGTCGCGGGTCGAGTCCCGCCGCGACGAGCGCGTCGCGCAGGTCCTCGCCGTGCGAGCGCGTTCAGTAGTGGCAGCCGTTGGTGCGTGAGACGACGACCGCCAACAGCTCGCGCTGCCAACGTGGCAGCGCCCCCTCCTCGAACATCAGCGCCGTGTAGAGCGCGATGGAGGCACGCAGCACCTTTGGCCGCAGACTTTGGATGCGCACGACGTTGAAGATCTTGCCCGCCCGCCGCAGCGCTGCTTCGTACTCGCGCCGCAGCACCCCCTCGGCATCCTCGTCGGTAATCGTGCGGATATATGGCATGCCGCGTCACCTCCGTCAGGCTGCCCCACGTACTCCCACAAGCGGGCACTGTTGCAACACTGTTTGCTTTCAGATGTATACTACACCCACCTGAAAGAGATTCGATGGCACGGACAGGCTCCAACCGGGAGGCTACACGATGTTCCACTGGCAGGCATTAGTCGCACTCGCCATGATGCTCCTGACGATCGCGATTGTCGCTGCGGTCATCACGCTCGTGGTAGTGATGGTGCTGCGTCTCACGCACACGATCCCCAGCAACCCCAACCAGCCCGCCGACCACTAGCGCTGGGTGGCTATCCAGTTATCATGATCTTGCCTGTTTCACCGGCGACCACACACGGCCAGCGTGCGGCACCGGTGTCGTTTGCGATTGTTGGAGCTGGCGCCAGATCCCGGATGAGCCAGGGCGTCGCGGAGCGCACGAGCGCAGCCCGCATGCATCACCCTCACGCGGCAGACGGGCGGGGCACGCACGACAGCGGCGACGCGCACCCCCCGCGTCGTGCCTCGCTACTGCTCGGCGCGCTCCTTCTTGTACGCCTCGACCACTTGCGCCTGGATGTTGGCCGGGACCTCCTCGTAGTCCGCCAGTTCCATTGTGAACGACCCCCGGCCCTGTGTGATCGAGCGGAGATCGGTCGCGTAGTGGAGCATCTCGGCCATCGGCACCTGCGCCGTGATGCGCTGCATGCCGCCGGGCGCGGACTCCATGCCGAGGATGCGGGCGCGCTTGGTGTTCAGGTCGCCGTTCACGTCGCCCATGTTGGCCTCCGGCACCTCGATGACGACCGTCATGATCGGCTCCAGCAGCGTGGGGCTGGCCAGCGCCACGGCCTCTTTCATGCCGATGTGCGCCGCCGTCTCGAACGCCTGCGAAGACGAGTCCACCGGGTGATACTTGCCATCCACCAGCGCCACGTGAATGTGGACCATCGGGAAACCGGCGATGAAGCCGCGCTTGAGCGAGTCCGCCACGCCCTTCTCGACGCCAGGGACGTACTCGCGTGGCACCACGCCGCCGACGATCTTGTTCTCGAAGACATAATTCTCGGAGCTGCCCGCCAGCGGCTCGATCTCCAGCCAGATATCGGCGAACTGCCCGTGCCCGCCAGTCTGTTTCTTGTGCCGGCCTTCGGCGCGCGCCTTTTTCTTGATGGTCTCGCGATAGGGCACGCGTCGATCGTGCTTGAGCACCTCGACGCCAAAGCGCCGTTGCATGCGCTCGATGGCGATATCCAGGTGCGACTCGCCCATGCCGGCCAGCAATGTTTCGGCGGTCTCCGGGTCGCGCGAGACATGCAGCGACGGGTCTTCCTCTGTGAGGCGGGCGAGCGCAGTGCTCAGCTTGTCCAGGTCACTCTGCGTCTTGGGTGAGACGGCTGCTGTATAGACCGGCTTGGGCGCGCGAATCGATGGCAGCGGCTCGGCATCCTTCGTGCCCAGTGTGTCGCCCGTATGCGTATTGGAGAGCTTGACCACTAGGCCGATGTCGCCGGCGGGCACCTCGGCCACCGGCTCCGAGAGCTTGCCCCGCACGCAGGTCGTCTGGCCCAGGCGCTCGTCCGTGCGCGTGTTGACGTTGTACGCGTGCGAATCCGCTTTGACGGTGCCGCTATAGGTGCGGAACAGCGTCTGTTGGCCCTTTTGTGGGTCGACGATGGTCTTGAAGACGAAAGCGGCCGGGGGACCGGCGGGATTGGTGCCAGGGCGCTCGGCCGCGCTTGGCAAGTACTCGACGATGGCGTCGAGCAGGGGCTGGACGCCGATATTCTTGCCGAGCGAGCCGGCCAGCACCGGTACGAGCGCGTTGGCTGCCACTCCCTGCTTGATTGCCCGCCGCAGCTCCGCCTCGCTGACCTCTTCGCCTTCCAGGTACTTGGCCATCAGGTCGTCGTTGTTCTCGACCGCGGCCTCGACCAGCTGCTCGCGGTAGCGCGCGGCGGCAGCCGTCAGCTCCGCCGGCACTTCGGTGGGCGTTACCTTGTCGCCGGCGAAGGTGTAGGCCTTGCCGCTGACCAGATCCAGCACGCCGGAA
>Ga0209647_1004551_pt1 | contig 10389 bp, 7 predicted proteins | sample GraSoi_2013_60cm_FD_185827 | JGI IMG/M metagenome (GOLD analysis project Ga0209647, IMG submission 185827) | Grasslands soil microbial communities from the Angelo Coastal Reserve, California, USA - Sample 9_17_2013_60cm (SPAdes) (version 2) | ecosystem: Environmental > Terrestrial > Soil >...
ACAGGATCGATTTGCGCAGCGGCGCAGTCACCTGCCGCAGGTGCTGGTAGTGGAGGAAGTGGCCTGGATAGACCTCGTGGATGGAGATCGACCAGAGCGCGCCGTAATTGAAGTCGCGCAGGTGCTCTTCCTGGCGTTCCGCCGCCCACGACGCGTCGGCGTCGGTGATGTAGTAATAGGCGCGCAGCGAGCGCGTCTCGAAGGGACCGGGCGTCCACATGCTGGCGAACGTCCAGCGATAGAACCGCGGCGTCGACGCGACCTGCACGTCGGCGGAGCCCGGCAGCGCAACGATGTCCTGGCGCTGGATGAAGGTCTTCAGCTCCTCGAGCTGCTCCTGCGCCGTGGCCGCCACCTCTCCCGCCGGCGGGTGGTCGGTCTTGGCGCGCGCCCACGCGGCCGCGGGATCCTTCTGCGTCGGGTCGAGGCGCGACGCGACGCGGCGGAACTCTTCCTGCGTGGCCCGCAGCTCGCGGTTCGCGATCGCCAGGAGGCGATCCGGGTCGAGCGTAATCCCTTCGTCGAGGCGCAGCTTCTGCTGGAAGACGTCGCGGCCGAGGCGGAACGATCCGCGCGCGCGCGGCGCCAGGTCGTTCTCCAGGTACGTCACGTAGGCGCCGATCGACTGCGCCGCCTCGACGGAGGCGTCGGCGAGATCGCCGAGCACGCGCAGGTCGTGAAGGCCGCCGAAGGCGCGCGGCAGATCCTCCTCGATGAACCGGAGCGTGCCGCGAAGGCTCTCCAGCCCGACCTTGATGAAAATGCCCGGCGGGTCCTTGATGTTGTCGCGGGCGGCCTGCATGAGGCGCGGCACCTGATGGAGCTTCGAGAGCACGCGGCGCGCACGCTCGGGCAGCGGCGCGTAGTCAAAGAGCACCTGGCCGGCGAGGCTCGTCGAGAGCAGATCGCCGTAGTGCTGCGGGTTGCGCTCCCAGGTGCGCACGGTCTCGAGCTCGAAGAGGCGCGCGCGGATGTTGGCGTCGAGGGCCGGGCGCTCGAGCCGCTCGGTGTCGGTCAGGCGCGCGGGATCGATCGCGGCGAGCCGGCGCGCGAACCCGCCCAGATCGCGGACCTGCGCGTCAATCGCCGCCCGGCTCAGATCCTCGAGCAGGTCGTCGTGAAGGTGGACGCCGTCAAACGTCGCGTTGGTCGGATGGGTCTCGTGCAGCCACGCGAGGTACTCATCGACGAAATGAGGCAAGGGTTCAGCGGAATACATTCTGGTAGAATCGGCGCCCCGCGCATGGCCGGCATTCTGTATGTGGTCGCCACTCCCATCGGCAACCTGGAAGATGTTACGTTGCGCGCCTTGAGGACGCTCCGCGAAGTTTCCCTCATCGCGGCTGAGGACACCCGCCGGACGGCGCGACTGCTCCAACACTACTCCATCTCGACGCCGACGACGAGTCTCCATGAGCACAACGAACGCGAGAAGACCCCGCGGCTCCTCGATCGCCTGCGCGCGGGCGATTCGATCGCGCTCGTCTCCGACGCGGGGACTCCGCTCGTTTCCGATCCCGGACAGACGCTCGTCAGCGCGGCGCGGGCGGCCGGCATCCGCGTCGAGAGCATTCCTGGCCCCAGCGCAGTCTTGGCCGCCCTGGCCTCTTCCGGTCTGGAGGCCCGTGAATTCGTTTTCCTGGGGTTTCCACCGACTAGGTCAAAAGACAGAAACTTATGGCTGGCAAACTTGGCTTCCCAGACCCGCCTCGCGGTCTTCTTTGAGGCTCCCCATCGAATTCGACGTACTTTCACCGATTTGGCCAGCCTGCTGGGTTCCGATAGCGAAATTGGTGTAGGCCGCGAGCTTACCAAGGCACACGAAGAAGTGGTCGTATGCCCTATATATGCGCATTTAGAGTACTTTACAGAGCCTAGAGGCGAGTTCACGATCCTGGTGCCAGCCCGGGTTCCCCCAGAAAAGGCCGCCATTCCTCTGCCATCGGTGGATCAACTACACCATGAACTTGGTGAATTGACCAAAATACCAGGTTCTACGAGGCGCCAGGCGCTCAAGGTGCTGGCCGGGCGATACGGGACGACCGTCAATGAGCTCTACAAGCTCTTGGGGAAGGGGAACCAATATGGTTGAAAGACCTAATGTTGGAATATGGCTAAGGATCTTGACCGTTCATGACGTGATTTGCTACTGTCCCATGCGGCCCTGTCTGGTTAGCCAGAAATGCCGCCGATGGCAAAATCTCGCCGGGTGACCAAACCCCGGACCTCCGCTCGCAAACCGGCCCGACCGGCGAAGAAACGGGCCAAACCCGAACGCCGGCGGCCTGCCAGGCCGACGCCGAGGGTTTCGTCCGCGCGTGCGGCCGTCAAGACTCCCGTCCGCACGATCAACAAGACTCCCGTCCGCACGATCAAGCCGGCACCGCCCGTCGCGCCGCCCGCGCCGCCACCACCGCCGGCGCGAAAGCCGACATACCACGAGGCCGTGGCGATGTACGAGCGCGGCCTGCAGGCGTTACAGCGGCGTGACTTCGCCGCCTCGGCGGACGCCTTGCGCGCCGTCATCGAGCGGTACCCGGATGAGCGCGAGTTGCTCGAGCGCGCGCGGCTGTACCTCAAAGTCTGCGAGCGCGAGCTGGAGCCGAAGGAACCCGCGCCGAAGACGGCCGACGAGTGGGTGTACGCCGCGACGGTCGCGCTCAACGCGGGCGACGAGGCCACCGCGCTCCTGCACCTGCAGCGCGCGCTGACCGCGGACGCGCGCCACGATCACGCGCACTACATGATGGCGGTCGCCAGCGCCCGGCGGAGCGAGGTCAGCGCGGCGCTCGACCATCTCCGCCGCGCGGTGGCGTTGAATCCCGAGAACCGGTCGATCGCCCGTCAGGATCCCGAGCTCGATTCGCTGCGCGATGCGGCGGCGTTCAAGGCCGCGCTCGAGACGCCGCCGGCCGAGGGGGCCGCGGCCAGGCCGCCGTCAGCCGCCCGCGCCGTGCGCCCCAAGCCGCGTCGCTAGCAGCCCGTGGTGCAAGTCCGGCGTCGCACCGAGGCGGGCGAGGCGCCCCGCTGACAAGGCGCGACGACTGAGAATACCGGGAGTATTTGAAGGAGGAGCAACGCGGTCAGCGGGGATGCATCGCCCGCCGAATGCAGCCGGACTTGCACCACGGGCTGCTAGGACGCCGCGTCTCCCGGTTCCTCTCCTCGCCGCCCGACCCGACCGCATATGCCCGACACGCACGTCGTCATCCTCGCGGCCGGAAAGGGCACCCGCATGAAATCGGCGGGCCCCAAGGTGCTCCACCACGCCGCCGGTGTCTCCCTGATTGAGCACGTCTTTCGTGCCGCCGATGCGCTGCGGCCTTCCACCACGGTGGTGGTTGTCGGCCACTTATCGGACCGGGTGACGGGCGCGCTCTCGACACGGCTGGGCCTGCGGTTTGCATTGCAGGAGCCCCAGCTCGGCACGGGACACGCGCTTTTGCAGGCCGAACCACACCTCGCGGGGAAATCAGGCACGGTGGTGTTGCTGTCCGGCGACGTGCCGCTGTTGCGCTCGGCTACACTCCAGGCGCTCGTGGAGGTTCACAGGACACGAGGGGCAGCGGCGACCGTGTTGACGGCGCGCGTCGACCGCCCGGAGGGATATGGCCGGATCGTCCGGGACGACACGCAAGGGGGCCAGGGGCGCATCGCGGCCATCGTCGAAGACAAGGACGCGACGCCGGCCCAACGGGGGATCGACGAGATCAACAGCGGCATCTACGCCTTCGCCCTGGAGCCGCTGTTCGCGGCGCTGCGGTCGATCGGGACCGCGAACGCGCAGGGCGAGTACTACCTGCCCGATCTGGTGAGGATTTTTCGCGAGCGCGGGCTCGTGGTTGAAACGGTCTCCCTCGACGACCCGAGAGAGATCCTTGGCGTCAACAGCCGGAGGGAGCTCGCCGACGTGACCGCAATCTTGAAAGCGAGGCGCAACGAGGCGCTCATGGCGGCGGGAGTGACGCTCGTCGACCCGGACTCCGCCTGGATTGGCCCCGACGTCACCGTCGGCGCCGACACGGTGATTCACCCGAACGTCTATCTCGAAGGACGCACGCGGATCGGCGCGGGCTGCGAGATCCACGCCGGCGTCCGCATTGTCGACTCGGCGATCGACGATGGGGCCGTCGTCAATAATTTTTGCGTCATCCGCGAATCGCACGTCGGGCCGGGCGCGCAGATCGGGCCGTTCGCCCACATCCGTCCGCAGTCGGATGTCGGCGAAGGCGCGCACGTCGGCAACTTCACCGAGCTGAAAAAGACCACGCTCGGGAAGGGGTCCAAGGCGAATCACCTGTCGTACCTCGGCGACGCGACGATCGGGGAGAAGGTGAACATCGGCGCCGGCACGATCACGTGCAATTACGACGGCACCCACAAGCACCAGACCGTCATCGAGGATGGCGCATTCATCGGCAGCGATAGCCAGTTAGTGGCGCCCGTTCGAGTGGGCAAGGGGGCTTACGTCGCCGCCGGGTCGTCGATCGTCGAGGACGTGCCGCCCGGCGCGCTCGGGATCGCGCGGGGCAAGCAGGTCAACAAAACGGGTTGGGTCGGGAAGAAGAAAAAACAATGATCGCGCTTCGATGATCGAGGGACCGAGGACCGGACGATCCTCGAACCTCGGTCATCGATCCTCGACTGAGGGACCACGACCATGTGCGGGATCATCGGGTATATCGGCGACAAGCAGGTGCTGCCGATCCTCATCGACGGCTTGCGCCGTCTCGAGTACCGGGGGTATGACTCCGCGGGCGTCGCCGTGGTGCGCGACGGCGCGATCGAGATGCGGCGGAGCGCGGGCAAGCTGGCGCGGCTGGAAGAGGTGCTGGCCGGCAACCCGCTCGAAGGCGACTACGGCATCGGCCACACGCGCTGGGCGACCCATGGGCGCCCGACCGAGGAGAACGCGCATCCTCATCGTGACTGCACCGGCCGGATTGTCGTCGTCCACAACGGGATCATCGAGAACTATCTCGATCTGAAGCGGCAACTGCAGAAAGAGGGGCACACGTTCGTCACGGAGACCGACACCGAGATCGTCGCGCATCTCGTCGAGCGCGAGACGAAGGACGACGGCCTGGAGAACGCGGTCCGCCGGGCGCTGCTGTACATGCGCGGCCTGTTCGCGCTGGTGCTCATTTCCGCAGACGATCCCAACAAAATCGTCACCGTTCGCAACGGCCCGCCCATCGTCGTGGGGCTCGGGGACAAGGAGTTTTTCGTCGCGTCCGACATTCCCGCGATTCTCGCGCACACGCGCGATGTCGTCTTTCTGGGCGACGAGGAGATGGCGGTCATCACCCCCTCCGGCGTCGAATTCACGGACTACGCGGGCCGCGCGGTGTCGAAGAAGAGCACGCGGGTGGTGTGGGATCCCGTCATGGCGGAGAAGGCGGGCTACAAGCACTTCATGCTCAAGGAGATCTTCGAGCAGCCGATGGCCATCAAGGAAACGGTCCTCGGCCGGGCCTCCGTTGAGAGCGGCCGGGTCTTCCTGCAGGAGATCCAGATTCCCGATGAGGTGTTGCGCGACGCCGAGCGCGTCGTGATTCTCGCGTGCGGGACGTCCTGGCACGCTGCGCTGGTCGGCAAGTATCTGATCGAGTCGCTGGCACGCGTGCACGTCGACGTCGACTATGGATCCGAATATCGCTACCGCGATCCCATCGTGTCGAAGAACACGCTCGCCATCGTGATCACGCAGTCAGGGGAGACCGCCGACACGCTCGCCGCGCTCCGCGAGGCCAGGCGGAAGGGCGCGCGCAGTATTTCCATCTGCAACGTGGTCGGGAGCATGGCGACGCGCGAGACCGAGGGGACGGTGTACACGCACGCGGGGCCGGAGATCGGCGTCGCGTCCACGAAGGCGTTCACCACTCAGCTCGTGGCGCTGCACCTGCTGGCGGTCTATCTCGGGCAGGTCCGGGGGACGCTGAAACCTGACGATGCGAAACCGCATCTGGAGGCGCTGACACAGCTGCCGCTGCTCCTCGAACAGACGCTCAAGTGCGATCCGCTGACCGAGGACATCGCGAAGCGGTTCTATCAGCGGAGCGATTTCCTCTACCTCGGCCGCGGCATCAACTATCCGATTGCGCTCGAGGGCGCGCTCAAGCTGAAAGAGATTTCATACATCCACGCCGAGGGCTATCCCGCGGGCGAAATGAAGCACGGCCCCATCGCGCTCATCGACGAGAAGATGCCGGTCGTCGCGATCGCGCCGCACGACGACGTGTTCGAGAAGATGGTCGGCAATATCCAGGAAGCGAAGGCGCGCGGCGGCTCCGTGATTGCGCTGACGACCGCGGGCAACGACGGGATCCGTCAACTGCTGGATCCCGTGCAGGACTTCCTGATCACCGTCCCGGCGTCGCACCCGCTCCTGACGCCCATTCTGATGGTCGTGCCGCTCCAGTTGCTGGCGTACCACATCGCCGTGCGCCGCGGCTGCGACGTCGACCAGCCGCGCAACCTCGCCAAGAGCGTCACGGTCGAGTAGACGCCGAGGTCAGACCCCGGCCGTTGAATTCTCCATTTGACATTGTACTATTGTAGTAGTACATTAACAATATGAGTCCCTGGGGAGGGTTCGCGATTGACTCGGCGGACCGCACACCACTGCACGCGCAGCTCGAGCGTGGGATCAAGGCCGCCGTCGCGACCGGACGGCTGAAGGTGGGAGAACAGCTCCCGACCGTGCGGCAGTTGGCGGTGGACCTCAGGGTCAACGCCAATACCGTCGCCAAGGTGTACGCCTATCTCGAGCGGGCCGGCATGCTCGAGACCCGGCGCGGTGTCGGGACGTTCGTGGCCGCGCGCACGGAGTCCCCGCAGGAGGACTCGCTGCGACGGATGGAACTGCACCGCCTCGTGGATCGTTTTCTCGCCGACCTCTCGTCACACGGTTTCCGCGTCGACGACGCATGGCCGTTAATCGGAAGCCGCCAACAAGGAGCATGAACTGTGGGTTTTGTCACACTGCCGCTGGGTCGGAAGAGCCAGGAGCCCCAGGCCGCCAAGGATGCGCGTTTGAACGTCATCGCGGTGGCGCTGTTCCTGATCCCGCTCGGCACCGGCATCGCCTGGTCCGCATGGATCGACAATCCGTGGCCGTTCCTGGCCGCGTTGCCGATCAGCTTCACGTTGGGGCTGGCGCCACGGGTCGCGAAGCAATGGGAGCGCGCGGTCGTCCTCCGTCTCGGCCGGTATATCGGGCTGCGCGGGCCGGGCCTCTTCTGGATCGTGCCGTTCATGGACTCGGTGACGAAGTGGATCGATCAGCGCGTCATCACGACGAGCTTCGCCGCGGAAGAGACGCTGACCTCCGACACAGTGCCGGTGAACGTGGACGCGGTGCTCTTCTGGCTCGTCTACGACCCCGAAAAGGCCGCGCTCGAAGTGCAGGAGTACCAGCAGGCGGTCAGTTGGGCGGCGCAGACGGCGCTGCGCGACATCATCGGCCGGACCTCGCTCACGGATCTCCTCAGAGGACGCGAACGCATCGAAGAAGAGCTGCAGAAGCTGATCGACGCGCGGTCCAACCCCTGGGGCGTGACCGTCCAATCGGTCGAGATGCGCGATGTCGTGATCCCGGAGTCGCTCCAGGACGCGATGTCACGCGAGGCGCAGGCCTCACGCGAGAAGGCCGCGCGCGTGATCCTCGGCCAGGCCGAAGAGGAGATCGCGCACAGCTTCGCGAAGGCGGCGGAGTCGTATCACAACAACCCGACGGCCCTGCACCTCCGCGCGATGAACATGCTGTACGAAGGGTTGAAGGAGAAGGGCGCGCTGATGCTCGTCCCGAGCTCCGCGGTCGAATCGATGGGGATGGGCGGTCTGCTCGGCGCGGCCGCGCTCAGGCACGACGCCCTGGCGGCGTCGAGCGCCGCGCCGCCGACGAAAATTGAATAAATTTGGAGATGTGGAGATTTGGAAATCTTTCTCACATTTCCAAATTCCCACATTTCCAAATTTCCAAACCCGTCACACCCCGTGGCCGTAGCCGATTTCCGCGGGCGTTGAGGTGAAGTCCTGCTGCAGGGCGGGGACCGCCTGCGGCTTCCGGTCGTCTGTGGCTCCGGCGCCGATCACGCGGGCGACGATGGCCGCGAGGTCGGCGTCGTTGACGACCTTCTCGTGGTCCGCGTGGGCGATCACGCCGCGGTACACGCTGTCGAGCGCCTGGCGATCGAGGGTGTGGCCGATCTGCTCGCAGCGGCGCTGCACGGCGTGGCGGCCCGAATGCTTGCCGAGGACCAGCGTCGCGGTGACGCCCACTTCCTCCGGCCGCATGATTTCGTAGGTGCGGCGGTCCTTCAACATCCCGTCCTGGTGGATGCCGGCTTCGTGCGCGAACGCGTTCCGCCCGACGATCGCCTTGTTCGCCTGGACGGCCTCGCCGGTCAACGCCGTCAGCAGCTGGCTCGACGCGTAGATTTCCTGCGACTGGATGTTGTTCACGTACGGCAGGCGATCGCCGCGCACGCGGATCGCCATGACGATCTCCTCGAGGGACGCGTTCCCCGCGCGCTCGCCGATTCCGTTGACCGTGCACTCGACCTGCCGCGCGCCGCCGCCGATCGCCGCGAGCGTGTTGGCCACGGCCAGGCCGAGATCGTCGTGGCAATGGGCGCTGAAGGTCACCTGGTCCGAGCTGGGCACGCGCGAGATGACCGACCGGAAGAAGTCCGCGACCTCGTCGGGCGTCGAGTAGCCGACGGTGTCAGGCAGGTTGATCGTTTTCGCGCCCGACTGGATCACGGCCTCGATGATCTGGCAGAGAAAGTCGGGATCGCTCCGCGTCGCGTCCTCGGCCGAGAACTGCACGTCGTCGGTATGCTGCCGCGCCTGGCGGATCGCCGACATCGCCGTCCGGAGGCAGTCCTCGCGCGACATGCGCAGCTTCCGCTCGAGGTGCAGGTCCGACGTCGCGATGAACACGTGAAGCCGGCGGCGCGCCGCCGGGGCGAGCGCCCACGCCGCGCGCTCGATGTCCTTGGCATGGCACCGCGCGAGCGCGGCGATCACGGGCCCGTCGACGTGCGTGGCGATCGCCCGGACGGCCGCGGCGTCCGCGTCCGACGCGATCGGAAACCCGGCCTCGATGATGTCCACCCCAAGGGTCCGCAGCTGACGCGCCAGCGCCAGTTTCTCGTCGATGCGCAGCGAGAAGCCGGGCGCCTGCTCGCCGTCGCGCAGGGTGGTGTCGAAGATGGTCAGCCGGTTGCCGGACATCGGGGTCCTCCTGGCTACCTTTGTAGCGGTCGGCCGCCCACTAGTCAAAGTTATAGTTTTTTGGTTAAGATAAGTTTACCTTATGCAGCTCCCGGATCTGGCGGCGTTCCTCGCCGTGGCCACCGACCGGAGTTTCTCGGCCGCCGCCCGCCGGCTCCATCGGACCCAGCCGGCCATCAGCCAGGCGGTTCGCCGCATCGAGGATGAGCTGGGCGAGCGGCTGTTCGACAGGTCGTCCAGGGACGGCACGCTGACCGAGGCCGGCCGGCTCCTTCAGGACTACGCCCAGCGGCTGCTGGGCCTGGCCAGCGAGGCCCAGACCGCCATCCAGGAGCTCCAGCAGGTGCGCCGCGGCCGCGTGATCATGGGCGCGAACGAGGCGGCCGTGCACAGCCTGCTGCCGCACATCGAGCGGTTCGCGGCGCTCCATCCGAACGTCGCCGTCGAAGTCAGGCGCGTGCCGTCCCGCCAGATTGCGGGGGCGGTGCTCGACCGCAGCATCGACTTCGGCGTCCTGACCTTCACGCCCGCCGACCGCGGCGTCCAGACCATCCTCCTTGGCGGCGACGACATCGTGCTGCTGACGGCGCCCACGCATCCGCTGGCGGACCGGCGCCGCGTGACGATCGAGGAAGTGGGGAAGCAGATCGTGATCGCGCACAACGACCCCTCGCCCACCCGCGATCGGGTCCTGCGCGCATACGAGCGCCGCCGGACGTCGATCAATATCCAGATCTCGCTGCCCAGTCTGGACGGCATCAAGCGCGCGGTGGAGATGGGGATCGGCGTCGCGCTGCTGCCGCGGCGGTGCGCGCTGACCGAGATCTCGCGCGGACATCTGGCGGCCGTGAGGGTGCCCGAGCTCGGCGCGCCGCGCCAGGTGCGCCTCGCGTTCCGGAAGACGGGCGAACGGAGCCGGGCCGCCGAGGCGTTCCTGGAAGTGGTGAGGACCGGGGCCTCCGGGGCCTGAGGAGATGGGGGAACAGAGGCGGGGAATAGAGGCGGGGGAACAGAGACGGAGAAACAGAGACGGAGACGACGGAGGTGACGGACGTCACGGGACAACATTACAAACGGAGACACCGAGGCACGGGGGCGGACGGAGAAGAACGATCGAGCGATGGCTGGCAACAACTGCTGTGGTCGAAG
>Ga0209647_1004554_pt1 | contig 10382 bp, 8 predicted proteins | sample GraSoi_2013_60cm_FD_185827 | JGI IMG/M metagenome (GOLD analysis project Ga0209647, IMG submission 185827) | Grasslands soil microbial communities from the Angelo Coastal Reserve, California, USA - Sample 9_17_2013_60cm (SPAdes) (version 2) | ecosystem: Environmental > Terrestrial > Soil >...
AAAGGGAGGTTGAGAAAGCAGAATCGGAGTTTGCGAAAAAGTCGTCCGACGGGCAGGGTCGCGGGATTAGCGTTCCATATCTTGGGGAAAAGGGCGTCGGGAGATTGTCTGCGATGAGGCTCGGTTGGCAATTTCATCTGGAAACCGCGATCCAAAGCGACAAGGTCCTGAACCAGCTAGACATCGATTGGCGCACCTTCGAAAATCTGGACATGTATCTTGAGGACGTGAAAATAGCACCCGGGCTGAACGGAGCTAAACCGACTGCCAGCTGGAGTGGGACCAACATAAAAATTTCAGGCTTGAACGGAAACTGGTCGCCACGCCGTATCCGCGATTTGGCAATCAGTCAGTTTGCGAGGATTTCGGACCCATTCTCGATCAGCAAGCGCAGGTTCCGAATCGCAATCTTTTTCAACGGAGAACGAGTCGAAATTCCGCGGATGGACCAAGAGATTTTGAAGATTGCGCATGCGACGGTGAAGGCGTCTTACAAACTCGATAAGGGTTCACCGGCGCTCGATGTGCACATGACCTTTCGGGGGCCGGAGCGTGTGGAAGACAAGCATCTCCACTTCGAGCGATTCGACATTTCCGCAATGATGGACGACGCGGACCAAGAGATTCCGCCGTACGCTTTGCGGACCGTGGGTCCATTTGAGTTCGAAGTATATTGGTACAACCGCCAAAAGCTGCGCGGTATCGATTCCATTGGAGATCTGAACGCTGTACGCGACCTCCAGAAACAGTGGTCCGGAATCATGTTATTTCGTGACGGGTATCGTGTCTTGCCCTACGGCGAGGAAAAAGATGATTGGCTTGGACTGGACCGCCGTGCTTTCGCGTCTCCAGGATACAAGCTTAATAAACTGCAGTTTATCGGTCGCGCGCAGATTTCGAGGTTGGCGAATTCCCAGTTATTGGATCAGACCAATCGGGAAGGATTGAAGGAGGGCCCAGAGAAATACGTCTTCGTCGAGGTGCTCAAGTTCGTTATTCAGAACTTGCTGCGAAACTTCATGAACGAAGTCGAGCGAGCCCAAAAACACATCGACATTGATGCCGAGCAACTTGAGGAAAGAACTTTAACGTTGGAGGGGCGGGCAACAGATGCCATTCGGCGTTTGAAACGACGGCACTCGGACAGCCAGATTGAACTTGAAGATCTTCGCTTAATGTTCGTGCAGCTGAAAGAGTATTTTGATCAGGCGCGCGCCTTGGCGGAACAGGCTGAGGACGAGAGGGCCCGGTTAATTCAGCTGGCGGGCATCGGACTGATGCTGGAAGTTGTGGCACATGAACTGGCGCGTTCGACGGAAACCGCGATGAAATCGCTTGCGAACGCGCAGACCGAGGACCTGCCGGAGCAAACTGCCGCCACGTTGAAAGTGCTTCGAACCGAGATGCAGAACATGAACCGGCGCCTGCGGGTTCTTGACCCACTCAGCGTTTCGGGCAGACAGCTAAAGGAGACGTTCGATTTGTCTGCTCTCGTAAAGGATATTTTCAGCGGCCGTGCACGACAGTTCGAACGCCATCAGATCAAGCACTCGGTAAAGGTACGGGGAGGGAACGGTTTCACCGTGACCGGCGTGAGAGGAATGTATGTGCAAATAATCGAGAATCTGACTTCGAATTCGGTCTTTTGGCTGAAGAAAGAGGCTCAGGAGAATCCAACGTTTAAGCCGGAGATCGAAGTTGAAATCGATGCGAAAGGGCGACGCCTTCTTTTCCGTGATAACGGTCCGGGGATCAGCACGGCCTTGAAAGAGGAGGTGTTCAAGCCTTTCTTCTCGACAAAAGACCGCCGTCGGCGGCAAGGACTGGGACTCTACATCGCGCGAGAATGCGCGGCATACAATGCCGCTCGACTATTCCTTTCCGACGAGCACACGGAACACAAGACGCGGCTCAATACGTTTGTTCTCGAGCTGCCGGAGCTCTAATGCTTGAAGAACTCTCCGAGCTTCTCAAACGTGAAGGCATTACGAGCGCTGCCATAATTGACGATGTATTTGACACGACGCCGCTATCAAACGACATTGACGATGCCGCCTGGAACTTGTTTCTTGATGACCTGACCGACCTTGAGATTGGAATTGTGCGAGACAGCTACGGAGTGTCGGACCCGGACTCCCGGTGGGACGAGCTGCGACGAGACGATAAATTTTTCTTGTTCCTGTGGGAACAGAAACAAAAAAGCGGTGTAATTGATGCATTGTTTCGCGATTACGTCGACAAGCTGAACACGGGGAAAAGGCTACTGGAACCGCTTCGCGTGTTGTTGTTCGATCAGCTGCATTTGTCGGGTGGGACATTCGGGTCGAGGGACGGCCAGGCTGGCGAGAGTGCTCAAATACTGTTCTTGGATCTTTTCCTCGGCACTCATCAGGATGAGGAAGCGAAACGAAGAGCTTTGGACCGAGTGAGACAGATTGTCGAACCTCGACGAGAGGCACCACCGATCATCGTTCTAATGTCCTCCAGCACGCGATTGCAAGACTTGCGAGACGCGTTTCGCGATGAGGCGGAGATTCTGGGTTGCTTGTTCCGGACGGTTCCGAAGAGCATGTTGGATGAGTCTGCTGAGGTAGAGGAGTTGCTCTACCAACTGGGCTCGTCCTATCAACGGTCGCTGCAGCTCACCGGATTTTTGGTCTCGTGGCAACTGGCCTTGGGTGACGCTTCTACACGGTTCTTGCGATCCGTAAGGAGGCTGGACCTCAGAGACTACGCAGATTTGCAGGATCTTATTTTAAACGCGGAGGGTGAGCTGATCGGGGCGTACCTACTCGAGGTGTTCGGTCAATATTTTCAATTCCAATTGGAAGAAGATGCTCGGCTTTCAGCGGCGGCGCTCAAGCTCAATCAGATGAGCTGGGAGAACTACCCAGCTCCGCATTTCCTTCCTGCGAGCGTGTTTGCGGACATCTCTGACGGGATGATGTTCCGGAGTCCGAAAATTCTGACAAAGGCGGGACCGATCGAGTTTGGCGATGTTCTATTCTCTGCTCGCGTGGACGCGCTGGGCGAAGGTGCAGAACCGGCGGCGGATTTCGCCAAGGGAGAGCGCATCGCTCTCCTCGCAACTTCGGCGGAGTGCGACCTGCAACACGGGAATGTGAAAAGGATACTGTTCATCGCTGGCGTCGCAAGGCCCTCACAGCTTATTCTGCATGAGAAGCCGCGTACGGATCGAACGCCGGTTCTCATGCACAACGACATTCGATACTCGATCAAATGGGAATTCGGCGCTCCAGTGGCCTGGATGCCTTCCGAACTCAAGCACTATCTTGAATCCGGATCGTTTGAGCGAGTCCGGAGATTCCGGTCCCTCTTTTCGCTGCAGTTACAGCAACTTTTTACCAGTTCACTTTCTCGAGTGGGAACGCCAGTTATGCCGCCCGTTCAACATCCCGCGGGTGTTGTTATTTCGTATGCGGATAAAGACGGTAACGTCCAAACGCTTGTCTCCGCGCGAGCAGCGGAAGGTAAGGCTGTGGTGCTCGTTGGACGAAAGGGCGACGACTTGGTTGATCGTTTAACGTTGGGCCAGGATCTGGTAGGCGAATTGCGCATCCGGACGCGCAGCTTGGACCCTGGCGCAATCGCTGCGAACATTCAAGACAAATGGGCGGCAGCTCTTAAGACACGGGAACTTTTTTCGAAGCTGGAAGAAGGGCTCCGATACAGCCGGTCCGGACTGATCAAGCCGTTCAAGGATACGACCTTCGATATTGTAACCGTCATTGGCCCTAAGTATGAGAAGGACGGGTTGATTGGGGCCGACAGAAAACTGAAGGCGCGACAACACGGACCTTTATTGATCGAAGTAGAGGTCGACATGAATTAAAAGGCCACCATTCGAGAGGACTCGGCTTGGTTGGCAATCGAACGTCAGTCTTCTTTTTTCTTGGAAGGATTCCCAGTTCGTGGGAACCGCATGACAGCAAAACGCGGACCGTGTGTGAAGTTCAAATAATCACACAGTCCGTTGAGATCAGGAAACATCGTTGAGTGGTTAACGCCTAACTGGTCCAGCTGATGTCGTAGCAGCAGGAAATGGCTGTGCGGCACAACGAGTTTCGCGCATTGACGTTTATAGAGTTTGTTCTTCTCTAGGGGGACGAACCTCTTTTCCTTGCGTATGAATTTGTGCACAGTGAACCAGCCGCTTTGGGCGACGATACTCTTCGTGACGTGACTCGGACGGAAGACCTTTGTTCGGTTGCCGTCGACGTGCGACGTCGCTCTGTGTGACAGGCAACCCCCAAACGACCCCGTGGTCGCCTTCCTTCGGATCATCCTTAACTGCAAACCAAAGTGCGGCTAACGCGTTTTGTGACCAGTCGAGGAGCCGTGTGGACATCCCGTGGTGCTGCGCGATTGCCAACAAGTCCCAGGGATTGCGCTCGGGCGTTACCAAATGAGGTCGGCTACGGAGGCGGAACTCCTCAAGGAGATTTTGTTCCTGAGCCAAGAAGTCATCTTTCAAAGTTCCTCGACCGATCTTTGGTTTGAGGGGCCAATCTTCGGATTGTCCGCGAAAGAGATACGATCCGGAGTTGAACTGTGTTTCTACGAGTTTTGTGAGGATCGACACCGATGTAATGGTTTCCATGCCTCTTTTCCTCTATAGGATGCTGACTAGCTAGTGCTGCACAGACGCGTATTGCAATTGGGGAAAATGATTTGACTAATACCTTCGCCCCTCAAAATGAAGATCGACGGTTCTTACGCTGAACTGGCCTCCCCTCTTATTGACGAGAGTTCTGACCTTCTCAGACCGCTCAGACGCATAAACCCATCGCTCGGCACACATGATCATCATCTTGTTAACATACCTGATTCCAGCGGGAACCCATTGACCGAAGCCAGACTCTTCGCCTCTCACTATTCTGACGCAGACGGTACGGCACAACGGAAACCAGACGTTGACTCCCGGAGTGCCAACTCCCATTCGCAGATGCAATCTGTTGGATTGCTGGTCGATCACGTGTGAGAGGACGGGATCATCGGAAATGAGGAATGACTCATCGTCTCCCGAGCAGAACGTTTGCCAACTCATGTCCAACAGAACCTCAGCTACCATCTTGCCGATCTCGAAGATGCTAAGAAGCTTCAGGCCCTCCCGAGCGGCAAGCTCTTCCCCACGCCCAGCAACGATGCTCTGTCGGACCTCCTCCAAGTCGAACTGCTCATCATCATCTGGCAACAGATAATTCTCCTCGGCGAACGCTCGAAACCTGGCAGGATCGGCTGCCGCTTCCTTCATGAGCGTGGTTGCAAGTGGGCCCGTCCGATTTTCCGAGAAGTGGCGCCCTGCCGGAGTGCGCATCTGCATCGTGCCAATGAAAAGGGCTAATACCTGTTTCTCGGAATCTGAGATGTGACGAGGGCTCCGAGCTAGGTCGGAGATAATTGGGGCGACGAGAGCCTCGAGGTTCCCGAGCCAACCCTCGATCTCCACGTTTCTGGAACCGTTTTGGACAAACGTGTAATAGTCGCGCTGTCTAGCTTCGTTTGCCGGTGAAGAACGGCGCAGTTCTTTGCCTTTTTCATAGACCCAAATAACTTCTTTCTTATTGCGCGCAAGGAAGCCAGGGTCAGCAAACCCGCTTAAATAAAAACGTGGAATAAAGTGCTGTTGACGTGGCTCTTTCATTTTCCCTGTAATGAAAGTTTAGCGAACACAAACGGAACGCGCTAACCCAGTAAGTCCCAGTGGCTCAAACGTCATCGGATTGACACATGTTACCAGGAGCAGAAACCCAATTGTATACAGGGTCGATTTTGGCTGGTACCTGTCGCGGGCAAGCCATACTCTTTACAAGGCGACCGCCAGCTGATGAAAGTCATAACGATCCGCGGATAGGTCATATCCGCGAATCTCCAAAACCTCCGATACAAACCTCTTTCCGGGCTGGCGGTTGATCTGCACGACGACATTCAGTGAGTCCGCGATGTTGGTCTTGATGGCGAGATACGGAATTTCGACGCCGCTTTGCAATACGCACGTCGTAAAGCGCGAAATACCCTGGGCTGCGGAGTTGGCATGCACGGTGGAAATGGTGCCGCTGTGCCCCGTATTCAGAAGTTGAAGCAGGTCGAATGCTTCGCCGCCGCGAATCTCACCGAGTTAAAGTCAAGACTCAAAGAATCGACTATTGTAAACTCTATCCGGCTCGTGTCTTTTACGTTTCACATACCTTTGCCCAGCGGATATGTCTGAACAAACCCCACTAGATCTGTATAACGTGATCCTTTCGCTCGGCGAAGCCGAATGGGTCGAAGAAATCAGGATCTTTGGTTCCCGCCGCTACCATGGGAATGCCAGTTATGGGTCGGACATCGATCTGCTCATCGTCCCTAACCGCCAAGTCCCGATTGATAGGCTCCGTGCCATCGTTCGCGAACCGTACATTGATGCATTTTTGCTTGATGGCGCGCTTGCGATCAGCGCCATGAACGACACCCGGCTTAACGTGGAGGAAGCAGAGAAGGAAGTGAAGGGCCTCAATGCTAAAACGCTTTGGTCCAGGTCCAATGGCTGGCTCGCTGGGGAGGAATACCGCAATCTCGACATAATCCCGGATAAGAATCCGGCGATGACGCGGCCAAACGTGGGGGCCATCATCCTTTTTTGCGCTCTGGCGTCGGAGTTTCGTGCTGTGAGGAAGCGGCTAGGCGAGGGAATACAGAAGACTCATCCGCGCATTCCCCCTTACTACCGCTCTTATGTGAAGACATCTTCCGGAAGGGAGCGGTTAGTTGTGGCTGTACAAACGGGTGTCGCCGGTGTGAATGCTGGAATCTCCGCCACCCGGATTTTGGATTATTTCGACGACCCGTACCTGGCCGTTTTGGTGGGGATTACAGCAGGCCTTAAGGACAAGAAGCGCAATAAGAACTCTCCTCAGCTGGGAGACATTCCTGTGCCAACGGCAACGGTTGACGTTGAGACGGGAAAGGTCACGCCAAAAGGCAAAGAAAAGGCTGGCCAGAAGATCCCTGTCTCCTCCAATCATCAGAAGGCGATTTCCTCTTGGGCGGGTTTCGATGCTTGGTCGCAGAAATGGAAGCGGCCAATCAAGGGCCAAAAGATACCGCCTAGGATGTTTGCCGATTGCACGCTCGCCTGCACTGCAAGCGTCATTGCGTATGACAAGTATGCGCAATCTCTGAAAGGACACGATCGCAAAATTGCAGGAATCGAGATGGAAGCTGTTGGTGTGGCAACGGCTTGCCACGGCCGCTGCAATTTTCTTGTGGTGAAGTCAATCTCCGACTGGGCCAACGAGACAAAGGGCGATAGCCAACATTCTTACTGTACCAAGGTGAGTGCGGATTTAGTTGTCTCAATGATTGAGGATGGGACAATCTAAGAAGACTGTTCCCGTCGCGAATGATAACGTCCTTTATCACAACCTATTCACTCAAACAAAATTCGGGCCCGCCTAGGCGCGCGCCGGGTTACACGGTAGAACTTCCCGATAGCCCGTCGCTTTCGAGAGATCACCCTCGGACTGCAGCTTCCCAAGCTTCCTCTAGCAAACCCTAACACGCTGAACTGGCGGCACTTAAGCTGAACTTAGTTTGAACGTGGTTCCTGGGCTGGGGAATCTTCCTGCGGGGGAACCGAGTTCGTAGTTTGAATCGTTATAGCCGGCTGATTCAGTTCTACCATTGTCGAATTGGTCTTTTTGTCGGCGGACGCTTCCTTGCTCCCGGAATGGCCACTTAAAAGCTTCTTAATAACATCTGGCAATTCGGGAACCTGCAGAAACGTCTTAGCGATGGCGGAAGTAGCGGCAACAAATGCCTCTAGCTCAGCTCTGTCAAGTCGCCTGTCTACCTGCCGGCGGGTCGTTATCCACGGCGTAATCGGCAAGCCATCGAAAAGTATCCGCTCGTCGAAAACCGCGAAGTAGGTCTTGAAAACAATTCCATCAATGGAGAGAAGAGGCGGCTTTCTTTCTATATGAAATCGCTTCTTGAATGCCCACTCGGCTTCAAGCTTGGCGCGATTGACGGCGGCCTCTATTCGAGCTCCCATCAGAGCTTGGTTGTTGGCATCGCGCTCCGTCCGTGTTATTTCCTCCTCGCGGGCCTTGCCTCTCCATTTTTCTATTTCAGCGGAAGTCTTTGCGTCCGTGGCGCGCCCAACCCGTTCATACTCCAGCCGGACCTTCAACTCAGTGTTTTCCGTCGCAAGGGTCTGCATTTGCGCGGAGTGCTTTTGTGATTCGATCTGAGCGGATTCTACTGACCTCAGTCGTTCCTCGGCTTTCGCAAGATCGGAAAGCAAGGGCGTGGCCCGAAGGCGAAATGCCAGATAATACCCAAGGAAACCTGCAAGGGCCGTGATCGCTACGAACAGGAGTGCAATCCAGTACTGGCCGGGCATAATATGTTTACGATACCTCTAGGGCAGAGAAGCGCGCAAGGCGAACTGGCGGCGAAGGTTGCGGTGATTCGTTCTGATCGAGCCTTCGCTCGACAATTCTGTAATATTTCGTGTCGAGCTGCACGCCGATATAGGAGCGGCCCAGTACCTTCGCGGCAAGCAGCGTCGAACTCGCCCCCCGCGAAGGGATCGAGCACGGTTCCGCCTGGCGGTCAGAATTCCTCAATCAGGGGATTCAGAATGGACAGGGGATTCAGAATGGATAACAGTTTTTGCGAAAGGATGGAGGTCGTTCTTCGGGAAGTCCCGCCATTCGATCACGTCGGCCATCGCATATCGGTGGCAGGAGGAATGCCGGGATGTGCGCATAGCATTCGGCGAGCGTGAGAGAGCGGTGGGCGTTACCTAACCCCTTGCAGAAAAGCGGGTGTTTTCAGGAAGTTCATGTCCTTCTCCAGCTTGGCGTTCACCGGGCTTGGCAACGCGTCAGCCGCAACCGCCAGCGGCTTCCTTCTAGTCTCCTCATCGAAAATGTCTCGGATGGACATCCCGATCCACGCAAGATTTCCTGCCCGGGGCATTTCGGATCAAGGCTAGCGACAATTCGGAAGTTATCCCCACACCGGGGACTGAAGGCGCCCTCATCATGCTTTGGCCGATTACCGACCGCTCATCCGCAGTAGGTGTTCCGGATACCTATCACCCTGCACCGTGATTTTCGAGGCCGTGCTGTCGATTTCGCGGAGGTCGTCTGATGTGAGTTTGATTGCGACCGACCCAATGTTCTCGTCGAGACGGGACAACTTGGTCGTGCCCGGGATCGGAACAATCCATGGCTTCTGTGCAAGCAGCCAACCGAGAGCGATCTGAGCAGGTGTCGCCCCTTTCTGCTTCGCGATCCTGCCAAGCAGATCGACAACGGCCTGGTTCGCCTTCAGAGCCGCTGGCGTAAAGCGAGGGAGAGTGCTGCGGAAATCGGAACTCCCAAACTTCGTATTTTCGTCCATCTTTCCGGTTAGGAATCCCTTTCCCAGAGGGCTATACGGAACCAAACCGATTCCAAGTCCCTCAAGGGTCGGTATCACTTCCGCCTCAGGCTCTCTCCACCAAAGCGAATATTCGCTCTGAAGCGCCGCGACCGGCTGAACGGCGTGTGCACGGCGGATGGTCTTCACGCCAGCTTCCGAGAGTCCGAAGTGCTTCACCTTGCCTTGCTGGATGAGGTCTTTCACGGCTCCGGCGACGTCTTCGATCGGCACATTGGGATCTACACGGTGCTGATAGAACAGGTCGATGACATCGGTCTTGAGGCGCTTGAGCGATGCCTCGGCGACCTCCTTGATGTGTTCTGGACGACTGTCCAGGGCACTCCACCGCGGTCCACCATTGGGATTGGGCTTCCAACCGAACTTGGTGGCGATCACTACCTGGTCACGAAGTGGAGCCAGGGCTTCGCCCACGAGTTCTTCGTTTGTAAACGGGCCATAGACCTCAGCTGTATCGAAGAACGTAATGCCCCGATCCACGGCCGTGCGTAGGAGAGAGATCATCTCCTGCTTATCTTTAACCTCACCATAAGAGAAGCTCATGCCCATGCAGCCGAGGCCAAGAGCAGAGATTTCCAGATTGCTTTTTCCAAGTTTGCGCTTTTGCATTGTTTCTCCTTCCGAAGCGTTTCTCTCATCTCGAGATTAGAATTAACCGCTGTGGAAGCGGTAGCCCGATCCTTCCGATTTATTGCCTATTCCTCTTGCCATGTGAAAAAACATTGGTGCAGTGGCTGTGAACGATGAAGTTCCGAGAAGAATCGGCGAATGGTTCACGCTGGAGAGTATGGCGAACCCGTGTCGTACGCCGTCGGTCCGATCGTAACTTCCGATTTGCCGGCATGACAATTCGGAAGTTGATTCCCCACTGAGGACTGAAAGCGTCGTCATCATGCTTTGGCCGATCACCGACCGCTCATCCGCAGCAC
>Ga0209647_1004556_pt1 | contig 10378 bp, 4 predicted proteins | sample GraSoi_2013_60cm_FD_185827 | JGI IMG/M metagenome (GOLD analysis project Ga0209647, IMG submission 185827) | Grasslands soil microbial communities from the Angelo Coastal Reserve, California, USA - Sample 9_17_2013_60cm (SPAdes) (version 2) | ecosystem: Environmental > Terrestrial > Soil >...
GAGCTAAAAAAGGCTCAGGAAGAGAAAGCTCAACTCGCCCAACAGAATACCAACCTGGCTGCCGACCAGCACAACGAGCTGGAAACCCAGCTCAAGAAAGCAGAAGAAAAGCTCCTACTCGCTCGACAGGACGCAGATCTTGCTAACAGCCAACGCAGCGCACTGGAGGCGGAGCTAAAAAAGGCACAGGAAAAGAAAGCTCAACTCGCCCAACAGAATACCAACCTGGCTGCCGACCAGCGCAGCGAGCTGGAAACCCAACTCAAGACGGCAGAAGAAAAGCTCCTACTCGCTCAACAGAATGCCGATCTTGCTAACAGCCAACGCAGCGCACTGGAAGCGGAGCTAAAAAAGGCGCAGGAAGAGAAAGCCCAGGCAAACGCAAATTCTCCGCCCAGCCAGCTCCAAGGGCTGCCGCCCGACACTTTTACGTCTCGCAGCGGGATCGATTCCGAAGAAATACAGGTTGGACTACAGCGGGGAAAATACGCCCCGCTCAACCCGCCTCAAGTCGTCTCCGCGACGGTCTCGCCCTCACCTGCCGAGCAGTCTAAGACACCTGAACCTCCGGAATCGCAACCCGGTCGAAGCGAAGCTTCCGGAGAAAAGGAGTCGTTGAAACAGTTTGTCCTCGGGTATCTGGGAACGATTGCGAGCACTGACACGTCGTTGCAGCGACCGTACCTTGGGGAGCGGGTTAACTTCTATGGAAAAGGTGTTCTAAATTCGTCGGATATTGAGATTTCTCGAAAGCGCTACCATAAGTTGCCCATTAGGAAATGCGAGCCGCGCGGAGAGGCTAAGGTGGTTCAGTGGAGAACTCCGAATCTGTTTTCGGTGTATCAGCCGTTTACTTGGACAGCCTCTGACGGCTCTCACCATGCCCATGGCAATTCGACCCTCTATCTTCGGGTCCGCAAGAATTCTCGGGGCGAATTTCAGATCTTTTACGTCCGACAGTTCAATCGGTGATCGCGGAACGGAAGCTATCGCCCACATTTGTCATTTGCGATTTCTCCCCCGTATGGTATCCGAATCTTCCTCTCGTTTTGCCTCGTGGTGTAACGGTAGCACAAGCGACTCTGGATCGCTTTGTCATGGTTCGAATCCATGCGAGGCAGCCATTCGACGCGCTTTATGCTTGCTCATGGCAGGCCATTCGACACAAACCGAGCGTGACGTTCGCCCTAACAAGCGCGTCGAATGCCCTGACAAGCCTAGGGCGCGTCGAACGGGCCCAAACGGTCTATTTCTGCCGTTTGGCAAAGTGATTAAGCGTTTCGATTCAGAACGGATTGAGCGCCTGATCTGGAAGATCACAAGAGGTTTAAATTTCCATCATCACCCCAGGTTTGGCCCGAGAATTGGAAAATCTCTTGGACGCTTAATAATACACGTGAGGACGTTGAGCCACCTGAACATTTCAAATACTTCATGCAAATGCCCGATAACGAGTCGCATGGCGAATATGAGGTGGTCTTTAGTTACCGTTTTCAGCACATACAGGCAAAGGCGGAAAATGGAGTCAGCTATCTGGATCGGGCAAAGGATTTGGCGCGATTTGGACTGGCAGAGGCACGCCGCACCGCGCTCAGCCTTCATCCAGCTCAAGGCGTCGTAAGTATCGCCGATTCGGAACCTGACAGCGGCTCCACTGAGACGGAGTTTTGATGGACCGTGATCAGATTAGGCGTCAAGCCCTCAAGGATAGCTCACGACAGTGACCGGAACATCCGGATTGGCGATGGTCGACGACCCTCCTGTGCCGTTGACCACGTTAAGGATGCCGCCGGATCCCGACGAACTAAGAAAGATCGTGAGCAGATCATTCAGGCTCGAAGCCGGGAGGGTGACGGGGACCTCAAACGCGTTCGCGGCGTAGATGGCTACGCCCTGGTTGAAAAAGCTGTAGCTGCCCATACCATATCCTCTGAAACTGGTCACGTTGTTGGCGACCTTGAAGGCTGCCCAGCCGTCGACGCCAGGAGCCTCCGTCCACGCCGTCTGGATAGGCGGGTCGTATGGCATCTCGTTTTGGAAGAAGATTTCCGTGCCCCCATTGCCGTTCCACACCACCTCGTATTTCTGGTAGTGCTCGACGAACAGGCCGTAAGCCGTGACGTTGTCGCCGTTGACGATCACGCCTGTGTCGGCGGTGTTGTCCGTCCAGCCCACTCCGGTGCCGTGGTCCGCCCGCCAGGCCCAGATGTCGTCCAGAATGACGTTGTCGCTGTTTACGACAAGGCTGATCGTGGCCTTGCCGGCGGTCGCACCGCCAATTCGGAAGAACACGTCCGAGAGCAAGGTCGGGTCGTGCGGGTCGCTCTTGTGGGCGTACCTGGTGCCTACCTGCAGCAGCACCGGGGAGTTCAGCGGGCCGGCGTCGAACAGCAGCCCGGAAAGCTTGACCCCGGGCACGTCGGCGACCGACATGGCGACGACTCCGTTATTCGGCACGAGCGTCGGGAAGCCCAAGCCCAGCACAACCGTGTCGGGGCGCTTGACCTGGATCGTGCGGTCCAGGTTGTAGATGCCGGGGGTGAAGAGCAGGTTCTGGCCCTGGGCGAGTGCGTTGTTGATCTTCTGCACGCTGTCCGTCGGCTTGGCGACGAAGAAATCGTCGATGGAGATGGAAGAACCTGCAACCGACCCACCGCCCCAAGTCGTGCCCACGGAGTTGCGCTGCACGGAGGGTACGAATATCCAGTAGTGCCCATGAGCGTCCACGTATAGGTATGGCGCTTCTCGCGTCACCGGGCTGGTCGCGAGCGTGGTGTAAGGATTTTTATTTGTGGCGTTAGGAGGGAAATTTTGCGCAGGGGCACCCACGACACCGGAGAACACCTGGTTCCAGACGCCGTTGCTCCAGCCATCGAGCTTGCTGTTCCTGACCAGCCATTGCTGCTGCGAGCCGTTGATCACGGTGCTGCCGTCAAACTCCGAATCAGCGATGAAGCCGCCGCTGGCGAACGACGGGCTGGTGCAATAATCCATCAGGGTGGTAAGCCCGTTGATGTGGACACGACGCATCGGCGCGGCCTGCGACACGGCCCAGAATTCGCCGGTTTTGCAGCCGAAGGTCGGGTTGGTCACGTTTATGTTCAGGTTCGACAGGGAGCGCCAGAAGTTAGTGAGCGCGACGCAGTTGTTGCCGGAAGAATCGCACTGGTTGTACACGTCAATGCACCCGTTGATGACAACGTCGTTCGGGGAGAAGCCGAGGCCCGCCACGGCGGTGTAGTAGCCGACCTGAAAATTAAGGGGTGTGCCGGCGGTTCCATATGTGCCGGGCATGAACAGCAGTGCGTAGCGCTGCGGTCCGAACTGGTTGGAAATCTGTTGGTTGGCGATTGCGTCGACGGCCATCTGGATCTGGCTAGTCGGCATGCTGGGGTCAAAGATCATCACGTTCGGTCCGAAATCAGGCGGCGTCGCGCGAACCAGACCGAGCACTCCAAAAGAGAACAAACAACAAAGGGCAAAGCGGCGTGGCAGATGCATAGTTTGGGGGGAATGAGTTGCAGCGCCAAGATCTACAAGGGCGATGACGGCGGTTCAAGAGTGATCTTGAGGTATGGCAAAGATTCGCAGGCAAACGGGCCACTTCGCGAATGTCGTAGTCACCAGCGTCTTGGCGTCGAGCCGCTCCTTCCAGATCGGCAGAACGTTGTAACAAGCTGGCGTCCCCCATTCTTTTATTAGTCAACGGCCGCTCTAGAGACAAGCAGCTCGCGGTTCAGCAACTCCTGTCTTATTCGGAGCCCCAAGAGAAAAGAACTGTCGTCCACCTAATGTGCACGGCTGACGGAAAACGCCATTCTGCCAATAACGAATATTCGCTTTGCAAAGCGTCCAAGCAGATCGAAATCTTGGACACTTTTTTGGTTCATACCTGACCCGTTTTGACCTGCAGTGTGCTAACGTAGCAAAAGGTAAAGTAGCTAGAGAAGCTAGTTTACAATGCGCTTTACGCCTCATAGACGTTCGTATCGATTCATGTCGGATCATAGTCCATTACAGACTCTGGATCACTTTGTCATGGTTCGAATCCATGCGAGGCAGGTTGTTGATAGTCAACGACTTATGCCGAATCTCACGTGAGTCGCCCATTGGGCTACTTGGACACTTTTTCGTCAGACCAGATCTTTTTTCTAGCGCTCCATTTGTGTCCGAGCACCTGAGCGAAAACAGTTTCCATTGAGCGAGGTATGTCTTCGAGTAAATACTTGCGTAAATCCTCTCAAAGAATTCGATCGCTTGCTCGGTTAGCTTCACGCTGCCCAATCACCAGAGCGAGTTACGCGTTCGTTGTCATGAATCGTCCAAAGTACGCAGTTTTGCGTATTGCAAGCTTACCGGTGATAGCACTAACATAAAAACACAGGGAAGAGATCGAGCCTGATTGACTTTGGCGATTGAGAGGTCGTGCAATTGCTTATGGTCGCTCTCAGGTAAGAGCTGCTTGTTCATGGATGAGGAGAAGATTCTAGTAACCGTCTCCGCAGTTTGAATTATCGAATCCGAATGCGCCGGCTGCAGCGCCGACCCATCGCACTAACGGCTAGGACCCGTCTTTCAGGATTGTCTGACTAGCCACCTTTCAATACCCAATCAAAACCGATATCAAATCAGCAAGCCAAGTGGGCCATGATAACATCAATCTTCGATAAAGAAGTTCAGGCAGTACTTGATGGAGCAACCGCACCCGGGGCAATGTTTCCCTCTCCAGAAGACTGGCGAGATCAGTGTATTTATTTTCTCCTGGTCGATCGCTTTAACCATTCAGATGCAGGACCCAAGAACACACCATACGACGCACAGTTTAGTCAGTTCCAAGGCGGCACTTTCAATGGGATCCGAGCAAAACTCAGCTACCTCAAGGACCTGGGCGTCGGTGCTCTGTGGCTATCGCCGGTTTTGAAGAACTGCCAGTATAATACCGGCAGCTACCACGGCTATGGCATCCAGAATTTTCTAGCTGCTGAGCCGCGGTTCGCTTCGAGTCCAGAATTGGCAGACACCGAATTGCGCGCCTTGGTCGATGAAGCGCATCGACTGGGAATCTACATCATCTTCGACATCGTGCTTCATCATGCCGGGGATGTGTTCGAATACGTCATCAACGGTCAGGAGCAAGCAGAAGCAGCTTGGCAAGATCAACCAAAAATTGCGGTTCGTTGGCGCGACGAACATGGTATAGGAAACGTTGACTGGACACAGGCGCCGGCGAATCCGCCTCCGGATGCAGCGGTTTTTCCAGACGAACTTCGTCTCGATTCACTGTTCACCCAGCGAGGGAACGCCATGGGCAACGGTTTCCATCCCAGTGGCGATTTCGAATCGCTGAAAGGAATCGATTCTGATGTCCTGCAAGACGGGCTTCAGCCTGCACATGTCGCCCTAATCCGCAGTTACCAATATATCGTCGCTAAGTTCGACGTAGATGGGTTTCGCATCGACACCCTTAAGTTTATTTCTCCCGATTTCGAGAGAACCTTCGGAAATGCGATGCGCGAGTTTGCTCTCAGTATCGGGAAAAAGAATTTCTTTACCTTCGGCGAAGTTTACGACAACGAGAATGAAATTGCCCTTTTCATCGGGCGTAATACCGCCGCGACCAGCGACGTTGTTGGCGTAGACGCTGCACTCGACTATCCGTTATTCTTCACGATGCCAAGGGTGTTAAAAGGCCTTGGCGCAAGTCCCGCCGATCTCGCGACTGTGTTCGAAAACCGCAAACAAGTCGAGGAAGATATCCTTACCTCGCACGGTGAAGCAGGTGCTTACTTTGTCACTTTCCTCGACAACCACGACCAGCCGCAACGTTTTGGGTTTACCGGTCCGACCCAATTGCAAGACCAAATCACCTTAGGCATGGCAGTGTTAGCTTCATTGCAAGGAATTCCTTGCTTTTACTATGGAACTGAGCAGGGACTTTCGGGTCATAAGGATGCGCAACATCAAGATGATTCGATGGTACGCGAGGCGTTGTGGGGTAACCCAAACGGTTTCGATGTGAAACATCAATTGTATCTCGCGCTGCAAAAGATTCTGGGAATTCGCAATTCACAACCGGCGCTTCGCTATGGCAGGCTTTATTTCCGTCCTATCTCTGGCGACGGCTCTAACTTCGGACTGTCCCCGTATCCGTCGGGCGTAATCAGCTTTTCTCGTATCCTGAATGACCGTGAGGTCGTCGTTGTCGCTAACACCAACGTCCAACAAGGGTTTACTGGCGAAGTCATTGTTGACCGACAACTGAACCAGGCGGGCTCCTCCTTCCGCATCCAATTTAGCAATCGAAGTGCAAGCGGTAGCACCAGTCTGGTGCAGGACAAATCCGCCGGCGCCGTCAGGATCACTGAAATCGACGGCTCAATCACAAACGGGCCGGCACGAACCATACACGTCCAGCTTCAGCCCATGGAAGCACAGATTCTCAGCCGCTAAAGAGACAAACAATCCGCAACAAGATCACGAGGGTCAAAAAGACAAATCGAAGTGGTGACTCCGGCGATTCGATCGATCGGGAAGTTGGCCTAGGTGGCAGCCGTCAGTCAAAAAACATCGGCGCGAAATAGGTCGTCGATCGACGCCGTTGGAGTATTGGCAAATGTTCTTAACTAACGCGCAATCCGAGGTTCTCGGTGTTTCAGGCCTATACAGACAACCGGGAATGCCTTCGAACATCTGCTGGTTAGGACAGTTCACTATTCGGCCAAATTCCGCGGAGGCTTTTGGCAGCCGTGTCGCGACCCCTCCTCGGGTCAGAGACAAAACCTGCATTTCTGCCGGGGAAAGTCATCATCTCTCGACCCAGCAAGATCGCTAGCGCCTGTGCGCAATGGTGCGACCACGCACCGGCGGAGGTCTCGCCCGCAGCCGGGATGATGATATAGACGGTATTGCCGAACGGCCGGAGCATCGTACGACAGGAAAAACGACAAGTTTCGAGGTCTTTGCGGAGTTGGCTGGGGCAGCTTGGCATCGGGTTCGCGGTCGTCGAGATTGATGCGGCCAATTTCCAGGAACTTTCTTCATCGACAGAAAGAGAGCTAAAGAAGACCGTGTTACAGACCACTGGACGTTTCGCGCCAGCAAAATTATCGATCCTAAACCCATCGGAGAAGAAAACGAGCGTCGATCGGGACAAATGTAGAAGTAAACCAAAGCGACGTCACTGGAATCTGCCCGCATCGACTCAGCCAGCCAAACGCGCCATCTTCGAGCTACTCGTCTTTACACTATTCCTAATTCTGACAATCGCGGGGGTCGTTTTGTGTTTCGCAGCGATGACGGCAATTAGCTGACAAAATGAACGTTTTGCCGCTATCCAGACCCGTCGATTTCCGGCCATGAACTCAAGCCATTTGATGCGGCATACGTCAAAACGCGTATATACAAGTTTCGTCTGTTGGCTTTAGCTACCGTGAGTATTTCCTGGTTCTCATCGAGTCGTTCTTGCAAAGGCTCATGAAACCGTCAAATCCAACGCTCCTACAAACTAAGAGTACGCGAGACGTTCACTTAATAAGCGGCAATTTAAACGTCTAGCTTAACTTTCTGGTTAGAATCCGCCGAATGCGATTAACAAAATTTAGAAATGCAATGAATCCAGCCTTATGAATGGAAATCTCCGACTCGAAGTAACAGACATTTTCGCCAGTGAAATCCAGCAGACATTTGCGCAGGCTAGAGACGCGGCAACCAAAGGCGTGACGAGGGATGTAGCCGTGAACGGGAAAGTGGTACCGGTGCGGTGCCCATTTCCGTCGCCGAGTGATTGGCGCGACTGTTGGATGTACTTTTTGATGATTGACCGATTCGCGAATACCCAGGCGCCGCCGAATTCAGGATGGAACCAGAATTATGATTATCGTCAGGGAGGCACGTTTAAAGGGGTAACCGAGCAGCTCAATTACTTACGAGATTTAGGTGTTAAAGCGCTCTGGCTCTCTCCGATTCTCAAAAACCCGCGTCCAAATTGGCAATACAACTATCACGGATACGACACGCAGGACTTTTTGCATATCGATGAACGGTTTGGTTCGGACGGAACCCTGGCGACCGCGGAGAAAGAGTTAAAAGAACTGATCGCACAGGCTCACGGTCGCGGCATTTACGTGGTTCTCGACATCGTTTTGAATCACGCGGCCCGCGTCTTCGATTATTTTTACCAAGGGCGGGTCGTGGACGAATTCAAAGATCCGAATGTGATGAACGCGCCATTGGGGCAAGAGCCACCGATTCAATGGATGAACGGTTATGGCTTCCCTCGAGCCGATTGGTGGAATAAGCTTCCTCCAGGTACGCCTCTCTCCCCGGACGATGCCGTCTATCCGCGCGATTTGCAGGAAAAGACATTCTTCCGGTGCCGCGGTGATCTTCTCAGTTATGCGCCCGGACTTGAAGGCTTCGTGAAAGGTGATTTCGGTCAGCAGCGGCAACTCGTGGTAGAGTATGATGCGACTCCCGCTAGCCTAGCGGACGTGCGAGCCAGGTACGGCAAGAACCCGGTATTGAATATTCTCATCCGTGCCTACCAGTACGTGATAGCAAGATTTGATTTCGATGGTTTCCGTATCGACACGGCAAAACATATATCACCTCCAATGATTGAAACTTTCGGTAACGCGATCCGAGAATTCGCTCAGACACTCGGGAAGCGGAACTTTTTTACGTTCGGTGAAATTTATGATTCCGAGGAAATCATTAACAAGTTCGTCGGGCGACACAGTCGGAACCCCGGGTTTGGTATTGATGGCGCTCTTGACTACCCTCTTTTCTTTGCACTTACGAGCATCGTCAAAGCACAGCGAGATGTAGCGGACCTGCATGGCATCTTCAAAACACGCAAAGACATTGAAGCGAACCTTATCAGTTCGCACGGCGAAGCGGGGCAGTATTTTGTCACATTCCTCGACAACCACGACCAGCCTCAACGGTTTAACCAGCCATGGACTCCGACCGAGCAGATAACGATGGGGTTGGCGATCTTATTCTGCCTGCAAGGGATCCCGGCAGTCTACTACGGGACAGAACAAGGCCTGCAGGGAACCGTTGACAAGAATCCCGCGCATCCTGAACAATCCGTGCGCGAAGCGCTCTGGGGCAAACCGAACGCGTTCGACACGCAAAATTCTTTTTACACCCACATCAAGGACCTGTCCCGGCTTCGCGAAGAGCAACCTGCGCTGCGCTTCGGCCGGCTCTATTTCCGCCAAGTTTCGGGAAATGGGCGTGACTTCGGCGATTCATCGGGAAAGGGCGGCTTGGTCGCCTTCTCCCGCGTCCTAAGTAACGTCGAAGTGCTCGTGGTTGCGAACACGAACACGCAGACCGCCTTTGACGGCCTGGTTTTGCAGGACCCTTATCTGAATCGCGATCCACGTAAAATGCAGGTTGCGTATAGTAATTTGGGCAATACCGGTCCAGCTAGGGTCAAGACCATTTATGATGCGAGTTGTTTCTCAGGGGGGCAACTGGTCTCAGGCGATGTCTCCGCGCTGCCCGTTGGGCTGGCTCCGATGGAGGTTAAGGTTTGGGTGCCTGAGCAGCTCTAAACTTTGCGATTTGCTCCGCTACTTCCGTGTTAACGCCAAGCCCGTCAACGCTGGAGCAGCTTATTAATTCAAGCCTTCGAGCCGTAAGAAGTGTCCTCGACCCGATTTTTCTCTGGCGAGGATCGTTTGCCCGTCAGGTGCGATAATGCAGCGGGACATTGGACTCTCACCCGTAAAAGCAGTAATAGAGATCCCGGTTTCAACGTCCCAGACCCGCAGCATATGGTCAGAAGAGGTGCAGACGGCGTGACGGCCATCGGCTGTCACGCTTATTGCATTGGCCGGGTCGACATGCTCTTCGAGAGTTCGAAGCAATTGGCGATTATCTAAATCCCAAAGGCGTAATGTACCCCCAGCCGAGGCAGACATGGCGCGACGGCCATTGGGTGTAATCGCGACAGCAGTAACCCAGTTAGCGTGCCCCTCGGCTAGCCGCGCCGGAGCGCCCTTCTCGGCGTGCCAGACGTACAGGACACCAACATTTGATCCCCAAAAGGCATAGCGTCCGTCGGGCGTCATGGTAATAGCACTGACTAACTCTTCCAAATCCGCGGACCTGCGGATTGATCGGCCACTGCCTAGAGCCCAGATTCGAACTGAATGGTCTACTGAGGCCGAGATGGCGTAGCGTCCGTCAGAAGTTACTGCCACAGCGCTGACCAGATCACTATGACCGGCAAGAACACGTACCGCTTGCCCAGTCTCCAAGTCCCACACCCGCACGGTATGGTCGCCCGAGGCTGAGACGGCGAAGCGCCCGTCAGGCGTTGCTGCTACGGCGGTTATCCAGTCAGTATGGCCCTCAAGGGACCGCA
>Ga0209647_1004557_pt1 | contig 10376 bp, 9 predicted proteins | sample GraSoi_2013_60cm_FD_185827 | JGI IMG/M metagenome (GOLD analysis project Ga0209647, IMG submission 185827) | Grasslands soil microbial communities from the Angelo Coastal Reserve, California, USA - Sample 9_17_2013_60cm (SPAdes) (version 2) | ecosystem: Environmental > Terrestrial > Soil >...
ATAGTCGCCAGGGCGGGGTCTTTCAATTATCAAGTGCGGGAGATGTCGAGGAAGCGCTGGACATTGGTGACGGGATGTCAGGCGTAGTGGCGCAAGGCGGCAGCAATGTTGCGCCAGCGGCGCTTGTGGAACGGGCCGAGCACGGTGTTGCGGAGGGCCGCCACGACATGAGGGGGCAGAGCCACGGCGCATGCGCGCATCCTGCTGGTGCCGGGCGGCTCGCACCTCACGCTCATCTCGCACCCCGAGGCGGTCACGAAGCAGATCCTGGCCGCCGCCCAAGCCACCTGCTCAAGCAGCGAACGACCTGGCGGGCTTGGTCGTTGAGTGGGCTGGGTAGGCCGGTCTACGAAGCGAAGTGGGCGCGGCTCGCTGCCCTCGCGACACCCCACCGACACGCTGGTAGGGGCTGCCAGCGTGTGAGCGGATCCCACCTGTCTTCTCCCAGTTGCGAAATGCCCTCTCTCATTGAAAGACTCTGGTCGCCGGAGGGCGTGCCTCAATTAAATTTGATCCGCTGTGACTTCTTCCGAGGACTTGGTGAGCGGGGAGGCTGCCTACCTAACGGGCATCAGCCTTTAGCGAGCCGCTGCAGAGGCGTACAGGACGCGGCCGCGTGACAGCTCGAATGTCTGTCGCCTGTGATGAGTGAGCTTCCTTCTCCCGCCACAGTCCTCACTTCGGCTGCGGCCACACCTCAGGGACTCTGGTCGCTAGCCACTTCACCAGCGCGGCATTCACCTCCACCGGCTGCTCTTGTGCCAGCCAATGGCCTGCGCGAATCGTCGCTTCGGTGAGCTGGCGGCAATAGGTACACATGGGCTCAGCCAACCGCGAGTGGGTGCATTCGCAGATGTAGTCATACCGTGCGTTCAGGAAGAGGACGGGCAGATCGAGGTAATCGCCATTCAAGGCCCTCGTGGCGTACTCGGCGTTGACGCCATCATTCAGATACCAGAAGGAAGGCCCAGCAAATCCGTTGCGCTCCAGCGCGGAGACATAGCCGCTCAGGTCTTCCTCGCTCACCACGTCGGCGTCTGGTGGCACGTCGGGCATCGCTCTCGTCCCGAAGAAGCTGTGCCTGCGACGGGCCGTGGCGGTAAACGCTGGCTTTCCCTCCCCGGCGGGGTCGCCCTTGCGCAACAGCAGCTTCATAAATTGGGACACGTGCGCATCCATAGGCGCGATCGCCTCTGCAAAACGCTCTTGAGGGCATTGCATAACCCCAGATATGGGGTAGGCTGATCCCTGAACGCGGCTCGCACCCGCGCCAAGGAGATCAGCCCATGATTCCGGCTCCGTGTGCGACCATGGCGCCCGTCCCGCCTCCCGCGTATCACCGTGCGCAGGCCAAGGTCGGTCCCGCTCTGCATGTCGATGCGCTCAGCTTGGTAAGCGGCCTACACTTGCTGACGCTGTGTCGGCTGGCGGTGCGGCTCGCTCGACGGAGCTGCCCGCCAATGCTGCCCGCCGGTCCAGGCGGGCGGCCACGCCGCTATAGGGAGGAGTCACTGTTGCTGCTGGCGCTGCTGCGCACGCTGTGGCGGCTGTCGTATCAGGACCTGCATGACTGGCTGGTGGCCTGGCCCGCGCTGGCCTGGGCGTGTGGGCTGCCCGCTGACGTGCACGGCCGGCCGTATGTGCCCAGCGCCTCCCAGCAGTGCCGGCGCGCGGCCCAGGCGAGTGCCCCACCCTGCGAGTGCCTGCTCGTCGTGCTGGTCCGCCTGGCGCGCCATTGGCGCCTCATCAGCGGGCGCGATCTCATCGTCGATAGCGCCCCCATCTTGGCGTGGCGGCGACGCGACCCCGATGCGGCGGTCGGCCATGCCCCGCACCACCATGCCCGCCCACTCCTGCTGGGCTACCGCGTCCACACCTTGCTCTGCCGCGGCTCCGGCCTGCCGCTGCTTTTCTTCCTCGCCCCCGCCAATGGCCATGACGCCCCCTTCGCCCGGCCCTTGCTCGCCGGGGCCGTGCGCCTCTATGGGCTGCGCCCGCGCGTCATTCGCCTCGACGCCGGCTATTGGGGGCTGCGCCTGATCGCGTGGATCCACACCGTGCTGGGAGCGGTCGCCGTCGTCCCCTGGAATGCCAAACGGCAGAAGAATCGCTCCTGTCTGCCCCCCACCTGGACCGCCGAGGAGCTGGGCAAACGCGGCTCCATCGAGCGCTTCTTCGGCCGCGTCTTCAGCCTGTTCGGCCTCTTCCGCTTGCAGCGTCCGCCGCTCGCCGGATGGTCCGCGGTCGCTCGCTGTGTGGCGCTGACCTATGCGGCCACCATCGTCGTCGGCTTGGCTGCCCAGCAGGCGGGCCGGCCTGACCTGATTCGTTCTCCCAAGCGCGTGCTCGCGCACACGTGGCAGGGCCTGCTAGAATGAGGGGTGCCTGGCCCCCGTTCCTCCCCCCTCCAGGAGTGCGCACCCCTGGGCGGGGGACACGAGAGCCCCATCGAGACCCTGGCGCCGCAAGTCAGCAGTAGGTGCCAGCACGCGGCCGCAGACCCGCTCAGATGACATGACGCTGCTGGCGGAATCACCGAAACAGGGAAACCCTGCCGGACGTAGCGAGCTGTTGGTGCCAGGGATCCTGGGCTAGCCAAGTCACCCGGGAAATCGCCAGCAGCAGCAGCAGCAAAGAACATGCCCGGTGACAAATAACCTCACCGTCTGTCCCATTCCCGCCTCACATTCCCGTGGTGTCCAGCGACACGAGCGACACGAGCCACACGAGCGACCCAGGTCGAGGGCGGGTGTAACATAGAGGTAGCATAATATCAGAGAGGCATGCGTCCAGGGGCGCGTTGAGAGAGAGGAGCGTGGAACGGCCAAGACCACCGGAAAGGTCCGCCGTCCGATGCATGTGGGGTGGCGTTGGTCTCCTTGACGCATTGGCACCGCTCCCTCGATAGACCGTTTGCCCTCACCCGCAGGAGGTTTCCGTGGCCACACCAGCACCATCGCTCACCTTCACCCGCTCGATCGGTGTCCCTCCAGCGGAGGTCTTCCACCTGTTCACCTCGCCGAGCGCCCTGCAGGAATGGTGCTGTCAGGCCGCCCAGGTGGACTCGCGCCTCGGCGGGCGCCTCTATCTCTGGTGGGACCAGGGCTATTACACGGCGGGCGTCTTCACCGAGGTGACGACGGATCGGCGCCTGGCGTTCACCTGGCGGGGCGATGGTGACCCAGCCGCCACCATGGTGCAGGTGGACTTCACGTCCGCTGCGGGTGGCGGCACACGGGTGACACTCGCGCACACCGGGTTGGGCACGGAGAGCGCCTGGGCCAGCGCAGCTGAGGGCATCCGGCTCGGCTGGGAGGCGGCGCTGGAGAATCTGCAGTCGGTGTTGGAGACGGGCGTGGACCTGCGCCTGGCCCGCCGACCCATGTTCGGCTTGAGCGGTTTCGCCCCTTTGAGCCCCGAGCGCGCCGCCGACCTCGGCGTCCCGGTGGCTGAGGGACTCTGGATCGACGGCGTGCTGGAGGGTATGGGAGCGCACACGGCCGGGATCCGGCACGACGACGTGTTGGTACGGCTGGACGACCGCCCGATCACCACCCCGCAGAGCCTCGCCCCTGTGCTCGCGGCGCACCAGGCCGGCGATCGGGTGGAGGCCATCATCTACCGTGGGCCCCAGCAACACCGCGCGACGGTGGAGCTCTCGCGCCGCACGTACGTTGACGTCGAGCTGCCGGCATCGGCCCAGGCCCTCGCCGAGGCGACCCGCGCCGCCTACACCGCGCTCGACCGCGAGGTGGACGCGGCGTTCGATGACGTGTCGGAAGCAGACGCCGATTACCACCCTGCCCCAGATGCGTGGAATGCCAAGCAGGTGTTAGCTCACCTGATCGCCGTCGAACGCGATCTGCAGGTCTGGCTCACGAAGTGGATCGAGGGGGGCGATCTCGCCGACCGGTTTCACGCCAACGACTGGACGCGCCTGAGCGCGCTGGTGACGACGTACCCGACGATCGTGGAGCTCGTGGCCGAGCTCAGGCGCAGCGAAGCCGCTACAGCGACGATGATCGCCACCCTCCCACCCGAGGTCGCCCGACGCAAGTACCTGCTGCATCAGCTGGCGCAGTGGATCCCGAGCTCAGCCGAGCATGTCCGTGACCATCTGGTCGAGGTGGGCCGAGTGGTGGCCGCTGCGCGCACTACGCACGCCTGATGCAGGAAGGGGACGCGAACCGCCCAGGGTCGGGAAACCCCGACGTAGGAGGTTACGAAACGCCCTCAACCACCATTGAATATACCCGCGGCTATGGCTAGCTGTCTCGTCGTCCATCAGCTCCAACTCGTTCATCACGAGGTACGATGTCGCCTCGGCCTCAAACTCCATCAGCCCACGATGGGTGACGTATTCTTCATGGCGCTGCGGCAGGGTGTGGCCGAGAATGATATGGCCGATCTCATGGAAGGTCGTTTTATTCCGGTTGACCGCAAGCGGGTTGATGGCGTAGTCCAGGCCGTGAGAGTAACCCTGCACGTTGCCGTTAGTGTTCTCGAAGGGTACTTCGCGGATACCCATCTTACCGAGGGTTGTTTGCAAGTCCCAGCCGGGGGTCGGCACTACCGGCAGCTCTGCGCCCTCAGTGTCAGACAGGCCGAACACCGCCCGCACGACTTTGAAGCCGATGAGCTTGGCGACTCGTTCGCGCTTCTCGTCTAGTGTCTCGTTAGGATCGGGCTCACCTTTCACGAGTACCGGCACAATCACTTCTTTGGCTCGTGAGCCTTTTAGAACGTGCCTGCCTAGTGATTGCCAGCGTGAGTACGACGCCACCGGCTCATGGATGCCTTGCATACGGAACAGCAGCATATTGGTTAGGCTGTAGTCGTGAAAGCGATCGTAGACGCCTGTGAGGCTGCCAGGAGCGGTCAGGGCTTCGTGTAGGAGCTGTTGCCAGGGTAAGGTATTCTGCTCGCCTGTCATATACCAGAATTATGACTCACGCTTCCTGTGGTGGGTTAGGTTGGAGCGCCTGGTCGTACTGCATTTGAAGCTGAAGGAGTTGCGCGACGCATGCCCCAGCGTTCTCAAAATCATCCAGGTCGATAAAGGTGTGGGCTAGTTCTTTGACCGCGCTCATCACTTCTCGATAGTCGTCTTCGTTGTGCAATTCGACGTTGATAATCAGCTCACTCATGCTTGCTCTCCCTGATTAGTTGCTCAATCGCTTGGTGGTGCTGTTCGTATTCGTCAGGGAGGCTCAGTCGCGAGAAGAAGCCATCGAGGGCCTGAGCGCCGATCGCACTCAGCAGGACGTGCTGGCCTAAGTGCTCATTTGCTCCACCCGGCGCATAGAGACCGGAGGTCCATTGACTGAACGTGTAGCCGTCCTCACTCATGGCCAGCATCGTGTAATAGCCTGTACGGGGATCTTGCTCATCAAACACAAACGTGTAGCCGTCGAGTACCCCATCCTTGTGATAACAGTCGATCAGCTCCATGCCACTCCTTTCGTGACGTTAGGCTTCACCGTCATCGTGGCTGCTCTCGTCTTCAAGAGCTTAAGACCGGTCGACGCGCTCCAAGGAGCGGTCGAGTGCGCCTTATTCCTCGTTGTCATGGTCGATGATCGTGACCTCCACGTGGTCTGGCTTGCTAGTGACCTCTGCGACACCACCCAAGACTTCGACGACCACCTTGCCGATGGAGGTAGGCGTGCCAAACGTCTGCTCAAATGCCATATATTCCGCAGCATGGTATTGCGCCAACTCGTCGTCCGTGAGGTGATCACGCACATCGAACCCGGAAGTTTCCAAGTAGCGCGTCACTGCGCGCTCAAAGAGGATGTCGAGGATCTCAGCAGCGGCCCTGGAACGCCTGGTGTGTTCGTAGCTCATTGAAGTATCATTCCCCCTACTTGTTCTTATGCCACTGTCTCACGTGTGAGACAAGCCGTAGAATTGACAACGGGTTGGAGCCAGCCTTCCCGCCGCGCCGGAGCGATGCAGCAGACGCCAGAGGGCCGGGATCTCTGCTGCACGGCAGGGTCGTACCACCAGCGGCAATCGAGACCGGTGGGAACTGCTTGTGCGGACTTGGAAGATTTCACTGGGGCAATGGAGAGGTCGCGGCGCGTGAGGTGATCGTAGCAGAATCGTCCCAGATTTGAGACCACGGACGAGACTACAGATAGGTGGAACTTGCGCGCCAGATAGTGGTACGTGATTCCTGAGAGCGTGTTTAGCAGGGCCGAGGAGGAGCTGTATGTGGGGTTGCCCCAGTTGCGGGTGTGGTAGGATGGTCGCGGCTGGAGGCGTCCCTGAGCAGCGAATGGGGCTACCAGGAAGGAGGTCGAAGCCGTGAGTTCCTCTCTGCCCCTGCCTGATGACCCCATCGCGTTTCCCACACTCGACGCCGCCGAGCTGGCCCTTCTCGAGACGCTCGGAACCCGACGGTCGGTGACCGTGGGCGAGTACCTCTATCGGGAAGGGGACACGACCTACGACTTCTACGCGATCCGCTCGGGAGCCACCGAGATCGTGGTCCATGCCGACGGCGAGGAGCGGAGCATCGTTCGCCACGGACCAGGACGGTTCCTGGGTGAGTTGAATCTCCTGACCGGTCAGCGGGTGTATGTGTCGGCCCGCGTCGTTGAGCCTGGTGAGGTCATCGTGGTGCCGAGGTCGGCACTGCAACATCTGCTCGCGACCAACCCCGGGCTGGGCGACACCATCCTCGCCGCCTTTGTCGCCCGGAGGTCTGCGCTGCTCAGCGGCGCCTCGGCCGCCATCCGCGTCGTCGGTTCCCGCTTCTCCCCCGAGTTACTGCCGGTCCGCGAGTTCCTGGCGCGCAACCGGATCCCCCATGAGTGGCTGGACCCTGACCGCGACGCTGCTGTCGACCATCTGCTGAGCGAGCTGGGTGTCTCGCCGCGCGAGCTGCCGATCGTGATCGTCTCTGGTTCGGTCTTGCGCCGCCCGACCCCAGGAAGGCTGGCGGAGTATCTCGGCTTGACCATCGACAGCCTTCCCGAACGCTGCTTCGACCTCCTCGTCATCGGTGCGGGGCCAGCTGGTCTCGCGGCGGCAGTCTATGGCGCCTCTGAAGGACTGCGCACCCTGGTCATCGAGATGGCCGTAGTCGGAGGCCAGGCAGGAGGCAGTTCGCGCATCGAGAATTACCTGGGGTTTCCGACGGGGATCTCCGGCGGCGACCTCACCCAGCGGGCAGTGGTCCAGGCGGAGAGATTTGGTGCCGGCGTCACGAGCCCTTGCGTGGCCTCGTCGCTGCGCGAGGAGGCTGGACATCTCGTCATCCACCTGTCGGATGGGACCGATGTGGCTGGTCGCGCAGTGATCGCCGCCAGCGGGGCCCGCTACCGGCGACTCGATGCCGCCCGTCTCACCGACTTCGAAGGGAACGGCGTGTATTACGCGGCTTCCGAGATGGAAGCCCGCCTGTGTGCTGGATCACCGGTCGTGGTCGCGGGCGGGGGGAACTCGGCTGGCCAGGCCGCATTATTCCTCGCAGCAGCCGGCAGCCCCGTCACTGTGGTGATCCGCGGCCACGATCTGGATGCGAGCATGTCACGTTACCTCGTCGATCGGATCGAGGTCGACGCTCGCATCGAGGTACGCACCAACAGCAAGATCATCGGTCTAGACGGCGATCGGACCCTCACAGCGGTCCGTATTGCCACCGAGGGCTTGGTTGCTGCGTTGCCGTGCGTCGCCCTCTTCTCCTTCATCGGTGCCGATCCCACTGCGGATTGGCTGGCGGGGTGCGTGGCCCTCGATGAGCGCGGTTTCGTGCTGACCGACCGATCCCTTGGCGAAGCCCTCCTCAACGAGCGATGGGCAGCGCTCGGCCGGCGACCGCTGCCCTTTGAGACCAGCTGTCCAGGGTTGTTTGCTGTCGGCGATGTCCGGTCGGGTTCGATCAAGCGCGTGGCGGCAGCCGTCGGTGAAGGGTCGGCTGCGGTGCGTTCCGTCCACGAGTACCTCGCGTTTGCTCATTGAGCCGCGACCGCGCGATCACGCAGGTGCCTCGGTACGAAATTGCCAAACACCTTCTGAGGGCTTGAGAGGAGGCGTGCCACAGACCGACCGCTCTTCACGTCACGCCAGCTCGACCACTATGAAAAATTCATGACCCATGCATGGCGGCAAGCAATGGGACATAGTTTTTGGGATGCCTTTTGGGACTCACCCCTTGTATCTCAAGAGTCGTGTAGTATGGCCCAGTGACAAGCCGCACGTGGGCGCGACAGGCCGCTAATCCCTCGGCCCCTTGAGGCCGCAGATGAGCTTGGGTCGTCGCGCCCCTCGCCCCGATGAGCTCGAACAGTTGCTAGGGCCAGCCACGTGCTGATCCCGTATCCTGCAAGGCCGAGCCGAGGCGGGCGACACGAGAGGACGAGGGAAGACCGCGGCACGAGGCGGAAGACGTGGTCGTCGGGATCGATGTGGCCAAGGCGGCGCTGGACGTCGCGGTCCGGCCGCAGGGCGAAGAATGGCATCTGGCCAATGATGCGGCCGGGATCGCCGAAATCGTTGGGTGGCTGCGGGCACTCAACCCGCACGTGATCGTGGTCGAGGCCACCGGGGGCTACGAAGCGCCGCTCGTGGCGGAGCTGGGGGGTGCCAGCCTGCCGGTCGCCGTGGTCAATCCGCGTCACGGACGCGACTTTGCCCGCGCCACCGGGCGCTTGGCGAAGACCGATCGGCTGGATGCGCAGGCATTGGCTCATTTCGGCCAGGCCGTGCGTCCCACCCCGCGCCCACTGCCTGACGAGGCGGCCCAGGCGTTGGTGGCGCTCGTCGAGCGGCGACGGCAGGTGGTGGCGATGCGGACCGCGGAGGAGAATCGCCTGGGGGCGACGCGGGTGGCGCTCGTGCGTGCCCGCATCCAGGCCCATCTTGCCTGGCTCGAGGCGGACTTGGGGGAAATCGACGAGGACTTGCGCCAGCGGTTGCGGGCCAGCCCCCTCTGGCGCGAGCAGGATGACCTGCTGCAGAGCGTCCCGGGCATCGGCCCGATCGTGTCGCTGACCTTGCTGGCGGAGTTGCCCGAGCTGGGGCGGCTCTCCCACGGACAGATCGCCGCGTTGGTCGGGGTCGCCCCGCTCAATCGCGACAGCGGCACGCTGCGTGGCCGCCGCGGTCTGGGGCGGGCGAGGAGCCGTCCGCGCAGCGCTCTCCATGGGCACCTTGCGCGCGACCCGCTGCAATCCCGCCATCCAGCCGTTCTACGACCGTCTCCTGGCAGCCGGCAAAGCCAAGAAGGTGGCCTTGGTGGCGTGCATGCACAAGCTGCTGACCATCCTCAATGCGATGGTCAAGCATCAGGCACACTGGCAGGCTCAGGCGGCCTGAGCCTGCCAGTGTGCGGATAGCCCGCGTCACAGTTGCTCATCTGTCACCTGCGAGCCCGGCTACCCATCAGCCCCACCCTCCGGGAAGGGATCGTTTACGGGACGTTAAGTTGAGGCTTCGTCGTGCTCACCCCTGCCTTTGCTATAATCGCGGCATGAGATACCTAGCCACCATGCCAAACGGCCGGAAGGGCTACCTCGACATAACATGCCTCGCTTAGTACAAGTCATCGGCGTATATGCATTACCTGGGACGTTGCAGGTTACGCCGAGCTGCTTCAACAAAAGCTTTCAGGCTAGCATTGGCGGTCTGAAGGTCAAGATAATCCTACCGCAAACACAGTGGACACTTGATGGGCCCCACATCACCGACCCGCCCATGAACCCGGCGGTACAACAGCGTCTCAGGCACTTTATTCACGACCCAAGAGTACCGCACTACTGGGGAAGGGTCAGCCGCTATCATCCAAGCAAACGTAAAATAATGCAGGCTCACTTAGGGGCAATTTTGCTGGAGTTCAAGCACGATCCTGCGTCTATCACCTACAGCGACTACTTGTACGGACGGGGGCATCCAGAGAGCGCCGAGATTCAAGGGCTGTTCCAGACCATTGATGCCTGGTTCGAGCAGATACGTACCTGGGTTGAAACGGCTGTGGATCAGGACGCCGATCCGATCCACTCGCTGCTGGCGTCCACGCAGCAAGCTGCAGGGCTTCAGGTGCTGACTGTCGACGGCAACACGGTATCGCTTCCAGCGAGCGCCTCCAATACTATCGTAACGCTCAGCTCGTACGACCCCATCTCTCTGTCACTTCTGGGTAAGATCATGAAGCTCGTCAACGCGGGCGCCACACCGAGCGATGCCCATATGCTGCTGCGTGATAGCAGAGCCGAGTTTCGACGCGGGCGGTACCGCCGCTCAGTGATAGACGCAGGGTCTGCTACTGAGATCACTCTCGCCGATTTCAACCAGCGTGTCACTCACGTGAATACCCCTCCCCAAGGCGCTACATTAGCCTGGTACACCAACCAACCGAGGATCGCTGCGCA
>Ga0209647_1004558_pt1 | contig 10376 bp, 6 predicted proteins | sample GraSoi_2013_60cm_FD_185827 | JGI IMG/M metagenome (GOLD analysis project Ga0209647, IMG submission 185827) | Grasslands soil microbial communities from the Angelo Coastal Reserve, California, USA - Sample 9_17_2013_60cm (SPAdes) (version 2) | ecosystem: Environmental > Terrestrial > Soil >...
AGCGCGGCAAGCCGCAACCAAAGTGATCGGTGAGAAGTGAGAGGTGATTGGAAACTCGCGCACGCCGACTTGTCCGACAGGGGCAGAATCCTCGCAAAAAAACAAGAATTGGAACCACTGTAGTACAAAGGGCTCTTTTTCCGCGGCTCAAGGTCAATGTCCTTATGTTCTAACGATTCGGAGTCGATCGTTCTTGAATCAGCAACTGTGATTGAGTTTTGCGAGGTTGAATCCACTGGATACTGAGGCTATTGAGATCCGTTTTCCTTCTTTATCTCTGCAGTGCTGACGTTGAACTTCGCGCATTTTCGCGAGGATTCCTCTCGGGCGAAAGCGGCTTTACCACGCCGATACGCCGATACGCCGATACGCCGATACAATCGCCATATGTGGTTGCGGCTACGCCGCGTTGTGATCTCCTGTTCAAAATCTGTCTTTGCGTCCTCCTGTTCGGAGCCCGCCGCTGAAACGAAACAGCAAATTCTGCGTCTTATCCTCTGTGCAACGACAACGACTCACTGAATCGCGAATTTCGGATGCGCCTTCGGATTGCACACTCCGCAATTCACATTCCGCGATCCGCAATCTAATCTTCCTTCCGTGCAACGACTACGCCTACCTCTTATTGTTTTTGCCGCGGTGATAATCAGCCTTCTCTTCGGCGGAGGAATCGCGCTTTACAGTTTTGTGCACGGCGACGCCTGCCGCGATTGGCTAACCCGTCGATTAAATCATTCCCTGCGCGTAGATGGTAAGCTCGAGCCAATCGCCTGGGATGGCATGACGTTTTCTTCATCCGGTTATTCCGGGACAGGCCAAGCGAAGAGCCGAATCAACTCATTGGATGCGAACGGCATTACTGCTCATTTGAATTGGCCAGCCCTTCTTGCTCGAACCTGGAATCTTGACCAGGTCAATGTTGAAAAGGTGAACGCCTACCTTGGAAAACCCATTACCAAGCAAGAGGAGCAAAAGGGTGCAGCTAGCGGTTCTGGGATCAACCTTCCTCATTTCATCTCCTTCGATTTCCAAATCGACCATATTGCAATAAACCAAGGCAACTTGCATTGGTCCGCTGGTCAAAATCAAGCCGGTGAACTGCTGGGAACGAAGATCATCGCCACGCGACGGGACGATTCCTGGGACGTCTCAGCATCTGGCGGGAAGGCGCAACACACTGGACTTCCTTCGGTGACACTCGATTCACTCTCGGCATCAACCGGATCAAAAGGCGTCACCATTACCCAGGCCAGGCTTTTTGGACAAAACGGCGGCACGATTTCACTCAACGGCTTCGTTGCACTCGACGGAAGCCAAATTTCGCGGCTACATACGGAATTCAGCGGTGTATCGGTCAATGACCTTTACCCGGAGACGTTACACCTGGACGGAATTGCATCCGGGAACGCTGACTACGCCGGCACAATTCAGCGGGAGGACGCAGGGGCGATCACCGGCTCACTGCATGTTGATAAGCTACGGATGGACTGGTCTGTTTTCCTGGGGAAGATTGGGTCGTTCATCAAAATTTCCGGGATGGACGATTGGGCTCTCGACTCAGTCGATACGCAAGTAATCTATCGCGGCCAGCACTTAGAGTTTTCCCATCTCGTCGCGAAATACAAGGATCAAGCGAGGATCGAAGGGAACGGCGCCATCGACTCTGGTCAAATTAACGCCACATTTTCAGTTGGCCTCTCGACTGCGATTTTGCAATGGCTGCCGGGCGTGCAACAGAAAGTGTTTACCGAGGAACGAGAGGGTCTTTATTGGGCACCTGTACAGTTGACCGGCACTCCGCAAAATCTCAAGGAGGATCTCTCGAAGCGGATCTCGAGCGCACTCCAGGAGAGCGTTGGCAAAGAGCTTAAAAGTCAGGCTAAGGATGCGATTAAGAGCTTTCTTGATTTGCTCAAACATTAATTGGTGTGTGTGTGTGATGGCGAAAAGGAGCGATTACCACCGAAGGCGCTGGACGACGCATTAAAGGTTACACTATGCAGAATGCAAAATTTCGACCCAATGTCGCTGCTATTGTCCGACGCTCTAACGGACGCATTCTCGTGGGTGAACGATCTGATCGACCTGGTTGTTGGCAATTCCCGCAAGGTGGAATCAAAAATTCAGAAACGCCCGAACAAGCATTGCAAAGAGAACTCCAGGAAGAGATCAGCCTTCCACCTGACAGCTATCGCATCTCGGATCGGCGGGGACCCTATCGCTATCTCTTTCCGCCCGGTCGCAAGAAAGAGGGCTTCGATGGTCAGGAACAAACTTATTTTTTGGTTGATTTGCTCCCTACCCACTTCGAGCTATCACCACATACCCCAGATCCAGAGTTTCGCGCGATTCGCTGGATCTGGTCGCACGAGTTCGAAATTGCCTGGGTTCCCTCTTTTAAGCGCGAAGTCTATCGCCAAGTGATGTGCGATGTTTTTCAATTACGGCTCTGAAATTTTTGTGAGAGTCGATAAATTCCCTTTGACTCAGTCGATTAATTCCGGCATCACCATGATCGTATGCTCACCTTGGGAATGTTCCTCTTTCTCGGTTCAGCTCTTCTCACTTGCGTCTGGTGGGTGTGTATCAAGGATGATCCAGATCGGACGCATTGAGGTCGATTTTGTCGATCCTTCGGGGTTTCAAATACTTTCTAAAAAATGGGTATGAAGTGATCGTGGATTTCTAGCACAAGAAGTAAAACGGATTCTCTTTTTGCGAAATCAGTTCTCTAGCCCGCATCGCTCACCTGTCGCAGCGGAAGATTGGTGAGCAATGCGGGTTCAGGAATTGCTCCGCTGACGGTGATCTTCCAAGCTTGCGTCCACCCCAGGATTTGGACAGAATAGCTGCGAAATGAAATCAGTGGGCTGGCTTCGATTCATCTGGCAAGCAAAGCTGCTACCGGTCACCAGCTATATCATTGAGGAACCGTATTCAATTCGCCGAGCCACTCGCCCTGAAAAATCGCAAGTCTGGGCCCTCATCAAAAGCTGTTTTGCTCAAGACGCATGCTGGAATGACGTCGCCACCGCTTTAATTCCGCGACTTCATAACGAGTTCGAAGAGAAGTTTACTCATCATCGTGACATTGACTGTTTGGTGATCACCAATGGCAACCGGGTGATCGCGGCTTCGTTGGTCAACGTCGAGGTCGATGCGGAAAATCATCTTTCTTCTGGCCCTTGCATTAGCAGTGAATACCGAAATCGCGGTTTCGGGTCTTTGCTCCTGAAGGAATCTTTGTTGCTGGCGGCCAAAGCCGGTTGCCCTCAGATTCAGGGTGTGACCAGGGCCACGAGCCCGGCTGCCAAATTCGTATATCCCAAATACGAGGGAAAACCGAGTCCCTATGTCGTTGATCTCGGGCAGCCTACCGCGAGCCTGTGGTCGTCGCGATAGCCGATAGCAAGAAAGGCTGAAGCGATCTCGGATTGGAGGCTCCTGGCTCGGCCGGGGTATGCGTAGCGATGGCGACTGCGGTTCCAGCTTCTCTTTTTCGTTGAAAATTGCTTTATCTCTTATAAGTGTTCATACGAACACAATGCCGCCTGCCGATAAAATCATCCAGCTCCGAAAAATTTTGGCTGAACGTTTCCCTCAAGGAACTCTCCCTACCTCCACGTTTTTGTCCACTGGGGTGACGGGCTTAGATCTTTCGCTCGGTGGTGGATTGCGAAGAGGTGCCGTTGCCCAAGTCGTTGTCCCCCATCCAAGTGGAGGCAGCGCTCTCTTACTGCACGACATCATCCAAACAATGCAACACCGGTTCGTTGCTTTGATTGACGGAAAAAACAGTTTCGAGCCCCTCACTGAGACCCCTTTTTTACTTTGGTTACGCTGCCAAAACGCCGCTCAAGCGACCAGAGCCGCCGATCTCCTTATCCGAGACGGCAATTTCGCTCTTACCATTCTCGATTTGAAACAAAATAGCCCTCGGGAACTCAGAAAGATCCCCGCAACCACCTGGTACCGCCTGCAACGAGTGGTTGAAGAAACCCGCGCCACTCTGCTGCTCCTGACTCGTTACTATATTTCAGGTAGCTCCTATATCGCGCTGCAGATCAACGAGCATCTGCAAATGAGGGATCTTTCTCAGATTTCTTCCGTCATTTCCGATTCCCTGTCGATCGAATTTTTATACCGCAAAACTTTGGTGGAAGCCGAGTATGCCAGCGCATAAAACTCGTTTATTTGCCGTCATCTATACCCCCTATTATCGCCTGCAATGTGCTCGACAAAAGCGATTGCATGCTTTACCCGAAGCGGTCAACGCGAGCAATCAGTTAGAGCTCTCGATCGAAAAATCCATGCTCGACTGTCCGGTCTCGTTGAGTGCCAAAGTCGAGGAGGAGAAGCCAGTCGCTCTACTCGATACGGAAGGCAGCCGAATTATTGAAGTAAACCCGGTCGCAGCTGCTGCCGGGATAGAGATCGGAGTCACCACGAGTCTGGCTTTGGCGCGAACATCCGAGCTGCAACTCTTTGCGCCCGCCACTGAATTGGAACACCAACAACAATCGGCGCTCCTGCAACTTTGTTATCGTTATTCTCCCTATCTCGAGAATACGGCTGCTGGTGTCTGTACACTCGATTTACAAGGAAGGAAGGACCACAATCCGGAATGGTGGGCACGCGAGCTCTTGGCCCAATGGCGCTCTCTTGGTTTTATCGGCCAGATTGGTATCGGCCCAAATCCGGAAGTAGCCTGGCAAGCCGCTAAAATTGCTAATCCATTTCTACAGGTGACAGCGGAAAGCAGCTTACTCCAATCGCTCCCTTTAGAATCATTAAATCCCTCTCCTTACCTTTTCGATATTTTACGAAATTGGGGGATTCGAACTTTGGGTGCACTTACCCGATTACCTCGGGAAGAGATCGGACAACGTCTGGGATTGGAAGGATTATCGTTATGGGACCGAGCGGCCGGTAAATCCAAAAATGTACTCAAACAAACCCAACCGCCCGAGACTTTCATTGAGACGGTCGATCTCGAACATCGCTTGGAAACTTTGGAACCATTGTTGTTTCTGCTACGGCGGTTTCTCGAACGGCTGACTCTGCGAATCACCGCCGTCTATCGATTTATTGCTGAAATTCGGCTCACTCTTGCGCTGGAAGATGGAGAGAAAATTGTCCGAAATTTACAAATCCCCGCGCCAACTCGTGACGTGGAAGCCTTGTTCCGGATCGCTTCGCAATACCTTGATACCGTTCAGACCAGCGCACCAATAGTGGGATTTGAGCTTGAGACCATTCCGAGTAACCCAGGACAAAATCAATTCGATCTTTTTCAGAGTGGCCTCAAAGATCCTAATCGTTTTTTTCAGACTTTAGCAAGATTGGCCGCTCTGCTCGGAAACGACCAAGTCGGCATCCCGGAAAAACTGAATACGCATAAACCAGATAGTGTTCGATTACGTATGCCGACCTTCGATTGGTCAGGTACCGATCAAGCCGAAAATAAACATTTAAGGATCGGTGTGCCTTTACGCCGTTATCGGCCGGCGATCCCGATCGAAGTGCAATTAAATAAAGAGAAACCTACTTGGATCTGCGGTCACACCGTGACGGGTCAAGTCCGGGTAGCTCGAGGTCCCTGGCGCACTTCAGGAAATTGGTGGAATGCAGATCGCTGGGATATGCAGGAATGGGACGTAGAGCTGGAAGATGGGGCTCTTTATCGGTTGGCATTAAACGCAGGAAGGTGGGTGATCGTCGGCGTCTACGACTGAACAAGTGACAGGTTGCGGGTTGCGGGTTGCGGGTGGAAGTTAGAGGGGCGCTACACTCGTCTTCCTGACTTCGCGGATACTGCTGACATATAACTAATGGCAGCTGACGCTACGTGGGCAAGCTGTGCTCGAACCAGCGGTTCGGCGTTCGGTGTTTCGCGTTCGGTGGTTAACGGCTGGGTGGTTGCAGTGGGCGGGTGACGGCCCGAGGTCGGGCCGCATTTCGGCCAATTGTCTCCTAAATCCAAATTCTAAATTCTCGATTCCGATTTACGGCAACTGGAAACAGTCGCTTGGCTATCGGCTATCTCCCATTCTCCCATGACTCCTTACATCGAACTACATGCCCGCAGTGCTTTCAGCTTTTTGCGTGGAAGTTCTGCGCCGGAACACTTGGCATATCGGGCAGCCGATCTCGAACTGCCCGCCGTTGCTTTATGTGATCGAGACGGTGTTTTCGGCGCACCTCGCTTTCACACCGCAGCCCAGGAATCTAAAATTCGATCGCTCATTGGCTGCGAATTGACGATGGAAGATGGCTCGGTACTTCCAGTCATCGTGCAGTCCCGGAATGGATACCAGAATCTTTGTCGTTTGCTTTCCCGAGCAAAATTACGTGCACCAAAAAATGAGAGCTCAATCGGCTGGAATGAGCTCACTGAATTTCGGGAAGGTCTGCTCGGTTTGACCGGAGACGAAGAAGGACCTCTCCAGCGCGCGTTGCGGCACGGTAATCTGGCCCAGGCAGATGAACGATTGGCCGATTTAAAACGTTGTTTCGGCGCAGACGGCATATTGGTCGAACTTCAGCGGCATCATCTTCGAGAAGAACCATGGTTTGAGCGACAACTCATTCGTCTAGCCGAGAAACATCGGCTCAAACTGGTCGTCACCAATGGTGTTCTGTACGCCACTTCCGATCGCCGCCCCGTATTGGATGTTTTCACCTGTGCTCGCCAGCACACGGATCTTGATCATGCCGGTCGCGTCCTTGAACCAAATTCAGAACGCCAACTGAAGGATGCGAAAACCATGTACCAGCTTTTCGCTGATCTACCCCATGCCGTAGCAAATAGCGCTGCTATTGCCGCCAGCATCGATTTCACTCTCGAAAATTTGGGATACCAATTCCCGAGTTTTCCCGTTCCACCAGGAGAAACGATGGATAGTCATCTGGAAGCGGTCACCTGGGAAGGAGCCCGTAACCGTTACGGCATCATCACTCCTCCCGTACGTGATCAAATTAAGCGGGAATTAGCTCTGATTCGCCAACTCGGTTTCCCCGGCTATTTCCTGATTGTTTGGGATATTATTAATTTTTGTCGACGCTCGAATATCATGGTGCAGGGGCGTGGCAGCGCTGCCAATAGCGCTGTCTGTTACAGCTTAGGGATTACCGCGGTAGATCCGGTTGGCGGCAAACTCTTATTCGAGCGCTTTCTCAGTGAAGGTCGAAAAGGTTGGCCCGATATCGATCTCGATCTCCCCAGCGGTGATCGTCGGGAAAGCGTGATCCAGGAAATTTATCGACGTTACGGACGTTTAGGTGCGGCCATGACCGCTAACGTCATTTCTTTTCGTGGTCGCAGTGCGATGAGGGAGACCGGTAAGGCGCTTAATTTGCCCGAAGACGTCATGGACCGGTTTTCTCGGTTACAGGCGAATGGAGATTTTCCGCACACGTTGTCCGCTCGTGATCAATTGCGCCAGGCCGGGCTCCCGATCGACCATCCTCGATTGAACGCTTTTCTGCAAATTTTTCATGCCATGCAAGGATTGCCACGGCACTTGGGCCAACACTCCGGTGGTATGGTAATCTGCGAAGGACAGCTCGATTCGGTTGTTCCATTGGAAAACGCGACCATGCCAGGACGTACGGTTATTCAGTGGGACAAAGATGATTGCGAAGATCTGGGTATCGTCAAAGTCGATTTGCTCGGTCTGGGTATGATGGCAGCCCTGCAAGATGCGATTGAGATTTGTGCCCAACGTGGTCGACCTGTTGATCTGGCTCAGTTGCCTAAGGATGACCCAGAAACCTACGACATGCTCTGTGCTGCGGATACGGTGGGCGTGTTTCAGGTCGAAAGCCGGGCGCAAATGGCCACTTTGCCTCGGATGAAACCGCGCGAGTTTTACGATCTGGTGATCGAGGTGGCAATTATCCGGCCTGGACCCATTCAAGGGCATCTGATGCATCCTTATCTGGCCCGGCGCGAAGGCACGGAATCAATCAGTTATTTAGATGATCGATTAAGGCCGGTTCTCGAACGCACTTTGGGTGTTCCACTGTTTCAAGAACAAATGCTCAAAATCGCGATGGTCATGGCCAACTTTTCCGGAGCTGAAGCGGAAGAGCTCAGGCGCGCCTTGAGCTATCACCGTTCCCAGGAACGCATGCAACGGGTTGAAAAAAAATTGCGTGCTGCGTTAGCCGCCAATCAGGTCAAACCAAAAGTGGCCGAGGAAATCGTAGCCGCTATCACCTCTTTCGCACTTTATGGATTTCCGGAATCGCATGCGATCAGCTTTGCCTTGATCGCGTATGCCAGTTCCTGGCTGAAGGTGCATCGACCGGCGGAATTTTACGTCGGCCTACTCAATAATCAGCCAATGGGCTTCTATTCTTCCGCTACACTGATTAAAGATGCGCAACGCCGCCATCTCCGGGTATTGCCCGTTTCCGTAGTGCACTCCGACTGGCTCTGCACTGTAGAATCAGATCAGACGATCCGTCTCGGATTTCGTTTAACCCAAGGCATTCAGCAAACCGCCGTAACTAAAATGGTCGAGCAACGTCGCCATCGCCCTTTTACTGATTTGATCGACTTTCGTGCCCGCACTCATTTTGCCCGCGATGAACTTCGGACCTTAGCCAAGGCCGGAGCGTTAAATCCGCTGACCACGCACCGTCGCCAGGCGCTTTGGTCGGTCGAAGAAGAGTTTTACCAAGACGAATTATTCATTCCAGATCTAGAAACCAGCGCGCCTCTGCCGCCAATGGAACCAATAGAAAGATTGACCTCCGATTTTGAAACGATGCGGCTAACCGTTGGTCCTCATCCGGTTGGTTATCTGCGGCCAATGTTACCTAATGATATTTGGAGGAGCATCGATCTGCCTCAAGCACCCAATGGCAGCCGGATCCGGATCGGCGGTCAGGTGATTTGCCGGCAACGACCTGGCACCGCCAAAGGATTTGTTTTCATCAGCCTGGAGGACGAGACCGGTATCAGCAACGCCATTGTTACCCCTCAATTATTCGAAAAATATCGGCTGGTGATTACCCAGGAATCGTTTCTCTTGATCGAAGGAATTCTTCAGATCCACTCCGGCGTGATTCATGTCCGAGCCGAGACCATCGAACGGCTCCCCGCGCTCGTCTTAGACCACGCCGATTCACATGATTTTTGTTGATCGATGATCGCCAAACCGAGCCTCAGCGGCTAGAAACTGTCGGAAGCTCTGTGAGTGCCTTCGGCGCTGATCACCTATCACTACTCACCGCTTACTACTCACTATCGTTCGTTGTTGTTCACTGTCGTTCGTTGACGTTCGCTGACGTTCGTTGCTTCCCCCACTGGTTTGCCAACATTCCGTTCACGAAAAGCTGGAACGGGTGATAGAACATGATCGGCAACAAGATCAAACTGAGGTCGGCGCGCGCGCCAAAAATCAGCATCGCCAGGGATACACCCATCGCCAGAGTCTTTTTTACCGAACAGAAATACACGGCAATCGAGTCTTGTCGGTTCAGTCTGGCAACTCGCGAAGTGAGATAGATTAGCAGCGAAATAGTCACAAACAGAAAAACGACGATGAGAAGCACTTCCACCGTGAGGACCACACCATACTTGTCCCAGATTCTCTCAATCACAGAATCACAGAAAGCGGTGTAGACGATAAAAAGAATGACTCCATTACTGACCGGGTTGATCCAACGCTTATTCGCGTCAACCCAATCCCGAACAAAGCGACGAAGGACGGTTCCGACAGTGAAAGGGAGCAACGTTAGCATGGTGATTTGAATCAGCAGCGGACCGATCGGCCCGCTGTGACCGGTCGCGTGCATCAAGAGGCTCACCAGCAACGGGGTCAGTATCACTCCAACGATATTCGAAAACGCCGCACTCAGGATGGCTGCGGCAGTGTTCCCTCCCGCCACCGAAGTGAGTACTACCGATGTCGAAACCGTCGAGGGCAGTACGCAAAGGTAAAGAAAGCCTTGTTTAATCGCCTCCGGTTCGTCGGCCCAGATATGAGGCAACAACAGCTGAAATCCAAGCCCAACGATCGGGAAAATGACAAAGGTAAAGACCTGAATGATGACGTGCATCCGCCAATTCCCCGCTCCGCGCCGCACCTTCTCTAGCGGAATCGAGAGCCCTTGAAGAAACAGAATCAGCGCGATTCCGAAATCGCTGATCAAATCGGGATGTAACCAGCCGTTCCGTGCTCCGGGCTCCGGAAAAAGAAACGCTAAAATAACGACGCCAAACAGCCCAAGAATAAATCCGTTGCTTCGAATCCAGGTCGGTACAATTGCGGGTTTCCGGTGCGGTCCAGATCGCGCCCCAATCGACCCGGTCGGAATAGACGGCGAGTCGATTTTTTGCCCATTATCCATAAGGGTTACCAATT
>Ga0209647_1004559_pt1 | contig 10374 bp, 7 predicted proteins | sample GraSoi_2013_60cm_FD_185827 | JGI IMG/M metagenome (GOLD analysis project Ga0209647, IMG submission 185827) | Grasslands soil microbial communities from the Angelo Coastal Reserve, California, USA - Sample 9_17_2013_60cm (SPAdes) (version 2) | ecosystem: Environmental > Terrestrial > Soil >...
CGAGCACGGCTACCTGGACGTGGCCGCCGACAATGTCGACGACGCGGTCCGGCGAGCCGTCGAGGCCAGGGATGCCGCCCGGCCGCTGTCGATCGGGCTGCTCGGCAACGCGGCCGATCTCGTGCCGCGGCTGCTCGCGATGGGCGCCCCGGCCGACGTCGTCACCGACCAGACCTCGGCGCACGACCCGCTGACCTACCTGCCGCGCGGGGTCGCGTTCGAGGACATGGCGGCGCTGCGGGCCGAGGACCCGGCCGGATTCACCACGCGGGCCCGGGAGTCGATGGCCGCCCATGTGGCGGCGATGGTCGGCTTCCAGGACGCGGGCGCCGAGGTGTTCGACTACGGCAACTCGATCCGCGGCGAGGCCGAGCTCGCGGGCTACCAGCGCGCCTTCGACTTTCCCGGCTTCGTCCCCGCTTACATCAGGCCGCTGTTCTGCGAGGGCAGGGGCCCGTTCCGCTGGGCCGCGCTGTCCGGGGAGCCCAAGGACATCGCCGCGACCGACGCGGCGATCCTGGACCTGTTCCCCGAGAACGAGGCGCTGGCCCGGTGGATCGCGATGGCCGGTCAGAAGGTGCACTTCCAGGGCCTGCCCGCCCGGATCTGCTGGCTTGGCTACGGCGAGCGGCACCTGGCGGGGCTGCACTTCAATGAGCTTGTCCGGCGCGGCGAGGTGCAGGCCCCGATCGTGCTCGGCCGTGATCACCTGGACTGCGGCTCGGTCGCCTCGCCGTACCGCGAGACCGAGGCGATGGCCGACGGCTCGGACGCGATCGCCGACTGGCCGCTGCTGAACGCCCTGGTCAATACCTCCTCGGGCGCGTCCTGGGTGAGCATCCACCACGGCGGCGGCGTCGGCATAGGCCGCTCGATCCACGCCGGCCAGGTCTGCGTGGCCGACGGCACGGAACTGGCGGCGCAGAAGCTGGAGCGGGTGCTGACCAATGACCCGGGCACGGGCGTGATCAGGCATGCCGACGCGGGCTACGACCGGGCGGCCGAGGTCGCCGCCGAGCGCGGCGTCCGGATCCCGATGGCCGACGCTCAGCAATGAGTTAGGATTATACTTCGTCGAAGTGTACTCCTCGGTTATGGGCGGTATGGTCACCAAACCGGACTGGATCTTTGATCGCGACGATGAGTGGGAGCAGCTGGCCGGCTGGGCCACGCGGGCCGGAGGCGGCCGTCCTCGGCTCGGCATCGTCAGCGGACGACGCCGCCAGGGCAAGACCTATCTTCTCCAGGCTCTGGTCGAAGCCCGCGCGGGATTCTACTTTGGCGCCACTCAGGCCACGCAGACCGAGTCTCTCAGCCTGCTCGCGGACGCGCTGACCAGGTACTCCGATCTCCCGGTGCCGCTCCGCTTCGGGAGCTGGGACGAGGCCGTCAGGTATCTGTTCGCCGCCCGGGACATCGGGCCCGGGCCGGTCGTCATCGACGAGTTCCCCTACCTGAGCTCGGCGGCGCCGCAACTGCCGTCGATCCTGCAGCGGGAGATCGACCAGGGCGTGAATTCCCGCACCGACATTACGCTGCTGCTCTGCGGATCCGCCCTGTCAGTGAAGGGGGAAGGGGAGGTGGGTGGGGGTCTGCTCGCCGGCAGCGCGCCACTGCGCGGACGCGCAGGCATGGAACTCGTGGTGCGACCGTTCCGGTACCGTCTCGCTGCTCAGTACTGGAAGGTAACCGACCCCAGGCTCGCCGTGCTCCATAACGCCGTGGTCGGAGGGACTCCCGCGTACCGCGACTTCGTCAGCGGTGACAGCCCGGCAAGCCTCGCCGACTTCGACCGCTGGGTGCTGCGCACCGTCCTCAATCCGGCGACGCCGCTGTTCCGCGAGGCTCGCTACCTTCTGGAAGAGGAGCCGGGCATACGCGACATCGCGCTGTACCACTCGGTCCTGGCCGCGGTGGCCAACGGTAACGGCACGCGCGGCGGCATCGCCAGCTATATCGGGCGCAAGGCCGCCGACATCGGTCACCACCTGAACGTCCTGGAGGACAGCCGGCTGCTCCGGAGGGAGCCCGATGTCTTCCGGTCCGGCCGATCGCGCTACCGGGTGGCCGAGCCGCTGATCACTTTCTACCAGGTGGTCATGCGTCCGCAGTGGGGACAGCTGGAGAGCGGCCGGGCGGCCAGCGTCTGGCCGGATGCCCGGCCGCGATTCCTGGCCCAGGTCGCCGGGCCGCACTTCGAGCAGCTGTGCCGCGACCACGCGCTGAGCGCCCCGGTCGGCACGTTCGCAGCGCTGCCCGGCGAGGTCGGCGCGGGCGTGGTCAGCGACCCGGCACGACGCGGCGCCATCGAGGTCGATATCGTCGTGCTCGGGTCGGCGCAGCCCGGCGAGCCGCGGCGAGTGCTGGCCCTAGGCGAGGCAAAGCTTGGCGATGTCATGGGGGTGCGTCACCTGCAGCGGCTGCGCCGGGCCCGCGACCTGCTGACGGCACGCGGGTACGACACCCGCGACACTGTGCTGGCCTGCTACGGCGGCGCGGGATTTGAGCCGGGCCTCGCGGCCGGTTCATCAGCCGAGCGGGTCATCCTCGTCGGCCCCGATGAGCTCTATGCCGACCCGGCGGGCGGAGGAGGTCTCGATGGGCTTCGCTGAGCTGTGGGACTCGCTGCTCCCGGTCGGCCGGGACGCGACGACCGGCGGGTACCGGCGCTACTCGTTCACCGAGGCGGATGCTTGCTGCCGCGAATGGTTCTTCAAGACCGCGGCAGAACGCAGCCTCCGCGCCAGCTCTGACCCCAACGGCAATCTCTGGGCGTGGTGGGATGTACCAGCCGCGACGGCCGGCTCTTCGGCCCGAGCGGATGGCATCGCGGGGGGCTCCGGGGGGTCGTCCCCCCGGGCCAACACTGCCAGCACCTGCGTCGTTACGGGGAGCCACCTCGACTCGGTGCCGGACGGGGGGCCTTACGACGGACCGCTCGGTGTCGTGTCCGGCTTCGCGGCGATCGACCTGCTGCGGGCCCGCGGGTTCGCCCCGGCGCGGCCGGTCGCCGTGGCCGCGTTCTGCGAGGAGGAGGGCGGCCGGTTCGGGCTGGCCTGCCTGGGCAGCCGGCTGCTGACCGGCGCGGTGCAGCCGGAGGCGGCGCGGGAGCTGCGCGACGCCGGAGGGGTGACCCTGGCCGAGGCGATGACCGGCGCCGGGCTCGATCCCGCGCGCCTGGGGCAAGACGATGAGCTGCTGGGCCGCATCGGCGCGTTCGTCGAGCTGCACATCGAGCAGGGCCGCGCGCTGGCCGGCCTGGGCGCGCCGGTCGCGATCGGCGAAGCCATCTGGCCGCACGGCCGGTGGCGGCTCGATTTCACCGGAAGGGCCGATCACGCGGGCACCACCCGGCTGGCCGACCGCCGTGATCCGATGCTCCCGTATGCGGCCACGGTGCTCGAGGCCAGGCAGGCGGCCGCCGTCGGCGGGGCGCTGGCTACGTTCGGCAAGATCACCGCCGAGCCAGGGGCCGCCAACGCGATCTGCTCGACCGTCAGCGCCTGGCTGGACGCCCGGGCGCAGGACCAGGCGGTGCTCGATCACATGGTCGGCCAGATCGAGGCCACCGCGCGGCGGGCCGCGGCGGCCCAGGGGGTCGAGGTCAGCATGCGCAGGGAGTCGTTCACGCCGCCGGTGGAGTTCGACCCGGCGCTGCGGGCGCGGCTGGCCCGGGCGCTGGCGGCCCGGGGGATAGCGGCGCCGGTGCTGGCCACCGGGGCCGGCCACGACGCCGGAGTGCTCGCGGCCAGGCTGCCCGCCGCCATGCTCTTCATCCGCAACCCCACCGGCGTCTCCCACTCACCGGCCGAGCACGCCGACCTGGCCGACTGCGAGGCGGGCGTGGCCGCGCTGGCGGCCGTGCTCGAGGAGCTGTCCGGACGATGACGACCCCAGCCGCCGAGCCTGCGCCGCCGGCCGCCCCCGTGTCTTCCGGCGGGGCGCCGCTCGGCGGGATCCCGCCCGCGAGGGCCCCGTCCGGCAGCCAGGCGCCCGGTAGGCCGCCTCCGCCCGCGCGGCAGCTGCGGGCCTGGCACGCCGAGCTGGCCTGGCTACCCGTTCGCGGGGTCTGCCCCGACGTCCTGATCGAGGCGGCCGGAGACCGGTTCGCCGCCGTCACGCCCGACGTGCGCGCCAGCGACCTCCCATCCGATCTCCGGGCCCGGCTGACCAGGCTCCCCGGCCTGACCCTGCCCGGCATGGCGAACGCGCACTCGCATGCGTTCCACCGCGCGCTGCGCGGCATCACCCAGGTGGGCGTGGGCACGTTCTGGACCTGGCGGGAGCGGATGTACGAGGTGGCGGCCCGGCTCGACCCGGACAGCTACCTGGCCCTGGCCCGCGCCGTGTACGCCGAGATGGCGCTGGCGGGGATCACCTGCGTCGGCGAGTTCCACTACCTGCACCACGGCCCGGACGGCACGCCGTACGCGGACCCGAACGAGATGGGCCGGGCCCTGATCACCGCGGCGGCGCAGGCCGGGATCCGGATCACGCTGCTGGACACCTGCTACCTGGCCGGCGGGCTGAGCCGCCGCGGCGAGTCGCAGCCGCTGGCCGGCGCCCAGCTGCGGTTCGGCGACCGCGATGGCGAGGCCTGGGCGGCCCGGGCGGATGCCCTGGGCGCCGACTCCCACGGGCTGCTGAGCCTGCTGGCCCGCGCCGGAGCCGCGATCCACTCGGTGCGCGCCGTGCCGCTTGACCAGATGCACCCGGTGATCGCGTGGGCGCGGCGGATCGGCGCGCCGCTGCACGCGCACCTCTCCGAGCAGCCGGCCGAGAACGAGGCGTGCCTGGCCGCGTACCGGCGGACACCGGCCGAGCTGCTCTACGACGCGGACGCGCTGGGGCCGCGGGCGACCGTCGTGCACGCGACCCACCTCGTCGGCCGCGATGTCGAGCTGCTGGGCGGCAGCCGGACGTTCGCCTGCTTCTGCCCCACGACAGAGGCCGATCTGGCCGACGGGATCGGGCCGGCCCGCGAGCTGGCCGCCGCGGGCTGTCCGCTGACCCTGGGCAGCGACAGCCAGGCCGTGATTGACATGTTCCAGGAGGCGCGCGGGGTCGAGCTCGGCGAGCGTCTCGCCACCGGCCAGCGCGGGCACTTCAGATCCGGCGAGCTCGCCCGGGCGGCCACCACGGACGGGCACGCCAGCCTCGGCTGGCCGGACGCCGGCGAGATCGCGGCGGGGGCGATCGCGGACCTGGTCACGGTCGCGCTGGACTCGACCCGGCTGGCCGGGGCGACGACGCCGAGAACCGCCCTGGCGTCGGTCATCTTCGCCGCGTCCGCCGCCGACGTCCGTAACGTCGTGGTCGGCGGCGCCGACCTGGTCGTCGACGGATATCACCGGCTGGTTGACGACGTCCCCGCGGCGCTGCGGGAGGCCATCACCGCCGTGCTGAACTAGCCGCGCGGCCACGTCGTACGGGCGGTCCCGGCCCGGCGCTGAACGTTCGGAGATCCAGGCTGCGCGGCGCAGACTTGTGGTGCGCGCCCGATCCCTGGCGGTGCGCGCCTGGTCCCGCCGGAGGTACTTGATTTGCCCTCAGTTCAATCCCGCGGCCTGGCCGCCTTCGGCAGGCCCATCCGCCGGCTGAGCGCGCCGGACCTGGCCGCGTGCGTGGAACTCGCGGCGGATCGCGGCTGGCCGCCTGAGCAGAACAAGTGGGGGCTGCTGTTCGCCGTGGGCGAGGCGTACGGTATCGACGATCCGGCCGGGGGCCTGGCCGCGATGGTGGTGCTGACCAGGTATGGCCGGCTGTTAACCGCGGTCGGCATGCTGGTGATGGCCGCGCGGTTCGGCCGCCAGGGGCTGGGACGGCGGCTGATGACCCACATGCTCGAGCAGGCCGGCCCGTCCGTCGTGCATCTCGCCGCCACCAGTCGCGCCACGGTGATGGTGCGCGGCGGCAGCCTGCCCGGAGACCGGGACAAGCTGTTCGCGCCGGTCTCGGGGGCCACCGGCTAACGGGCCTCGCCCCATCCCGGCGAGAGGAGCTGAGGGGCTGATGATGAAACTCAGCCGCCGGGATGTGGCAGCATACGCACGGGAGGCGGCCGTGAGCGTGCTGATCACGAACGTCGGCGAGCTGGTCACCAACCAGCCCGAGCTGCAGGCTGGGGCCGGACGCGAGGGTCCCGGGCCGTTCGCCGCCCTGGCCGGAGCCGCGCTGGTCATCGACGAGGGGCGGGTGGCCTGGACCGGGCCGGCGGCGCGGGCGCCCGCCGCGGACCAGGTGATCGACGCCGGGGGCCGCGCCGTGCTGCCCGGGTTCGTCGACTCCCACGCTCATCTGGTCTTCGCCGGCGAGCGCGGTGCGGAGTTCGCCGCCCGGATGGCCGGCCAGCCCTACCGGGCCGGGGGCATCCGCAGCACGGTCGCCGCCACCAGGCAGGCCGGCGACGGCCAGCTCCGGGCCAACCTGCGCAGGCTGGCCGCGGAGATGCTGGCCCAGGGCACCACGACGTTCGAGTGCAAGTCGGGCTACGGGCTCACGGTGCGCGACGAGGCGCGCAGCGTCGCGCTGGCCGCGGAGGTGACTCCCGAGGTGACTTACCTGGGCGCGCACGTGGTCCCGCCGGAGTTTGACGGAAACCCTGGCGGATACGTGGACCTGGTCAGCGGCGCGATGCTGGACGCGTGCGCGCCGCGCGCGAAGTGGGTGGACGTGTTCTGCGAGCGGGGGGCCTTCGGCCGGGACGAGGCAGCCGCAGTGCTGGCCGCGGGCATGGCAGCGGGCCTGCGGCCGCGGGTGCACGCCAACCAGCTCGGGACGGGGCCCGGGGTGCGGCTGGCCGTGCAGGTCGGCGCGGCTTCCGCCGATCACTGCACCTACCTCGATAATGCCGACGTGGACGCGCTCGCCTCCTCTGCCACCGTGGCGACCCTGCTGCCCGGGGTGGAGTTCTCCACCCGTCATCCCTACCCCGATGCGCGCAGGCTGCTGGACGCGGGCGCGACCGTGGCGCTCGCGACCGACTGCAACCCGGGCTCGTGCTTCACCTCCAGCATGGCGTTCTGCATCGCGCTGGCCGTGCGCGAGATGCGCATGACCACGCAGGAGGCGGTGTGGGCGGCCACGGCGGGCGGCGCCCGTGCCCTGCGCCGGGCCGACGTCGGTCATCTGGGCGTCGGAGCGCGGGCCGACCTGGTCATGCTCGACGCGCCGTCGCATTCCTACCTCGCCTACCGGCCGGGCGTGCCCCTGGTGGCCGCGGTGTGGCAGGGGGGCGAGCGCGTGGCAGGCGAGTGAGCGCCGGGAGGGCGGGTCAGGGCGGGAGGCTCCCAGCGAGCGCCGGATACTTGCCGCGGAACCTGATCAGGGGCTGGCTGGCCTCGGCGACGTAGGGGACGTCGAGCACCCGGGCGATCACCAGCAGGTGGTCGCCGGCCTCCACCCGCTGGGTCGCCTCGCACTCCAGCGCGGCGAGGCCCTCGGCCGGGATCAGCGCGCCGGACAGCGCTCCGCGCCGGTGCGGGACCCCGTCCAGCAGCAGCCTTGCCCCCGGGCGGCCGGACGCGGCGAACCGGCCGGCCAGCATCCGCTGGCCGGCCGCGAGCACGGTCACGGCGAACCGGTCGATCCGGCCCAGCAGTTCGGCCGGGTAAGAGCCCGCGATCAGCGAGACCAGCACCAGCGGCGGGTCGCCGGACACCGGGCAGAACGCGCTGACCGTGGTCCCGATGTCGTCCCGCCCGTCGGCCACGGTGACCAGCGTGACCCCCGAGGCGAAGGCGGTGAGCGCATCACCGATGGCGGGCCTGGATCCGGCGGGGGCTGTGCGTTCTGTCATTCGAAGGACCAGGGGCCCGGCAGGACCAGCGGTCCGTGCGGTGAGAGGCCGACCTGGGTAGCCAGCTGCCAGACGGGTCCCCAGGCCTCGGCGACCGCAGCGGGAGGGAGGGCGGGGAGCACAGACCGGAGCAGGGCAGCGGGCCGCGCGTCGCCGGAGCCCGGGCGCAGCCGGTCCAGCGGCGAGGTCCGGGGGTAGATGCGCAGTGGCGCGGCGGCGGGCAGGCCCGCCCGGCGGCGCGCGATCGCTGCCGCCCGGTCCAGGCCGCCGAGCTCATCGACCAGCCCGTGGGCCACCGCGTCCGCACCGGTCCAGACCCGTCCCCGGGCCAGCTCGTGCACCCGCTCGGCCGACATCCGGCGGCCTGACGCCACCTTGCCGGTGAAGTCGGTGTAGATGTGATCCAGCCAGCTGTTGACCAGCGCCCACTCCTCCTCGGTGAACGGGCGGCTGGTCTTGAACATCTCCGAGTGCGCGCCCTCGGCGACCGAGTCCGTCGTCACCCCGGCGCGGCCGAGCAGCTCGCTCAGCACCGGCTTGGCGGTCAGCACGCCGATGGAGCCGGTCACCGTGCCCGGCTGGGCGATGATCGCGTCCGCGGCCATCGAGATGAAGTAGCCGCCCGAGGCCGCGACGTCGCCCATGGACACCACCACCGGCTTGCCGGCGTTGCGGGCCCGCACCACCTCGCGCCAGATGGTGTCGGAGGCCACGTAGGAGCCGCCCGGGCTGTTGACCCGCAGCACGATCGCGCGCGCGCTCTCGTCGGCGGTAGCCGCCCGCAGCGCCGCGCTGATCGTGTCCGAGCCCATGGCTCCGCCCGACAGCGGGCCGCGGCCGCTGCGCCCGCGCCGGATCGGGCCGGTCGCGTAGATCAGCGCCACATAACGCTGACTGGGGCTCGGCAGCCGGCGAGCCCGCTCGGCCAGCGAGCGCGACCGCTGGTACCGGCCGATGTGCTGCAGGATCGCGTCCTCGCCGGCCTGCTTCCTGACCCGCGTGTACACCTCGTCCCGGTAGCCGAGCTCGTCCACCAGCCCGGCCTCGTGAGCCTGAGCGGCGAGAAACGGGCCGCGGTCGATCAGCTCCCTGACCTCGCTGGCGCCGATCCTGCGGCGCTCCGCGATCGCGTCGGTGAGCTGGCCGGTGACCGACGACGCCAGGCGCTCGGTGGCCTCACGGGCCGGGCCGGAGTAATTGCGTTCGGTCAACTGCTCGGCCGCGCTCTTGTACTCGTGCCGCTTGGCCACCTGGAAGTCAATGCCAAGATGATCGAGCGCGCCGCGCAGGAAGAACCGCTCCAGCGCGATCCCGTTCAGCCCCAGGTCACCTGATGGCTGCAGGTAGATCGTGTCGAAGGCGGTGGCCAGGTAGTACGGCACGTTGCCAGCGGAGAACTCGCCGAAGGTCTCGGCCCACGCGACGGTCACCTTGCCGGCGTCGCGGAATTCCTCGACCGCGCGCCTGATCTCCTGGACCGTGGCGAGGCCGATGGGCCGCCCGCCCACCTTCGCCACCAGTGCCTTGACCCGCGGGTCGCTGCGGGCCCGGCGCAGGCCGTCCAGGAGATCGGACAGCCTGGCCCGGCGCATCGTCAGCACCGCGGACACCGGGTCGGCCGGCGGCCCCTCGGCGACCCCGTCGGTGAGGTCCAGCTCCAGGATCAGTGGCGCCGTCCGCTGCCGGCGCAATCTGGCCAGCTGTTCCGCAATCATCATCTCGGGCATGCGTTCAGCCTATGCGGCAGGGTTCCGGCTGGCGGTCGGCTAGGGTCGGGCCCGATGGTCAATCGGGACGGGAACGGCTGGACCACCTGTGACCTGGGGCACCGGCACTGGGGGCGGTTCGGCGCGGCCGGGTTGCTGGCTTACGCCCCGGGCCCGGCCGATAGGGCGCGGTGGTCTGACCGGGGTGGGCGGGCTGGCCGGGCCGGGCCGGCCGACGGGGGCGGGCAGACGTGCGTGCTGCTGCAGCGCCGGAGCTGGTGGGGCAACCACGGCGGCACCTGGGGCCCGCCGGGCGGCGCGCGGGACAGCCATGAATCGGCGGTGACCGCGGCCCTGCGCGAGGCGGAGGAGGAGTGCGCGATGCCGGCCGGAGCCGTCAGCGCACGAGGGATCCTCCTCGACGATCATGGCGGCTGGTCGTACCAGACGGTGGTCGCGGCGGCGCCGCGGCCGTTTCCGGTGCGCGCCGTGAGCAACGAGACCACCAAGGCCTCCTGGGTGGCCGCGGGGGATGTCGCTGCCCTGGACCTGCACCCGGGCTTCGCGGAGTGGTGGCCGGTGCTCAGGGAGGCGCTGCAGCCGCTGACGATCATCGTGGATGGGGCCAACGTCATGGGCTCGCGGCCGGACGGCTGGTGGCGTGACCGCGCGGGCGCGGCGCGCAGGCTGCGCGATCAGCTGGCCGGGCTGGCCGCGGAGGGCCTGACGGCGCTCCCCGAGTCGATGCAGGCGCCCGCCCTGGAGCTGTGGTTTCCAGAGATCGTCCTGGTGGTGGAAGGGGCGGCGCGGTCGGCGGCGGCGGCCCATGCGGCAGGGCCGCACGATCGCGACGGATCCGGCTCGGCGGAC
>Ga0209647_1004561_pt1 | contig 10373 bp, 10 predicted proteins | sample GraSoi_2013_60cm_FD_185827 | JGI IMG/M metagenome (GOLD analysis project Ga0209647, IMG submission 185827) | Grasslands soil microbial communities from the Angelo Coastal Reserve, California, USA - Sample 9_17_2013_60cm (SPAdes) (version 2) | ecosystem: Environmental > Terrestrial > Soil >...
ATTAGCGGTGTAAGAGCGCGCAGATCCGTCGTCGTTAATCGCTCGGCCCAGTGCGGACGCGAGAGCACTTGCTGCATCATAAGAGTGTTAATATAGACCATGCAGTTCTGCAGGAGGTGCAGCGACAACATGCTCAGCTCGTGATCCTCGGTCCGATTGCTGGCCAGTTCACCACGCCGGGCAAAGAAGACAAAATCATTCGCGCCGTTCCAATGCTCAATCACGTTAAGGCCTTCATGAATCTCGCGGCGCAGAGTTTCTTCGTGCAGGTATCGGCAGAGGAAAATGGTCTTGATCGCTTTTCCGAGTTCGGCGAGAGCCTTGTAGGTGTAGCGAACTGAGAATATAAACGGCTCGAACCGACAACATCCGCGGTTTCGGAACCAAATTAAGTGAGAACGAAAGGCCGCTCAGAACCACATTGCGTGAGAATGAAATCACATTATTTGAGAACAGACCGACAACATCCGGGCTGGACCACATTACTGAGAATAACTTACAAGCTAGCTAACCGACGCCCTAAATGCTGCGGCATAGTGCTATGTAATGGCCAGTAGCCGGATGGGTGAGGCAGTGCCGCCCTTGATCTTTAGTGGCGCCGCAAAAAGGCAAAACTCATACACTTTTTTTCCCACAATCTCGTCCATATAAATATTTTCCATCAGCCGAATTCCCGCCTTCGTGAGCATTTCGAGATGCATTGGCAGCGCCTCGCCTTCCGTCTCAAAGGGGAACACATCGATTGCAGACTGGTCACAACCCCAGCAAATGATATCGTGGTCGACTGCCCATGTTGCACACTCTCGACCGAGCCCCGGCTCCCCGGAGAGCGTCTTAGCCGCGTCAGTCCAAAACCGACCCCAACCGGTATGAACAAGCACCGTATCACCCCTTTTGACGTTGATTCCCTGCGCTGCGAGAGCGCCGTCGAGTTCATTTGGTTGAATCGCATAACCCGCTTCCAGGAAGTCAACTCCCTTAAAGCCAGCAACGTCGATTAAGATCCCACGTGTAATGAGCGGAGGCATCGTTTCAATGCCGAGCTTCCTGGTCCCAAACGTATCTATCGCATCTCGATTCCGAATCCCATTGTAGATCAAATACTCGCCATTCTCCTGTTTGATTCCGACGTGATTAAGCTGATCGATATGCGTGCCAGAATGGTCGCTCATAGCAATCCGAAGATTCTCTGAGTAACCGTTCTTCATCTCGCCCAGATGCTTGTCGTGCCACTCCGCCCCATTCTCCAGGGTGAACTGGGTATTCGCAAAGAAAGCCCCATGAAAGCCCGGAATAGGCGTCTCCTGATCCAGGTTATGAGAAAGATCGTAAATGATTCCATTCTTTATCAGAGAAACTGCTTCCACGATCGTCCTCGGAGTAATCAAATTCATTGCCCCGAGAATATCATCGGCCCCGTATTTAGAGGGATACCACATATAGTTTTTTGTCTTGTTTTATGTTTTTTGTTGGCCTAAAGGCCGGGCACCCAGCGAGTAGTCGCTCGAGCCGCCCAGACGAACACCAGAGACCGTGTTAATCAACAACATGAAAAAAGGATGGCAGTAAGGATTCGAGTAAAATGCCTGGCGACATCGATCAAGAGCGTGATTAGGTTTTCGGCGAAATCTACCCCGCTGGATTTGGCTTCGCAATCGAACAGGGAGGTCCTGGTCAATTTGAGCCGGGCCTCCCGATCTTTAGGGAGTTGATTCGGAGCATTCATTTAGGGGTCACTCCTCAGTTTGTAAAAAATTGTACGTTAAGCCGCGAGCCTGAAGTAACACAGCGCCTGAGCTTCTGTGGCGCGGCTTCTGGGACAGCCTTGATCAGATCGAGGATTATCCGACGTCAGTCCAGTCGATCCGGATATAAGACCCATTCCCCTCGTAATTTCTCGCCTAAGCGTACAATTCTTTACAAACGGAGGAGTGACCCCTATTATGAAGAGGTCTGACTTCTCCTGCCCGTGCTTCATCGGCTTCGACTCCTCGCCTTCCCGATGCGGACCGCTTCATGACTTCTGAAGCGGCCAGGTAGGAGATCTCCCGGTTCCCGTGCAAAGAGCGTACCTACATGCCAGGTTCTTAGACCACGCAGGGCCGAGCAGTCACTCGCACTAACGCGCCTGCCCGTATTGCTTTCCACTACGCTTACAGCGTCAGCACCCTGAACTGATATAAAGATTTCGCGGCTCAATGGCTGGCCTGCAAGCTCCCCTGTCAACGCTTCGTCTCGCACCTCGCGATGCGTTACGCATGACTCGGGGCCAGTGTGGCTTGCTATTCCTTTACTGTTGAGGACTTTCACCTTTTACTCTTTGCGCAGTCTCCCGGCGCACTAGCGTACGTAAATTTCCGTTTCCTGAGCTGACCCCATTTGATGCGTTCCGTTTTATCGGGTTTGAGCTTAAAACGCCAGAATTGGCGGCCTAGCGCTTGGTGAAGTCGACCCCATCAATCTGACGACGCCGTGCCGCTTTGATCCGCGATCGATCGGACGGGCATCAAGCAAAGTCCCGACATCATCCCTTGATCATTACAGCCCATAAATGTGTTTTGTATAGGCGCGAGCCTACTTCCGACGCCCCATAACCGAGGGGCTCAACGTGCTCTATTTTCCGGTTCGTCCATGGACCCTTTTATTAGTCGTGCGCATGCACCCTCGCTTCGGCATGATCTCGATCCGCGCGGAGCGGTGTCCGCGTGCGCTTCAATGTCCTATTGACGATATCGGATGCACCGAAGACGATCAGGGTGAGGACTAACACGGCTCCGGTAACGATTTGTTGTTCTTCAGGAGTAACTCCAGCGAGCCCCAACGCATTCTGAACGAAGGCCAGCACCAGTAATCCGATCAGAACACCGGCCATGGTGCCCGAGCCGCCGAAAATGTTGACCCCGCCAAGGACGACCGCTGTGATCACTGGCAGCTCAAGGCCGGTAGCGGTATCTGAACGCGCGCTCGCAAGATAGGCCGTTAAAATGATCGCGGCCAGAGCCGCCATCACACCCGAGGCGATAAAAACGCCAAGGATAGCCCGGTGAACGCTGATACCAGAAAACCGGGTTGCTTCCCGGTTGTTACCAATCGCATATAACGCCCGCCCCCAATGAGTCGCATGTAGAAAAATGGTGAACCCGACGAAGAAGATCACAAAAATGACTGAACTCCACGGGATCAACGTGCCGTCGACGGTTCCGAAACCGATGTTTTGATACCAATCCGGGAACCCGCTTACTCCGCGTTCGTTGAGAATAATTTGGGCGACTCCACGATAGAGCGCGAGTGTCCCAATGGTCACGACCAAAGAAGGAAGCCCTCCGTAGACCACGATCAATCCATTGAGGAGTCCCGCCAGGGTCCCAACGAGCACACCAAGAAACATGGCTACCTCTATCGGAATTCCGCGCTCGAGACAGACGGCCATCAACGAGGCGCAAAGTCCAACCATTGATCCAACGGAAATATCGATCTCCCCGGTGACGATGATCAATGTCATCGGCAACGCGATGATCGCGACTGGCGTCATCCCGGCGAGAGCAATCGATAGGTTGGAGGGTGTCAGGAAATAGCGGGAAACGTGAGTACCCCAGACGAACGTGGCGATGAGAACAAACAAGAGAAACACTTCCCAGCGCGCCAAGACCGTTCGCAGTTGAGCGCCGGTTTTATTCGAGCTCATCTCAACGATCTCCTCCGTTCATTGCTGCTCTCTCGAGATCGGCGTTCGACGCTCTCCGCTCGCCGGGCCAGCTGGCTATAGAATAGCACCGTGACCACGATTGCCGCTCCGAGCACAGACTGAAGCCAGAAACGGTTGATGCCTAATAGCTGGATACCGTTCTGTAGAACGGCGAAAATCATCGCCCCAAGAGCGGCGCCGTAAACTGAGCCGCTGCCTCCGAAGATGCTGACCCCTCCTACGACTACCGCCGAGATGGCTTGAAAGTGCAGGTCGGGTGCGATCACCGCATCGACCGTCCCGAACCGGGCCCCCCAAAGAACGCCAACCAAACCACAAAGCAGTCCAGACAAAATGAACACTAATGCGAAATGACGTTGGTCTTTGATTCCGGCGAACTGTGCGCTCTCCTGATTGCTCCCGAGAGCGTAAAGGTTGCGCGCAGTCCGCGTAAACCGAGCGGCTAATCCAAAGACGACGGTGAAGAAGAGCGCCAGCCAGACCAGAAATGGTACTCCGACAAAATGAAGCCGGGCGATATCGCCGTAGCTGTCGGGTAACACCGTAGCCGAGATCTGGCGTCCACGGGCGAGCACAATGACTCCGCCGCGATACATGGCTAACGTACCCAAAGTCGCAACGATCGCCGGAATTCTGAACACAGTAACCAACAGCGCATTGATAGCGCCTAACCCGCCTCCAACCAGACAACCGATCAGGAATACAAAGAAAATCGAGCCATCGGGATGATGTTGTAGCCAATCGGCGGCGACAAAAGCGCTCGTCGCCACGATGGCGCCAACCGAAAGATCGATCTGCCGCGCAATGATCACCAGCGCTTCTCCGAGCGCCACGATGCACACTAACGTCGCGGAGAGAGCGACCTGTTCTAGATTCGCGCTCTGGAGAAAACGAGGTTCGCGCAATGTCACTCCGAGACCGATTAAGATCAGCGCCAAAACCAAGCCGAGCTCCCGGATCCGCAACAGTTTTTCCAGCAACCCGCCTGAGCCGACAACAGACCATTTGGTGCCCGCGGGGCTCGGCGGCGCCGTCGCACGATTGTCTTCATCGCGCGCCGCTTGAGCCGCCGATAACAACATCGCTTCCCGATCGAATGAAGCACGACCGGTCTCGGCCACGATGCGACCTCCGCGAAAAACCAGAATCCGGTCGGCCATCCCAATCACTTCCTGGGCATCATCGCTGATGAGCATCACGGCGATTCCTTCAGCGGCCAAATGAGAAATGATCCGATGTATCTCTGCCTTGGCGCCGACATCCACACCGCGCGTTGGTTCATCCAGGATCAGGACTCTGGGAGCGGGTATCAGCCATTTTCCGATCAGCACCTTTTGCTGGTTCCCTCCCGATAATGTGTTGGTGGTCTGCTCCACTCCGGACGCAACCACGCGCATCTGGCGTGTAAAATCTTCGGCGATCCGCGTCTCTTTCGCCCGATCGAGTAAGCCCAAGCGATTCGCCAGTCTGCGCAGGATTGGCAGCGTCTCGTTCGCCCGGATCGGAAACGGAAGAACCAGCCCCTGTTGATGGCGATCTTCCGGGACCAAAGAAATCCCCAGCCGCATCGCATCGCGAGAAGATCGAAGCCGCACGACCTGATTATCTAAGCGGATCTCGCCGCGCTCAGGACGCATTATTCCAAACAGCATTTGTGCGACCTCCGACCGTCCAGCGCCGACTAGACCGAAGAAACCCAGAATCTCACCGGCGCGCACCTCAAATGTAACGTCCTCGACAAAGCCCGCACCGGAGAGACCGTGCACCGCCACGACCGGTTCACCAATTTTAGTTTCCTCTTTGGGGAAGAAAGCGGCCGGCTCCGTCCCGATCATATGTCGAACCGTTTGTGGAGGCGTCAAATCCGCTGCGGGAGCGGTAATAATACGTTTACCTGAACGAAGGATCGTGACCTCATCGCCTAGCCCGAGGATCTCGTCGATAAAATGGCTAATAAAAAGGATCGCCACTCCTTGTGTTTTCAGACGTTCGACGATCTCGAACAGGTGAGCGACCTCGCGACCAGAGATAGTCGATGTCGGCTCATCCATGACCAGTACACGTGCATCGATCGAAAGCGCCTTAGCGATCTCCACCCCTTGCCGTTCGGCGATGCTCAGCATTTTCACCGGTACGCCTGCATCGATCTCAATTTGCAGCCCGGCCAGGAGTTCCTGTGCCCGCCGGACCATTGTGGTCCAAGCGATTCCGCAAAAACCCCGCGGTTGTCGCCCAATAAAGACGTTTTCGGCGACGGAAAGGTCAGGAAAGAGCGCCGGATGTTGGTGGATAACAGCAATCCCTTGGCGCCGAGCATCGGCGGCGTCGACGATTCCAGTTTCAACGCCATCCCTCAGGATGCGGCCACCATCCGGTTTATAAATCCCACCCAGGATTTTGACCAGCGTACTCTTGCCAGCCCCATTTTCGCCGGCAAGAGAATGGACTCTGCCGGAGTAAAGCCTCAGATCAACGTTGCTCAAGACCTCGACCGGTCCGAAGCGTTTCGTAATCGCGCAAAGCTCAATCGCCGGTACCACCGAACTCCCTGTCGCGTCGCGCGGCAGGTCCCCGGCCGTTTCCGCACATCCTGTCTGCACAACCGTTAAAAATTGTAATCCTTGACGTTCTCCGGAGTGAACTGTAGTGGCTCGCCGGTAATGATTTGTCCGGTCGAGTCGATCTCATATTTCCCTGGCCATTTGCCGTTGGTAATCGTGAAAGAGTCACCAGGTTTCCCCTGAATCTTACCCTCGGCGAAATATCTTGCTGCATAATACGTCACGTAACCGAGCTTGATCGGATCCCACAGATAAAACCCTTGGATCGTCCCATCGAGCATGTATTTACTCGTGATGCTCGGCACGCAGTTACCGGAAATGAAAATCTTACCTTGTTTGCCCACGGACTCGATGGCTCGCGCCACGGCCGGAAGACCGGGGCAGGTGGGCGCAAAAATCCCCGCGAGATCAGGATATTTCGTGGTCAAAGCGACCGTCACATCGAACGCCTTTTGCTCGTTGTCGTATCCATACACCTCATCGACAACTTGGATGTCTGGATATTTCTTAAGCTCATCGCGAAAGGCCGCGATCCAGGCATTCTGATTTGCCGCTGTCGGCTGAGCTGACACGATGGCGACCTTTCCTTTTGTCCCCATCGCTTTGACGAGCAAGATAGCGCCAAACCGCCCAATCGAATCGCTCGTGGCTTGATTCACGAAAAATGGTCTGCCATCCGGATTCGAATCGGCATCAAAGGTAATAACTTTCGCCCCCAATTTCTGGGCACGTTTCATAGCGGGCACAACCGCATCGGGGTCACTCGGAGCGACCGCGATGGCCGGTATATGCCGGTCAGCCAAATTGTTGATGAGCTCAACCTGTGCTTGTCCACTCGATTGGGTCGGACCGTAATTATTGACTTTCCCGCCAACCTCTTTCGCGGCAATCTGAGCGCCCTGCAGGGTCGCATTATAATAGGGATTGGTGGTCTCTTTGATCACCATAGCCAACTCGAAGTCGTCGGCTTTGACGGTCTTGGTCGCGAACGGTAATACTGAGATCGCCAGCAGAGTGAGGGGTAATAAAGCGCAACGAGCTGGTTTCGTCTTTTTGGGTTCCGTTGACACGGAGTTTGGACTGGCAATGCCGTAGGCTGGCAATGCGAGTGTCGAGTTCAGGGAGGGACTCATCTTCATAGGGCTCGAATCGGTTTTTTGAAAATTAAAACATAGGGGGGAGACGCTCGATCGGCGGGCGCGAAAGTACTCGGCCGTAGTGCCGAAAATAGTAGTATAGAACAAATGCGTTGGTGGCGCGAATTGCTAATTTACGCCAGAATTATCTCAGAATGAGCGCACGACAACGGAAACGGACCATCCTGCTGGCGATCCCGTCGACGCATCACGGCTTCTATCATGGCGCGGCGAGATACGCGGCTGAACACGATTGGCATATCGTCGCCGATATGATTTACGACGCCACGATCCCGTTTGGATGGAAAGGCGATGGCATTCTTTCCTTTGTCGGACATTGGGAAGAACTCGCTAAGTACGTCGTTTCTGCCAGGATTCCAGCCGTTGAGATTTCATCGGTCCGGAAAGATCTAGGGCTGCCTTGTGTGATGGAAGACAATGCCGGGATCGGCCGGCTTGGCGCGGAGCATCTTCTGGAACGCAATCTCAAAAATTTCGTTTGGGCGCCGTTTTGGGATGATGCGGTCAACGAGGAACGATTCGAAGGTTTTGCCGGGGCGATCCGTGCTGCCGGATTCGACTGTGTCCGACTGCTGCCGGTGAATGCACGGCGAAGCCCGCAGATGGACCGGACCTTGCGCCGCAGATCAGTGCTGAAGACGATTCGAGCCTTGGGTTATCCGTTAGGTGTTTTTTGTTATAACGACTGTGTTGCTGCCGATATTGTTGACGCTTGTATCGAAAACGAAATCCTGATCCCCGATCAGGTTGCCGTCCTCGGTGTCGACAATGACCCGATGATTTGTGATTGTGTTCAGGTGCCGTTATCCAGTGTCCGTCATGACTTAGAAGGAATGGCTTACGAGGCGGCAGCTTTGCTCGATTGCTTAATCGATGGCCGATCTCCTCCGGCTATCCCGAAACGAATCGCGCCGAAGGGAGTGGTAACCCGGAAAAGTACTGAAATCCTAGCGGTAGAAAATTCCGCAGTAGCGGATGCGCTCGAGTACATTCAAAACAATTTTTCCAGGGGCAATTTGTCGGTAGACGATGTGGTCGCCAACAGCGAAGTTCCCCGCCGGTCACTGGAACGCGCATTCCGAGGTGAATTTGGGCGAACCATCTTCCATGAAATTCTTCGGGTGAGAGTGAATCATGCGCAGAAACTGCTGGAGACAACCTCCCAATCGATTACCGATATCGCGAGCCGATCCGGGTTCGCCAGCCTGAACCATTTCTATCGTGTGTTCCGTGATCGGACCGGATTAACCCCGCGAGCATTCCGACTGTCGAGACGGCCTGCCCGGTGATCTGCTGTGTATTCGCGGCACAGGTAATAAGAAAAATTCACGCCAAGTCCCTGCCCGCAACGCTTCGTGTAGCGATGCGGCGCGCCGCAAAGACGGCAAGCAAAGAAGGCGAGAGGTGAAACGTGATTGGTAGGGCGAGGCTCCCGAATGAATCAAAGCCTTCCAACGCCACTGATCGGCCCTAGGATTTAATGTTATCTAGCCGGGACGCGTACCCACGATGTAACAACATCCAGGGACATCCAGCAGAGGCGTGTCTATCCAGGCGAGGCGCATGACAGAGGGCAAATGACAGATAACAGAAGAATCTCACGCAAAGCCGCCAAGCCGCAAAGAATCGCGTGCTAACCACATCCAACCGAAAACCTCCGTTAAGGAATTTCACCTGGTAAACGCCGCATGCGGTTCAGGTCGAAGTAATATCTGCCGAAAGGGTTGAGGTGCTTGCGCATCAACGGCGTTGTCAGGCTGAGAATGTGGTCATCGCAGTTCTTGCCCTCAGCACGCAGTTGATTAACGATTGATTCGATGTGGAGGATGTTCCAGGCCACCACCGCATTGTGCAGCACCGAGAGGCAACTGAAGGTGTGAACTTGGTCGCCGAATTCCCGTCCGCGTAGCACTCCTTCCTTGCCGAAACACAGAAAACGGGACAGGTCATGCGCGGCCTCGCCCTTGTTGAGTTCTCGCCCCATCCGCCGCCGGTATTTTTCATCCTTGAGGGTGCGCAGGATGTGAACCGTCTTGTGAACGCGTCCGATTTCAGCCAATGCTTTGTGGATGCTGTTCTGTCGCGCGTAAGAGCCGAGCCGATGCAACACCAACGACGGTGAGACAATGCGTTGCTGCAGAGATGCGATCATCCGCACCACCTGATCCCACGCATGGACGATAGCATGCGTCTTCACTGTACCGGTCAGGATCGGATCAAGATGGGGATAAATGCTGGTTGCGATCCATCTTGTACAGAACCTGGTTCTTTATGTCCTTAATGCGTGGAGCCAAGTCGAAGCCCAACGGGGAGACCGGGAAAAACTGGGGGCTACGCCGCCTTCGCATAGCATGTCTCCTGCATTCCTGGATACCAATGCGATAGCGTCGAACGCCACTCCTCATTCAAAACGCGGGTCCGCACTTGCAGTAAAAGATGGGCACCGCGGTCGGTCCAGCGCATCTGCTGTTTCTTCACCATGCGCTTGCTCACGACTTGATTGATGGCTGACTCAACGAAGCCTGTCGAAATGGTCTCTCCGTGCCGGTAACGATCGCCGTAGTTCGGAATGAATGTTCGATTGGCACCCAGCTGGTCAGTTCGATGTCGGGTATCAACCGCCGACTAAACACTGTGCCCGCCAGGAACGGGACCTACGCGCCTTCGCCAAGAAGGCTGGCTACAAAATCGTGGGGGTCTGGAAGGAGATCGCTTCCGGGAAGAAGCGTTACTGAACGCGACTAGGGAAGTCTTCGGGTCCGCAACATTTTGGCGATAACTGACCCCGGTTACTTTTGAGGAATGGACTGGCTGAGCCAGTCCTCGAAGCGCGTTGGGCCGAGGCGGGGATTATCTCCAGGGACGAGGCTCTGATCGTTAACCTCTGTGCCGTAGTAGAGCGCACGGACGTCCGTAATCACCTTGCGTGGGTCGCCTTTTGCGCTCAAG
>Ga0209647_1004562_pt1 | contig 10372 bp, 6 predicted proteins | sample GraSoi_2013_60cm_FD_185827 | JGI IMG/M metagenome (GOLD analysis project Ga0209647, IMG submission 185827) | Grasslands soil microbial communities from the Angelo Coastal Reserve, California, USA - Sample 9_17_2013_60cm (SPAdes) (version 2) | ecosystem: Environmental > Terrestrial > Soil >...
GTGCCGCACGGCGTCTTGTTGGTGAGCCGAACGTGGCCGATCGCCCGATACGCCGGCACGCGATAGGGACCCGGCAGCATTGCCGCCGCGAGGTCGGGCACCGTGGCCGCGTGGGTGCGCACATAGCCGCCCTGGTCGTGGAAGAATTCGTCGTCGATGGCGAGAACGCGGCCCTCGGCATCGACCGCGGCGCGGACCCTGTGACGCTGCTGGCGCGAATGATTGGCCGCGATCAGGTGCTCGCGGCGGTCCTCGATCCATTTCACCGGGCGAGCGAGCCGCAGCGCGGCGAGGCAGACCAGCACGTCCTCGGGATAGAGCTCGCCGCGGATGCCGAAGCCGCCGCCGACATGGCCTTCGAACAAGTGCACGCTCGCGGGGCTGCGACGAAGCATGCGCGCGATGCTGGCGCGATTCCAGTGCGGCACCTTGGCCGCGCCATAAAGCTCGAGCATATCGCGGGCGGCGTCGTAGCGCGCGATGGCGCCGCGCGTCTCCAGCGGCACGCCGGAATGCCGCCCGACGGCAAGATCGAGTTCGACGACGACAGCGGCGTCGCGAAACGCCGCCGCGAGATCGCCATAGGACTTCTCCACCACCGCCGGCTCGGTCGAACGGCCGTCCTCGAATTCCCCCGGCGATGCGCCGGCGTCGAGGATGACCGGCAGTTCTTCGACCGCGACGGCGACGAGATCGGCCGCGTCCTCCGCCACGTAGGGGTCGATCGCAAACACCGCCGCGACCGGCTCGCCGACATAGCGCACGCGCTGCCGGGCCAGAATCGGCTGGCGATAGGGTGCCAAGCCTTCGATGCGGGTCAGGCGGAAATCGATCGGCGGAATCTCGGAGACATCGGCCGACGTCCACACGGCGACGACGCCCGCCATCGCCAGCGCCGCACTGGCGTCGATCGACATGATGCGGCCGTGCGCATGGGCGGAGCGCACCACACGCATGTGCAGCATGCGGGGAAAGGCGATATCGGCGGCGAAGGCGCCGCGGCCCGTCACCAACGGCCGGTCCTCGAGACGGGTCACCGAACGTCCGACGAAGCTCATGTCATGCCTTGCCCTGCAGCCATTGTTCTCCACTCGTCATGCCCGGGCAGAGCGCGTGGGTTAGTCCTAGCTCCCATGCTTACTCAGCGTGCCGGCGGCGCGCAGCGCGGCCCGAATGCGCTGCGGCGTCGCCGGAAACTCGTCGATGGAGACGCCGAACGGAGAGAGGGCATCGTTGAGGGCATTGACGACCGCCGCCGGCGCGCCGATGGCGCCGCCCTCGCCCAGCCCCTTTGCCTTGGTGATGGACGCCTGCGTCACGGTCTCGAAATGATGGATCTCGATCGGCGGGATTTCCCGCGCGGTCGGCGGCAGATAATCCGCCAGGCTCGCCGTGAGAATATTGCCGGTGTCATCGTAGACGATCTCCTCGAGCAGCGCGTTGGCGATGCCTTGGGCAACGCCGCCGTGGATCTGCCCGTCGACGATCATGGGATTGATCAGACGTCCGGCATCCTCGGCAACCAGAAACTTTTCGATCATGACACGGCCGGTCTCCACGTCGACCTCGACCACGGCGACGTGGCAGGCATTGGAAAACGTTCCCGGTGGATCATAGGTTGCGCTCTCGATGATGCCTGGAGCGACCTCGCCTTTGAACCGATGCGTCTGATGATAGGCCGCGCGCGCCAGCGTCGTGACCGGGATGGAACGATCGGTTCCGGCCACGCGCGCGGCATCGGCTTCGAGCACGATATCGTCCGCCGAGGCCTCGAGCAGGATGCCCGCCATTTGCGTGAGCTTGGCGCGGACCTTGCGCGCCGCCAGCAAGGTGGCGCCGCCGGCGATCACCAGCGAGCGGCTGGCGAAGGTCCCCCAGCCGTAAGGCGTACGGTCGGTGTCGCCGTGCACGATCTTGATGCGCTCCGGCGAGGTGCCGAGCTCGTCGGCGATGATCTGCGACAGCGTGGTGCGCAGGCCCTGTCCGTGCGGGGATGCCCCGATCCGCGCCTCGACGAAGCCCGACGGATCCATGGTCATCTCGACGGTTTCCCAGCCGGGCGTCACCTCCATGCCGCGCGCCGCGAACGCCTGCGTGCCGTAGCCGGTGCGCTCAGAGAACGTGGCCAGGCCGAGGCCAAGATAGCGACCTTCGGCGCGCGCTTTGGCCTGACGGGCGCGGAACGCCGGCACGTCGACGGCTTTGACCGCCGCCTCCATGGTCTCGACATAGCTCGCTTCGTCGAAGGTGAGACCGGTCACCGACGTGTGGGGAAAGGTCTTGACCAGATTGCGGCGGCGGATCTCGATCGGATCGAGTCCGAAAGCCGCCGCTGCCTTGTCCATCAGCCGCTCGAGCGCGAACGTGATCACCGGGCGAGAGACGCCGCGATACGGCGCCATGGGACAAGTATTGGTCAAGACGCCACGCGAAACGCAGGAATATTCGCGCACGTCGTAAGGGCCGGGCAGCTCCGCCATCGCCATCAGCGGCTCGACGCCGCAGGTGGTCGGGTAGCATGAATAGGCGCCGACATCGGCGACGATATCCGCGGCAAAGCCGATGACCTTGGCGTCGGCATCGAACGCGCCTTCGAGCGCGATCGACTGGTCGCGGCTGTGGAAACAGGCGACGAGATTCTCGCGCCGGTCCTCCACCCACGCCACCGACGTCTTGAGCTTGCGCGCTAGCCAGGTCACGACCACGTATTCCGCCGCCAGCGACATTTTCTGCCCGAAGCCGCCGCCGACGTCGGGCGCGATCACCCGCAGATCCGCTTCCGGCATTCCGATGAGATCGGCGATAATGGTCCGCATGATATGCGGCGTCTGCGTCGCGCAGGTGAGCGTGACGCGATTGCTGGCAGCGTCCCATGCCGCATGCGCCGCGCGCGGCTCCATCGGCAGCGCGTTCTGCCGGTGCGAGCGGATGTCGATGGTGATCCGCCGGGGCCCGGCCGCCAGCTTCGCGTCGAAACCGGGCGTCTTCAGGCGTCCTTCGACCACGACGTTGCCGGCGGCCTCGGCGTGGACGAGGGGCGCGCCGCGAGCCAGCGCCGCGCCGGCGCCCACCACCGCCGGGAGTTCTTCGATTTCGACCTCGACGAGATCGGCGACGTCCTCGGCCTCTTCTCTGGCCGAGGAAACCACCGCCGCAATCGGCTCGCCGACGAACCGCACGACGTCGCGCGCCAGCACCGGCTGGCGGATCGGCACATAGTTGAACTTGTGCAACAGCGGCTGGATCGGCTTCACGCCTGCGAGCTCGGCGGCGGTGACGATGGTCGCGCCCTGAGGCGCCACGATCCGCTTGATCCGACCCGACGCGACCGAGCTCCTGACGAAACGAACCCAGCGCGCCGCCGGCAGGTCGCCCGTGAACCGGCCGTGGCCGGCCACCAGTGCCGGATCCTCGAGGCGCCGGATCGAACGGCCGATCCAACCGCCATGGTTCTTGGCATCGACGGCCATTCAGCCCCGCGTTTCGCTCAAATCACTTGCTGTCGTAGCCGAGTGCGCCAACGGCCCTTGCGAGGATCATCGATCCCCCTCCTCCAAACCAATCGCTCGTGTCGCGCAGCATCAGCCGTCATCGATCATCGCAGACGCGCGAAGACACGGCGCGGATTCGCATCGGCAATCGCCTCGATCCCGGCGGCCGACAATCCCGCCGATCGCAGCAGCGCCAGCGGCTCCATGTCGGCCGGCGGAAACGAATAGTCGGTGCCCAGCACGACGTTATCAAGTCCGGCGAGCTCGATCAGAAACCGCAACGCCTTGGGCGCATGGACGATGCTGTCGTAGAGCATCTGCGAAGCGTAAGCGGAAGGCGCTTGAGCCGCGACGTCGCCTTGCGCCGCCCGATCCATGCGCCGATGCATGATGTCGAAACGGCCGGCGAGATAGGGATACGCGCCGCCACCGTGGGAAAGCACCAGCTTGAGGCGCGGATAGCGGTCGAGCACGCCGGACATCAACAGCGAGCCGACGCCGAGCGTGGTGTCGAAGGTGTACTGCGCAATCTGGGCGAGGCCGAACTTTGCGGCGCGCGGTGCGGGCCCGACCAGGACGGGATGGATCAGCACGGGCATGCCGAGCGCTTCGGCCTGGCGCCAGAACGCCTCCAACGGAAGTTCGCCCAGATTGGTGTTCTCGACGTTGGAGGAAATGATCACGCCGCAGGCTGGAAGTTCGCCCAGATTGGTGTTCTCGACGTTGGAGGAAATGATCACGCCGCAGGCTCCGAGCCCGGCGGCGCGCTCGAGCTCAGCCGCCGCGGCCTCGGCTTGAACGAGCGGAACGGAGGCGATCCACGCGAACCGATCCGCGTTGTCGGCGCCCCACGCCGCCAGGGTGTCGTTGAGCATCCGATGCCAGGCGATGCATGCATCGACGGGAAGGCCGTAGCCGAATAGGTCCGGCCAGGTGCCGACGATCTGCTGATCGATGCCCTGCTCATCGAGCCAGGCGCGCCGCTCGGCGACGGGTTCGATCAAGCGTGGAAAGAACGGGCGCACCTTGAAGCCATAGTCGAAATGCAGCGCCGGCGGCGTGGCGCCGGATCGCACCAGCCGCACGCCGATCTCCTTGCCGCGGCCGGCGACCGCGTCGATCAATTGCGGCGGAACGTAGTGGGCATGAACGTCGATCGGCACGCGCTCTCGTCAGACTTTGTTTGGCGATGTGCCGGGCATGGTTTGGCCTCGAAATCAGCGCGCGGCCTGCCGGCGCATCTCGGCGGCCGTGCTGCGCACGGCCTTGACGATGTTCTGGTAGCCGGTGCAGCGGCAGAGATTGGACGCGAGAAGGTCGAGGATATCCTCGTCCGTGAGGTCGGGATTGGTCTCCAGCGCGTTCACCGCCAGCATCAAGAAACCCGGCGTGCAAAATCCGCACTGGAGCGCGTGATGATCGATGAATGCGCTTTGCAGCGGATGCAGCTTGTCGCCGTCCGCGAGACCTTCGACCGTGCGGATGCGCTTGCCCTGGGCCTGGACCGCGAACATCAGGCAGGACCGTACCGCCTCATTGTCGAGGATCACCGTGCATGCGCCGCAGATGCCGTGCTCGCAGCCGATATGCGTCCCGGTCAGCCCGCATTCGTCGCGGATGACGTCGACCAGCGTCTTTCTTGGCTCGGCCCGGACGGTGTAATCGTCACCGTTGATATTGAGCTTGATGTCGATCTTCTCGGTCATCGCCCGCCAGTTCGCTGTCGCCACCGCGCAACTCCTTGAGTGATACATGCATTTTGTGGCAAGTAAAGCCGAAGGCGGCTATCCCGGACGGCCGTAATTATTGGCGAAAAATGGCCGCAAGCGCCGACGGACGCGAACGTCCGCACGCTGCGCAAACCGCATAACGCTGTTCGAAGGGAGGAATTGCCATGAGTTCCAGTCTGTCACGTCGCACGCTCATCAAGCGCGCGGCCGGTTCCGCGGTGCTTGCCGGCGTCGGCATGCCCGCGATCGTGAGCGGACAAACCGATGCCATCCGCATCGGACATCTCACCCCGCTCACCGGCTTTCTCGGGCCGCTCGGCGAATACGCGGTCATGGGAGTAAAACTCGCCGCCGACGAGATCAACGACAGCGGCGGCGTGATGGGCCGCAAGATCGAGCTCGTGATGGAGGATTCGGTCAACCCGCAGACCGCCTCCGCCAAAGCCGAGCGCCTGATCGAGCGCGACAAGGTCGCGATGATCATCGGCGAAATCTCGTCGGCTTCCGGACTTGCGATCGGCCAAGTGGCGAACCGGCTGAAGACCGTGTTCATCAACACCGGCTGCAATTCCGACGCGCTGCGGGGCGCGAGTTGCAATCCCTACATGTTCCACATCGAGGGCGCGAACTCGATGTACGTGATGGCGGTCGGGCAGTACTTGCTGCGCGAGAACCTCGTACGCGGCAAGAAGTGGTACTCGCTGACCGCGGACTACGCCTTCGGCCACGACCTTCTGCGGGTTGCCAAGAAGTTCATGGAGTCGAACGGCGGCCAGTTCGCGGCCGACGAGCTGGTGCCGACCGACGCCACCGACTTTTCTCCCTATCTGCTGAAAGTCCGTCAGGCGCGTCCCGATCTCGTGGTGTCGAATCTCGCCGGCAATCAGATCACGAGCTTCCTCAAGCAATATTCCGAATACGGCCTGCCGTTTCCCGTCGCCGGCTTCGGCTTCGACACCGTCGTCGCCTGGGGCGCCGGCAAAGGCAATTTCTCCGGCATCTGGCCGCTGGTGTGGCACCACCTGGTCGATACGCCGAGCTCGAAAAAATACGTCGAGGTGTTCCAGAAGAAATACGGCAAACTTCCCGACAACCAGTCGTGGGGCGATTACAACTCGCTCAAGATCGTGGCGCAGTCGATGGGCGAGACCAAGTCCACCGACCCACAGAAGCTTGCGGAGCATCTGCGCAAGGGCGCGAAATTCGACGTGATGAAGGCGCGCGAAGCGTACTTTCGTCCCTACGACAACCAGATGGTGATGGAGATGTACGCCGTCCGCGCCAAGGAGCCGGCCAAGATGAAGGACCAGTGGGACATCTATGAGGCGCTCGGCACCGTCCCCGGTCCGAACGAGGACATGGAGATCATCGCCCCGCCGAAAGACGGCACCTGCAAAATCGGGTGAGCGAGCCCGGCGAGCTTGCAGCCGATCACATACTCGTCGTCCCCGCGAGGGGCACCCCGCGACGCTCAAGTCGCGGGGACCCCGTTGCGGGGACCCATATTCCAGATCCGTGGTTATGGGTCCCCAGCATAAGCGCGTTTACGCGCGTCTTCCGACGCGCTATGCGCGGGGACGACAGTGATTGATCAACTCGTTCCCGTTCATTCCCGAAGAGTGGTCGCGTGCAGCTCGTCTTCATACTCGAGCAGGTTCTCAACGGCCTCCTGGTCGGCGCTTATTATCTTTTGATCGCACTCGGCCTGTCGCTGATCTTCGCGCTCGGCGGCATCGTCAATCTCGCGCACGGCGGCTTCTACGCGATCGGCGCCTATCTCGCGGTCGTCCTGGCGGACCGTATCGGGTTTGCGGGCGCCCTCATCGTGTCGCCGCTCGCCGTCGGTCTCATCGGCGTCGCGATCGAGCGGCTGTTGTTTCGCCGCTTCTACCGCTCCGATCCGATCTTGAGCCTGCTGTTGACCTTCGGGCTCGCGATGGTGATCGAGCAAGGCCTGCGCATCGTGTTCGGCGCGACCCCGCTGCCGTTCTCGATCCCGTCGGAGCTGCGCGGGCAGATCTTCGTCGGCGACTTCATCTACTCGCGATACCGTCTCATCATTTTGGCCGTCGCGGTCGCCGCCGTGACGGCCACCTGGTTCATCGTCTATCGCAGCCCGTTCGGCCGCGTGGTGCGCGCGGGCGTCCAGAACCCCGACGTGGTCGGCGCGCTCGGCATTTCGCTCGCGCCCTACATGACGGCGATCGCCGCGCTCGGGGTCGGGCTCGCCGGGCTTGCCGGCGTGCTGCTCGCCCCGATCGCGGGCGTGCACCCGGCGATGGGCGCGGAAATTCTCACCGCGGCGTTCGTCGTCGTCGTGATCGGGGGCCTGGGCTCGTTCTGGGGCGTGATCGCCGCCGCCATGCTCGTCGGCGTCGTGCGCGGCGTCACCATCTACTTCAACCCATCCTGGGGCGAAGCCTCGATGTATCTGCTGATGGCGCTGGTGCTGCTGGTGCGGCCGCGCGGCCTTTTCGGCGAGCGCATCCAAAAGTTCGAGTAGCCGGCAATGCGCCATCAATACGCCCCCCTTCTGATTGCGCCGCTCGCGCTCGCGGTCCTGCCGTTCGCCCTCGACGTCGTCGGCCTGCCGCTGCGCACGTCAATCGACGTGGTGGTGTTCGCCATCGCCTGCATGGGGCTCAATGTGTTGGTCGGCTATACCGGCCTCGTCTCGTTCGGTCACGGCGCGTGGTTCGGGCTCGGCGCCTATGCCGCCGCCTTGAGCCAGCGGTACTGGTTTTCCGGCGAGATCGTTCCACCGTTCCTATTCGCGATTTGCTTTGTCGCCGCGGCCGCGCTCGTCTCCGGCGCGCTGATTCTCCGCCGGCGCGGCGTTTATTTCTCGCTGCTCACGCTCGCGCTGACTGCGCTTTTGTTCGCCATCGGCTACCGCTGGACCGAGCTCACCGGAGGCGAGAGCGGATTGGGCGGCGTGACCCGCGCGACGGTGCTCAACCTCGATCTCGAATCCGATCACGCCTACTATTGGGTCGTCGCGGCAATCGGCATGGGGGTGTGTTACCTGCTCTGGCGCTTCCACCGCTCGCCCGCCGGCAGCGTGCTGGTGGCGATCCGCGAGAACGAGGAGCGTGCGCGCTTCGTCGGCTACCCGACCAATCGCTACAAGCTGATCGGCTTCGTGCTGTCCGCGACCGTGGTTGCGATCGCAGGCGCGCTCTCGGTGTTCAATCACCGCTTCGCGTCGGCAGAGCCGCTCGCGGTTGCGTTCTCGGGCGAGCTCGTCGCGATGGTGGTGATCGGGGGGATGCGCAGCTTCCTCGGTCCCGCGCTCGGTGCGTTGTTCTTCATCCTCTTTCGCGAGTTCCTCTCGATCTGGACGCCGCACTGGCTGTTTTATTTCGGTCTGTTGTTCGTCGGCTTCATCGTGTTCTCGCCGACCGGTTTAGTCGGCGTTGCCGGGCGGATCATGGCGCCGTTCCGCAGGCGGACGATCGAGGCCGCGGCAATGGCCGGCCGGCGGATCACCCAGGATGCGGAACTGCCGCAGGTCTATCGCCGCTCCGCCGCGAGCGAGGCCCCAGTGCTGGCCGCGCGCGGTCTCGTCAAGCGGTTCGGCGGCATTCACGCCGTCGATGGCATCGACCTCACGGTCGCGGATCGCACCTTGCACGCGCTGATCGGTCCGAACGGCGCCGGCAAGACAACCGCCTTCAATCTCGTGTCGGGGCTCTTTCCACCGGATGCCGGCACGATCGAGCTCGAAGGCCGCTCGATCGCCGGCTTGAAGCCCGAGGACATCACCGCGGCCGGTGTCGGCCGCTCGTTCCAGATCACAAATCTGTTCGGGGGGCTGTCGGCCGCGGAGAACCTGCGGCTCGCCGTGCAGGCGCGCAGCCCCAAGCGTTTCGCGCTGTGGACTTCGGCCGCGGCAGTGACCGAGGTGAACGAGGAGACTGCCGAGCTTATCGACTTTCTCGGCCTCGGCGGCATCGAACAGGCGGAAGCAGGCTCGCTCTCCTACGGCGGCCAGCGCCTGCTCGACATGGGGCTCGCCATTGCGACTCGGCCGCGAATCCTGCTGCTGGACGAGCCGCTCGCCGGGCTCGCCGCCGCCGAGCGCACGCGCATCGCCGCGCTGCTGACGACCATCTCCGCGGAAATTCCCGTGCTGCTCGTCGAGCACGACATCGACCGGGTGTTCCAGATCGCCGACCACGTCACGGTCATGAACGAGGGCAAGGTGCTGGTTGATGGCACGGTCGAGGACGCGCGCAGCGACGCCAAGGTGCGCGAGGTCTATATCGGTTCCGGTGCGGCTGCGCTCGCCGCCAAGCCGCGGGTCTCGGCGGCCGGCACGACGGCGCTCCTGGTGGTCGACAAGGTCGATACTTTCTACGGCAAGAGCCACATCCTCAACGCGGTCTCGCTCGACGTGCGCGAGCACGAAATCGTGGCATTGCTTGGCCGCAACGGCGCCGGCAAGTCGACGCTGCTGAAGACAGTGATCGGCATCGCTCCACCCGGAGCGGGCTCGATCCGGGTCGCCGGCGAGAATACCGCGGGCTTCGCCTCGGCCGAAATCGCCCGCCGAGGCATCGGATACGTACCGCAGGGCAGAGGTCTGTTCGCCGGGATGACGGTCGCCGACAATCTGGCGCTGGGGCGGCTCAAGCGCATGACCGGCAGCGGCATCCACTGGGACGATGACCGCATCGCCTCGTATTTTCCGCGGCTTACCCAGCGCTGGCACTCGCCGGCGGACTATCTCTCGGGCGGCGAACAACAGATGTTGGCGGTCGCGCGCGCGCTTGCGGGAGACGTTCGCGTGCTGCTGCTCGACGAGCCATTCGAGGGACTCTCCCCCGCCGTCACCGAGGACTTGTTCGAGGCGTTCGACCGGCTGCGCTACGACGTCGCGATGATCATCGTCGACCATCACCTCGATCTTGCACTTGCCCTGTCCGACCGCACCGTGGTGCTGGAGCGGGGGGCCGTGACCTGGACCGGCCCTTCGCACGCACTGAGAGACGACCTCGCCCTGAGGAGGAAGATGCTGTGGATGTGAAGAATCGCGTCGCCATCATCGGAGCCGGTTTGATCGGCCGCTCCTGGGCGATTGTGTTTGCAGGCGGCGCCTTCGACGTCGCGCTCTATGATGTCGGGCTCGATATCGCCGAGAAGGCGCGC
>Ga0209647_1004565_pt1 | contig 10363 bp, 10 predicted proteins | sample GraSoi_2013_60cm_FD_185827 | JGI IMG/M metagenome (GOLD analysis project Ga0209647, IMG submission 185827) | Grasslands soil microbial communities from the Angelo Coastal Reserve, California, USA - Sample 9_17_2013_60cm (SPAdes) (version 2) | ecosystem: Environmental > Terrestrial > Soil >...
GATCATGAATGTCGGCGCCATCGTCGGCGGCATCTCGTTCGGCATCTGGTCGGAGAAGATCGGCCGCAGGCGCGCCATCATCATCGCCAGCCTGCTCGCCTTGCCGATCATCCCGTTATGGGCCTTTTCCGTGACACCCGTGCTGCTCGGGCTCGGCGCGTTCCTAGTCCAGGTCGCGGTTCAGGGCGCGTGGGGGATCATTCCGGCCCATCTCAACGAGCTTTCGCCGCCGCTCGCGCGAAGCCTGTTCCCGGGCTTCGCCTATCAGTTAGGCAATCTGATCGCGTCCAAGAACGCGCCGATCCAGGCGGGGATCGCCGAATCGCACGGCAATAATTACGGACTGTCGCTGGCGTTGGTGTGCGGCGTCACCGCGGTCATCATCGCGATCTGGACCGCACTGGGGCCGGAGCGGAAGAACGCCGACTTCGCCGCCGAGGCGAAGGCTGCCCCCGGCTAAACCTTCGGCCTCGACGAGCGTTTGTCTGCTGGAGGACGGACGTGTCCAGCTACCGCGGAACCGCAGACCGCCCCGACCAGGCGAAGGCCATCGCCGCCGTCGTTGCCATCCACGCGGCGCTGGCTTTCGTCATCCTGTCCGGTCTCGACGTTCGGAACGTCCGCGAAACCGTGGAGCGGATGACGACCATCGCGATCAGCCAACCTCCCCCACCTCCTCCGATCCAACCATCCAAGCCTGTGCCAAAGCCCCAGGCGATGAAAAAGCCCGAAGGCGCGGCCGCGAGACAGGCGGAGCCCACCCCCGTCGTTGCGCCGCCGCCGAAGCTACCGGTCCCCTCTGTGATCCCCGCAGCCAAGGTCGCGGGCACGGGCACCTCGACTGCTTCGGGCGCCAGCGTGGCCGGAAACGGGACCGGTGCCGGAGGGTCCGGAACCGGCGTCGGAGGCGGAGGCACCGTCGATTATTCGCGGTTCACGCCCGCCCGTCGGATCACCAGGATCCCGAACAGCGAGTACCGCATGCTCGCTGCGACCGGCATCGTCAGCGGCAGCGTCGGCGTAACCGTCCGAGTCAACGCCGACGGGACGCCGTCAGATTGCCGCGTGGCGCGATCGAGCGGGAACGGCAGCATCGACTCGCTGATGTGCCAGCTGACCTTGCGCTACGTCCGCTTCGACCCCGCGCGAGACCCTTATGGGCGACCGGTCGCCGAGGACATCACCTTCTTCCCCAACTGGTACCGGCCCTAGCGCCGCGTGGCCGCGGCGTCCTCGCTCGTGCTGCTGGCCGCCGCCGCCAGCTTGGGCGCGTCACGCCCGTAGACGTCGTCATAATAGGCGATCGACGTCCCGTCCGGCATCGCCGTCAAATAGGTGATGTAGACCGGGACCGGCTGCGCCAGCGGCACCGGCTGCTCGGTCCCGCCCGATTGCCAGTCGAGGTCGTGGCCGAACAGCCAGCGGCCAAGCCGCGGAGCGTCCTCGAGCCGAACGCACCCGCCGCTGAAGAAGCGCGCCGACTTCAGGAACAGCTCGCGCCGCGGATTGTCATGAAGATAGACGCCGAACGCATTGGGAAACATGAACTTCATCCGCCCCATGAAATTCTTCGGTCCTGGTCGTTGCCGAATCATCACATCGACTTTGCCGTCATTGACGCCCTTCCAGTCGACCGTCCTGGGGTCGATTATGGTCGGGTTCGGCGTCCAGTCGGACACCACTTCGTAGCCGTAATCGTCGAGATATTTGAGGCCGAACTTCAGCACATATTGGCCGACGTCCTCGCCGGCGAGGTCCGACGGCACGTACCAATAGGGGTTGAGCGCGGCATAGCGGATGTAGGCCGCAAGCATCGGCGTCGGCCATTTCGGCTTGCCGACGACGACGACCATCGAGTCCGCGACCTTGCCGTCGTCATACATGTACAGCCGCTGCTGCGCGGCGTTGACCAGCACATAGCGCTGCCGGCCGGCCGGAAGCACCCGTGCCCGCTGTAGATTGATTTGAAGCAGGTCGCGCTGCTGGTCGGTCGAATATCCGTGGGTCGCGAGCGCATCGCGCAGCTGAGCGTAGAACGGATGCATCCATCCCATGTTGTGCACATAGTCCGACAGCGACGGCGCGATCGCCGCGGTCAGCAAGGTCGCCAGCGGCGTTGACGGTGCAGGCTTGAGGCTGGCATCGACATAGGCGAGTCCGACGCCCGGATCCTGCTTCAGGTCCGCCACGTAACTGGCGAATGCCTCCGACAGCGCACGATCCGCTTCGACGACGTGCTTTTTCTTGCCGGTGCGCGCCGCGGTAACCGCCTGCTGGAGCTCGGCGACATGGTATTTTGCGGGATCCAGCCCATCGAGGCTGGCGCTCGACAGCAATCCAAGCAGCTGGTCGGCGGCATCGCCGGCGTTGGCCGCCAGCCATAACGGATAGTCATTCCGGCCGCGGTAGAAGTCCGCGGCGCTTTGCCCAACCACGCGCGGTGTCTGGACGGCGAGCGTCGGCGCAGCCGATTCCGCCGAGGCGCAAACGGGAGCCGCCGCGGCGACGAGCGCCGCGACGGGCAGTGCTATCTTCCCAAAAAAGTGCACCGGCCAGCGGCCGGTGCACTTGAAACGCAAACCAGTCACACGGTCTCCAATCTGTATCCCGTCGAAGACCCGCTTCGACGAGTCCCGATCAGCCGCGCTCGCCGCTCCGCGACGGAGCCGGCATCGGCATCGGCGCAGGAGCCGGAGCCGCGACCGCGGTCCCGGTGTAACCGGCAGGCGCGCCAGCGTAATATTGCCCGTTGTAGACATATCCGTCCACCACGCCGTCATTATTCTGGTCGGCCCAGACCGCTCCGGCAAGACCGCCGACGGCAGCGCCGATCACCGCGCCCTGAAGGATGCCGACGCCCGGAAGAACCGCGCCGGCTACTGCGCCGATCGCAGCGCCGCCAAGCGCACCGGTGGCGGCGCTGGCGAGAACGCTATGAGTGTTCGGATCGTAGCCGGTCGGTGTGCCCGCATAATATTGGCCGTTGTACATATAGCCGTCGACATAGCCATCGTTGTTGGTATCGGCCCAGACGGCGCCCGCAAGACCGCCGATCGCCGCGCCGACCGCGGCACCTTCGATCGTGCCGGTCGCAACCGCGCCGATCGCAGCGCCGCCAGCGGCGCCGACCACCGCACTTTGGGCCACAGGCGGATTCTGTGCGCACGCGCCAAGGGCTGCCGTGCTGGCCAGCGTCATGGCTAGAATGGATTTACGCATCGCTCGTTCTCCCGTTCAGTTGAGCTGCATGAACATGCGCACATGCCGACGCTACCGTCGGTGACGGTGCATGTTACAAACGCTGGAACGACGGCGGCGCGTCATCGTTCCGCACGCGGGACAATGCAAGTGGGCGGTAACGCGCAATTCGCGTTAAATCCTTGTTCAACCTCTTGTATTGGCTTTGAAAATGGGGCCGGAATGAAAGCAACAATTTATCACAATCCGATGTGCGGCACATCGCGCAAGACGCTCGACATCCTGCGCGATTCGGGTTGCGAAGTGTGGGTCCACGAATATTTGAAGAACCCGCCGAGCCGCGATGAGCTGGTCCGGCTCTACCAACGCGGCGGGATCACGCCGCGCGAAGGCCTGCGGGCCAAGGAGCCGCTTGCCGACGAACTCGGCCTCAACCGTCCGGACGTCACCGACGACGAAGTGCTAGATGCCATGATGGCCCACCCCATTCTGATCAACCGGCCGCTTGTCGAGACCCCCAATGGGGTTCGCCTGTGCCGCCCGCAGGAAGTGGTGCGGGAGATTTTATGAGCTTCATCCTCCCCTGCAATTGCAGGGGAGGGGGACCGCCGAAGGCGGTGGAAGGGCTATTCTTCGCGCCTACGCAAGAACCCCTCCACCATGTTTCACATGGTCCCCCTCCCCCAGAAAACTGGGGGAGGATAAACTAGCGCCATGAGTCGCCTCGATCCGCGTTTGCTTCTCCAGGGCTACGCCACCGGCATTTTCCCGATGGCCGACAGCCGCGATGCCCCCGACCTGTTTTGGGTCGAGCCGCGCAACCGCGCGGTCCTGCCCCTCGAGCGCTTTCACTTGTCACGCTCGCTCAAGCGCACGCTGCGCTCGGGCCGCTTCGAGCTTGCCCACGACCGCGATTTTGCGGCGGTCCTCACGGCCTGCGCTGACCGCGAGGAAACGTGGATCAATGACGAGCTCGAGCGCGCCATGCTGGCGCTGCACCAGTCGGGCCACGCCCATTCGATCGAAGTGCGGCGTGCCGATGACCCGGACGGCGAGCTGGTCGGCGGCCTCTATGGCGTGAAGCTCGGCCGCGCCTTCTTCGGCGAAAGCATGTTCAGCCGCGCCCGCGATGCGTCGAAGGTCGCGCTCGCGTGGCTCGTCGCGCGGCTCCAGGTCGGCAATTTCACCTTGCTCGACTGCCAGTTTATGACCGAACATCTCGCCTCGTTGGGCGCGATCAGCGTCCCGCGCGAAACTTACGTGGCGTTGCTTTCGGCCGCCCTCGGCGGTGGCGCGGTCTCGGTTGGAGCTCCGGCCACCGGCGCCTTGGTCGAAGCGCTTGGTCGCGCGCCCTCCGCCGCGCCCGACTTCCTCGCGCTCGACAGGCTGCTCGAACTCGCCGGAGCCGCCGGCGCCGCAGGTCCAGCCGGGTATGTCATCTCGCAGCTTTTGGGCCACACGTCATAGACCGGATGCTCGACCAAGTTCAGCGATGGCGATTCCTTGTAGAGCCACCCCGAAAAGACGCGGTCCCAGCGCTTGTCGGGCTGTTGGACGTCGACCTGGACGAATGCCCCGGTCAGCTTCTCTTCCTCCCACGGCGCGGTCGCTTCACAAGCCCTTAGCCGAACGATCACGTCCTTCCAGCGTATCGACTGGCCGGGGTGCAATGACACCGTCTGGACAATGCCGTTACGCTTGTTGAGGATGCCGAGCACGGCAACGCGCTGCGGCATGGGGGTGACGCCGCCTTCGCCATTCGCGGTGGACTCGCCCTGGCGCGCCGCCGGCAGCGGCACATTCTGAGTGCAAGCGCAGCAAGCAACAATGTCGCGCGCAGCCTCACGCTTATTCGGGGATCCAGGGTTCGTAATCCCCGGTGGACGCGGGCCTCAGCCGCCCTGAGCCTAGCGCGCCGTCGGGCCGGAACGCCTCCATCGTGCCCGTCAGGTTGGGGGTCGGCTTCTGCTGGAACTTGCGGACCGGTGGCAGCGCCTTTTCCGGCAGGTCCGATATCGTCCCGCGGAGCCAAGCCTGCCAGGCGGGCGGCACGCGGCTGCCATCGTTGGCGCCGTTGTAGATTACCCACCGCCGGTGGGCATGCTGCTTGTCCTGATAGTAGATGTTGCCGGCGTCATCGCGGCCGACTTCGTCGCCGAACCGCCGCGTCCATAGCGCCGTGCCGATCGTGGCGCCGTTCCACCAGGTGAAGACTTTCGACCAGAAACCCATGGGTGCGTGCCTGTGCCTCGTCGGGCCAATGAGTGCAAGCCGGAGTTCCTCCCTATCGCGCAGCGATGGGGAGGGGGATCAGCGATGCTCAGCGAAAAAATTGCTCACGAGAATAGCTGGATACTTTTCCAGATCGCTCACCGAACTCGTGGACTCATTGACCGGTCCGAAGTGAAGCTTCCTTCTGAAACGGGAACATTGAAGCGCGCGGTTTCCACGTGCGTCGTGGTAATGCCAGACTCATCGGACGTTACGACAATGAACGGCACGAGTTCTCCGTCAACTCTTCGATAGTCGCTGAAATCGCTGGATTCAGCCTTGCCTGCGCGGCGCAAAAGACGCGCGCTTCGCGTGGCTATGTAATAGTTCAACGGGTCGCCTTCGACGGGCACGCAATGCAGCACGTAAGCAGCTTCCCCGGCCACATGGTCATAGCCCGTCAACTCCAGCGATTTGCACACGCGGGACAGGTCGGCGAACCGCCGGTCGGTCTCGGGGTCGTTCGAAGAATGACCTTGGAAGGAGACGTCCTGGCCGCCGTGCTGTCCATCAAAGTAAGAACGAATTCGGCCGACGTTCTGGCCCGCCGCCGACCAGGTCTCGTTCTCCATTCGAGCCGCCGGAGCCTGGGCGAAAATTTGCAGCTGCGCCAATACTCCATGATTATCATACGATTTCGTGCCGTTCAGCTCCGCCGATCGGTGCAGCTGCATCACTTGCTGACCGCCCGCTTCGGTGATTGCCCTCGCCAGCACGGCGGAAACGGTTGGTAGCGGTTGCCTCGTGGGATCGGGCTCAGGAACGGCCACGGGTTTGGCGCTCCAGCTGCCGAGCTTGAGCACAATCGGGTAAATCAGCTGTCCGGCATTGCTGATCGCGGTCATCCGGTTTGGCGAAGTATTCGCCATGAAAACAAACCCGACACGCTGATCCGGGACGAAGCTGATTAGTGCGCTTATGCCCGTCCCTCCGCCGTTGTGTTCGATTACGCGAAGCGACCCAAGCGTATAGTTTGCCCAACCCAGTGAATAGGAGATTTGCGGACTGATTTGCATTTCCGGAGTCGTCAGCTCGTCGAACATCTCCTTCGAAACGAAACGCTGTCCCCGGAATGTGCCCGATTGCGAGAGCATCTCGACCCACCGGCTCATGTCCCGGACGGATGAGCCGATCATTCCCGCGGCCGCTAGCTCGTTCAGCGTCTTTGTGTAAGGGGTGAGCGTCCAGCTCCCCCCACTCGAATTGAAGACGTAGCCCAAAGCATAATCGGGTCGACTTGTGCGCTCATTCAGTGACGCAATGCTGTTTGTCATACCAAGGGGAGCGAAGATGTTGCGCCGGATCACCTCCTCCCACGGCATGCCGTATGCCCGCTCGATGATCTCCCCCACGGTGACGTAGCTGACATTCGAATATTGAAACTTCGTCCTGAATGGCGCCGTTGGCCGGGCGCTCATCGTCGCTTTCACCAGTCCCTCCCGCGTGATTTGAGCGGACTGGGCCGAAAACTCATTCGCTGACATGATGCCGGTTCGATGACTCAAGAGGTCCCGGATCGTGACCTTCGCATCGGCCTCGGCATCATACATCTTAAAATAGGGGAGGTAGGCGCGTGGATGATCCTCCAGCGACATAAGGCCCCGGTCTTTCGCCAGAGCGACGGTCATCGAAGTGAATGGTTTGGTGGCTGATCCAATCGGAAAGATGGTGTCGACCGTCGCGGGAAGACGATTGTCAACGTCGCGATAGCCGACCGCGCGTTCATAGATGACATGACCATCTTTGACGACCGCCAGCGCAGCACCTGGAAGATGCAACTCCTCTGCCATTCGACCCAGCAGCGAATCCAGCTGATCCACGACTTGCGAATCAGGATTGGCGACATCCGGCATGCTGTTGATCTGATTCGCCCGGACAGCTGAGGATCCCACGAGGCAAAGCGCCGTTAAAACCGACACCAAGCCCACGTGAAACGCTGGTTTTTTCACCTCAATTCGGCCAACTCACCGTATCGCCTTCCTTGATGCCGAGCTCGGCGGCGCGGCCGCCGCGAATCTCGAGCACAGCCGCGACCGGTTCGCCACTTGGCAGCCCGGTGAGGTCGAGCGCTTTCGCATGCGTGATGCGGACGATCGTCCCGTCGCCGCGGATGAAGATGATATCGAGCGGAATCAAAGTGTTCTTCATCCAGAACGAGACGTCCTGCGGCGGATCGTAAGGGAAGATCATGCCGCGATTGCCGGCCAGCGACTTGCGGAACATGAGGCCCCGCTGCTGCTGCTCCGGGGTGGCCGCAACCTCGACCCTGAACTGGCGCGTTGCGTTGCTCGTTCGGATGGTCAGAGGCACTTCGCGCAGTCCGGTTTGCGCGCGGGGATCGGCGGTGGCGGCAGAATCGCTCGACGCGTTGTGCGCCGGGGCCGCGGGACTACAGGCGATGAGCGCGGTTAGCGCGACTGCTAAAACTCCGAGGCACCGGACTCGCGCAGCTCGACCGCCGTCAGTCCCTTGCCGCTGGGGGCGATCCGTGCCTCCAGGTGCTGGCCCGGCTGCAGTTCGGGAAGATGAGAGATGCGCACGGTTTCCATGTGCACGAACACATCCTCGCCGCCCGATTCGTCGGGCCGCTTGACGAAACCATAGCCGCGAACGCGGTTGAACCATTTGACCTCCACCGGCTCGAACTCGCCGGCCGAATCCGCGAGCGCCTTGCGGTCGGCGCGTTCGCTAATGGGAATGGACGAGCGAACCGGCTGCGGCAAGGCCGTCGATGTGTCGATCGAAAGGACTCTTTTCGCCTGCAGTCCCCGGTCAAGCCGGACAGGCACGCATTCGATGGTGGCGCCTTCAGGCACGCTTCGGCGGCCGTGATCGCGCAACACGCTGAAGTGGAGCAGCACGTCGCCATCGGCCTCGTCGCTGACCAGGAAGCCGAATCCGCGGGTCGCATCGAACCACTTCACGCGCCCGATAATGGCTTCCATCTCAGGCTCGGCTGAGCTGTCGTCAATTTCCATTACGGCCTGATCGCCCCCCACGGCCGGTTCCAAAGCGGTACGCACCATAAGCGACTCATTAACATCGCGCACTTCTGTCGGCAAACCGACTTTATGCTAATCGGGGGAAAGCGCCGTGCGACTAATCTAGGTCAATCTCCTGGCCCGGTCGCATGCCGGATATAACCTTCGCGAGTGCGAATCCGTGGCCCGCGCGGACCATCGCGGCGATCCACTTCTGGCGCAGTTGCGGATCAGCGGGCTGAGTCGCGAACGGCCCGATCCGCCGCCGCTGGGCGAGACGCAGCGCAGCGCCGACCGCCTCATCATCGGCGTAGGTGGTAGCTTCCGTGCGGTCCACCTCATCAACGCCCGCGTGGCGCAGTTGATCGACGAGCCTTCTTTTTCCGTAGCCCCTCGCGGTGAGCGACCGCGATTTGGCCAGCGCATAAGCCGCATCGTCGACGTAACCGATCTCGGCGAAACGGTCGGCCAGCCGATCGAGGTCGGGCTCGCGGTCGCCAGCCCACCCGCGCTCGCGGATCTTGCGGACGAGATACTGGCGCAGCTTTGCGCGCGTCGTCGCATATTTGCCGACATAGCGCAGGGCGAGTTCCTGCAGCCGGCCAGGATCGAGCGGAACCGGATCGCGCGGGGGCCTGGACGGTGCCTTCACGCCCTTTTTGTGCCACAGTCGCTGGCCAAGAGGAAAGCGGCTGCACGTTGAGCGGCCCTGACGCAGACCATGGGAAGGGGATGGCGTGCTCGATCGCAACGCCTCAGTGACCGCGGAACTTGCGCCGCCTGGCGCAACCCCGACGCTCGACAAGCTGTCGCGCCGGCTGGCCGACTTCGCCACCATCGGCGAAGCCTTGGACTATGCCGCTCGAGGGAGGCGCGGGCTCAATTTCCACGACGCCCGCGGAACCCTCGTCCGGGCTTATAACTATTCCGAGCTGCGCGAAGATGCTTTGCTCGCCGCCCGCCGCTTCCTCGCGCTTGGCCTGAAGCCGGGCGACCGCATCGCACTTATCGCCGAAACCGGGCCGGATTTCGCGGCCGCGTTCTTCGGTGTGGTCTATGCCGGCGCGTGGCCGGTGCCGCTGCCCCTGCCGACCAGCTTTGGCGGGCGCGAAGCCTATGTCGAACAACTGGCCGTGCAGCTGAAGAGCTGCGATCCCGCGCTGCTGCTTTACCCGCCGGAGCTTGGGGACTTCTGCGGCGGCGCCGCGGACAAGGCCGGCGTCAAGTCGCGCGCCTGGGACACGCTCGGCACGATCGAGCCCGCCTCCGGCGAGCTTCCGACCGCCCAGCCGGACGACATCGCCTACCTCCAATATTCGAGCGGCTCGACCCGCTTCCCGCACGGAGTCGCGGTCACTCATCACGCCCTTCTCGACAATCTCCACGCCCACGGAATCGGGCTGCAGATTGCCCAGACCGACCGCTGCATCTCCTGGCTGCCCTGGTATCACGACATGGGCCTGGTCGGCTGCTTCCTCTCCCCCGTGTCGCTGCAGTTGTCGGTCGATTATCTCAAGACCGAGGACTTTGCGCGGCGCCCGCTCGCGTGGCTCGACATGATCACCCGCAACCCCGGCACCACGGTCAGCTACTCGCCGACTTTCGGCTACGACATCTGCTCGCGCCGGATGAGTTCGCAGACCCGCGCCGAGGACCGCTTCGACCTGTCGCGCTGGCGAATCGCCGGAAATGGCGCGGACATGATCCGGCCCGAGGTGATGCAGGCATTCGTCGACAGCTTCGATGCGGCCGGCTTCAAGGCCAGCGCCTTCTGCCCAAGCTACGGGCTGGCCGAGGCGACGCTCGCGGTCTCGTTGATGCCGCCGGGCGAAGGCATCCGGCTCGAACTGGTCGAGGAAAATCTGCTGGCCGGCGTGACACCCGATACCAGGCATCCGCGCCGCTATCGCGCC
>Ga0209647_1004566_pt1 | contig 10362 bp, 11 predicted proteins | sample GraSoi_2013_60cm_FD_185827 | JGI IMG/M metagenome (GOLD analysis project Ga0209647, IMG submission 185827) | Grasslands soil microbial communities from the Angelo Coastal Reserve, California, USA - Sample 9_17_2013_60cm (SPAdes) (version 2) | ecosystem: Environmental > Terrestrial > Soil >...
GAGGCAGGGGCATGAGACACCACATCCGCCTGCCGCGCGCCGATGGCTCCTGGCTCGACTATTCCCCCGGTCAGCCAGGCTTGTTTCCCACATCCGCCAGTCCTGCTCGCAGCCGCGTCGCCTATGCCGCAGCGCACGTTGTCTGCGATCCGCTGACAGAGAACAGCCCAACCTCGCCTGCGCGTCTCGACTGGGAGGCCACCCTGGCGTATCGTCACTATCTCTGGTCACTCGGTTTCTCAGTTGCTGAGGCTATGGATACCGCTCAGCGCGGCATGGGTCTCGATTGGCCCGCCACGCAGGAACTGATTCGTCGCTCGGTCGCGGAGGCGCGCGCCATCGGGGCAGGAATCGCCTGCGGCGCGGGCACCGATCAGCTCGCTCCCTCGGCAGAGCTCACCCTGGATGCCGTCCAGGCAGCGTACGAGGAGCAGTGCACCTTTATCGAGGGCCTTGGCGGGCGCATCATCCTGATGGCGAGCCGCGCCCTGGCCGCCTGCGCTCGCACGCCCGACAACTATCTGCAAGTCTACGACCGCATCCTCTCGCAGGTCTCCCGCCCGGTGATCCTCCACTGGCTCGGCGAGATGTTCGACCCCCAGCTTTCCGGCTACTGGGGCTCGCACGACCTGGATGCCGCGATGGAGGTCTACCTGGGCCTGATAGAGCGCCATGCCGCGAAAATCGAGGGCATCAAGATCTCCCTGCTCGATGCCAGTCGTGAGGTTGCCATGCGCCGGCGCCTGCCGCCAGGAGTGCGCATGTATACGGGCGACGACTTCCACTATTCCGATCTCATTCTTGGCGACGAACAGGGGTATAGCCATGCGCTCCTGGGAATCTTCGACGCGATCGCTCCCGCCGCTGCTGCTGCGTTGCAAGCCCTGGATGCCGGAGACATCGAGCGCTATACGCAGATCCTGGCGCCAACCGTGGCGCTCTCGCGTCACATCTTCCAGGCTCCGACCTCCTCCTACAAAACCGGCGTGGTTTTCCTGGCCTATCTCAACGGTCACCAATCGCATTTTCGTCTGGTCGCCGGTCTGGAAACTGGCCGCTCCCTGGTGCACCTTGCGGAACTCTTCGTGCTCGCCGACCAGGCCGGGCTCTTGCGCGACCCTGCGCTGGCGATCGAACGTATGCGTCGGGTGCTCCCATTATAAAGGAAGGATCTATGCAACCATTTTCCGATCTTACTCGACTCAGCCTGAATCAGATGACCACCAAGCCCTGGAGCGTGCGTGAGGCTGTAGAGGGCTGCGCGCGCGCCGGCATCCCCTCCATCGGCCTTTGGCGCGAGCCCGTGGCGGAGACCGGGCTGCGCGAAAGCGCCCGGATCGTGGCCGACGCCGGGCTGCGCGTTTCCAGCCTTTGTCGCGGCGGCTGGTTCAGCGCCTCTACCCATGCTGAGCGTCAGGCACGCCTCGATGACAACCGCCGCGCCATTGACGAAGCAGCCGAGCTGCACACTGATGTTCTCGTCCTGGTCTGCGGCCCCGCTACGGACCGCGATATCGCGTCGGCCCGCGCCTATGTCGAAGAAGCGATCGCGTCCCTGCTCCCTTATGCCGCCGAACGAGGCATCCAGCTCGGCATCGAGCCGCTGCACCCGATGTACGCCGCCGAGCGCTCGGTGATCGTGACGCTGGCCGAAGCGAACAGCATAGTACGTCGTCTCAACTCACATGTGGTGGGTATGGTCATCGATGTCTATCACGTCTGGTGGGACCCCGAGGTCTACACGCAGATCGCCGCGGCCTCCGGCCACATCCTGGGCTTTCACATCTGCGACTGGCTGGTTCCGACCACCGATCTGCTGCTCGCGCGCGGTATGATGGGCGATGGGGCCATCGAACTGCGTCGCTTGCGCGCTGCCGTTGAGGCCGCTGGCTACACCGGCCCCATCGAGGTGGAGATTTTCAACCAGGATCTCTGGAACCTGCCCGGTGACGAGATCCTGCACCTGATGTGTTCCCGCTACCTGGAACATGCCTGAGGTCATGAATCCGTACTGACAACCACTCATAAATCCGGTAGGGAAGTGTCAGAACTGAGAACACAAAGATCCACAGGGCCATTCAAGGTCTCTCAAACACTATCGGCGGAACTATGAAACGGCGACCATCAGCTCTTGCAAGGCCGCAAGTCGTTCACGGAAGAGCTGTCTTTGTTGCGCTAGCGGCATGATTCCCTTTGCTGTGTGGGGAGGGCGGAAATACTGCTGTAATTCGTCAAACGCACGACAAAAGCGGGCTGCGGACACAAAGGTTCCGAAGCCACGCATGGGATAATACCGCTGTTTGATCCCTCGATGACCTTGTTCTATTCGTTTATTCAGGTACACATTCGTCCGATGCGCCACCTCATTTCCCATAGTGCGCGCGTACTGCACAAGGATAGGAACGATGGCCGTCTGTCGTGACAGACTCTGGAGCATGACCAACTACCTCCATGGCTTGTCTGAAAAACTGTTTTGCGGCATCCATATCTCGCTTCTCACTCAGCCGCGAATCAACCAGATTGCCATCAGAATCAATAGCTCGATAGAGATAATATGAAATCCCACATTCCGCAGTTGGAAAGGCAGAGTTTGTGGAATTGCGATCGTAGAGCCTGCCGCAGGAGAGGACTCGAGATGCACTCAGAAGAAAGCCACAGCAATACATACTTGAACCACCTAAGAACGTTTCCGTGATGTGTAAATTTGCGAATTAAATGGGCGGAATGGTAAAAAATCACACAATTAAATGGGTAAGCAGGCAGTCTAAAAACTACCTTTTTAATAAACTCCACTGTTTGTCTCATTTACTCATCGCGACCCTCGAATTATGAGACGCTCTTTTTGAGGAGGCGGGTCTGGTCACAGTCCAGAAACACGGTCGAGAGCGGCGGTATGTGCCACAGCCAGCATCTCTGCAGACCATCACGACCTGGACGAATCTGAAACTGGTACAAGCAAAGACGTTTCATTACACATCCCCGGAGAGGATGCCAGTTCTGAAAAAGGAGGAGGATCGTGAGGGAGCGTGGCTCTCACCAGAGTCAAAGGCTGGACCATTGTTCGCCTCGATAACGAGAGGCTTCGATCTCGGCCATGAAAGCGCGTTCGCGTCCCTGCGACAGCGTTTCAAGAGGCCACGATAGTTGTTTGACAACCAGGCGCCCTTGACGCCTGTGATGCCGGGCAAGTGGCACGGTGCGGATGATCACCGTCCTCCAACGAGGCGGCGAGTCACAGCCTGAAGACGCTTCGCGGTATGATGCTTGAAATCTGTAGGAAGTCCTCGTGGACAAAAAACCTTGCCCGGTCCGCAGGTCGCACATCAAGCAAGATCACCCGGTCGCTACGCAGTTCCTCCAGTAACGCCTCAGCCGTGACGGGCTGCCACTGCGCCCGATCCTGCAAGAAGGTCTCGACCACCCGGTCGATCTCGGCCAGGTGCGCTTCTCCGACCGCACGCAAAGACAGCCAGAACATGGAGACACTCTCGGAGGCCAGACGGTAATAGATAGACGTCCCCTCGCGGCGGGTTTCGACCAGGCGAGCCGAGCGCAGTCCCTGCAAGTGCTGCGAGGCATTGGCGACCGACATACCCGTCTCCTGGGCCAGCGCTTCCACCGTGCGTTCACATTGGGCCAGCACGTCGAGGAGTTCGAGGCGATGGGGACTGCCTAGCGCCTTGCCAAGGCGGGCAAATTGCTCATAGAGCTGATTCTTTAACGTGCGTTTCTCGTCGGTCTGCATATCCATTCCTTGCTATCAGGAGCACGAGGAGCAAATGTCCCTCCTGATTTTCTCTATTATTCAATAGAATACTTGAATATTAGGGAGATGTCAAGTGCTCGACATCCACCTCGTACCTTCCCACTCCCTTCCCCTTGACTCTGTAGTATGGTACAGAGTGTATACTTTTTTCGAAGGAGGGGCAGAGATGGATATGCTCTCGATTGGACAAGTTGCACGGAGAGCCGGAGTCGGCGTGGAAACGGTGCGATTCTACGAACGCGAGGGCTTGCTGGAGGAACCGCCGCGCCGCGCCTCTGGCTATCGTCAGTACTCCGAGCAAGTGGTCACGCGTCTCCACTTTATTAAGCGCGCACAAAAGCTGGGCTTCTCGCTCAAAGAGATTACTGAGCTGCTGTTGCTGCGTGTGGACGCACAGACGTCCTGTGAGGAGGTCAAGCAGCGCACCGAGGCGAAAATCGCTGAGGTGGAACGGAAAATGGTCGAGTTACAACGTATGCGGCAAGCCCTGCTCCAGGTGGCCTCACTGTGCATAGGACAAGGACCGGGAAGTCGCTGCCCCATGCTTGATGCCCTCGATCAGCAAGAGACGCAAGACCCGGGCTGAGCGAACAGCGGAGTGAGCAACGCATGATGGTGACAACACCACACTCCTCTGCTCTGGCGATGCTCGGCGACTTGCGGGTCGCGATCTCACAAAACAAACACACATGTGCATGGGAAGAAAGGAAGGTGTCTGATGCGCCGAATTGGCGGCGTTGTGCTGACCGTGACGGGCTTTCTCGCCTGTCCCTGTCACTTGATGATCACCTTGCCGATCCTGGCCTCGTTGCTGGCCGGAACGGCCCTGGGCAGTTTTCTCACGCACAATACCGGCTTGGTGTACACTGGGGCGGGCGTCTACTTCGTGGTGGCGCTTGCGCTGGGATACTGGTTCTTGTTCGGCCCGAAACGTCCGAAACGAGACGTGGATGCGGCCTGTCCCACCTGGGCGCCTGTCAAAGCTGATACGCGAGTGCAGGAACGTTCCCCCATGCCGAATGACCTGCCTGCAACAAGGAGATAACACGTATGTCAACCCAAAAGCGCTATGATCTGGTGATTCTGGGCAGTGGCTCGACGGCCTTTGCCGCGGCGCTGCACGCTGCCGAACTCGGCAAAAGCGCCGTGATGACCGAATTTCACACGGTAGGGGGCACTTGCGCCAACCGGGGCTGCCTGCCCTCCAAGAACCTGATCGAGGCGGCCCGTCTGGTCTACGATGCCGCCCACCCACGGTATCCTGGCCTCACCCCGGTCCACATGCCGTTCAGTTGGGCGGATCTAGTGGCCCAGAAGGATGAGATTATCGAGGAGTACCGCGCCCACAAGTACGAGAGCTTGCTCGATGATCCCGACCATATGCAGGTTGTCCCCGGCCAGGCGCGCCTGGTTTCTGACCATGAAGTGGAGGTGAGTACTCCTGATGGCCCGCGCCGCCTGATCGGCTCGCAGCTCCTGATCGCGACCGGCTCACAGCCTCGCATTCCTCACGTGCCGGGCCTCGTGGATGTCCCGTACCTCACCAGTGATCTCTTGAGGTCTGCCGATGACCCCTGGGGGACTGAACTGCGCGAGCAACCCCGTTCGCTGCTCATCCTGGGCGGCGGCTACATCGCGCTGGAACTGGGCCAGATGTTTGCCCGCTTTGGAACGGAAGTGACCCTCGTCACGCGCGGCAAACGCATTCTCTCCGGCTACGAGCCGGAAATCGCCGAGGCCCTCACCGATATCCTCCAAGAGGAAGGCCTGCGGATTGTCACCGGAGCGCAGGTGCGCGGGGTGCGCTCTGAGGGAGAGGGAGTTGCCCTCTCGGTGAAGCTCCACGGCAGCCAGCGGACCCTCTCAGCAGAAAAGCTCCTGGTATCCACCGGGCGACGTCCCAATACGCAGGAAATCGGCCTGGAGCGAGCGGGTGTGGAAATAGACTCGGCAGGAGCCGTGCGGGTTGATCGTACTCTGCGCACCAGTGTATCCCATATCTGGGCCGCCGGTGACGTGATCGGACGGGAAACCGGGAGCCAGATGGCGACGCCCATTGGCGCCCACGACGGCAAGATCGCCGCCCACAATGCTCTTTCCGGGGAGCCGCTGCGCGAAGCCGATCACACCGTCATCCCGCGCACCATCTTCACCGATCCCCAGATAGCGGTCGTGGGGTTGACCGACGAGGAGGCCAATGCTGTCGGGATCGCCTGCGCGTGTAATACGATCCCCGTGAGCGTTGTGCCGCGAGCCGGAGCCATCCGCGACACACGCGGTGTCATCAAAATGGTGCTAGACCGCCCGACGCGGCGGGTCGTGGGGGTCTCCATGCTCGGGCAGAGCGCGGGCGAGGTGATTCACGAGGCGGCGATGGCGTTGCGCTTCGGGGCCACCACAGACGACTTCATCGATCTGATCCATGTCTACCCGACGATGGCCGAGGCGCTCAAGCTCGTCGCCATCTCGTTCACCAAAGATGTGAACCGGCTCAGTTGCTGCGCGAGTTAAGCGCGCGGCCGTCACATATAACAGACATCACACAAGCAGGAAGGAAACCGATGCAGCATCCACCACTTGAAACGATTGCCAAACGGCTGTCCGTGTTGTTGTACTGTGAGCAGGAAGACCTGTGTCGCCCGATTATCCAGCAGGTCGCGCGCGGCAAACCGGTCACGAAAGCGGACCTGCAAGTCTCGCTCCACCTTAGCCCGGACGAACTGGAGCGACGCCTGGCGCATTTACCAGACACCGAGTTTGATCAGCAGGGCAACATCCTCGGATGGGGCGTGACGCTGCTCCCCACCTCTCATCAGTTTCAGCTTGATGGGAAAGTGCTCTATACGTGGTGTGCCTTTGATACGGTCCTGTTTCCCCCATCTCTGCAGAGGTCAGCCCAGGTCCAATCGAGCTGTGCGCAGACCGGGCACCCTATCGCCTTTGTGGCCACCCCAGATGGAGTGGTCAAAGACCTGACTCCTGCTGGTAGTGTCATGTCGCTGATCCTGCCAGCCGAGCGCAGCGAGTGTGTGCGAGAGACCTTTTGCTCTCAGTCCCTCTTTTTCCAGTCGGAACAAGCCGCCTCGCCCTTTCTGGCCGCCCATCCAGAAGCGATCCTACTTTCAGTTGAGGAGGCCGCCCTGGTCGGAAACTGGGTGGCTCAGTCCCGTTTCACCGAAAAGCCGGAGGAGAAGAGCGGGTAAGGCGGTCAAGAGCACGAGAGAGGAACAGATGATGCAAAGCGTACAGCTCGATGCCGTTGCGAAAGCGGTGGTCGAGGCATTAGACGGCCCCAAGAGAAATACCGCTCTGTGTCGGCAAGTGGTCCGGCTGCTGGCCCAGGGGCAGCCAGTCTCCCCGCTGCACCTCGCCGGAGCGCTGCACCGGACAACAGATGAGGTGAGAGCCGAGCTGCGAGCACACCCAGAACTGGAGTATGATGCCAATGGCAACATCGTTGGTTCGGGACTCACGCTTGTTCCCACGGCCTACCAGGTGCAGATGAACGACCACCGCCTGTTTGCTTGGTGCGCCCTGGGCGCGCTCACCAATCCGCTCCAGCTTCAGCTTTCAGCGCGTCTTCTTTCGCGGTGTCCGACGACCCGAAAGGTGATCCGTTTGACGGTGACCCCGCAACAACTGGTTGACCTGGACCCACCAGATGCCGTGATGTCGCTCGCGCTCCCTTCCGCCTCGGCTTGCTGCCATGATCTGCGAGGGACCTTTTGTCACGAGAGCCGGTTCTTTTCCTCACCAGACGCGGCAGCCAGGTGGCAGGCGACAAGTCCTGACGCGCTGATCTTGCTCCTGGAGGAAGCCTATCAGGTCGCACAACTCGTGGTGGCTTATCAGACAGGCAATGGAGAACAGTCGATATCCCGTTCGTGAAAGTGCGGGGCATCCGAGCCGGAATTCGGTGAAAACAGCTCTCTCTACAATATTAGGATTTCAGGCCACTCACTCTCAGCATGAACGGTCGGATTGCAGGATTTCTCCTCATTGAAAGTGTTTCTTAAGAAGCAAGCTGCCATCGAAGTTCGCTTATTCCAGTGAAGTTTTTCCGTTCAGCGGTCTTTTTCGACTCCCATCACGCTCTGGGTCATCACCAGGTTGCCTCTGTCACTCAAGTCCGAAACGCCGCCGCCATTTTGCTCTTCTCGCCGCCCGGTCTCGCACGTTCCACAGGCGAGCTTCCTCGGCGGGACACCACTCGGCTTTACCACAGGAGGGACACAGAGGGAACAATTCGTAGGGCGGGCAGAGCGCGCCATCACCATATTGCAGCGAACCAATCTCGTCACGAATTTGCTCGCTTGCAAAGACCGCATGGCAGTGCTGGCAGCGCAGCAACAGGTACTCACGCCAATCTCGCGCCTGACAATGTGGACACGACGCCGGGAGTGAGGCGGCTTGCCACTGATGATGGCAGCGATGGCAGTAATATGTCCCTGCCCTGGACGGAGCCTTCGCGCCACGCAACATGCCCTGCTCTTTCAGCCGGCGTACCTCACTGGGGGAAAGCAAATACGTGATCTCGCCCAGGTCGATTTGTGCTGGCGCACCATCGTTGAGGACGGGGAACGCAGAGAAGCGCTGGCGGTCGTGGCGAGCCGCAGGAGACACGTCAGTGGTATGTTCTGTCGGTACGGAACCGCCCGGCCCGTGTTCCGAGCGGCTCAGGTCATAGATGCGGCGGCGTTCGGGATCAATCAACGTCTGGTATGCGAGCAAGATCTCTCGCATCCTCTCCTGCGCATCCTCGCCTTTGTAGACGTCCGGATGGTATTGCAGCGCCAGGTGTTTGAAGGCTTTTTTAATACCCTCGGTCGGAGCATGTGCATCGACGCCTAGCACCGTGTAGTAATCAGTAATCTGTTCCATTGCTCATAAGTAGAGATCGCTTGATGAATGCTTTCTAGTAATTAGACGGTTGAACCTTCAGAAGGTTGCGTTTTGCTGGTGCAGGAGGTATGCCTTTCTGGATCAAGGAACGTGGCCTCATGATCATAAGCCGCAGCATTCTTTGCCATCACCGGACATGACACTAGCGCAAGATGAAGGGCGATTGTGTTGCAAGGAGTAAACAGTTCTGTTAAAGTAGAAAAAAAGAGCGAAAGAGAACGTCCCATGACAGAGCAACACCCATTCAAATGGCGTCATTTTCAGGCTGACATCATCCTTCTGTGCGTCCGCTGGTATCTGCGTTACTCGCTCAGTTCCCGAGATCTTGAAGAAATGATGCTGGAACGCGGGCTGCATAAGGAGTGGACAAAGGGGAGGTAAGAGGTCAGGTGGCCCTGGTTGCCACACTGTTTGGAGTGGCAGCCTGAGAAAGATTGAGGGGGACCCTCGCGCTCAATTTGTTTTCTTCATAGTTTTTGCAACACAACCCTCACTTGTGGCTTTCCCCAAAAGTGCCTCGTGATCAGCGGTTTGCCGAGCAGGTTCGGCAGCTCGTTGACCTCTCCACCCGCCCACTTGCCGATTTTGAGAGGGTCTTTGGCGGGGCTGTCCTCAGCATGCTGTATTGACAGCCATTTCCTCTGAAGCTATACTCCAAACATCAGTTCAACAAGGAGCAATCATGAGCAAATTCGGATTGTATGGTAAGATCATAGCCCAACCGGGCCAGCGTGACGCGCTGGTCGAGGTGTTGCTGGAGGCAGCAGCCGTCTTGGAGACACCGGCAGGCTGTGAACTCTATATCATCAATGTCTCACCCACAGAACCCGAAACCATCTGGGTGACCGAGGTATGGGAGAGCAAGGAGGATCATGCTGCCTCCCTCCAGCTCGATGCGGTTAAGCAGATCATCCAGCGCGGCAGGCCGTTGATTGCAGGCGGAGAACGCATCGAGGTGGTGCCTGTAGGAGGCAAAGGGCTTTCTCTCTAAATGCGCTCAGTACAACTCCACCGAAAAAAGGTTCGGGATTTTCGGTGGAGTTGTACTGAGCGCATCCGTGGGGAACTCCTCAAGCTGGATATTCGGATGAGTAAACGGACCATTCAAAAGTATATGAAGCCAGTTCGCCTCAAACGACCGGGTGGACAGAACTGGGCCACTTTCCTGCACAATCGTGCTGTAGAGATTTGGGCTTGCGATTTTCTCCAAATCCCTGACCTTTTCTTCCGTTCGCTTTTTGCTTTCTTCATCATCGACCTGAAATCGCGAAAGGTCATCCACATGAATGTGACCCGATCACCCACCGCTTCCTGGGTGGCGCGTACCGCTGCGAGAAGCGACTCCGTATGGAGAAAAACCACGCTATGTGATGCGGGATAATGACAGCACATTCGGGTCGAGTTTTGCGCGCGTGGCTACCACGAGTGGCATCAACGTGCTTCGAACGCCTTACCGGGCTCCTCGAGCGAATGCTCTCTGTGAACGCTTTCCAGGGAGTGTGAGGCGAGAATGCCTGGATCATTTCCTGGACTTGCATGAGAAGCAGTTCTACCGTGGGTCTTCCACAAGGTGTTGAGTAGGTTTCACCCTTAGCAAGGGATACGCTACCAGGAAATGCCCTCACTTGAGAGAAAAAAACTGAGGGCGAGAGGAAATCGCATTCTCTCGCCCTCAAGTTCTGCCTCGCTTACCC
>Ga0209647_1004567_pt1 | contig 10360 bp, 10 predicted proteins | sample GraSoi_2013_60cm_FD_185827 | JGI IMG/M metagenome (GOLD analysis project Ga0209647, IMG submission 185827) | Grasslands soil microbial communities from the Angelo Coastal Reserve, California, USA - Sample 9_17_2013_60cm (SPAdes) (version 2) | ecosystem: Environmental > Terrestrial > Soil >...
GCTGTTGCGCCAGACCGCCTCGTTGAGGACCGCCATGAAGGCGAAGAAGGCCGCCCAGTTGCGGGTGAGGTTGGACCACCCGCGTTCGTCCAGCCCTGGGTAGGTGCTGCCAAGCACCCGCTGGAGCAATGGCCGGTCGGTGGCGAGGCCGAACCACAGCAGGCCGGAGACCAGCGCGTAGTAGAGCGTCGGCTTCATCTTGATGAAGGCCTCGTTGTGCAGCCAAATGGTGAGGCCGCCGAGGACCACCACCATGACCCCCGAAAACCACAGCAGCGGCGAGATGCGATGGTATCGGATTGCGGAGAACAGCATGGCCGCGACCATCGCCACCATGAAAGCGCCGGTGGCGACGAAAATCTTGAGCACCGAGGGAACCGGCGCGAGGAAATTGACGAGGAAGAAAACCAGCAGCGGCCCGAGGTCGATCAGCAGCTTTCCAGCGCCTTGCGGCTGTTGGGCGTCGCTCATTCCGGCGGCAGTCCTGCAATTGCCCGGGCGACGGCGCGCGGGTCGAACGGGCGGAGGTCGTCGGCCGTCTCGCCTACACCGATCGCGTGGATCGGCAGGCCGAACTTCTCGGCCGCGGCAACCAGGATGCCGCCACGCGCGGTGCCGTCGAGCTTGGTCATGATGAGGCCAGTCACTCCGGCTGTTTCCCGGAACACCTCGACCTGAGCAAGGGCATTCTGTCCCGTCGTCGCGTCCAGAACCAGCAAGATGTCGTGCGGCGCCTCGGGATTGAGGCGGCCGAGCACGCGCCGGATCTTCGACAGCTCGTCCATCAGATGCTGCTTGTTCTGGAGGCGCCCGGCGGTGTCGACGATCAGCACGTCCTCGCCGGTCGCGGTCGCCTGGCGCACGCCGTCGAACACGATTCCGGCCGCGTCGCCGCCTTCCTTGCCGGCGATCACCGGTGCGCCGACGCGATCGCCCCAGATCTGAAGCTGCTCGATCGCTGCCGCGCGGAAGGTGTCGCCGGCGGCGAGCAGGACGCCATAATCCTGCTCCTTCAGCCAGTGCGCGAGCTTGCCGATGGTGGTCGTCTTGCCGGAGCCGTTGACGCCGATCACGAGGATAACGTGGGGGCGGGGAAAACCCCAGACTTCCATTGGCGTGGCGACGGGGATGAGGATCCTCTCGATCTCCTCGGCGAGGATCGAACGCAAGCCGCGCTCGTCGAGCCGCTCGAACTTCTGGGCGGCGATCGCCTCGCGGATGCGATGTGAGGCTTCGGGCCCGAGGTCGGAGGCAATCAGCGCCTCCTCGATATCGTCGAGGGTCGAAGTATCGAGCGCCGCGCGGCTGGTCAGACCCGTCAAATTGTCGGCGACCCGCTCGGCGGTCTTGCTGAACCCGCCGCGCAGGCGATCGAGCCAGCTCATGCCCAAACCGCGGTCAAATGGCCACCATCACTGCCGGTGATGCGGGCACGGCCACTCTGGCCGCGGCGCGCTCCGGCGATTGCGACTGGCGCGAAATTGTCGGTGTGGCCGACGCCGTCCCCTTCGACCAGGATCGGCTGTGTTGAGCCCACCATTCCCTTAAGCCACTGGGCTCGACGCTTCGCGGCAGCGTCGCGCAGGCCCGCGGCGCGGGCCTTGACCAGCTCAGGCGGCAGTTGCGGCATTCGGCTCGCGGGGGTGTCCGGGCGCGGCGAGAAGGGGAACACGTGCGCGGCAATGATGTTGCAGTCCACTAGCAATCGCAGGCTGTTGAGCGCCATCTCTTCAGTTTCCGTGGGAAACCCGGCTATCAGGTCCGCGCCGATGCTCGCGTCGGGCCGAACAGTCTTGATGCGCTCGACAATACGCACCGCGTCGCCCCGGCTGTGCCGGCGCTTCATGCGTTTGAGGATGATGTCGTCTCCACTCTGCAGCGACAGATGGAAGTGCGGCATCAGCCGCGGCTCGCCGGCGATCAGCTCGAACAAGGCATCGTCGATTTCGATGCTGTCGAGCGACGACAGGCGGAGACGGCTGAGACGCGGCTCGGCGGAGAGCAGGCGCTGACACAGCATCCCGAGGCCGCCGGTGTAGTCGGTGATGTCGACGCCAGTGAGCACAATCTCCTTAGCGCCGCGATCGATCTCGCGCGCGACGGCGTCGCGGATCGCCTCGAACGGCAGCGAGACGCTGGCCCCACGCGCCTGCCAGATCGAACAGAAGGTGCAGCGGTGGTCGCACCCGGTCTGCACCGCGACGAAGCTTTTGACGTTAGCCAGCAGCCCGGCTGGCGCCATGACGTCATTTGCCGCCAAGCTGCTGAGTTTGCTTGCATTCCCGACGACCCGCGACACGCCTGGCATCGCTGCGAAAGCGGCGGGATCGAGCTCGGATGCGCAGCCGGTGACGAGGATGTTCGCAGTCGGCCGTTGCCGGTGCGCGCGGCGGATTGCCTGACGCGTCTGGCGCACGGCCTCGTTGGTCACGGCGCAGCTATTGACGACGATCCAGTCTTCGTCGGTCGGTGCGCTGCGCGCAATCGTCTCGCTCTCGGCGAAATTCAGCCGGCATCCTAGGGTGACCGTCTCGACGCTCATCGGAGCGCGTCCAGATCGAGTTCGCCGCTGAACACGTGCGTCGCGCTCCCACGCATCCGGATCGGCTCGCCCGGAGCCCAGCTTACGGTTAGGCTTCCCCCGGTCATATCGATCCTGACGGGGGATTCGGCCCGCCTGGTCACAATTGCCGCGACCACGCTCGCGCAGGCGCCAGTGCCGCACGCAAGCGTCTCGCCGGCACCGCGCTCGAATGTCCGCAATTTCAACCGGTTGCCGACGTAAGTTACGACGTTGACGTTGATCCGCTCGGGGAAAGCCGGGTCGTTCTCGATCCTGGGCCCGAGCACATCCAGCGGCACTTCACCCGCGTTGGGCACGAAAAAGACGAGATGCGGGTTGCCGACATTGAGCGCCATCGGCTTTTCGAGGCCATCCCAAGCCATCGGCAGCGCGGCGGTGTCCATCGGATAGGCTAGGGGGATCTCATCCCAGCCGAAGCGCGGCTCGCCGATGCTCACCTCGACCTCGGCGCCAAGGTCCTCGCCCTCGAGCAATCCGCCGTCGCTCTCGATGCGGCGTGCGCCGGTCAGCTGGACGATGCAGCGCGTCGCATTGCCGCAGCTTTCGACCTCGCCGCCGTCGCTGTTCCAGATGCGCATCCTCAGATCGGCCGTGTCGCTCGGCTCGAGCACAATCAGCTGGTCGCAGCCGACGCCCGTTCGCCGATCGGCAATCGCCCTGGCAAGCGACGGAGTGACGTCGAACGGCTCCGTGCGGGCGTCGACGATCACAAAGTCGTTGCCCAGACCATGCATCTTGTCGAAGCGCCGCTTCATTCTGATCAGGCGAGTTCGGGCGTCTTCGCGCGCATTGGCGCAATGACCTGGTCGGCGAAGCGGTCCATCTCCTCGGCCTGTGGGCTCATCTGCAGCAGCAGCAAATCCAGACCGGCCGCCTCATATTCCTCGATCCGCTCGCGGACCTGCTCAGGCGTTCCCACAAGATTTGGGCGCAAACCCCTGTTCGATACCGAATATTCCTGAAGCTTGAGCTCGCGTTCGAGCTCGGTGCCCGACAGCCATTGCTCGAAATTGTCGAAGCCCTTCGGCGGCTTCGGCGGCATCTGCGTGATCCGCTCAAGCTCGCGCTTGGCCTCCGCTTCGCTGTCGCGGACAATCGCGAAGGCGGCCATGCCGTACTGCATCCGCCCCTTGCCGGCGCGCTCGCGGCGCTCCTCCATGTCGGCGAGCTTCGGCTTGATGGCATCGACCGGATCCCCGTGCATAACGTAGGCGTCGCACAAGGTCGCGATCATTGTTTTCGCCGCTTCGCTTTCGCCACCAGCGTAGATGGTTGGTCGCGGTTTACGCACCGGCTTGGGCTCGCAGATCGCATTGGCGAGCTTGTAGCGGTCGCCGTCGTAGCTGAAGCGGTCCTGCGTCCACAGCCCATCGACCACCTGCAGCCACTCGCTCGTCCGGGCATAGCGGTCGTCATGCTGATCGAACTGGAGGCCGTACTGCGTCGCTTCGTCCGCCCACCAGGAGGAGACGACGTTGAGCGCCAGTCGCCCGCCCGAGATATTGTCGATGTTCGCGGCGGCCTTGGCGAACAACGCCGGCTGGTGGAAGTTCGGCCGCACCGCGACCATCAGCTCGATCGATGACGTCACGGCGGCAAGGGCGGCGGCAGTCGACCAGGCATCGAGCGCGGGCTGGTCGACGCCCTTGATATCGTTGAGGTTCAGCTCGGCGATCAGCGTCAGGTCCCAGCCGGTCTCTTCACTGCGCTGCGTGAGGCGCTTCACATAGTCCCAGCTCGCCTGCATCCCCTCGTCGGGGATGTTGCGCAGCCATCCGCCAAAGACGGGCATCCAGTAGCCGAACTTCATGCCGCTTGCCTTTCTGCCATCAGGCGCTCGAGATGATCGATCAACCGGTCGTGCGGATCCCAGCCGAGCACGTTCAGCGGGTCCGCGACGAAATTGGACATGGCGTTGATGTCGTAAAAGCGCGGCGTTCCATCGCGGTCGTCGATCACGACTTCAATGCCGCCGAGATCGAGCCCGACGGCCTTGGCGATCCGCTCGGCTGCCTCGATCAGGTGCGGCGGCGGAGTCACCGCGATCATGCGGATTGGTGCGCGACCGGGCTGGGCGAGGCAGGCGTCTGCGGGGCAAAGGTCGAAGCTGTCCCCGCTGCTTTCGACCTCGATCGCGTAGAGAAATTTCCCGTCGAGCGTCTCGATGCGAAGGATCGTCCCCCCGTGCGGTGGGATGTAGTCCTGGACGAGCAGGACCTGGTCGACCGACTGCGGCACGGTGCGGTCGGCGATCGAGGCCCGCAATTCCTCTGGCGACGCGTAGCGCGTAATGCCGGCGCCCGATCCACCGATGTTGGCCTTTATTAGCAGCGGGTAGGCCATGCCCTCGGTGGCGGCCAGCAGATCCCGCGCGCGGTGGACGACCCGCGTTTCAGGAACGGCATATCCGAGCGACGTGATCAGCGAGAGCTGCCGCGCCTTGGATGAATCGATCGCCAGGACGTCGGCGCCGTTGAGGACGCGGGCTCCAAGCCGCGCCCAATGATCGAGCAGCGCCTCGGCGTAGAAGATCGGATGCTCGCTCTCGCGGAGGAAACTAGATTGGGCGACGCGGCTGATGACCAAGGGTGCCGGCACATCGGTGCTCGCCGGGTCGAAGCGGTGGCCGGAGAGCTGGATCGGCGCGTAAGCCATGCCGCGCCGTTCGAGCGCTGCGAACAGGGGTTGAAACCACTGCGGGTGCTCGTAGAGGACGGCAAGCTGCGCTTGGGGACTGCGGACGCTCATGTGCGGCGGGGACTTAGGGAGCGGCCGGGCGCAAGTCCACCAGCGAGGGATCTGATCGAATGCAAAGAGCCGCTAACGAGGTCATGCAATCGATCATTTTCTCGGCGATCATCGATGCGGTGGCCGCACTGAAGCGCGCGTCGGGCGGGCTGCCCAACCAGCTGCTTCGCGACGTCCAGGCGATCCATCCAAACGTGACATTCGCCGACCTGCCCAAGGAGCTGCAGGACCAGATCGCCGAAAGCACGCGGGCGGCCTTCACCGGGCTGCTGAAGGAGGGCTATGCAGTCGGCCCGCGCCAGCAGATGCAGCAATCCCGGCCGATGGACCGGGTGCCCGAGCGCCAGCGGACCGACCGGCGCGGCCCGCCGCGTGGCCCTTCACAAGGTCATCGCCGGGGCGGACGTCCTCCCAAGGGCGGCGGCAATGGCGGCAGTGGAGGCTCCGGAGGTGGAGGAGGCGGGGGCAAGCCGCGCGGTTGAACTTGCCAGGATAAGCCGCTAAGCGCCGCGGCGTCCTAGGACAGACATCGATGGAGCGCCCTCGGGCGCACGCCGGCCGACGAGGTTTCGTCCGCCGGCGTATTTTGCGTTTGAGGTCAGGAGAGACAGTTTGTTCGACACGTTGAGCGATCGGCTCGGCAGCGTATTCGACCGGCTTCGCGGGCGAGGAAGCCTCAGCGAGGCCGACGTGCGCGCGGCGATGCGCGAGGTCCGCGTGGCCTTGCTCGAGGCCGACGTTGCTCTGCCGGTCGCGCGCGATTTCGTCGATAAGGTCACCGAAAGGGCGGTTGGGCAGGAAGTGCTGCGCTCGGTCACTCCGGGCCAGATGGTCGTCAAGATCGTCAACGACGCGCTGATCGAGACGCTGGGTTCCGAGGCCGCCGAGCTCAACCTCGACGTCAGCCCGCCGGCCGTGATCATGATGGTCGGGCTGCAGGGTTCCGGTAAAACGACGACCACAGCCAAGCTCGCCAAGCGGCTCAAGGAACGCGAGCGCAAGAAGGTGCTGATGGCGTCGCTCGACGTCGCCCGTCCGGCGGCGCAGGAGCAGCTGGCGGTGCTTGGCCGCCAGGCCGAGGTCGACACGCTCCCCGTCGTCGCCGGCCAGCAGCCGGTCGACATCGCCAGACGCGCGCTCAATGCGGCCAAGCTGCAGGCCTATGACGTAGTCCTGCTGGATACCGCGGGCCGGCTTCACGTCGACGATCAGTTGATGGCCGAGATGAAGGCGGTCGCCGCGGCCTCGGCTCCAGCCGAAACCCTGCTCGTGGTCGACAGCCTGACGGGCCAGGACGCGGTCAATGTCGCCAAGGGCTTTGCCAGCGAGGTCGACCTTACCGGCGTAATCCTCACCCGGATGGACGGCGATGCCCGCGGCGGCGCCGCGCTGTCGATGCGCGCTGTCACCGGCAAGCCGATCAAGTTCGCCGGCGTCGGCGAGGCGATCGACAAGCTCGAAGCCTTTCACCCCGCCCGCGTCGCCGGCCGCATCCTCGGCATGGGCGACGTCGTCAGCCTGGTCGAGCGCGCCGCCGAGACGATCCAGGTCGAGGAAGCCGAGAAGCTCGCGGCCAAGATGGCCAAGGGCAAGTTCGACCTCGACGATTTGTGGTCGCAGCTGCGCCAGATGCAGCGGATGGGCGGGCTCGGCGCGCTCGCCGGCATGATGCCCGGTCTGAAGGGCATGAAGGGCGCGGCGGACCAGGCGCAGAACAGCAAGGCGCTGGTGCACATGGAAGCGATGCTGTCGTCAATGACGGTGAAGGAGCGCAGCCGGCCCGAGATCATCAACGCGAAGCGCAAGATCCGCGTCGCCAAGGGGTCCGGGACGACGGTCCAGGAGATCAACAAGCTGCTGAAGATGCACCAGGAAATGTCGACGGTGATGAAGCGGCTGAAGAAGATGGGCGGCCTTGGCAAGCTCGCCGCCATGTTTGGTGGCGGCGGCGGTGGTCTTGGCGGCTTGGGCGGCGGCGGAGCAGGCGGTTTGCCGGGCCTCGGCGGTGGTGGATCACCGTTCAACCTGCCGCCCGGTTTCGACAAGTTTTCCAAGAAATGACGGGCCCTCTGACCCGTCATCCCCGCGAAGGCGGGGATCCAGTTTGAAATAAATGGACTCCCGCTTTCGCGGGAGTGACGAAATGAAAGGAAATTAGAATGGCAGTTGCAATTCGTCTCTCGCGCGGGGGCTCCAAGAAGCGGCCCTATTACCGGATCGTCGTGGCCGACAGCCGAAATGCCCGTGACGGCCGCTTCATCGAGAAGGTCGGCATCTATAATCCGCTGCTGGCGAAGGATTCGCCCGAGCGCGTGAAGCTCGATGCGGACCGCATTTCGCATTGGCTGAGCGTCGGCGCACAGCCCTCAGACCGCGTGCTGCGCTTCCTCGACGCCGCCGGCATCCGCGAGCGCGCCGCGCGCAACAACCCGCAGAAGGGTGAGCCTGGCGAGAAGGCCAAGGAGCGCATTGAGGAGCGCGCCAAGAAGGCCGCAGACGCCGAAGCCGCCGCCGCCGCGCCCGCCGAAGAGCCTGTCGCCGAGCAGCAGGAAGAAGCGGAGGCGGTGATTGCCGCTGAGGTCGAAGCCGCCACCGCCGAGGCCGAGCAGGTCGTCGAGGAAGTCGCCGAGCAGACGCCGCCGATTGAAGCCACGACCGAGGCCGAGGAAGTTGCCGCCGAGCAGGCTCCCGCCGACACCGCTGATCTGCCGGCCGAGGAACCGGTCGCTGAGGCGGCTGCCGAGGAGGCTCCCGCAGACACGGCTGACCTACCGGTCGAAGAGCCGGTCGCCGAAACGGCTGCGGAGGAAGCCGAAGCCGGCGAGTCCGCTGAAGCTCCTGCCGAGGGCGCGGACGATGTCGCTCCGCCGACCGAGGGTTCGCCCGAGAGCGCCGAAGCGGTTGCTGAAGGCGAGTCCAGCGAGGAGCCGACCGAGGGCGCGCCTGAGGATACGCAGGCCTGATCATGAACGGCGGCGAGCGTCGGATTGCGCTTGCCGCCGTCGCCGGCGCGCATGGCATCAAGGGCGAGGTCCGCCTGAAGCTGTTCAGCGACAGCGCGGCGAGCCTATCGCAACACGAGATCCTGCACGTCGGAGGCACCGAACGGCGCGTCCTCGCCATTCGCGACAGCGGCAAGACGGCGGTTGCGCGGTTCGAGGGCGTCAACGACCGCTCCGCCGCCGAAGCGCTGCGCGGCTCGCTGGTGGAGGTCGACCGCTCGGCGCTGCCGCCGCTCGACGAAGGCGAATATTATCACGCCGACTTGATTGGCTTGCGGGCAGTTGATGCCCAGGGCGTGGCCATCGGTACGGTGGTGGCAGTCGAGAATTATGGCGCCGGCGACTTGCTCGAGATCGAACTGGAGGGCGGCAAGACGTCGCTGATCCCATTCAAGCCCGGCGTCGCCGCTCTCGATGGCAGCAGGGTCGTCCTCGATCCCGAGTTCCTCGCTTAGTTCGCATCTTCGCAGGCAGTCGAGGATCGGCTCGTCCATGCGCGGGCGAATGCTAAGCTTCCCCCGATGTTCCAGTTCTAATAAGCAAATTGGCGACTGCAGAGGGCGGGGCAGCGTGGAAGAGGAATTGGGGTATTCTATGGAACTGATAATTAGCCTGATTCTTATCATCGCGCTGTCTGGGGGGTTAGGTTTTATTTTCGGGCGACGTTCAAATTGGTCTCGGCGTCGCGTTGTAGTCGTGGCAGCACTTCCAGTTCCGATTATCTCATGGGGGCTTGGCGGAATCATTCTCGTCATAGTTTGGTTTGACCGATCGGGTGTCTGCGACAATGGAGATTGCTCAGCCCCGGTGATGGCGGCGGCTGTCATGGCGGCCATGGGGTTCGTCGCCTTAGCGCTTGGGATTCTATTCGCTCTCGTCGGCTTGCACTTCGCCAAGCCCACGTCGACTAGCGGCATACACGACACACTTAAATGACCTTCCGCGCTTCCGTTCTGACCCTGTACCCGGACATGTTCCCCGGGCCGCTCGGCACTAGTCTCGCCGGGCGGGCGCTTGAGCAGGGCATTTGGAGCCTCGACGCCACGAACATCCGCGACTTCGCCACTGACAAGCACCGCAGCGTCGACGACACCCCGGCGGGGGGCGGCGCAGGGATGGTATTGCGTCCCGACGTGCTCGCCGCGGCGCTCGACAGCGTCGCGGACGGCCGGCCGATGCTGGCGCTCACCCCGCGCGGTGTCCCGCTGACCCAGGCGCGCGTGCGCGAGCTGGCGGCGGGCGAAGGCGTCATCCTTCTGTGCGGCCGCTTCGAGGGATTCGACGAGCGAATCTTCGACGCGCGGCGGCTCGAACCCGTCTCCGTGGGCGACTATGTCCTGTCCGGCGGGGAGCTCGGCGCGATGGTCATCCTGGATGCTTGCGTGCGCCTGCTTCCCGGGGTAATGGGCGCGGCCTCCAGCGGAGAGGAGGAGAGCTTCGAGCAAGGTCTCCTGGAATATCCGCACTATACCCGACCTGGTGAGTGGGAAGGGCGCACGATCCCCGAAGTGCTGCGGTCGGGGGATCATGCGAAGATCGCGGCGTGGCGACACGAGCAAGCGATCGAAGACACACGGCTAAGGCGGCCGGACCTGATCGAGCGCCACGGGGGCGCATCGCAGGCACCGCCCTCTGGCGCGCGGCGACGAAATACGAAGGCAACAGAGAAATGAACCTGATCGAGACCCTGGAGCGCGAAGCAATCGACGCGCTGACCAAGGACAAGCCCGTTCCCGAATTCCGCCCCGGCGACACGCTGCGCGTCGGCGTCAAGGTGATCGAGGGCGACCGCACCCGCGTGCAGAATTTCGAGGGCGTGTGCATCGCCCGCGCCAACAAGGGCGTCGGCTCCAGCTTCACCGTCCGCAAGATTTCGTTCGGCGAGGGCGTCGAGCGCGTCTTCCCGCTCTACTCGCCGATCATCGACCATATTGAGGTCGTGCGCCGCGGCGACGTCCGCCGCGCCAAGCTTTATTATCTGCGCGGCCGCACCGGTAAGGCCGCGCGCATCGCCGAGCGCCGAGTA
>Ga0209647_1004568_pt1 | contig 10359 bp, 9 predicted proteins | sample GraSoi_2013_60cm_FD_185827 | JGI IMG/M metagenome (GOLD analysis project Ga0209647, IMG submission 185827) | Grasslands soil microbial communities from the Angelo Coastal Reserve, California, USA - Sample 9_17_2013_60cm (SPAdes) (version 2) | ecosystem: Environmental > Terrestrial > Soil >...
GGGGCGGATGGCGAGGGCAATCCCGATCTCGGCCCGGCCAGCGCGGTCGTCGAGGAAATCCGCGCCGCCGGCGGCACGGCCGTCGCCAATGGCGACAGCGTTGCCGATCCCGCCGCCGCGCAGCGCCTCATCGCCACCGCGCTCGACGCCTTCGGGCGGCTCGATTGCGTCGTCAACAATGCCGGCATCTTGCGCGACCGCATCTTCCACCGCATGAGCCATGTCGACTGGCAGATGGTGATCGACGTCCATCTCAACGGCAGCTTCAACGTCTCGCGCGCCGCCGCGACGCATTTCCGCGAGCAGGGCAGCGGCGCCTTCGTCCACTTCACCTCGACCTCGGGCCTCATCGGCAATTTCGGCCAGGCCAATTACGCCGCCGCCAAGCTCGGCATCGTCGGCCTCTCGAAATCGATCGCCCTCGACATGGCGCGCTTCGGCGTGCGCTCGAACTGCGTCTCGCCTTTCGCCTGGAGCCGCATGATCGGCACCATCCCGACCGAGACGCCGGAGGAGAAGGCCCGCGTCGAGCGCCTCAAGACGATGACCTCGGAGAAGATCGCGCCGCTCGTCATCTTCCTGGCGAGCGACCTCGCACGGGACGTCTCGGGCCAGATCTTCGCCGTGCGCAAGAACGAGGTGTTCCTGATGAGCCAGCCGCGGCCGCTGCGCTCCGTGCATCGCAGCGAGGGCTGGAGCGCGCAGACCCTGGCCGAGCAGATGCTGCCCGCCTTCAAGAGCTCGCTCTATCCGCTGGACAGATCCGGCGACGTCTTCTCGTGGGACCCGATCTGAGATGCCCGGCATCGCCTCCTATGGCGGCTACATCCCGCGCCTGCGCCTCAGCCGCCACGCGATCGTCGCCGCCAATTCCTGGGCCAACCCGGCGCTGAAGGCGCATGCCAAGGGCGAGCGGGCGATGGGCAATTGGGACGAGGATGCCGTCACCATGGCGGTCGAGGCGGCGCGCGACTGCCTCGGCGAGCGCCCGCGCGAGGGCTTCGCCGCGCTGGTTCTCGCCTCGACCACGGCGCCCTTCGACGATCGCCAGAATGCCGGCATCGTCGTGCAGGCGCTGCGCCTCGCCGGCGCCATCAACACGATGGACGTGTCCGCCTCGCAGCGCGCGGGAACCAGCGGCCTCATCGCCGCGCTCGACGCCGCGGCCGCGCGCGGACCCGTCCTCTTCGTCGCCGCCGAGAAGCGCCGCGCCCCGGCCGGCGGCGTGCCGGAGCTGCAGATGGGCGACGGCGCGGCGTCGCTGATCCTCGAGCCCGGCGACGGCATCGCCCGCCTCGTCGGTAGCCGCTCTTCCAGCGTCGATTTCGTCGACCATTACCGCGGCCATGGCAGCGAGTTCGACTATGGCTGGGAGGAGCGCTGGATCCGCGACGAGGGCTATCTCAAGATCGTGCCGCCGGTCCTCGCCGCCCTCCTCGCCGAGACCGGCACGGCGCCCGGCGCGGTCGCGCATTTCTGCCTGCCCTGCACCTTGCCGCGCGTGGCGCAGACCATCGCGAAGCAGCTCGGCATCGCCGAGAGCGCCGTGCGCGACACGCTCGCCGCCGGCTGCGGCGACACCGGCGCCGCCCATGCCGTGGTCATGCTGGTGCACGCGCTGGAGCAGGCGAAATCAGGCGACCGCATCCTCGTCGCCGGCTTCGGCCAAGGCTGCGACGCCCTTCTCTTCGAGGTCACCGGCAATTTGGCGAGGAAGCCGCGCGGCATCACGGGATCGCTCGCCGCCGGGCGGAGCGAGACGAACTACGCGAGATATCTCGCCTTCAACGATCTGGTGAAGATCGAGAAGGGGCTCCGCGCCGAGGTCGACAAGCAGACGCCGCTCTCGACGCTCTACCGCAAGCGCGACATGCTCCTCGCGCTGGTCGGCGGGCGCTGCGAGCGCTGCGGCACGGTGCAATTCCCGAAATCGAAGATCTGCGTCAACCCGAATTGCGGTGCCCGCCACAGCCAAATCGACCAGCCTTTCGCCGAGTTCGCCGGCCGCGTCATGTCCTATACCGCCGACAACCTCACCTACACGCCGGACCCGCCGGCGCATTACGGCATGGTGCAGTTCGCCGAGGGCGGCCGCATGATGGCCGATTTCACCGATGTCGATGTCGGCGGCGTCGATGTCGGCATGGCGATGCGCATGGTCTTCCGCATCAAGGAGTTCGATACCCAGCGCAATTTCCCGCGCTATTTCTGGAAGGCGGCGCCCACCCCGGGACATTCCGCCGCCGCGAAGGAGAGCTGAGATGGCAAGCGGCATCCGCGACAAGGTCGCGATATTGGGCATGGGCTGCTCGAAATTCGGCGAACGCTGGGATTGCGAGGCCGACGACCTCATGGTCGAGGCCTATGAGGAGGCGCTCGAAGATGCCGGCGTCGAGACCAGCCGGATCGAGGCGGCGTGGCTCGCCACCGCCATCGAGGAGCAGCATGTCGGCAAATCGGGCGTGCCGCTCGCCGTCGCTTTGCGCCTGCCTTATATCCCGGTGACGCGGGTCGAGAATTACTGCGCCTCGGGCTCCGAGGCCTTCCGCGGCGCCACTTATGCGGTGGCCTCGGGCGCCTGCGACATCGCGTTGGCGCTGGGCTGCGAGAAGCTCAAGGATACCGGCTATGGCGGGCTGCCGCAGCGCTCGCGCGGTGCCCTCAACTCGATGTACTGGGCGAATTTCTCGGCGCCCGGCAGCTTCGCCCAGCTCGCCGCCGCCTATCGCGCCAAGCACGGTCTCGACCGCGCCGATCTCAAGGCGGGCATGGCGCATATCTCGGTCAAGAGCCACGACAATGGCAGCCGCAACCCGAAGGCACATCTCAGGAACAAGATCACCGCGGAGGCCGTGCTCGCCGCGCCGCTGATCGCCGAGCCGCTCGGCCTCTTCGATTGCTGCGGCGTCAGCGACGGCGCCGCCTGCGCCATCGTGACGACGCCCGAGATCGCGCGCAGCATGGGCAAGCACGACATCGTCACCGTCAAGGCGCTGCAGCTCGCCGTCTCGAACGGCACCGAGGCGCAGCACAATTCCTGGGACGGCTCCTATTTCGCGACGACGCGCATCGCCGCCAAGCGCGCCTATCACGAGGCGGGCATTACGCGGCCGCGCGACGAGCTCAGCCTGATCGAGGTGCATGATTGCTTCTCGGTGACCGAGCTCGTCACCATGGAGGATCTCGCCATCTCGCCCGAGGGCGGCGCGGTCAAGGACGTGCTCGACGGCTTCTACGATGCCGATGGCGCCATACCGTGCCAGATCGATGGCGGGCTCAAATGTTTCGGCCACCCGATCGGCGCTTCGGGGCTGCGCATGATCTACGAGATCTATCTGCAGATGCAGGGCCGCGCCGGCGCCCGCCAGCGCCAGACCGCGCCGATCCGCGGCCTCGTCCACAATCTCGGCGGCTTCCCGCACCAGAATGTCTGCTCGATCGCCATCATCGGCCGGCAGGGGGCGTGAAACCCCGCCCCGCCTCGCTGCGATCCCCTCTCCCGCTCTCGCGGGAACCGGAGGTTCCCGCTGTCGCATCAGGCAAAGCGAAGCTTTGCCGAGAGCTTGCGGGAGAGGGTTCTGTTCGAACGTATGACGACGACTGACGTCCCCGGCCTCCTTCTCGGCGAGCGCTTCCTCGCCCGCGACGTGCTCCTCGCCGAGACGGCGCGCGCCGCCGGCGGCTTCGCGGCATCGGGGATCGGCGAGGGCGACAGCGTCGCGCTCTTGCTGCGCAACGACCTGCCGTTCTTCGCCGCGAGCTACGGCGCCGCCGCGCTCGGCGCCTATGCGGTGCCGCTCAATTTCCACGCCCGCGCGTCCGAAATCGCGTATCTGCTGCGCGATTGCGGCGCCACCGTGCTGGTCGGCCATAGCGACCTCCTGCGCGCGGCGTCTGCCGGCATTCCGGCCGGTGTGCGGGTGATCGCGGTCGAGCCCGGCGCGGCGCTGCGCGATGCCTATCGCCTCGCCGAAGATGACTGCCGCGCGCCGCCCGGCCTGCCGGAATGGGCGGACTGGCTGGCGCATCAGACGCCCTTTCCCGCTGCCGCGCCGCGCGCGGTGCGGAGCATCATCTACACCTCGGGCACCACCGGGCGGCCGAAGGGCGTCCGGCGGGCGCCGGCGACCGCCGCGCAGGAGGCCAAGATCGCCGCCATGCGCCGGCGCGTCTACGGCATCGAATCGGGCATTCGCGCCCTCTTGCCGGGGCCGCTCTATCACAGCGCGCCCAACGCCTTCGGCCTGCGCGCGGCGCCCCTCGCCGAGCTCTTGGTCGTCATGCCGCGCTTCGATCCCGAGGAATTGCTGCGCCTCGTCGAGCGCCACCGCATCACCACGATGTTCGCCGTGCCGACGATGTTCGTCCGCCTGCTCGCCCTGCCGGACGATGTGCGCCGCCGCTACGATCTCTCCTCGCTGCGCTTCGTCATCCACGCCGCGGCGCCCTGCCCGGTCGAGGTCAAGCGCGCGATGATCGAGTGGTGGGGGCCGGTGCTCAACGAGTTCTACGGCGCCACCGAAACCGGCGCCGTGACCTTCGCGACGAGCGCCGATTTCCTTGCCCGTCCCGGCACGGTCGGCCGGCCGGTGGAGGAGGCGGTCATCCGTATCCTCGACGATGATGGGCGCGAGGTTCCGGTCGGGACGCCAGGCGAGATCTTCATGCGCCTGCCTTATTATCCCGACTTCACCTATCACGGCCAGGACGACAAGCGCCGCGAGATCGAGCGCGACGGGCTCCTGACCTGCGGCGATGTCGGCTATTTCGACGCCGAGGGCTATCTCTATGTCTGCGACCGCAAGCGCGACATGGTGATCATCGGCGGCGCCAATATCTACCCGGCCGAGATCGAGGCGGTGCTCGTCACCCTGCCCGGCGTTAGGGATTGCGCCGTCATCGGCATCCCCGACGCGGAATACGGCGAGGCGCTCTTGGCGCTGGTCGAGCCGCAGGACGGCGCCGCGCCCGACCCGGCGGCGCTGCTGCGCCGCCTCGCGCTCTCCTTCGCCGGCTTCAAGCTGCCGCGCCGCATCGAGATCCGCGCCGCCCTGCCGCGCGAGGATTCCGGCAAGATCTTCAAGCGCCTGCTGCGCGAGCCCTATTGGCGCGACGCCGGCCGCGCGATTTGAGTACGGTCACGCCAGCCCGGGAAACAACGCCCGCATCCCGGTCGCCATGACCTGCACCGCGATGGCGGCGAGGATCAGCCCGAAGATGCGGCTGAGCACGTTGAGCCCGATGCGGCCGAGCTGTCGCCCGATCGGATAGGCGAGGCGGAGGATCGCCCAGGTGGCGGTACAGACGACCAGGACGCAGCCGACGATCGCCACCTGATGACCGAAGCTCGGCGCATGGTTCATCTCGATGATCACCGCGCTGATCGAGCCCGGACCGGCGAGGAGCGGAATGCCGAGCGGCACGACGCCGACCGACGAGCTGGTATCCGCCTCCGCCGTCTCCTCCGGCCGGTGCTGCACCGTCGAGGTCTGCGCGCTCAGCATCGACAGCGCGACGAGCAGGAGCACGATGCCGCCGCCGACGCGAAAGGCGTCGAGCGAGGTGCCGAGCGCTGTCAAGATGAGCTCGCCGGCAAGGCCCGAGATGATCAGCACGGCGGCGACCGTCGCGCTCGCTGCGGCGGCGGTGCGCGATTTCTGCTGCGTGTCGAAACTGTCGGTCAGCGTCAGGAAGAGGGGAATCGCCGCGAAGGGCGACAGGATGGCGAAGAGCGAGATGACGAAGCGCGCATATTCCGGCAAGGCATGGAGCAGGTCGGACGGCATTCGGCACCTTCATCCCGCTGGGGTGACTGGCGACGCAGTCTAGTCCAGAACGTTACCGACCCAAGTCGAATCTCCCCATGTCGTCGTCCTCGCGAAAGCGAGGACCCAGGTGTCGCCGTCCTCGCGAAAGCGAGAACCCAGGGCGAGCAACGTGCCGGTGACTCTGGGCCCCTGCTTTGCGCAGGGGCGACGGGACGGCGTCGCTCTGAAGGATCTTGCTCCAGCCCCTTAATGGCGATGGCGCATCGCCGCAACCGGCCGGCGCTTCGCAAATCCGCTGTCATTTCGGTTTGACGGATCAACCGAAGCCATCGCACTCTTGCCTGCCATCCGGTTCCGGATGGGTTTCGCTCCCCGTCCCGTTTCCCTGAGGTCGCAGAACAATGGCGCCGCGTGTCGATCCCGTCCCCTCCGATAGTGCCCTGCCGCCCAGCGCCGGCGTCGTCATCGTCGGCGGCGGCATCATCGGCGCCAGCACCGCGCTCTTCCTCGCCCAGAAGGGCATTCCGACCGTGCTCTGCGAGAAGGGCCACATCGCCGGCGAGCAGTCGAGCCGCAATTGGGGCTGGTGCCGCAAGATGGCGCGCGACCCGCGCGAGATCCCGCTGATCATCGAAAGCCTCAAGCTGTGGCAGGGCATGAACGCGATGGTCGAGGCCGAGACCGGCTTCCGCCAGTCCGGCATCGCCTATCTCTGCGCGACGCAAGCGGATATGGACGCGCATCTCCCTTGGCTCGAGCATGCCAAGCTCTATCAGCTCGATTCGCGGCTGATCACCGGCGACGAGGTGGCGGCGCTCTTCCCCGGCATGAGCCGGCGCTGGGCCGGCGCCCTCCACACGCCGAGCGACGGCCGCGCCGAGCCGCAGAAGGCGGCGCCCGCCATCGCCGCGGCGGCGCGGCGGCTGGGCGCGACGATCATGACCGGCTGCGCCGTCCGCGGCATCGAGACCCAGGCCGGCCGCGTCGTCGCCGCGGTCACGGAGAAGGGCCGCATCGCCTGCGACAGCGTGGTGCTCGCCGGCGGCGCCTGGTCGCGGCTCTTCTGCGGCAATCTCGATCTCTTCCTGCCGCAATTGAAGGTGCTCGGCTCGGTGATGCGCACCGTGCCGGTCGAAGGCGGGCCGGACTGCTCGGCGAGCGGCGACGGCTTCGGCTATCGCAAGCGCATCGACGGCGGCTATACCGTCTCCAGCCTGCACTCCAACATCGTCGACATCGTGCCCGACAGCTTTCGCCTCGCCCGCGACTTCCTGCCGCTGGGGGGCGTCAAGCGGCACGATTGGCAGCTGCGGCTCGGCCGACGCTTCCTCGACGAGTGGCGGCAGGAGCGCCATTGGGCGCTCGACGCCCCGTCGCCCTTCGAGCGCGTGCGTGTGCTCGATCCGGCGCCGTCGCACGCCATGCTGGACAAGGCGCGGGCCAACATCGCCGAGCATTTCCCGGTCTTCAAGAACGTCGCCATCGCCGAAAGCTGGGCCGGCCTCATCGACGTGACGCCGGACGCCGTGCCGGTCATCGCGCCGGTCGCGGCGCTGCCCGGCTTCTTCGTCGCCACCGGCTTTTCCGGCCATGGCTTCGGCATCGGCCCCGCCGCCGGTAAATTGATGGCCGATCTGGTGTCGGGCGACACGCCGCTCGTCGACCCCGCGCCCTTCCGCTTCGAGCGCTTCACCGACGGCTCCAGCCCCGGCCCCTATGCTGGGGCGACGTGACGATGAAGCGCAGATTCGTCACCTCGCATAATTTGTCCCTGGTCGGCGGCATGAGCATCGGCCTTCTCCTCGGCGACTTCGTGTGGCCGCAATTGGAGGCGACGCTCGGCGATGTCCTCGGCGATATCGTCTTCGCCGCCGGCGGCGCCGCCATCGCATCGCTGATCCATGACAGCATCGTCGGCAAGCGCGACGGCCAGTAGGCTTGCCGGGAGATCCACGGAGGTGGGAGATCCGGGGACACAATACTGAATTGACGCGGCCGCCGACGGCCGCTACCCTCCCGTCATGGCACGCTTGGCGAGAGTGGTTGCGGTGGGCATCCCGCATCATGTGACGCAGCGCGGCAACCGCCGCCAGCAGGTCTTTTTCGGCGACGACGACTATGCCACCTACCGCGCGCTGCTGGCGGAGGGCTGTCGCGCGGCGGGCGTCGCGGGGTGGGCCTATTGCCTGATGCCCAACCATGTGCATCTCATCCTGACGCCGTCCGACGAGGACGGGTTGCGCGCGGCGCTCGGTGAGACGCACCGGCGCTATACGCGGCACGTCAATCGCCGCGAGGACTGGCGCGGTTATCTCTGGCAGGGCCGCTTCGCCTCCTGTCCGATGGACGAGGCCTATCTCTTGGCCTGCGCGCGCTATGTCGAGCTCAATCCGGTGCGCGCGCGACTGGCGCGGCGGGCGCGCGACTGGCCCTGGTCGAGTGCGCGGGCGCATCTCGCCGCAGCGGATGACGCGCTGGTTCGGGTGCGCCCGCTCCTCGCGCTCGCGCCCGACTGGCCGGGCTTTCTCGCCGCGGGGCTGGGCGCCGCCGACCACCAGGCGATCCGCGCCGGCGAGCGCACCGGCCGGCCGCTCGGCTCGGCCCGCTTCGTCGCCCGGCTGGAGAAGCGCCTCGACCGCCCGCTCGCCCGGCGCAAGCCCGGACCCAAGCCGAAGGGCGAGCGGGCGGAGACGAAGAGATAAGTATTGTGTCCCCAGAATTTTTAGTGTCCCCAGAATTTTTATGTCCCCGGAATTTTTTAAAAGCTGCGACGGGGCGAGCGCAGCGTTCGTCGTCGCGCGCCAGGCGACGATTGCGGCTGAGCCAGGTGAAGGTTCTTTCGCCACCCCGGCTTTTCGCGGGGGCTTCGGCGTATATGGCGAATTAATAGGTTATGGCATTTCTCCGGCTCGAACTCTTATGCGCCGACGCGCAACTATGCGGATGGTTGCAATTGCACATCTGGAGAAAACACGTGCTGAAAGCTTTTGGCGCTGCGCTGCTGCTGGCCTCCGGGTCGGCGATCACCGCCGGCCCGGCGCTCGCGCTGGAGACCGTTGTCACGCAAGTGGACAAGAACAAAGACGGGTCCATGACCTATCACTTCGCCGTCAAGACGGAGCAGGGCGAGACCTTGACGCCGGGCGAGTCGAAAGAGACCGCTGATTTCGTGACCGTCTACAATTTCTACGGGCTGATCGACGAATCTGTGAAAGTGCCGGCGGGATGGGAGTTCTCGTCCGAGGCGTCCGGCCGAACCCCGGCAGCGGGTGGCTACCCGCTGGTATTGCCGCTGGACGTCCCCAATACGCCCAACCTGACCTGGACGGTGACCAAGCCGGTGGCCGCGGGGGCGCAGATCGACGGCTTCACCGCGACCACCCGCGTGAGCAACATGGTGCAGGGTCAGTACCCGCCAGTCGCCCGCTATAAGAGGCGTCGCCGCCGGAACGCCGGGTGCCGCTTCCATGGCGTCCAAACAGGCGCTCATCGGCACGCTTCCGACGCCGAGCTTCCTCGCTGACGTGAGGTGACGATGCCGGCGGACGCGCCTGACCCGGATGGGACTTGCTCCAACACGCCAGCGTGCCTACATCCGGCACTCTGAGTTCCTACGGCGCGTCCGCTTTCATGCTCTCCTATTATGGCCTCATCCTCCTGGCGCAGATCGCCTGTATGATTCATGCCGGACGTACGGGGCGGCCCTACTACTGGTTCATGATCATCCTGTTCGTGCCGGCGCTGGGGATCCTCGCCTACCTGGCGGTCGAGGTGCTCCCCGGCCTCCTGCGCGGCCGCGCTGTCGCCCAATTATCGCAGACCGTCACCGGCGGGCTGGATCCCACGCGTCAGTACCGCGCGCTCGCCGACGCGGTCGAGACCGTGCCGAGCGTCGCCAACCTTCGGGCGCTCGCCGACGAATGCGCGCGCCTCGGACGCTATGACGAGGCGATCGATCTCTACAACAGGGCCCTGATCGGGCTGCATGAGACCGGGGGCAACCCTGGACCGGCTTTTCGCGGCGAATCCGGATTTCAAATCGGACGAGTCCGATCTTCTTGCCGCCCGCATCCTCGAAGCGCAGGGCTGCACGCGCGAGGCGCTCGCCGCCTATGAGCGGCTCTGTACGATCTATCCCGGCGAGGAGGCCAAGGGCCGCATGGCGCTCCTCCTCCTCAAGACCGGGTCCGAGCAAAGGGCACGCGCACTCTTTGCCGAGATCCGCAAATCGGTCGAGCGCGGCCCCGCGTTTTATCGTCGGGCGCAACGGAACTGGTATCAGGTCGCTCGCCGCTACGCGTGACTCTGCGGTTAATTCGGCGGAACGCCTAATCTGTAGGGGACGTGTAGGGGCAGCCCTCGTGGGTTGCTGCCCGTGACAACGATTCCGACGCGACTGCTGTGGTATGGCGCGGTCCCCGGAATTTCCCAAATAGCGAGGCAGTAGTCGTCGGGAAGCACGATGATTTGGTATTGGCGGCGGCTCTTGCCGTTTGGCGCTCATCCAGTCCCGCCTCCGACCGCGTGACGAGAGCGTCACGCTGAATGGCGGGCCGCGATCGCCGTCAGGGCAATCACCGCCGAAACTACA
>Ga0209647_1004570_pt1 | contig 10357 bp, 9 predicted proteins | sample GraSoi_2013_60cm_FD_185827 | JGI IMG/M metagenome (GOLD analysis project Ga0209647, IMG submission 185827) | Grasslands soil microbial communities from the Angelo Coastal Reserve, California, USA - Sample 9_17_2013_60cm (SPAdes) (version 2) | ecosystem: Environmental > Terrestrial > Soil >...
GGCGATTTGAGCGAGCCTCTCGCTCGAGGTGTCATGGCGAAAGACGGCATTGCCTTGCTCGGCGAATTGATTGCGGCAGGGCCGGCCACGCCGCGTCCGCACCGGACGGTGTTCAAATCCGTCGGCGTGGCGCTCGATCTCGTGTTCGAAACCGAAAAGCCGGCGCTGGGCAACACCGCCGGCGATGGTGCGCGGCACGGCTCTTGCGGCATGCTGGGTGGCGAGGACGGCGTGCCGCATCGCTATCGGTTGCTTTCGGCCGAAAAGCCGCCGCGGACGCTGCGCACCAAGGAGGTCGGTATCGAAATTCTGCCGGGCGATTGCCTGGAGGTTCGCTCCGCCGGCGGTGGCGGCTGGGGATCATCAGCCAAACGCGCGCAAGAAGCCCGCGAACGCGATCGCGTGCAAGGCCTCGTCACGGACGAAGCAGCGAAGGCGCGGCTCCCTTGAGCAAATTGACTGTTGGCATCGACGTTGGCGGCACTTTTACGGATCTGGTCGCGATCGATGCGGCGGGACGCTCGGTGTTCGCGAAATCGCCGTCAACGCCGCAAGACCAGTCGATCGGCGTGATGGCAGGACTTGAAGAGCTTGCGCGCCGGCTCGGCCTTTCCGGTTCGCAGATGCTGGCGAGCACGCAGCGCCTGGTTCACGGCACCACGGTCGCGACCAATGCGCTGCTCGAGCGCAAGGGCGCCAAGGTCGCGCTGTTGACCACGCAGGGCCATCGCGACATCGTCGAGATGCGCGAAGGGCTGAAGGGCAACCGCTACGATCTGCGCACGCCGCCGCCTGAACCGCTGGTGCCGCGCGAGTTGCGTTTTGGTGTGCGCGAGCGGCTGCGGCCGAATGGTGAAGTCGTGACGCCGCTCGATCAGCGGTCGCTTGGGGAAGCGATCGAAGCGATCAAAAAATCCGGCGTCACCTCGGTGGCGATCTGTTTCCTGCATTCCTATCGCAACCCGGCGCACGAGATCGCTGCAGCGGAGCGCCTTGCGCGCGAACTTCCCGATGTCAGCCTATCACGCTCGAGCGACGTGCTGCCGCAGATCAAGGAATATGAGCGCGTCTCGACCACGATCGTGAATGCTTATGTCGGCCCGATCGTCCGGAATTATCTGACCGGCCTCGAGCGCCGCCTGCAGGAAGCGGGTTTTGGAGGCAGCCTCTTTATCATCCTGTCCCATGGCGGCATGGCGCCGGTTGCCGAAGCGGCGCGGCTGGCCGCGGCCACCGTGCTGTCGGGTCCTGCGGGCGGAATGTCCGGCTGCCGGCGCTGTTCGGCGATGCTCAAAATTCCCGATCTCGTGGCCTTCGACATGGGCGGCACCTCGACCGACATTTCCCTGATCGCCGACGGCGCGATGTCGCTGTCGGCCGACGGCGGACTGGCCGGCCAGCGCATTGCGTTGCGCAGCCTCGACATATCGAGCATTGCCGCGGGCGGCGGCTCGATCGCGTCGGTGGATTCAGGCGGCATCTTCCGTGTCGGGCCATCGAGCGCCGGCGCCGTGCCGGGGCCGGCCTGCTATGGCAAGGGCGGCATTGCCGCGACCGTGACCGATGCCAATGTCATCCTGGGCTATCTCGATGCCACAGCGTTCATGGGCGGCGCCCGGCCGCTCGACACGGCGGCCGCGGAGGCCGTCGTCGACGCGCTGGCGGCATCGCTTGCGATCAGCCGCACGCAGTCGGCCGCGGGCATCTTTCGCCTGGTCAATTTGAAAATGGCCGACGGCATCCGGATGATGACGCTGCGACGCGGTGTCGACCCCAGGCGTTTTGCGATTCTGAGTTTCGGCGGCGCCGCAGGACTTCACGCCTGCGAGGTGGCGCGCGAGCTCGACATCGAGCGGATCATCGTGCCGACCAATGCATCGGTGCTCTCGGCCTGGGGCATGCTGACCAGCGATCTGCGTTATGAATTGGGCCGCACCCATTTCGAAACCGGCGCGCGCAGCACCGCCTCGGAAGTGCGGGACATTTTCGTTGAACTTGAGACGCAGGCCGTCGAACGGCTGCGCAGCTGGTTCGATGGACCGATTACGACCGAGCGCTCCGCCGAGATGCGCTATGGCGAGCAGATTTTTGAGATCGACGTTCCCTTGAGCGACATCGATCTCAAATCGCCGGCGCTGATCGCCGAGATCGAGGACCGCTTCCACCTCCGGCACGAGGAACTCTATACCTACGCCTCGCGCGACCAGGAAGTGGTGTTCGTCAATGCGCGGGTGGCCGCGGTCGGGGCGGTTTCCGCCGGTGAAGAGGATGAGGAACCGGTCAAGGCGGCGACGCCTTGCGCGCCGCGCTCCAGACGGAAGGCATGGTTCGGGGAGTGGCGCGAGGTGCCGGTCTATGCGCTCGATGATTTGCGGCCGGGTCATACCCTGGAAGGACCTGCCATCATCGAAGCCGAGACCACGACCGTGGTGATCAACGCCGGCGATGGGGTTAACGTCAACGGACGCGGCTGGCTCGATATTCGCCTTGCGCGAAAACCGGAGATCGATCGCAGCTCCACGGCCGGGTAGGCCTCTTTTCCGCCGACCGCGCAAGCGGCTAGCAGATGGCTTCATGCTGCCAACGCAAGGCCACACGCCCCTGGCGGTCACGCCCCGGCGGCGCTTGCGAGCTTGTCCTGCGTCTTTGTCTCGAAATCGCCGGCGTCGTGGCGCTCGTGCAACTGGCTCGCGGGCTCGCCCCAGGTGCGGTTGACCATGCGCCCGCGCTTCACAGCCGGGCGCTTGGCGATCGTGTCGGTCCAGCGTTGCACGTTCTTGTATGCCTCGACCTCAAGGAATTCGCCCGCACCATACAGCAGGCCCTTCGCGAGGCCGCCATACCAGGGCCACACCGCGATGTCCGCGATGGTATAATCGTGGCCTGCGAGATATTCGTTGTCGGCAAGGCGGCGGTCAAGCACGTCGAGCTGGCGCTTCACCTCCATCGCGAATCGATCGATCGCGTATTCGATCTTGGTCGGCGCGTAGGCGTAGAAATGGCCAAAGCCGCCGCCGAGATAGGGCGCGGCGCCCATCTGCCAGAACAGCCAGGACAGGCATTCCGCGCGTGTCGCGTCAGTCGGCAGGAATGCGCCGAACTTCTCGGCGAGATGCGTGAGGATCGCGCCGGATTCGAACACTCTGACCAGCGTCGGCCCGCTGCGGTCCATCAGCGCCGGGATCTTCGAGTTCGGGTTCACCGCCACGAAGCCACTGCCGAACTGATTGCCGTCGATCTTGATGAGCCAGGCGTCGTACTCGGCGCCGCCAAAGCCTCGCGCCAGCAGTTCTTCCAGCATCACCGTGACCTTGACGCCGTTCGGTGTCGCCAGCGAATAGAGCTGCAGGGGATGGCGGCCGACCGGCAGCTCCTTCTCATGCTGACTCCTTGTTCCAGCTCCAGACTTTTGGCGGCACATAGTCGGTTGGCTCGGTCATGCTTTGGGCTCCAGGGCATTTGATCAACGCTCAATGGTTATCAAATCGGGGCAATTGGCAACCGGCCTCGCTGCAGACCAGCGTGGACTTAAGATGTTGACCGATGCCGGCGATGACCGATAGGAAGACGACAAGAGGCTGATCAGCAGCCCTTTCAGGGGAGGGAAATTCGAGATGTTTTCACACGTGATGATCGGAACGAACGATTTGGAGAAAGCCAAGGCGTTCTATGACGTGCTGCTCGGGACGCTCGGCGTTGCGCCGGCGAAGGTCGACGGCCATCGCATTTTCTACTTTACCAAAACCGGCGTTTTTTCCGTGTCCGAGCCGATCAACGGCAAGCCGGCAACCCCTGCCAATGGCGGCACCATCGGCTTCTCCTGTAGCTCGCCCGAGCAAACCGACGCGTGGCACGCGGCCGGCGTCGCCCATGGCGCGACGAGTTGCGAAGATCCGCCGGGTGTGCGCGAGGGCAGCGCCGGCAAACTCTACCTTGCCTATCTGCGCGACCCCGACGGCAACAAGCTCTGCGCGCTGCATCGGATGGGCTGAGCGGAATTCTGCCGCCAGCTCTCGCACCGGACAGACCGGCAATGTCTCATCGATGAGCGGGACCGCACTTGTGGTCGGCCCGGCGCAGGCGGATGGCTTCGCGCCGGGGATGGCGAAATCACGAAATGCCCTTGATATTGGTCCTGGCGAAATCGCCGCCGACGTAAAGCAGGCGGCAGTCGTGCTCTTTAGCTAATTCATAGGCGAAACAGTCGCCGAAATTAAGGCCTGCGGCGTGGACGCCTTTTCCCCATTGCGTATAGGCCAGCGCAACCCGTCGCGCCGAGGCTGCAGTCACCGCTACGGTATTGAAGCCTAATCCGTCGATCAGGTTTGCCATTTCTTCGCTGACATTGCGGCGTGCCGCCACGATCAATGCTTCGGCGACGGTCGCCGCCGAGATCAGGATCTCGTCTTCTATCTCCAGCGCCGCAATGCACGCATTGGCCTCGGCCTCGTTCAGCACAACGGCCATCAGTGCGGATGTATCGACGGCAATCATCCGGGCAAGCCGTCATCGCCGTAGAGGAAGTCCTGGCTCCTTGCGGCGCCCGGCCCGGGCGTTGCCTTTGCCGCGCCGCTTGCCCGCGCTGCCTCGAGCAGCGCTCGCCGCGCCTTCCGGTCAGACACCGGTGTCACCGGAACCAGCCGTACAGCTTCATGTCCGTGCCGGGTCAGGATCACTTCGTCACCCGCTTCGGCGCGGCGCACCAGCTCGGTCAACTGTCCCTTGGCTTCAGTAACGGAAATTCGCACGGTTTTGCCTTCTCGATCCACGAACCGGTCAACGACAAAATGGACCATTTAATGGTCCATGTCAACGGAGGCGGCTTTGGGCCTGTTATGCGTCTTTCAATTGATCCGTAGGCCCTGGCGCTGGGCCAAACGGAGTCGGCGCGCGGACAGGGATGGCCGCATGCCCGGAACGCAATGCTGTCAGCCCAGAAAATGATGTATCCGCTGGCTTCGCACCGCGCGCTGGGAGGATGTTCCCGAGCGATATCAACGAATTCTGGAGGAAGCTATTCATGTCGGGTTTGCCGCTCTCAGGCATCAAAATTCTTGATCTCACGCGCGTGCTCGCGGGCCCGCTGTCGGCGCAGATGCTCGCCGATCTCGGCGCCGAAGTGATCAAGATCGAGCGGCCGGGCACCGGCGACGACGCGCGCGCCTTCGGCCCGCCCTATCTGGTCGATCCGGAGGGGAAGGAAAACAACAACAACGCGTTTTACTTTTGCGCCAACCGCAACAAGAAATCCGTCACCGTCAATATCGCGAAGCCCGAGGGGCAAGACATCATTCGCGAGCTTGCGAAAAGCTGCGACGTCATGATGGAGAATTACAAGGTCGGCGACCTCAAGCGTTACAAGCTGGATTATGAAGCGATCCGCGCGATCAATCCCGGGATCATCTATTGCTCGGTGACCGGTTTTGGTCAGACCGGGCCTTACGCCCCCCGTGCCGGTTACGACGCGATTTTTCAGGCGATGGGCGGCCTGATGAGCGTCACCGGCCATATGGACGGCGAACCCGGCGCGGGCCCGATGAAGGTCGGTCCCTCCATCGTCGACTACATGACCGGCATGAACACCTCGATCGGCATTTTGGCCGCGCTCTATCATCGCAAGGCCAATGGCGGAGAGGGCCAGCATATCGATGTCTGCCTGCTCGACACCGTGATCGCCTCGCTGTCGCATTATGCGCAAATCTACCTCGTCAACGGCAACACCCCGCCGCGGCGCGGTACCTGGGGCAATGGCGGCATGCCGGCGGGGGTGTTTCGTTGCGCGGACGGCGAGCTGATGCTGGTGGTCGGCAACGATGCCCAGTTCGCGCGGACCTGCACGGTTCTGGGCAGCGAGGGGCTGGCTGCCAATCCGAAATTCATCAAGAACAACGACCGCGTCGTCAACGGCAAGGAGATCATGGCGATCTTTGCCGGGCTGTTCTTGAAGAACAAGGTCGCCTATTGGCTGGAAGAATTGGAGAAAGCCGGCGTGCCCTGCGGTCCCGTCAACGATTTCGCGCAGGTGTTCGCCGATCCGCATGTGCGCGAGCGCGGCATGGAGATCAAGGTCGAGCATCCCTTTGAACCGGCGCTGTCGCTGATCCGCAATCCCATCACGTTCTCTGGAACACCGGTGAAGGATTATCGCGCGCCGCCGCTGCTGGGAGCGGACACGAAGGAAGTGCTGGCATCGAAGCTCGGATACGATCGGACAAAACTCGAGGCGCTGAAGAAGCAGGGGATTATCTAGTGGCCTTCGCCGTGAGCGGAATTAGGTCCCCTTCCGCTCGCCCGGCAAATCGTCGTCCGCTGACGGCCGGGATTGCGACGGGGCCGGCGATCGGGCATAGCTGCATCGATCGGCCGGATTGCGGCCCGCTTCTCGCACTGGAGGGGATATGACGTTTGTATCGCGCTCGAACCAGACGAAAGCGCCGGCAACGCCGCTGCACGGCGACATCCGCGGCAATTGGACGAGGCAAGAGGCTCTCGCGCTTTATGAAGCCTCGTTCAATGATCTGCTGTTTCAGGCGCAGACCGTCCACCGCAAATACTTCGATCCCAACAAGGTGCAGCTCAGCCGGCTTCTCAGCATCAAGACCGGCGGTTGTCCCGAGGATTGCGGCTATTGCAGCCAGTCGACCCATCATGATTCCGGCCTCAAGGCTTCCAGGCTGATGGAGGTGGAACGCGTCGTCGCCGAGGCGCGCAAGGCCCGCGACGCCGGCGCGACCCGCTATTGCATGGGCGCCGCATGGCGCAGTCCGAAGGATCGCGATATCGACGCCGTTGTCGCCATGGTCGAGGGCGTCAAGGCGCTCGGCATGGAGACCTGCATGACGCTCGGCATGCTCGACAGCGCCCAGGCGGCGCGTCTGGGAAAGGCCGGTCTCGACTATTACAACCACAACATCGATACGTCCGAACGCTATTATGGCGAGATCATTTCCACGCACAGCTTTGCTGACCGTCTCGAAACCCTCACTCATGTCCGGGAATCCGGCATCAAGGTTTGTTGCGGCGGCATTGTCGGCATGGGCGAAGAGGCGGTCGACCGCGTCGATATGCTGGTGACGCTGGCCAACCTGCCGGAGCATCCGGAAAGCGTTCCGATCAATATGCTGATCCCGATAGCCGGCACGCCGCTCGCGAAGACCGATCCGATTGACCCCTTCGCATTTGTGCGCACCATCGCGCTTGCTCGCATCATGATGCCGAAATCCTATGTCCGCCTTTCAGCGGGCCGAACCGCCATGACCGATGAGATGCAGGCCCTGTGTTTCTTCGCCGGCGCCAATTCGATCTTCGTCGGCGACACGCTGCTGACGGCCGGCAATCCCGGCGAAGACCACGATGCGGCACTATTCCGCCGCCTTGGCATCGAGGCACTCGAACTCGGCGCGACCTGAGAGCAGGCCACATTGATCGGCAAGGAGAACGGGCCTTGCCGGCAGCAGCGAGGGCTTCGATCAGCGCGCGTCGCGTGCCAGCTGTTTGGCGGGCATCTTGCTTTGCGTTTCACCTCCCGTCAGCGCCATCACCGACACCGCGACAATGCGCTCGATGATCCCGTCGACGTCGTTGAGATCGCACGACCCTTCCGACAATTTTGTCAACCGCTCGCTGTCGCGGATGGTCTGGTGCGCCATCGCCAGCGCAAAATGCAGGCCCCAATAGAAATCGACCGCCTCGCGATCGGGTAGCGAGCGGCGCATCGCGGCGGCGAATTTCCGCAAATGATCGATTTCGCGATTGCGGATGCGGCGGATCGGCGGCACCGATTCGATCGAGGCCCGGATCATGAAACGCGCCGCGGTCGAGCGCTCGCGCTCGGGGCCGAGGCAGCCGCGCAAGGTCGGCCCGACCAGCGCGCGCAGGATGGCGTTGATATCGGCTCGTCCGCCGCCGGATTCTTCTGCCCGTTTCAATTCGTTGAGCCGCTCGCGGTTGGTGGCGATGCTGCGGGTGACGAACAGTTCCGCGATCAACTCGTCCTTGGAGCCGAAATGATAATTCACCGCGGCGAGATTGACGTCGGCAGCCGCGACGATGTCGCGCAGCGTGACGTCGCCGAAGCCGCGATCGGCGTAAAGCCGCTCGGCGGCGGCTAGGATCGCGCTTCTGGTATGATCCGACGCCATCTCATGGGCCCTATGCGAGGGGGGCGTTGCAATTCAAACAGTTGTATGAAACTATCGTTTGAGAGTGGGGAATGTCAATGCGCTGAACGTCAATGTGATGACAGGCGCGTGGCATCCCAGGCCGGCCGATCCTCGTCGCCGCCGCGAACCGCAGCGGTCAGATTAGTCTTGCGGACGAGGGACGGCGGGGAGACAGTGCCGCCAACAATTTTCGCCCAAAAGTGTGAGGAACGCCCAATGGACTTCAACATGTCTGACCGCCAGCGCGAATGGCTCAATCGGGTGCAGTCGTTCATGCACAAGCATGTCCGGCCCGCGGTGCCGATCTACAAGCAGCAGGACGCCGAGGGTGAGCGTTGGAAGGTGATCCCGGTCCTGGAAGATCTGAAGAAAAAGGCGCGCGCCGAAGGCCTATGGAACATGTTCATGCCGCCGTCGGCGCATGAGGACGATGAATTCCGCGGCGCGGGATTGAGCAATCTCGAATATGCGCCGCTGGCCGAAGAGATGGGCCATATCAGCTGGGCCTCGGAGGTATTTAATTGCTCCGCGCCGGACACCGGCAACATGGAAGTGCTGATGCGCTACGGCAGCAAGGAGCACAAGCGGAAATGGCTGCGGCCGCTGATGGACGGCGAAATCCGCTCCGCCTTTCTGATGACGGAGCCTGCCGTGGCTTCTTCCGACGCCACCAATATCGAAACCAGCATCGAGAAGGACGGCGATCATTACGTCATCAACGGCCGCAAATGGTGGTCGTCCGGTGTCGGCGATCCCCGCTGCAAGATTGCCATCGTGATGGGCAAGACCGATCCGAACTTGCCGCGCCATCAGCAGCAGTCGCAGATCCTGGTGCCGCTCGACAGCAAGGGCATCAAGGTCGAGAAGATGCTCCCCGTATTCGGTTTCGACGATGCGCCGCACGGCCACGCCCAGGTGCTGCTTGAAAACGTCCGCGTTCCCGCCAGCCATATTTTGTTGGGTGAGGGCAGGGGTTTTGAGATCGCGCAAGGCCGGCTCGGTCCCGGCCGCATCCATCACTGCATGCGCACCATCGGCAAGGCCGAGGAAGCGCTGGAGAAAATGGTGAAGCGGCTGTCCTCGCGCACGGCTTTCGGCAAGAAGATCATCGAATATTCGATCTGGGAGCAGCGCATTGCGGAAGCCCGCACCGACATCGAGATGAATAGGCTATTGTGTCTGAAGGCCGCCGACATGATGGACAAGGTCGGCAACAAGACCGCCCAGCTCGAGATCGCCATGATCAAGGTGGCGGCGCCCAACATGGCCTTGAAAATCATCGACCACGCCATCCAGGCGTTCGGCGCCGCCGGCGTCTCCGACGACGCGGGTCTGGCGCGCGATTATGCCTCGATGCGCACCATGCGGCTGGCGGACGGTCCGGACGAGGTCCATAACCGCGCCATTGCCAGACTTGAACTTCGGAAGTATGCAAACGCTCCCACTACGCATTAAGGGGAGCTTCCGGTTGGCGCTCCCTTGAAGAAAATAAGGGAGCGTCATCGTGACCGAGGGCGTCAGAAAAGACGAGGAATTTTCCGGCACCATGCCGGTCGAGGAGCGGCATCGGATCGACGAGCTGCGCCTCGACGGCTGGATGCGCGAAAACGTCGAAGGTTTTCAGGGACCGCTGGTCGTCCTGCAGTTCAAGGGCGGCCAGTCGAATCCGACCTACCGGCTCGATACCCCAGCCAGATCTTATGTGATGCGCCGAAGGCCGTTCGGCAAATTGCTGCCGTCGGCGCATGCGGTCGATCGCGAATTCCGCGTCATTGCAGCGCTCAGCAAGCAGGGCTTTCCGGTCGCCAAGGCCTACGCGCTGTGCACCGACGACGCGGTGATCGGTTCCGCCTTCTACATCATGTCGATGGAAGAGGGCCGGGTGTTCTGGGATCCCACGCTTCCCAGTCAGACGCCGGAGGCCAGGCGGAAAATCTTTGCCAGCAAGATCGAGACACTTGCAAAGCTGCACGTATTTGATCCGCAGGCGATCGGGCTCGGCGATTTCGGCAAACCGGGCAATTATTTTGCCCGCCAGGTCGATCGCTGGACCAAGCAATATCGCGCATCAGAGACGCAGCACATTCCCGAATTCGAGAAGCTGGCCGAGTGGTTGCCACGAACCGTGCCGCCGCAGCAACGCGTTTCGATCGTTCACGGCGACTATCGCCTCGACAATATGATTTTCCATCCCA
>Ga0209647_1004572_pt1 | contig 10354 bp, 7 predicted proteins | sample GraSoi_2013_60cm_FD_185827 | JGI IMG/M metagenome (GOLD analysis project Ga0209647, IMG submission 185827) | Grasslands soil microbial communities from the Angelo Coastal Reserve, California, USA - Sample 9_17_2013_60cm (SPAdes) (version 2) | ecosystem: Environmental > Terrestrial > Soil >...
ATGGAGAGTACCGGGGTGTTTTGGAAACCCATTTATAACCTGCTCGAAGGGCATTTCGAAGTGCTTGTCGTCAACGCCCAGCATATCAAAGCCGTGCCTGGACGTAAGACCGATGTCAAAGATGCCGAGTGGATCGCCGATCTCTTGCAGCATGGCTTACTGCGTGCGAGCTTTATTCCTCCGGCCCCACAACGGGCAGTGCGCGACCTGACCCGGTATCGTACGAGTCTGATCGAGGAGCGCTCGCGCGTGATCAATCGCTTGCAGAAGACTCTAGAAGATGCCAACCTGAAGCTCGCCTGCGTCGCGACCGATCTCATGGGCCAATCTGCCCGCGACATGCTGGCCGCCAGGCTTTCGGGAGAAGTGGATCCCGCGGTGTGAGCACACTTGGCCCGTGGCAAGATGCGCGCCAAACGCGATCTGCTTGAGCAAGCGCTTCAGGGCCAGTTCAAGCCTCACCACCGCTTTCTCATCAGCGAACAACTCTCCCTCATTGACTCCCTGGATGATGCCATCGAGCGCATCAGTGCCGAAATTGCGGAGCGCCTACGCCCTTTTGAGCAGCTGCTCCAGCGCTTGGAGACCATTCCAGGGATCAAGAGGCGCTTAGCCGAAGTGATCCTGGCGGAGATTGGGCCGGATATGAGCCGTTTCCCCAGCGCCAGACATTTAGCCTCATGGGCAGGCATGTGCCCTGGGAACAATGAAAGTGCTGGCAAGCGCTTGAGTGGCAGGACACGCAAAGGCAGTCCGTGGCTGCGCACGGCGCTGGTGGGGGCAGCGCAAGCCGCGAGCCATTGTAAGGACTCCTATCTCTCCGCCCAGTTTCGCCGACTGGTCATCCGGCGGGGAGGCAAGAAGGCCATCATTGCGCTCGGACATACCTTACTCGTCATCGTCTACCACGTGCTAGCCGACGAGAAGAACTATGACGAATTGGGAGGCAATTACTTTGACGAACGCGACCGGCAAGCGGTTCAGAAGCAGCTCGTCCGTCGCTTAGAGAAGCTGGGGTATGAGGTAACGTTAACTCCTACTTCTCCTGCTGCTTAAGCACACACCAACAACCAACCAGGAAGAGTCTCTTCCCCGATGCACCGGATCGGGTCAGGACTTCCTACGCTCTGTACGATTCACGATACCGTCCCCCTTTTTCAGGGGAGTATCAACTTTGTTAAGTATGATAGCTCAGTTTAAATTGAGCAGAGGGGACAGGTGTTCTTGTAAAAAGGCGCGGTCTTGCTCGTAAGGAATAAGTTCGATGGCCTGGAGTGGTGAGAACCAGCCAACGCCGGTAAATCTCGGGTCGAGTGGTGTTTGTGACTGGCTATTGTCCAGGGGTACGCCAGGAAGTAATGGATTGTCTTATGCTCCAGGTCGCCGTTGCTCTTTATGGACTGGCGCATAATTGTGCCGAGGTGTTTGATGAGCTGGACGCACGCCAGCCCTGTCTCTTCATGAATCTCGCGCAGGGCTGCCTGTTCAAGTGACTCGCCCGGGTAGACGTGGCCTTTGGGCAAGACCCACTCTTTTGCGCTGTTTTTGTGATGGGCCAGGGCAAGCTTTAGTTCGCCTTCGATTTCGCGCAAGATGATCGCGCCTGCCGATACGGCTGTTCTTTGGGCCATTCTCAAATCCTCTTGTGCATAAAAGAGAAAGGTATGTTCAGAAGCGGCAGGAGGCGTAGTCTCTGAACATATGAATTTTGTTAATCGATGTAGCGGTAGGCGGGCAAGGTCAGGAACTCGGTGAACTGGTCGTTGGCGATGATCTGGTCTAGCAACTGGCGGGCCGTGCCAAATTTGCGCGCGGCAAATTGCTGTTCGCCGAGCGTAGACTTGAGCTTTGCCAGTTCTTCATCCGACAGTTGGTGATAGAGTTCAATGTCCACTTTTCTGCCGTCGGATAGGACGCCTTTGGGATGGTGAATCCACTGCCAGATTTGCGACCTGGCGATTTCGACAGTGGCGGCATCTTCCATCAGGTTGTAGATGGGAACGCAGCCGGTACCGCGCAGCCACGATTCCAGGTACTGCAAACTGACGCTGATATTGTTGCGCAGCCCTGCTTCGGTGATCTGTCCCCCCGGGATGGCCAGGAGGTCGCGAGCTGTTACATGGACATCTTCGCGCTTCCTATCTATCTGGTTGGGTCCCTTCATGACCTTGTCAAATTCCTCCATGGCGATCTGCACCAGGCCAGGATGAGCCACCCAGGTGCCATCATGACCATCGGTGGCCTCGCGCCTCTTGTCGGCGCGTACACGCTCCAGCGCCTCTTCGTTGGCCTGGGGATCGTTCTTGATGGGGATCTGGGCCGCCATGCCGCCGATGGCGTGGATGTTACGGCGATGGCAGGTTTTGATCGTGAGCAGGGAATAGGAACGCAAGAAGTGCGTGGTCATGGTCACCTGAGCGCGGTCGGGATAGATGAATTCAGGTATCTGGCGGAACTTCTTGATAGCGCTGAAGATGTAGTCCCAGCGCCCGCAGTTCAAGCCGGAAGAGTGTTCACGCAGTTCGTAGAGTATCTCATCCATTTCAAAGGTTGCCAGGATGGTTTCGATGAGCACGGTGGCACGGATGGTGCCCCGGGGGATGCCCAGTTCCTGTTGGGCAAGCACAAATATGTCATTCCAGAGGCGGGCTTCCAGGTGGTTCTCCAGCTTGGGCAGGTAGAAATAGGGCCCGGTGCCTTTCGCGAGCAGCGTTCTCACATTGTGGAAGAAGTAAAGGGCGAAGTCGAAGATGCCGCCAGAAACCGGCTGGCCATCGATGAGCACATGCTTTTCCGACAGGTGCCATCCACGCGGGCGCACCAGTAGGGTCGCGGTTTTTTCCTGTAAGCGGTATGGCTTCCCCTCGGGGCTGGTAAATTCGATGCTGCGGTTGACGGCATCGCGCAGGTTAATATGACCCTGGATGTTGCCCTCCCACGTGGGGGTATGGGAGTCTTCAAAGTCGGCCATGAACACTTTGGCGTCCGAGTTCAGCGCGTTGAGGATCATTTTTCTTTCCACGGGGCCGGTGATCTCGACGCGGCGATCCAGGAGATCACCGGGGATGGAAGCTACAGTCCATTCGCTGTTACGGATATGCTCGGTTTCGGGGAGAAAATCGGGCAGTTTGCCGGAGTCAATCTCGGCCTGTCGCTGCGCCCTGCGCTGCAAGAGCTCCTCACGCCTGTCAGCGAAGGCACGGACCAGGGTTGCAACGAGGTTCATAGCATCCGGTGTCAATATCTCGGCAAACTCCGGAGTAACGGGGCCACGGATATCGACCCCCGCCGGGTAATGGGACAAGTTCTGGTCGGTCATCGGGTCATACTTCCTTCCTTCAGAAGATAGCCGCAGGAGATTGCCGATCTGGAGCGGCAGTCAGACGGGCTACCGCAAGGGTCGCCCCTACATTTCTCTTGTTAGGATATAACATCGCGTGGTCGGCGGGCAAGGTTGTCTCAGGATAGCCATTTGCTCGCAGGAGCAAGCTGGTCGAAGGGATGCCAGAAGGTGATGAAGGTTCGCTCTACGCCGAGTTTCTCCCAGGCGACCAGTTTTCCGGCTATGTCCTTGAGCCAGTCTCACACAAAGGCCGACAATGTGACGGCGCGTGAAGATGCCTCGATCTCCTGGCGCGCAAAGCGTATCAACTCGTCGTCGGCGTAGACATTGATCTCGTCGGCATATGCGACGGCGCTGCGGATCAAGCTTCGCGAGCGGCCCGCACCTATTACCACGCGTGGGAGAGTGGGAGGAAGTGGGGTTGAAGCGGCATTTTTTAGATGAAGATGATCGCCTTCAAACGTTACCTGTTCGCCGCTCCAGATACGTCGAAGGACGGTGATGGTCTCTTTGAGGCCAGTAATGCGCGCCGGGGCAGGAGGAACCTCAAGGCCCCACGCGCGCGCTTCTTCAAAGTAGTCGCCCGCGCCAATGCCGAGTTCGAAGCGACCGCCGCTCAGGATAGACAGAGTCGAGGTTTCCTTGGCGAGCACGCCGGGTAAGTAGTTCATGCGGTCGATGACCATTGGCACGAGGTGGATACGCGAGGTAGCCATAGCAAGGGCGCCAGAGGCTGACCAACCGCAGATGTAGGGCCACTCGGGATTGTCTGCATGATAGTGATCCAGGGAACCAACGGCATCGAAGCCACTGGTGTCGGCTTCCTGTGCGGCTGCCAGCATGGTCGGCCAGTCGCTTGTAGGTCCAAGGTTGACTGCAATGCGCATGTGATGTATCTCCGTGTTCAGGAATGGCTCAAGCAGCATGGCGGGAGTGATGCATGGCGGCCGCAAGGGCCGCCACTGCTATACTACGGCTTTGCTGCTTCAGCATGTGTGATGGTGATTCCGATTGTTGATTCGTGACGAGTTAAGCGGTTTTACCTCAAAATGTTGTTCCCAATAATTGTAGATCTTGATTGCTGTCATCTTGTGTCAGGATTCGAGTGAGAAAGAAGAGGGTGCAGTTCATTTTTTTGCAAGAGCTCCCTCTTTGGGCCGGACAACAATGGGCCGCCTCCAAGGATGAGTGGCAGCAGGACGGGAGAACCTGGAGCGACTTCCACCGGGGCCGAAGTCGGCTGGCTCAGGGGGACAAGGGACGGGTTCAACCGGAGGGCGTGGAGTCGGCGGCCTGCACCACAGCAACAGGTTCAGGAAGCGAGCCACGGCCTGTTCACATCGCGCTTGGGTGCGCTCGCCTCGTTGCTGCTGACGGGTGTGCTGCCGATGCATCGTTGAGGCCTGCCACGTCTCGTCCCAGCGCCCATTACAGACCGCATTGCGTAACACGAGCATGGGGTTGACGTTATGGCGTTCCCAATGCATGCCTGCTCCTTTGAGCCGCGCTTCGACGACCACCTTGTTGGCGCTTTCCACACACCCAGAGCCGATAGGCCACCCGGCTGCCTGAAAGGTCGGGTACTGCATCTGCGCTTCGCGCTTCGCGAGATACGCCAGATTGTCGGTGAGCTCTTTCACGTCGGGATGTCTGGCTACGAGCGCCCGTAGGTCCGTCACCACCTGGCTGGGGCCATTGTGCTTGAGTTCATGCAACTGGTTTGCCAACTAGTCGTCTGCCCACGCGCTGCCCGCGCCGCTGGCCACTTTGCCCATGCCGCTGATATGCTCGGCGGCATGCGCACAATCCACCACACTCCCACGGATTGCGCAACGAGCTGACTGGTAGCGAACGTCTGTCCCAAAATGGTCTCTTTGAAGGAAAAGAAACTCCATTTTTCCAACAAGGAGACCAATATGACAAGTATCATCGATTCTTCCGTTCAGATCCACACCTCTTCTGAGTTGACTCCCATCCCGCCTCCTTGGTTCGGGGAAGTCGTGCTGTTCGTCACACATCTCAAGAAGCAAGGAGTGCTCACCAAGCTCTGTGAGCACGTGCGCTTTGCCCGGCGACGGTTCGGACGCTACGATATGATTGACTTTCTCGTGGTGCTCTTCGGCTACGCCATCAGTGGAGAACGCACCCTGGAGGAGTTCTACGAGCGACCCCAGCCGTTTGCTGTCCCGTTCATGGCCTTGTTTGAGCGGGACCGGCTGCCTTCGCGTTCAGCCCTCTCGCGCTTTTTGGCAGCGCTCACCGAGGCTCCAGTCGAAGCCCTGCGCACGCTCTTTCTCGATGATTTGCTCGCCCGCCCGCTGACGCCTGACAAGCAAACCGGAGGGCTGGTGGATCGAGCAGGGAACAGCTGGATGGTCTTTGACCTTGATGGGACACGGGAGGCAGCCCGGCAACGCGCCTTGCCCCAGACTGATGAGCTTCCCCCACCCTTTCGCCGGTTGGTTGACGTCTGCGCCCCTGGCTACCGAGGTCGCAAACGCGGGGAGGTTGTCAGGACACGGACAACAGTGTCGCAGGCGCATAGTTATCAGTGGCTCGGCAGTTTCGGGAATCGAGGGAACGGGCGGTATCGGGAAGAATTGCGCAAGGCGCTCACCGCCATTGGCCGGTATCTGACGGCGTATCAACTCGAAGCTTCGCGCACGCTGCTGCGGTTGGATGGGCAATATGGCAATGGGGCCGTGATCGCCGATGTGGCAGGGTTTGCGTTTGTGAGCCGTGGCAAAGACTACCACCTGCTCGATCATCCGCAGATCCAGGCGCGGCTGCACCTGCCCCCCGATCAGATCCAGCAGCGTCCCGAAAGCCAGACAGCGCGCAGCCTCTACGATTGTCCAGAGCTTCCAGTGGGACCTGAGGGAATACCCTGCCGCGTGGTCGTGGCCACACATCCCGCCGGGAACAAGAAGAGTCCTGTTGGGGTGACACGCGCAGGGGTCGTCTACGAACTCTTCTTCACCAACCTCCCGCAGCACGCCTTCACGGCCTGCGATGTGGTTGAGTTGTATTTGCATCGCGGCGCTTTTGAGCCTGCGCTCTCAGACGAAGACAAAGAGCAGGACCCGGACAGGTGGTGCAGCCATGCGGCCTGGGGACAGGAGTGCTGGCAACTGGTCTCGCAATGGGTTTGGAACCTCAGGTTGGAACTGGGGCATCAGTTGGAACCAACGCCCCTGCGCATCACCGAGTTTGCTCCTGCCATCCCGGAGCAGAACGCGCAGACTGTCATGCATTCAGCCGAATCCGCTCCTGCCTCTGGATATGGTCCACCCACGACGGCCACCTCCTGGAAAACGGGTCGCTTCACCGGAGCTGACTTTCCTCTTCAGCCCGATGGAACACTGCGCTGTCCAGCAGGCAGCACGCTCACTCTCCAGGAGCGGCGGCAAGAGGCTGATGGGAGCCTGCGGCTGGTGTATGCAGCCAGCATTCGCAACTGTCGTCCCTGTCCGCTGCGTGAGCAGTGCCAATGGAATGGCAGCGCCACCGCGAAGCCGCGCCAGGTAAGCGTACTCTTGCATCCGCTCGTGGTTGCTCCAGAGCCCATTCTTTGGAAGGATTGGAGCCGAAGGCACCATCGACGAGCTGCATGTATCTGTTGCACCATCAGCGGGTGGATATTCAGATGGCATCGGGCTGTTTGCTTCCCTCGACCTCGACGCCGCCAATACTTTCTCGGACACGGCGAGCGCATTTTCGGCTCTCGTGGGCAGAGCGCCTGAAACGGAATGTGCGTCCAGCAACTGAGGGGCAAGTCAAAATCACCCTTTTCGGAGTACCTGATCATTTCGCTGACTTCCTCGGTTTGAGAGCCGCCTAGCCAGTCGCTCTGGCTCTCACAAATGGAGCTTCTCTCCTCGGACATCTAAGCATCTCCGAGCGGAGCCTTATGGCTCCTTGCGAGTGCGCGGGCTTGGGCTCCTCTCATCTCCTGCTCGTTTTTTCATCATGAGACTCTGGGCTCCAATTGCTTGATGTCTTGAGCGAGCAGAGGCAATCCTTCTGTGAAAGAATGGTGCTTCCCGTCGAGCACGCGGACTGTTGCCTGGGGCAGGTGTTCTTGATAGCGCAAGAGAGAAGCAAACGGAACTTCTTCATCAGAACGACTGTGATACAGGAAGAGGTGTCGGATTGGGGGGAGGTGTGAAGCAAAATCATCGGGCACAGCGTACTCAAGCTCCCAATCCTGCTTCCCCCAGTAGGGCACAGCCACCAGAAACATCCCGGCAATCGGTTTCTGGTAGGTTCCTTCTGCCAGGTATTTGAGCAACATTGAACCCCCTAACGAGTGCCCGATGAGCAAGACATCCGCATCGAGCTTGCCGAGCTCTTGCTCAATCTGGTCCCTCCAGGCAAGATATCTAGGATGGTCAGGATCAGGCATATCTGGAGCCAGGACGTGGTAATCGCTCCCGAGTTGTTCCTGCAGGTATGCAATCAGCTTCCCGCTGCCTAAAGGCTTGTGCTTATTACCAGCGCCCTGAATGAAAAGGATTGGTTTTCTCATGCGTTTCCTCTCTCAACTGCTCTTGTTTCTTCGGTCATAAAAGGCCGGTGTTTCCACTTATGAATTATACTGCCGTGCTTCAAGACCGTTTCCAGAGACAGAAGAGCACGTGACTTCCTGCGGCGTTTCCCCGGTAGCCATGAGAACCCATTCACCCTCCTGATCACTGAGCTTCATGAATCCCTCAATATCATCGGTCAGGGAGGTGGAAGTCGAATGCTCGGATCAAGCTCTCTGGGAAGGCCATTCTTCTCTCCTTATTCATTATTATGATGCAGCATCATTATTACGATGCAGCATCCCTGGTGACCTTTTTCTTTTCTCTTTACTTGAGTTTATCTCATTGCGCAACCCGTGGGTTTATTCAAGTCCAAGTACTCCCCTCTCATGTGTGAGGTATACACATCATGTTGTGAGCCTTCTCGCAGCATACTCACGTCGTATTGGAAATGTTGCTGTACGGGAAAAGTGACCTGGCAGCGGAAGAAAGAGGAGTATCGTTATGACACAGACCAATTCAAAGATCCTACGTGGAGACCGTGAAGAGTTTCACGTAGCGAGTAGAGACACTATGAACTCACCGAAGCGACTCGCGAGAATCGCCGGCGTCCTCTACCTGCTCAACGCCATCACCGCCGGCTTTGCCTATGGCTTTGTGGAAATCAAGATGTACGTCGCTGGCAACGCGGCGACCACGGCTGGGAACGTCGTCGCGAACTCCGGACTTGTGCGTCTCGGCGTCGTCGCCGACCTGTTCCAGGCGACGGTCTGGGTCTTCCTCGCGATGATCCTCTCCCTGCTGCTCAAGCACGTGAACAAGAGCGCGGCGAGCGCCATGGTCGCCCTGGTCGCAATCGGGACCAGCATCGTATGCCTCAACGCGGTTTTCGAGTTTGAGGGCTTGCGGGTCGCTACCAGTGCAGTCAACCTGGCCGCCCTGGGCACCGGGGGTTCGCATGCCCTGGTGCTGCTCTTGCTCGACACCCAGCACTATGGGATCCTCATCGCGCAGATCTTCTATGGCCTGTGGCTGGTGCCGCTGGGATATCTCGCCTATAAATCAGCAGGGTGGTTTCCCAGGTGGTTGGGCGTCCTGCTCATCGTTGGGGGCGTCTGCTACCTCGTGGACCTGCTCGCGCTGTTCCTGGTCCCCGACTTCGGCCAAAATATCCACCTCTTCGTCGGAGTCATCCCGACAACCATCGCGGAGGTCTCAATGGTCATCTACCTGCTCGTGATCGGTGTGAAGACCTCAAGGCCGGAGAACCGCATCCTCGCCGCGGAGTGAACGCTATCGCACAGCGACGGCGGCCAGGAGAGAGGCCGCCGTCGCTGTGCGGAGTGCCGACCTGGTTTGCCAGCTCGGTACTCCATGACCAATGCATCTGGTGAGCATGCTCGCGGCATACTCACGTCTTCATGGAAATGTTGCTGCACAGGAAGTGTGACCTGGCAGCGTGAGTAAGAGGAGCATCGTGATGACGCAGACCGATTCAAAGACCCCACAAGGAGACCAGTTGCATGGAGGAAGACTCATGAAAGCCATTGTCTACACACACTACGGACCACCGGATGTGCTTCAGCTCAAAGAGATGGAGAAACCTACTCCCAGGGACCATGAAGTCCTGATACGAATCTATGCGACAACCGTCACCACAGCGGACTGTGAGCTGCGCAGTTTACACCTCCCCATCTGGCTCCGGCTTCCCATCCGACTCTATCTGGGTCTTATCAGGCCAAGAAACATCATCCTGGGACAGGAACTCGCCGGAGAAATTGAAGCCGTCGGCAGTCGCGTCACACGATTAAGGAAAGGAGACCAGGTGTTTGCCTGGACCGGTTTGCGTTTGGGTGCGTATGCCCAGTACACCTGCCTGCCTGAAAAAGGGATGCTGGCCATCAAACCGGCCACGATGACCTATGAAGAAGCCGCCGCCGTTCCTCTTGGGGGACTGAATGCCTGGCATTTTCTTAGGCAAGGAAATATCCAGAGCGGACAAAAGGTCTTGATCTTTGGTGCAGGTGGAAGTATCGGGACCTTTGCCGTGCAGATTGCCAGGTCCTTCGGAGCTGACGTGACGGCCGTGGACAGCACGGGGAAATTGGAGATGCTGCGCTCGATTGGCGCAGACCAGGTCATTGATTACACGCAGGAAGATTTCACCACCAACGGGGAGACCTATGATGTGATTTTTGATGTAGTCGGCAAGAGTTCGTTTCCCCGCAGTCTACGATCGCTCAAGCCCGATGGACGCTATCTGTTAGCGAACCCTGGGCTCTCACAGATGGTTCGAGGGCGATGGACTTCCAGGAGAAGCAGCAAGCAAGTCATAATTGGGGCAGCAAGCGAAAAGACGGAAGATTTAAAATTCCTCAAAGAGCTGATTGAGGCGGGAAAGATAAAACCGGTCATTGATAGACGCTATCCGTTGGAACAGGTCGCCGAGGCTCACCGGTATGTCGACACAGGACACAAAAAGGGC
>Ga0209647_1004574_pt1 | contig 10353 bp, 4 predicted proteins | sample GraSoi_2013_60cm_FD_185827 | JGI IMG/M metagenome (GOLD analysis project Ga0209647, IMG submission 185827) | Grasslands soil microbial communities from the Angelo Coastal Reserve, California, USA - Sample 9_17_2013_60cm (SPAdes) (version 2) | ecosystem: Environmental > Terrestrial > Soil >...
ACCGGCCTGGCTCGGAGCGAGCAGGGCAAGCAACTGCGCCTCGGAACGGTAGATATCCCAGCCAGAGAAGTTGGCGTACTGGGCATGGCCCGCTGCCACGGAATGAATGTTTCCATCAAAGCCGATGTACTGGCCATTGACATCCGAGAAAACATTCGGCTGGAGCAACGCGTGGTACATTGCCGTATAGAAGGTCGTAAGTTGGCCCGAGGTACCGCCGCTGGCCTGGATCTCGCCCAGCCAGGTATTCCACGTTTGCGTGGCCTGCGTATGAACCAGGTCGAAGTTGTTATATGGGTTTTCCTGGTTGACGTTGGCCTGGGCATTGGAGATGCTGACGAAGGAGAGCCCGACCTTGACGGTGATAGCGGCGTTTTTGCTTGTATCGAAGGTGACGAAAGCGCCAGAACCCGGACCCGAGACCGACACATCCGGGTGCTGCAGTGCAGTCTTCCTGATTTGCGCTGTTGAGATCCCCTTTTTCAGTTGCCCCTGCGCGATCTCAACCTGGCGCACTGCCGGAGCGGTCTGGCTGCTACCTTGCACGTTGGTGTTGCCTGGTGTGACAATGTTGTTGTGCCAGGTGCCAACCGTGGCGAAGGGGTGGCCGAACTGGGCCCAGAAATAGACACGGTAGACGTCGGAGGCGCCGCAGAAGCCGCCGCTGGTAGCCCACCCGGAGATGGTATCGCCGCCAATGTTCGCTTGAGCGTCATTGACGCCGTTGATCGAGCCGGAGACGTTGACGAGCATGGTTGCTGTCTTCCCCTGCGGATAGGTGAAGCGCCCCGCCCCACTCCGCTGGGTCGCTGTCAACTCGGTGTTCACCCCGTTATTGAGTTTGACCTGGTAGTAACCGGCGGCAGCTGATTCATTGGCATGCGAGAAGGTCGAGATATAGAGCATCGGATTGGTGGCCGGTGAGCGCGTCACCGTGCCAACATAGGGCATGAACGGGATATCGCTGTACACGCCACAACCTGCGCCGTTCAGGTGCGTGAGGCTAAAACCCCTGAGCCGGTTATCGTTGTACCAGTAGCCACCTGGTACATAGTTCACGGTGTCGGGACTCCACTGGACCATACCGAACGGGACATCAGCGCCCGGGAAGGTGTCGCCCCCGCCGTATGGCGCCCCCTGCTGAACGCCGGTTCCGGTAAACGGGTCTACCATGCTGGCAAGGTTTGTGGGGGACGAGGAGGATAAGGGGTTGATGCTTTGCGCCAGGGCGCCAGCCGTTGGAAGAAAGGGATAGGACGCGAACAGTGTCGCGAGCAAGAACATAACGATGACAGACGAAAGCTTGCTGCTTCGATTATGTATCATTGCTGCTTCCTCCTTTATTTCAGCAAATACACTGGCGATCCTTCATGATTCCTGCTCTCCTTGTTAGGGCCTCCCCCACCCAATTTACACCCTCCACAAAAACGGGACAGTTACACCCACCAGGAGGGAGTTCCACGACCCGGGTCGTGGAACTCCCTCCTGGTGGGTATCATCACTCTTTGGTGCTATTCCATGCCTAATTCATGGATGTGTTCGTTGTATCAAATGGGAACACGAACAGGGCCTTTTTTCCTATTGACTCTGAACCGGTGTTCTATTATTCTGAATATAAATAGAGAATGAGCGGAGGAAGTTATATGGGCGCTGACTTTGCGCATCTGCATGTCCACACGGAGTATTCCCTCCTGGATGGTTTTAGCCGCACAAAGAAGCTTGTACAGCAGGCGAAAGCCCTGGGAATGCAGCACCTGGCGATTACTGATCATGGCGCAATGTATGGCGCTATTGAATTTTATAAAGCCTGTAAAGCGGGCGGCATTAATCCTATCATTGGCATTGAGGCCTACCTGACCGAGGACATGCATGACCATTCTAAGCGCTTCAGCGATGACTATCACCACCTCTTACTCCTGGCGAAAAACAATACCGGTTATTACAATCTGTTGAAACTGACAACCATCGCGAATACCGAGGGCTGGCACCTCCGGCCCCGTATCGATAAAAGCGTCCTGCAAAAGTATGCTGAGGGCCTGATTGTCACCTCCTCCTGTCTCTCGGGTGAGATCCCCAAGATGCTGCTCAAAGAAAAAACGGAAGAGGCCTACAAAACCGCTCGCTGGTACCAGGATGTCTTTGGCCCTGAAAACTTCTATCTGGAGATCCAGGAGCATCATGGTATTTTTGATGATGGGCAGCCCTCACCCCAGGGCCAGCTTAATCAAATGCTCTACCAGATGCATAAGGACCTGCATATTCCCATGGTGGCAACTAACGATCTGCATTATGTCGATGCAGATGATCATAGCTCACATGATGTGCTCCTCTGCGTCCAGACTGGTAAGCAGCTGGATACCCCCAAACGCATGCGCTTTGACAGCCATGAATACTATCTCAAGAGCCCGGCAGAGATGGCTCGCCTCCTTCCTGATCTGCCCGATGCCCTGACCAATAGCGTGCGTATCGCCGAGCAGTGCAGTGTTAACCCGCTGGTCTACAAGGCACAACTGCCCAACTATACCATTCCCTCAGAATATGTCTCCCAGAAAGACTACCTGCAGGCTCTGTGCGCAGAGGGTGTCAAAGAACGCTTTGGTGAGATGACCGAAACCATTACGAAGCAGCTCGAGTATGAAATCAATATGATTGCAGACAAAGGCTTCGTCCCCTATTTCCTGATCGAGTGGGACTTTGTGAACTATGCACGTTCGCAGGGCATTCGTTGTTCTGCGCGCGGTTCGGCTGCCGGCAGCCTGATGGCTTACACTCTGGGGATCACCAACGTCGATCCCATACGTTACCAGCTGCCCTTTGAACGCTTTTTCAACACTGAGCGCGCCGATATGCCTGATATTGACATGGACTTCCCCGATGATCGTCGTGAAGAAGTGATCGAATATGTGACGCATAAGTATGGCGACGACTGTGTGGCACAAATGGTTACCTTTAACACCATGGCAGCGAAGGCAGCCGTAAAAGACGTCGCTCGCGTCATGGGGCAGCAGGACATCGGCGACCGCATTACACGTCTCATTCCCACCGGTCCCAAAGTTACCTTGCAAGGATCTTTAGACTCTGTCAGAGAACTCAATACCCTGTACAATGAAAATAAGCAGGCCCAGGAGATCCTTGACCAGGCTTTGAAGCTAGAAGGCTCAGTGCGTACAACAGGAGTTCATGCAGCAGGAGTTATCGTTGCCAATGAAGCGCTTGAGCACTTTGTGCCGCTTCAGGCCAGGGACCCCAAAGACCTGAGCAAGGGACGTATCACACAATACGAACAGGCGCACCTTGAAGAACTTGGGCTGATCAAGTTTGACTTTCTTGGCCTCTCTAACCTGACTATTTTGGATAATGCCGTCAAATTTATTCAGGCTTCACGTAATGAAGATGTGATCCTGGAAAAGGTGCCACTTGATCCGATAGGAGATGAGGAGCAGGACTCTAGACGTCAAAAGGCATTTGAACTACTGGCCAGCGGTGAAACGACTGGTATCTTCCAGTTGGAAGGCCCCAAGATGCGCGAGTATATCAAGCAGCTCAAGCCAACCCGTGTTGAAGATGTGATGGCGATGATAGCGCTCTACCGTCCCGGTCCGATGGACAGTATCCCCGATTTCATTGCCGCGAAACATGGCAAGAAAAAGATCGCCTACCTGGACCCGCGCCTAAAAGAATGGCTGGAGGAATCATACGGTATCATCGTGTACCAGGACCAGGTGCTGTTCATCGCGGTGAACATGGCGGGCTTCTCCTGGGGCAAGGTCAACAAATTCCGTAAAGCGCTCAGTAAGAAGATCATGCACGAGGTCGAGGGCTACAAAGGCGATTTTATCAAAGGCTGCGTCAACAATGGTATGAAACAGGAGGATGCTGAGGAGCTCTTTACCCTGGTTCTTCCCTTTGGGGGTTATGGATTCAACAAAGCCCATGCCGCAAGCTATGCCGTAGTTGCCTTCTACACTGCCTATCTCAAGGCCAATTACACAGCCGAGTTTATGGCTGCCACCATGACCACTGAAGCTTCCGACGCCAAGAAGATCGCCAATGCTATCGCCGAGTGCAGGCGCATGAACGTTGAGGTACTCGGACCCGATGTGAACAAGAGCGACAGGGGTTTCACCGTTGAAAATGGTGGCGTGCGCTTTGGCTTGCTCGCCATCAAGGGTATCGGCGAAGGCCCCATTGGCGAAATCGTTCGCGCCCGTGGCGAAGGCGGCCCCTTCAAGTCGCTGGCCGATTTCTGTACACGCGTTGATCCCAAATTTGTGGGGAAAGGGGCCATTGAGACGCTGATTAAAGCCGGGGCGATGGATTCACTGGCGGATGGCAAACGTCACCAGTTGCTTGATGCCGTGGAGCGTGCTATGCAGTTTGGCAAGAATGAGCGCATGGCCAAAGAACGCGGCATGATTAGCCTCTTTGGCGATATGGCCGAGGTAGACAATGCCTTTGAATTCACGCTTAACTCCAGGGCTGAAGAGATTTCTCGCAAACAGTTGCTAGCCTGGGAAAAGGAACTCATTGGTGTCTATACCTCTAAACATCCCCTGTCCTATCTCAGTGATCTCTTCAAAGATCGAGTTACCCACACGACTGCCGAGATTACCGAAGAACTCGACAAACAGAAGGTTGTGCTGGCAGGAACGATCAAGGAGCCCCGCCGTATCACCACGAAAAAGGGTGACACAATGTGCGTCTTGCAGCTCGAGGATGTTTACGGCTCCATTAATGTGACTGTCTTCCCCAAGGTCTATGAGGAGACGGCTGAATTGTGGGTGGAAGACACGGTCGTCATTATACGTGGCGATGTACAGGTGCGTCGCGACGAAGCCGGTCTGCTCTGCAGTAGTGTGGAACCGGTGAGAGCAGTTGAGGAAGAGATGAACCGTAAGAAGTATCACGTCTGGATTACTGTACACCTGAGCGGCACAGATGAAAAGTCTGTTTCCAACGATAAAATGCGTGTCTACGACGTCTACAACTGTATTCGTGACAAGCCAGGCCGCGATATCTATGACATCTGGGTATGTAACGGTGAATGGGAGGTGCTCCTGACCCCCAGCAGCAACACCATGTACTACTCACCCGAAGTCCATGCCAGGCTGGAAGCCCTTCTCGGCAAAGGAGCTATCGAAGCTAAACAGATGGAACGCTAAGCACTCTTCCCAAACGGCAGATTTTGCGGTATGCTTAAGCAGTCGTCTATGTATGCATACATCATAAAACTTGTATCCACTGCCATACGTAAAAATCATAGTGTATGTATATCGCAAACTGCCGCTAAAGCAAAATGCATGTATTGAGAAAAGGCATAGTATAGTGAGTGCTGAACATAATGAACCATCCCCAGCTTCCAATGCTAACGACCGGCGTCCGTCATCGGAGCTATGGGGTTCCTGGGATTTGCCTGAGGAGGATACCCAACCGCACCTGGCTGCATCTCATCCTACACCAACATCTACTAATGAACAACAAGATCATCCCCAACAACCTCCCAGCGAGCAATTTGTCCATCGTGAGCATGTAACAGGTGCGCTCCCGGCTATCCCTTCGGATGCACCGCTGTTTCGCCCTGCCTATCAGCCCTATATGCCGACTGCGCAATCGCACCAGGGGCAGTGGTCAGTTCCGTCCACGCCCCAGCAACCGCCCGCTTACCCCCCTTATCCACAACAGGGATATGCACCCGGGCCGGGCTACCCTCCGGGAAGTCCACCTTACCAGCCTTATTCAGCAGGGCATCCTGGCTATGCTATGTATCCCCCTACCTACGCACCCTATAACAGCTATCCAGGCTACAATGGCTATTATCCCTATGCCTGGCAACCGCCCCGCCCGAAACGGGATGGCTTTCACCTGGCAACAAGCATCATTGCCCTGGTAGGCTCGATTCTCGCGATTTTTGGCGGCCTGGCCAGTGGAGTTATTCTCTCACTGTTCTTTATTGGGATAAACGCGAGTACAAGCGTTAGTTCCATTACAGACGCGCAGATTTTCGCTGCCGTCATGACCTTTACCAGCTTTATTCTGGCCGGCCTTGTTGGCGGTGGTTTCGGCACCTACCATAGCATCCGTGCCATTATGCAGAAGCCTTCTATCAGCTTTAAACTGCCACGTTTCTGGATCTTTGTTATTCTGTATATCCTGGTGCTGGGCATTGGTTTTGCGTTACGCGCCAATAGTCAGGAGGTGGCCGTTCCTCCTCTTACCGCCACTTTGATTATCCTGGCTGGTGTCTTGCCTGTACTTGCCCTGCTTGCCCTGGGTATTCGTCGCCTACGCACTTCGGAATGGACGACAAATTGGCGACGTTTTACCCTGGCTATTACTAGCGGGGCTACTCTTGGCATTGGCCTGGCCCTGCTATTAGAACTTGGCTTCCTGATCTTGCTTTTGCGCGTACCAGATGCCATAAGTGCCCTGAGATCGATTAACGATCCCCAGGCGCAGCAGCCTACTGGCTTTACTACCTTCGGTATCATTTTCCTTATCGTAGCTGTCATGGGTCCCGTTGTTGAGGAGACGGTCAAACCTCTGGCCGTAGCCTTCTTTATTGGCCGTATACGCAGCGCTGCAGAAGCCTTTGCTCTGGGTATGTCCGCAGGTGTGGGTTTTGCCATTGTTGAGACTATTGAGTATATCAGTAGTGGCTATCACGATTGGTTGACTGTTGCCCTGGAGCGTACCGGAGCTGGTCTGCTGCATGGCTTTGGCGCGGGTATGGTTGCCCTGGGCTGGTATTACCTGTTTCGCACAAAAGATCGACGTTTCCTCAAAGCTTTCGCTTGCTGGGCATATGCCGTCTTCCAGCACCTTGTCTGGAATGGCACCGCAGTTCTTTCCTACCTGCCCAATCCCTATGGCTCGACCTTGAATAGCTGGAATTTGACCATAGGCTCAATTAGCCTGCCGTTCGTTGAGATCCTCAATATCATCGAAGCTGTGCTCATCCTTGTCTTCTTCATCTACATGACACGTCGATTGAGACCAAAAACACCACTTCCCCTTTCATCCGAGGAGAAAGCAGATCCTTCGCGCCCATCGCGGGTAGCCGTGGGCGCTTAACAACGCAGAAAATGGTCTCCAGCGAACGCCCAACAGGACGTTTGCTGGAGGCTTTTTTCTGCGTACATTCACTTTTTCTGTGAAAAAGTTCATTGCGTCCTAACATTTAGAGATGTTATACTGCTTTTGATATGGAATTGAGGGTTATGTCAAGGTTTTTTCGTATGCTTGCACTATCCCCGAAGATGCCGGAATAACGCTGTTTTTTGATATAACTTACTTTTTACGTCTCTGTATGTAGAACGTCAGTGTATGACGCATACTGCCTTTGAAAATAAACATATGAATGAACAGCAAGGCCTGAATAATCAGCAACAAAGTCCTGGTGGCCCAAAGCGGGGTGAGTTCCGCTTTCGCAATTATCATCTGATTCGTCGCATCGATGTGGGTGGCATGGGCGAAGTCTATCTCGCACGCCAGCATACTGCTTTTGACCGCGAGGTGGCTATCAAGATTATTCGCTCCGACCTGGTACATGATATGACTGTGCGCAAACGCTTTCGCCGTGAAGCTGAAGTCAATGCACATGTCAAACACGGCCATATTCTCTCCCTGGTTGAATTTGGTGAAGAAGAGGGCCGCCTGTTCTTCGTCACCCCCTATATTGCGGGAGGTACGCTCTCACGCCGTCTGCAAACAGGCCCTCTAGCGCTCTCAGAAGTTTACCAGCTCTTTACGGCCCTGGTTGAGGCCGTGGCATATATCCATCGCCGTGGTGTAGTTCATCGCGATCTCAAACCCGGCAACATCTTGCTTGATCACGAGGATAATAGCGGAAAATTTTACGTTTACCTCATCGACTTCGGCATTGCCAGCATTCAAGGTCAGGCGGCTGAACCTCCTCTGACCACCGCTGGCACCGAAATGGGTACGCTTGCCTACATGGCACCCGAGCGTCTCTCAGGTATCGCTGCTCCCAGCAATGACATCTATTCCCTTGGCATCATTCTCTATCAAATGTTGACGGGCCAGTTGCCATCTTCGGAGCAGCACATACCTCTGCCGCAACCCCTGGAGTATGTTGTCGATCACTGTATTGCGCCACTTGGTCAGGGGCGCTTTACCAGCGCTGAAGATGTGCTCAATGCCTTTGAGTATGCCTATCAATACCTCAATGCTTCTGGGCCACAGAAAATCCCTCTGGCGGGGTCAAGCATACCTCCACAGGGTGCGACCATTACTCCCACGCGTGTTAATACATCACGTCCCGTTGGAAATCTTAAACAGGAGGTCAAGACGTTGCAGCGTTCTGACGATGTACCAGTTTCTCGTCCACCACAACCAAACAAGTTTGTCCAGGATGATTACGAAGCGCCTACCACCAATGTTGACGTCTCAGATGTTCCATCTGCTCGTGGCGGAAGCTACAATCCCCCACCTGTTCCGAGCAAACGGCCGTCTGCGCATAAAGCACGCACAAATCCTGTCTTTGCCATCGTCACTCTTCTAATTGTGGTTTTACTGCTGGTGATGGCTGGTCTCTTCTTCTTTGAATTTCAATCGGCCGTGGTGTCCTCTGCCAGCGTCAACTTTAGCCCCCAGGTCCATACTATCAGCCAGGTTTTCTCACTCAAGGGCAGCCAGGCTCAGACGAACGTTGATGTCAATACATTAACCATCCCCGTCAAAACCACTGCGCCTAGCAGCCAGACAGGTTCGCAAACGGGCGATACGACCAGGCAGTGCATCCTGTTTGTTTGCCAGCAGGTAGTCACCCAGGACGATGTAAATCGCGTATCTGCCCAACTCAAGCAGAAGCTCGATAACGAGATCGCCCAGACCATTAATCACCAGCTTCAGAGCCAGCAAGGAGTTCAGGTCGGTGCTCCTGGCTTCACGACAACCGCGGCCACACCAAATCCTTCTGTAGGATCTAACAGTAAGACGGTAACCGTCACCATGACTGAACAGGGGCAGGCTGCCTATATTCTCAATCGCGACGCTCAGCAGTTGGCGCGTTTGCTCTTGCAGCAGCAGGTGCAAAAGCTCGGGCCTAACTTCGTTCTGATCAATTCATTAACTCAGATCGGTAATCCTGTAGTGGTCGGTACGGATAGTAACAGCGGCCTGGTCTTCATCAAGATCGCCGCGGCGGGCGTGGCACAATACCAGTTTCCAACCTCAGAACTACATGACATCCAGGCTGCTATCAAGGGTATGAAGATCAAGAATGCCACCTCCTTTGTCCAGCAAGAACAAGGGGTAGACTCCCCGACCGTGAACATTCATCTTAATGTCGGTGATACCCTACCAGGTGATCCCACCCAGATTAAAGTTGTGCCCGTTAACCCTGCTACTTTCCCTGGTGTCCAGCTAACGCCTATCCCGGTCACTCCCACCGCAACACCATGATGACATGTCCCTTTTTTTAAGGTAAGATGATCTGAGTGAGTTGTGACAAAGTCACAATTCACTCAGATCATCTTACCTTTTTTTATTCTCCTGCTTCCTCTCCTTGTAATTCGCGCCATAACGCGCGCACGGTACGGGTGGAAACTTCGTAGCCAAAGCCACGCCGCTGGAGAAATGAGCCAAGGCGCGTGCGAAAGATCGCGAAATCCATGTTTGGAAGACGTACGAGCGATAGGGCCTTCTTCCGACCAGCCAGTAGAGCCCGTTCCTCATCGTTCTCATCAGTGACCATCTCATCCACTACATCGCGTTCGACGCCCTTCATACGCAGTTCGTTTTTAAGCGAGCGCGCCCCGCGCGGGCTAAATTTCTCGCGGTTCTCGACCCAGAAGGAGGTAAAAGCTTCGTCATTGACGAGGTCAAGGCGCACCAGGCGTTCCAGGGCTTCATCGATAATCCCGGGTGGCGTCTCCTTGCGCCTCAGGTAGCGGCGTACCTCCTCACGACTGCGTGGGCGGTACGAAAGGAAGTTATAAGCGCGCTCAACGGCTTGTTGCAGGGCCGCTTCTCCCTGTAGCTGCGCTAGTTGGGCCGGCTCAAGCTCTTGCTCTACCTCCAGGCCCATCTGAAAGATCACAGCAGCATCTACGCCCAGCAAAAAACGCTGGTCAACAAACACATTGACCCTCTCAGGGTTGCTCACCTGCGGTTCAAGAGCAGTAATTTTCATACCTCCACTATATCACCATCCTTCCCTGATAGCAACAAATGTTCTAGACAGGCTCAGGTCTTCACGTTGCTCATTTGCGCCATTTGGCCTATCACAGTCGCTTATTCTTGTGCTTATCGATTAAACTTGCTATACTTCTTTCGTGAAAGTGTGCCACAATTCCTCGTCTTCGGCACTTTTCCATCTTCTCACTAACAGAA
>Ga0209647_1004575_pt1 | contig 10353 bp, 8 predicted proteins | sample GraSoi_2013_60cm_FD_185827 | JGI IMG/M metagenome (GOLD analysis project Ga0209647, IMG submission 185827) | Grasslands soil microbial communities from the Angelo Coastal Reserve, California, USA - Sample 9_17_2013_60cm (SPAdes) (version 2) | ecosystem: Environmental > Terrestrial > Soil >...
TCATGCTCGAGAACGGCGAGCGCACGTGGCTCCTCGACACAAACCTGGTACCCGGCTCGCCCGGCATCGGAGTCTGAGCGGAGCGCCGATCAAAGTTCTGATTTTCCAGTTAAGCCGCTCGGCCAGCTTTGAAAGCGGATTCACATCTTCGATCCCTACACAAACTTAGACACGCACTGTGCTAACTCACACTGCATCACACGCCAAGCAATCCCGGAAGCCCGGACATCTCCTGGAAGATTGTTGTGAGGGGTGAATCTGTTGACTCATTTATACCGTCGGGATCAAACAGGAACGAGCGCATACCCGCACTCGGTCAAGGTGCGTCCGCTTTGTCCGGACGAAGGCCGAGGAATCGGCTTGTCGTGACTCCGATCGAGCCAGATCTCGTCCAGTAACAGAGCAGGTCTCGCCGATCGTGAAATGGCAATCATTCTGGCAGCTAGGTGTGGCCGGTTTCCCTGGACCCTGAATCATCAAGGATTTGCCTTCGACCGCTGGATCCGATGCTGGGTTAGAAAAGTGGATGTGAATGTCCGGTAAATCCCGCGATGACTGGCCGGAAGCCATCGCCGACGACGATGCCTCCCTTCTTTGGTTTGTTGCGAAAAGCAGTTTTCTACCAAAGAACCACAGGAAGCTCCAAGAGAGTCACAATGTGTTCAACGAATATTTCCGGCAGAACGCAGATGCAATTGTCCAATTCCGGCTGCGTACAAAGGACCTACATAGAGAAGCGCAGATTGTTCAATCAAATATTAGACAGCAGGAGTCGTGTCGCTCAGAAGCGCCGAGCGGGCAATCCAGACCTGCCAGCTATTTAGAATACAGCCAAGAAACCGCTAGCGCCCCATTCATGAACATCGATACAAAGATTGCAGCGAGCCCTGAACCAAGTACCCACGCGGCAGATTTCGCCGAGCGGGTACGCGTGAATCAAGCAAAACTTACCTCTGAATTAAGGCCACACTACGACTTCGTCGTCTGTGGTTCGGGCTCCTCCGGTTCGGTGCTAGCGCGCCGGCTGGCCGAAAATCCGGATGTGAGCGTACTGCTGCTGGAAGCCGGCGGCAGCGACGATGTGCCCGGCGTCATGGAGGCCGGCCAATGGCCCGCCAATCTTGGGACCGAGCGGGACTGGGCCTTCCAGGCTCAGCCGAATCCTCATCTGAACGGACGCTCCATTCCAATGAATATGGGCAAGGTCCTAGGTGGTGGATCCAGCATCAATGCGATGGTTTGGGCACGTGGACACAAGAACGACTGGGACTATTTCGCGTCGGAGGCCGGCGATCCCGCGTGGAGCTATGAGTCAGTGCTGAATATGTATCGGCGAATCGAAGATTGGCGTGGAGCACCAGACCCGAAGTACCGTGGAACGGGGGGGCCGGTTTTTGTCCAACCAGAGCCTGACCCCAGCCCAGTTGCTCTGGCCATGCTGGAAGGAACACGCTCGGTCGGGATCCCAACTTCTGAAAATCAGAACGGTCGCATGATGGAGGGTGCGGGCGGTTGCTCGTTCTTCGACTTACGGGTGCGCGATGGAAAGCGCCAGTCTTTATTTCGTTCTTATACCTTCCCCTACATGGACCGGGCGAATCTGACAGTGCTCGCTCACGCATTAGTCACCCGGATAACTTTCGAGGGCAAGCGTGCGACCGGAGTGGAGTGTATTTACCACGGCAAAACTCATCGGATCAGCGCAGGGCATGAAGTGGTGCTGTCGCTGGGTTCAATTCATACGCCCAAGGTGCTGATGCAATCCGGCATCGGCGACCAGGCCGAGTTACAACGCTTCGGAATTCCTCTTGTGCAGCATCTTCCAGGCGTGGGGCAGAACTTTCAGGACCACCCAGCTATTAGCTGCATTTGGGAGTATCAGAAACCGCTTGCGCCACACAACAGCGCATCTGCGGCAACGTTTTTCTGGAAGAGCGATCCAAGTCTCGACACCCCAGACATACAGGCAAACCACGTTAAAGTACCGTTCGCCAGTGCCGAGATGTTGACCGGATTCAATCCACCAGCCGGCTCCTGGTCAATGTTCGCAGGCATCGTACGGCCAGAGAGCCGAGGCAGGATCCGGTTAACGGGGCCCAACCCCCTTGACCCTGTCCAGATCGAGACCAACATGATGTCCCACCCGGACGACCTAAAGGCAGCGATAGCCTGCGTGCAACTCTGCCGCGAGATAGGCAACTCCGCCGCACTTCGTCCGTTCACCAAGTGCGAGGTGATGCCGGGTAACCTGAAAGGGGCTGCACTGGAAAACTTCATCCGGGATTCAGTCGTTACCTACTGGCATCAGACGTGTACCGCCAAGATGGGCCGCGATTCCATGTCGGTCGTAGACGCCAACCTCAAAGTCTACGGAATCGAAAACCTGCGTATTGCCGATGGATCCATCATGCCGCGCGTGACCACCGGCAATACCATGGCTCCCTGCGTCATTATCGGCGAGCGCGCCGGAGAAATACTGAGAGCTGATCATAAATTATAAACAAAACCGTCACAGTTAGACGAAACTGCCAGAAGGCAGAAGAGAGAGTAAATTGTAATGAACACACACAGCACGGTTCGCGACAATGCTTCGGCGGAAGCCACTACCTCTGATCAGATTCTGCAAACCGCTTTAGCAGCCTGGAGACAAGGGAATATTGTGGAAGTCGTAGATCAGTTTAACGACGAATTCACATTCACCGACCATGCACTCGGATTCGAATTTAAGGACAAGGGACGCTTGACCGAATTCTTGGCCAAGATAGGTGAACGCTACCCGGATTCCGAAAGAAAAACCAACACCATCTTCAGCAACGGAGACCGCGTCATTGGAGAATGGACGCTCACGGCAACCCAGACCGAACCTTTTCTGGACGGGAGTCTGCGAAAGGCACCAATTTGTGCGCGAGGCGTATCTATGGTGCAGATAAAGAATGGGAAAATTAGCCAGTGGTCTGACTACTACGACCAACTGAAATCCCGGCGCTACGCCGTAGCGTCCTGGTTCACCGAGTGGAATTGAGCTCTAACCGCAGTTGGTCGGCAAAGTTCACCACCTCGTCCACAAGCCTTTGGCCGAGAGAACACCCGGAGCCGCTTGTCATCAACACCGACGGACACACCGCCTAGCCGCCTGCAATCGTTTAGCACAAAGACAAACAAGAAGAGAAACGCGATTGGGCAGAGCAAAGCCAAACTCGAATATGACAAAACTGATGCTCGATCACCACACCAAATATGAAACTTGAAACTAAAACTGCTTTAATCACGGGCGGCAACAGCGGCATAGGCTTAGCGACGGCTCGGCTATTCGCGGCCGAGGGCGCACGAGTCGCCATAACCGGACGGAATCAGACGACGCTTGACGCTGCCGCGGCTAAGCTTGGCCCAAATGCGCTCGCCTTCAACTCCGACGTGTTGGATGCGAAAGCTCGCGACGTCTTGTTTGCTACGATCAAAGAAAAGTTCGGTCACCTCGATATTGTTTTTGCCAATGCTGGTATCGCTAACATCGGGTCAATTGAGGGAACTTCCGAAGCGACGTTTGACGAAGTTCTAAGAACCAATGTAACTGGCGCGTTCCTGACCATCCAGGCAGCGCTTCCTCTTTTGCGCGCGGGCGCATCCATCATTTTGAATGGTTCGATCGCGCCAATTACCGGCTTTCCATCCGGTGCCGGATTTTATGCTGCTAGCAAGGGGGGCATTCATGCGATGAGCCGGTCGATGGCGGCAGAGCTTGCGCCACGCGGCATTCGCATCAACGTCGTGGCGCCTGGTTTTATCCAAACTCCGGGTTGGGAACGCATCCCAGCTCCGGCCGATGTGATGACCGCCCTGACCAAGAGATTGCTAGGGAGTGTGCCGCTCGATCGATGGGGCCAGGCGGAAGAGGTCGCCAAGGCTGTGTTGTTCCTTGCGTCTGATGATTCGTCCTATGTCCACGGTTCGGAGATCATCGCCGACGGCGGCCTGACCGGAACAATGTATGGAGGGCCAACCTATCGAGGCTGAGTGACGTAACTCAGGTCAGGCAGTAACCCGAAAGCAAGAGAGTTGTCCAATGTTGAATGAACTTGATCCACAGGTAAAGGCTCTCTTGGAGCAGTTCCAAGCGAATGCAGCACAGCATCCAGCCCCAGCCACACCCCTTTCCGCGAAGGAGAAGATTATTGCATTACGACAGATGATGGGTGCCTCTGCTGCGCGAAGGTACCCATCCGAGTCGGTCTCAAGAACCGAAGATTTCGCCATACCAGGTCCGGCCGGAAAAATCCACGTTCGTTTGTATGTTCCTCACACGGTCATTCTGTCTGGTGGGAGAGGGATAAGAGAAGATCCTCTGCCAATCGCTGCCCCAGTTCTCGTTTATTACCAGCGCTCCAAACATTAAAGCTCAGGACAAGCTAAGACTGTTTAACTGAACTGAAATGGCGCGCCGGCACCTTCTGGTTGCGCCCTGCCTTAAATCTGAGGGTGGAAGGGAAATGTGCAGAAGGGACGCCAAGCTCGACGTGTAACACCCTTGATGCTCAACCGCGCACCGCAAACACGACAGACAAGAGTTAAGCAAAACATCCAGGAGATTTGATGAGAATCGCATTTTTAGGTGTTCGCGTACTAGGTCACCTCAATCCAATGACCACGCTTGCGCGCAAGCTGAAAGCTCGGGGGCATGACGTCGTGTTCATCTCCGTTCTCGACTCCGAGCCCTACGTTCGCGCAGCGCAGCTTCCATTCATCCCATATTGCGAGAAGGAGATGCCGCTAGGATTGGTACGCCAGGAGGCAGACCAGCTGAGCAAGCTACAGGGTCAAGCCGCACTAGAGTTCACCATTCGCGTGGTTGCCAGCGGATTGGAGGCGTTTTTCAAAAATTTGCCTCAGACGCTGCTGGAAGCTCGCGTGGACGCATTGGTGCTTGATCAGGTCGATACCGGACTTGGGTTAGTTCCGATGCATCTCGGCATACCGTATGTCCATGTTTCGAACGCTCTTCACCTCGATTATTCAGGGAATACCCCACTTTGTACTTTTGACTGGTCGCATGAAACGACTCCAGAGGCACTGGCTCGAAACCAGGCAGGTGTGCGCGGATTTATGCAGGTGATAGAACCAGTTACATCCGTGGCGGACGCTTATGCGGCGCAGGTCGGATTGAGTATCGACTGGACCGATCCTCTCGCTACTATGTCAGAATTGGCATGGCTCACGCAGACGCCCAAGGAGTTCGATTTCAAGAGTCCTCACTGGCCTTCCCAGCTTCACCACACAGGCCCATTTCATGATGGCCTTGGCCGGATCGAATCGGAGTTTCCGTGGGATCGCCTGACGGGTGAGCCGCTCGTTTATGCCTCGATGGGCACTTTGCAGAACGGCCTCGAATCAGTGTTCAGCGCGATTGCGCAAGCGGTCGAGCCACGCCCGGGGATGGAGCTTGTGCTTTCTATCGGCGACAGCCTCGATTCTAAGCAGATCAGTTCGTTGCCAGCCAACTGCATTGTTGTAAGCCGCGCCCCACAGATCGAACTGCTTAAGCGTTCGGCCTTATGCATCACCCACGCCGGTCTGAATACTGCACTCGAATCTCTGACGCAGGGGGTTCCGATCGTTGCGATCCCGGTTACGAATGATCAGCCCGGCGTTGCCGCGAGGATCGCGTATACGAAAAGTGGCGCATATGTATCCATTCAAGAGATGACGGCTTCTCGACTCTCAGCTCTTATCGACGAGGTTTTGACTAATCCGGAATACCGTCAAAATGCCAACAACATGAAGCAGGTGATAGCCGAAACAAACGGACTCGAAAAAGCAGCGGACCTACTAGAACAGGCTTTCAACCTCGCCTAGCCACTGCAAAGGAACTGCCATCAGACGTCGTACCGCCAAGATGGGACGTGATTCCATGTCGGTGGTTGATGCCAATCTCAAGGTCTACGGAATAGAAAAACTTCATATATTCCCGATCAAAAGGAATTCGATAATCACGAGCTGGTCGCGTTTTGCAATGACGCGGAGGCAGGACTCTCAGCTATCAGCGCCATCCATAATACCAGCGCCGGGCCAGCTATGGGTGGCTGTCGGATGATGCGATATGGCACGTTTAACGAGGCGCTGTCGGATGTGCTCCGACTCTCGAAAGGAATGACCTACAAAAACATTATGGCAGGGCTGCCCTATGGCGGGGGCAATGTCGGGCGCATTGCCGGCATGCTGCACGAACTTTTCGTGCGTGCCGACGCCGAGAAATTGCCGAGCAGTACGGTGGCGGACGCAATGGCCCAGGAACGGCTGGCTCGGCGCGCCGAACGCCCGCGCAAAAGTCGGCTGGGACTTAATCCTGGAGTATCTCTTCGGCGCTTGCTCCGTAGCCGTCGGATGGTCCGGTTACGTCTCTCTATTGCTCAACGATTTCGGAATTCATCTTCCCACCGCCCTTTCGCAGGCGCCGTTGGATTTCGCCCAAGATCATTTGGTCACGACGGGTGCTATCCTCAACGTTCCTGCGGTTCTCATCATCGTGATTGTGACAACCGTGCTCGTCCTGGGAATCCATCGTTCTGTTGTTCGTCATCACCTGCGCGCCACACATTCAATTGAAAAATTGGACACCATTCATTCCGCCCGGCACCGGGCACTGGAGCCACTGGTTATCTGGAAGACAAAGCCGATGGCAAGTCTTCCAAGAACCCGCCGGGCAGAACCAAACCGCTAATCACCAATCACCAATCACCGATCACCAGTCACTCTCCTACTTCGGAGGCTCAAGCGAGTACTTTTCCCAGTGACTTACGATGTCGGAAACCACCTTGTTTCCGACCCGGAATGCCGCTTCGAGACTGGGTAGAAACCCTCCGAAGTGTTCAGGGCTATCTTTTGTCGCCAGGCTCTGGGCTGGCGTCTCTCCCGCTGGCGGCTGATCGAAATCGCTGGCGGTGCGGAGAACCAGTACCCGGTTAAGATCGATTTTCTTGGCGTTCGCCAAATTGGTGAGAGCTCGCATGATACCGGAATCCTCGCAGGTAGTGGTATAGTACTGGCTCGCTCCCCCACTCCAGTATCGGACCCAATCCTCTGCCCATTTGCTCATCATCACTCCTTCCCAGAAGCGGCTGGTGGAAAGAGTCGCTCCCTTGGTTACCTTCGGAGGCTCCTGGGCTTTGCTAAATCCGGTGTAGGCGTCGCGCATTTTTTTCATTCCTGGCGTGTCATCCAGAACGACGTCCTTCGTGTCCCGAACCGCCCAATCGACCAAAGCCGGATTGAGCCGGTACAACTGCTGCATGTCAGTCGGCCGCGGTTCCTCATACGGCTTCGTTCGTTCCCATGGGATCACCCCAGTCGACCAGCTTCCTGGAATTTCACGACCATCAATTTCATATGCGACATCTCCATCCACGACACAATCCGCCCATACCGCGCTGCCGAGACTGCCTCGGCTCGGATTGATCCCGGCGATTCCGGCCACGATCCAATACGCTTTGGAGAGATCGAAACGCGGATCCGTACCTAATGCCATCACGGAACTCGCAGCATTCGCTGTCGCCATCCCAGTAACCATGGCGATCACACCGGTGCCATCGGCTCTGACATCATGATAAGCATTGGCCAGCGGGATGACGGTCTCCATTTTTCTCCGTTCCACCCAATATTGGAATTCCCCGGGTGTATCGCCGGTATCGGCGCCGATCTCGAAAGTCGTGAGGACAACAACTTTCACTTTCAACGGACGATCCGGAGTCGGCATGTTGGCGGATCGATCATCAGCTTTGCCGACGGACGCTAAGAAAAAAACGGCTAGCAGTAGCACCAATAACCTCAAGGGAGGCGTCGAAATTTGAGCGAACCACTGATTAGCTGGACACAATTTCATGTTCTTTCGGGCAGACATAATGGGGTTTTAGTTTAACTCTGGGACACTGGTTCCGAGCACTGCGACACCAGGCAGGTCAGGATTTGTCCAAGCCTGCGCGTAGATGTTCATAAAATCCTTTTCGAGCAAGCCAGCTTGCCCGCGTTGTTCGGCTGCAGCAGTCGAATATAGATATTCTTCTCCTGCGTATAGCTGATCAGTTCCTCCAGACACTCCTCGCGTCCGATCCCCGACTGCTTATAGCCGCCAAAAGGCGTTCCGAGAAAATGGCGTCCGACTTCGTTCACCCAGACGTAACCGGCCTCCACCGAGGATGCAGCGCGGTGCGCGGTAGCCAGATCGTTGGTCCAAATCGAACAAGTTAACCCGTAGTCAAGCGCGTTTACGGCGCGGACCATTGCAGCTTCGTCGTCCCAGCGAAGTACGGAGAGTACCGGGCCGAAGATCTCCTCGCGGGCAATTCTCATTTCGGGGGTCACATCCACGAACACGGTGGGGTCGATAAAGAAGCCGTTTGCTAGTTTCGGGTCTGTTGGTCGGCCGCCTCCGGCCAAAGCCTCGCGCCGTCCTTACGGCCTGTTTCGATCATCGCAAGAATGCGTTCGAACTGGCTGCAGTTGCCGATCGCCCCCATCTTTGTTTCAGGTTCAGTCGGTAGTCCAGGACGGATCGCTGTGCAACCTCTACGCAGGTGCTCTAGCACAGCGTCGTAAATGCCAGCATGAATGAAGGCCCGGCTAGTTGACCCGCAGGATTGACCGCACCAGGCGAAGTTCATGCCTGCGATCATCGCATCGGCAACTGCGAACGGGTCGGCGTCGGCAAAGGCGATCAAGGCATTCTTGCCTCCCAATTCGAGGAGAACTGGGCGAATCCCATCGGCTGCAGCGCGCATCACCGCCCGACCCGTAGCGATGCTGCCGATCACCGACAGCATCGCTATGTCGCGATGCGCTGTCAGCGCTTGTCCTGCCTCGCGACCGCCGGTGGCGACATTGAAGACACCGGGTGGCAGCAAGCCGTCAATCAACTCCGTGAACCGCAACGTGGATAGGGGCGCCTGCTCGGGTGGCTTCACGATCACTGAATTGCCAGCAGCGAGCGGAGCTGCGATCTTCCCTGCCGAAAACATGAACGGATGGTTAAACGGAAGGATCTTCGCTACGACGCCCAGAGGCTCGCGAACCGAAAAGTTGATTGCATCGGGTCCCATGGGAACCGAATGCCCCTTCATCTCGGTAACGAGCCCCGCAAAGAAATCCAGTTGTGACGCTGCGACGGCGGCATCGTTAATCATCGCAGTAAAAGGATTGCCACAGTCAATCGCGTCGATTGCTGCCAGTTCGCGTGCGTTCCGGCGTACGATCTCAGCAATCTGTCGCAAAATGGCTGCCCGCTCGAGTGGATGAACGTCACGCCATAGCCCAAAGCCTCTTTTAGCGGATGCGACGACCGCCGCTATATCCGCCGCGTCACCATCGGCGATCTCACCGAGGCTCTCGCCGGTGCTAGGATTCTCGACGGCGATGTGGCGCCCAGATTCCGCTTCGTGCCATCCACCGTCGTAGAACAGTCCTCGATTAGCCGGAAGTGCCGAACGGCAAAAGTCCGCGCCGGATCGATTCCCGCCTTGGTCTGGACAGGGATTCTGTCCTGCCCCTACGGAGGTGGGTGATGCAGATACTATATTCCGAGGATTGGACTGCTTTATGGGTTTGTTCATATTAAATCTTTTCGTTAAAGAGGATGACAGACTCGTCGCGAACTACTGCAGCAAGGCGCTGCGTTCGATGCTTCCAAGGCGACCGCCATAATATATTTCTGTTGTTGATAGGACTCCTGCTGCCTAACATTTGATTGAACAATCTGTGCTTCTCTGAGTAGGTGATTTGTACGCGCCGGAATTGATCAATTGCGTTTGCGTTCTGGTGTCAATATTCGTTGAACACATTGTGATTCTCTTGGAGCTTCCTGTGGTTCTTTGGCAGAGGAGCTTCCTGTGGTTCTTTGGTAGAAAACTGCTTTTCGCAACAAACCAAAGAAGGGAGGCATCGTCGTCGACGATGGCTTCCGGCCAGGCATCAAAGAAATCCGTATTTAGCCTTTAATAAATTTTCGCGGCCTGAAATGTGATTTTGGCAGCAATATCTCGTTTCTTGTTGACTGAGCTGCTGCAGGGCTTCGCAATCGCACTCTTCCAAATGCGAAAACTAGATTTCGGACAATAAGAGTGTCGCTACTCTCCACGAAACGTTACGCAATTTGGCAGGCTGCACGTTCCACGCCACACGCGCACGCGGGACGAGAGGAGGAGACGTATTACGTGCTTTCAGGCGAACGGCGATCCGCCGCGCGGAATCGCGACTGATGATTATCGCGGTTTGCGAGGCCATTTGGGCAGACGGCTCGCACATTGCGAGTGAAAGCAATCCTTGTCTGCCGGGCCCGCTGTAGTCCGAGGATTCCCTAAGGTACGAAAG
>Ga0209647_1004576_pt1 | contig 10351 bp, 12 predicted proteins | sample GraSoi_2013_60cm_FD_185827 | JGI IMG/M metagenome (GOLD analysis project Ga0209647, IMG submission 185827) | Grasslands soil microbial communities from the Angelo Coastal Reserve, California, USA - Sample 9_17_2013_60cm (SPAdes) (version 2) | ecosystem: Environmental > Terrestrial > Soil >...
TCCAAGGGATACACCAACAAGGTACGAGGTGATTGAAAGGCTCGCCCCGATCAGGATTGGCCCGAGCGTGAGCGTTGCCCAGTAGATGAGGATACGTCGCGCGACGGGACGCGGGCGCGAAACCCGCCAAATGGAGTTGAACGCACCTTCTATCGTGAACATCATCGTGAAAGCTGCGACGGCGAGCACCCCGGTGCCGAGAACGGTCAGCTGGCCGGCCCGGCCCGAGAATTGCTCGATATAACCGGTTACGACCTCTCCGGCTTTCTCGGGCAGCATGTTCGCGAGCAGGAAAGCGTGGATCTGCCCTCCCAGCCCGGAAAAACCCGGAAACGCCGCCAGGAGCGCGAGCGCGATGGCGCCCAGGGGCACGAGCGCGAGCAGCGTCGTGAACGTGAGGCTCGAAGCGATCTGCAGGCAGCGGTCCTGGTTGAACCGCCGGAGTACATGCAGGACAAAGCGGCCCAGCTGTTGCACCACGTGGGGCATGGGATGCGCCGATCGGAGGCGTGAACGTCGCCTATAATACCAGCGGCTCACCTGCGTTTCGTCATGAGCGACATCCTGGTTCTCTATTACAGCCATCGCGGCTCGGTGCGCGAGATGGCGCAATGGATCGCGCGCGGCATCGAGGAAATCGATGGCGCGGGCGCCCGCTTGCGCACCGTGCCGCGGGTGACGATCTCGACCGAAGCCGCGGAGCCCGCCATTCCTCCGTCGGGCCCGCCCTACTGCGAACCGGGCGACCTGGAGGAATGCGTCGGGTTGGCCCTCGGCAGCCCGACGCGTTTCGGCAATATGGCGGCCCCCATGAAGCATTTCTGGGACGGGACTTCAGACCTGTGGCTGAGGGGCGCGCTCGTGGGCAAACCGGCGGCGCTGTTCACCTCCACCGCGAGTGCGCACGGCGGCCAGGAGACGACTCTGATTTCGATGATGCTGCCGCTGCTTCATCACGGCATGCTGATCCTGGGCCTGCCCTACACCGAGCGCGAGCTCTTCGATACGCGATCGGGCGGAAGCCCTTACGGCGCGAGCCACGTGTCCGGGCTTTCTTCCGATCGCGCCTTCGATGACGCCGAACGCAGTCTGTGCCGCGCGCTCGGGCGGAGGCTTGCGACGACGGCACTGAAGCTCGCGCGGTGAGTCGCGGCGCCGACGCCAGGCGTTGCCTGGCTTCATGCCGGGCGGGAGTATTGTCGACCCTGTCCCGACGGCATGCCGGACATCCGTTCGGTTCGCTCGTCCCTTACGCCCTCGATCATCAGGGCAGGCCGGTGATTCTTGTCAGCCGCCTCGCCGAACACGCCCGCAACATGGAAGCCGATCCCCGCGTCAGCCTGCTCGCCCATGACGCGGCGCCCGACCCGCAGGCGGGCGCCCGGGTCACGCTTCTCGGCAACGCGGCACCGCTCGAGGCGTCGGACCCGGCCGCTGCGCGCTATCGGCATCTGTTCCCCGATTCGGAGCGGCTGCTTGCGCTCGGGGATTTTTCATTTTTCGCTCTCGAGCCGCTCGCTGTCCGTTTCATCGAAGGTTTCGGCTCGATCCACTGGATATCGGCCGCCGAATATCTGAATTCCGACGTTGGCGCGTAAGCGGGCGCCCCCGTCGAGCTCTCTCACCTCTGTGGATTGATTCGCTCCATCTTGCTCTGCAGTTTGTTGAGGGCGTTGACATAGGCCTTGGCCGATGCGACGACGATATCGGTGTCGGCCCCAACGCCGTTGACGATCCTCCCGCCTTTCGCGAGGCGCACGGTCACTTCGCCCTGCGATTCGGTCCCCTGCGTCACCGCATTCACAGAGAAGAGCAGCAATTCGGCGCCGCTCTTCGCCACGCGCTCGATCGCCTTGAAGGTCGCATCCACCGGACCGTCGCCGTCGGCGTCGGCCCTGCGTTCCGTACCTGCCTCGGTAAGCACGATCTTGGCGCGCGGGCGCTCGCCGGTGCCGCTCGCCTGGTTCATGCGCACCAGCTGCCAGTGCTCCGCGGCGGCGGCCGTCGCTCCGTCGGAGACGAGCGCCTGCAGGTCCTCGTCGAAAATGTCGGCCTTCTTGTCGGCGAGATCCTTGAAGCGCTGGAACGCCTTGTTGTAGGCGTCCTCTCCGTCGAGCTCGATGCCGATCTCCTTCAACCGCTGGCGGAAGGCGTTGCGGCCCGAGAGCTTGCCGAGCACGATCTTGTTCGCAGTCCAGCCCACGTCCTCGGCGCGCATGATCTCGTAGGTGTCGCGGCTCTTCAGCACGCCGTCCTGGTGGATCCCGGAAGCGTGTGCGAATGCGTTCGCGCCCACGACCGCCTTGTTGGGCTGCACCACGAACCCGGTGATCTGAGACACGAGACGCGAGGCCGGCACGATCTGGCTCGCGTCGATGCGCGTCTCGAGGTTGAAGAAGTCGCCGCGGGTGCGCACCGCCATCACCACCTCCTCGAGCGAGGTGTTGCCGGCGCGCTCGCCCAGGCCGTTCACCGTGCACTCGATCTGGCGCGCGCCCCCGATAGTGACCGCGGCGAGCGAATTCGCCACCGCCATGCCCAGATCATTGTGGCAGTGCACCGACCACACGGCCTTGCCGGAGTTCGGCACCCTCTCTCGCAGCTTCCTGATGAATTCACCGAACTGCTCGGGTACCGCGTATCCGACGGTATCCGGAATGTTGATGGTATTGGCGCCCTCCTTGATCACCGCCTCCAGCACGCGGCAGAGAAAATCCGGATCGGAACGGCTGCCGTCCTCGGGAGAGAACTCGATGTCGTCACGGTGCTTGCGCGCAAAGCGCACGGCCAGCGTCGCCTGCTCGAGCACCTGCTCGGGCGTCATGCGCAGCTTCTTCTCCATATGGAGCGCGCTCGTCGCGATGAAAATGTGAATGCGTCCGGATTTTGCCATCTTCAGCGCATCGATCCCGCGCTGGATGTCGCGATCGTTGGCGCGGCACAGCCCGGCCACCGTCGAGTCCTTGATCGCGCCCGCAACCGCCTGCACCGCCTCGAAATCCCCGTTCGATGAGGCCGGGAAGCCCGCTTCGATCACGTCGACGCGCATCCTCTCCAATAGCCGCGCGATGCGCAGCTTCTCTTCCTTGGTCATCGAGGCGCCGGGGCTTTGCTCGCCATCGCGCATGGTCGTGTCGAATATGATCAATTTGTCTTTCATGGTGCCGCTCCAGGGTGAAATCGCGAAAGCATCCGCGGCGCCTGCTTGCGCCGCGACCGGGTACTGCCGAATTGGGTTTGGGATTATGTGCGCGCGAGGCGCAGCAGCAAACCCGCCAGGAGCAGGCCGCCGAGAGTGAGGCTGAGAGCGATGGTGCGGAAATGCATGCGGGCAATATAACGGGTTTCCCGGGCTACTGCAACGGGGGTTCCCCGCGCCGGCGTTTCTTCCACACCCAGTACACGTAGCCGGACAGCCCGTACGCGACGAACAGCAGAAACAGGACGATGGGCGGATCCGTGGAGATCAGGACGAAGCCGAGGACGACCAGGAGTATCACGGCAAACGGCACCGAACGCCTCAGGTTGATGTCCTTGAAGCTGTAGAAGGGAACGTTGCTCACCATGGTAAGGCCGGCGTAAAGGGTCAGGAACGCCGCGACCCAGGGCAGGCCATAGTCGTCGACGGGGATCTTGTTGTCGCTCGCAAGCCACAGAAATCCGGCCACCAGAGCCGCCGCCGCTGGACTCGGCAACCCCTGAAAGAAGCGCTTGTCTATCACGTCGATGTTGGTGTTGAAACGCGCGAGCCTGAGCGCCGCACCCGCGCAGTAGACGAACGCCGCAATCCACCCGAAGCGCCCCAGATCCTTCAACGCCCACTCATACATGATCAGCGCCGGTGCGGCGCCGAAGCACACCATGTCCGAGAGCGAGTCGTACTCCGCGCCGAACGCGCTCTGGGTGCGCGTCAGCCGCGCCACCCGCCCGTCGAGCGTATCGAGAATCATCGCGACGAAGATCGCCACAGCGGCGTAGTCGTAACGCTGGTTCATCGCCATGACGATGGAGTAGAAGCCCGCGAACAGCGCCGCGGTCGTGAAAAGGTTGGGCAGCAGGTAGATGCCGCGCCGGCGGATCTCGGTATTCAGCAGCGGCCGGCGGCGTTCGGGCTCAAGCATGGCGCGGCAGCGTCGCGATTATCGTGTTGGTCGCGTAAACCTTGTCCCCCAGCGCAGCAACGACCTTCGTGTCCACCGGGAAGTAGATGTCCACCCTCGAGCCGAACCGTATGAAGCCGAAACGCTGGCCGCGGACGAGGCGGTCTCCCTCGCGAACGTAGCAAAGAATGCGCCGGGCGATCAGGCCGGCGACCTGCACGCAGGTGACGTCGACGCCTTCGGCCGTGCGCAGCCACAGCGCGCTCCGTTCGTTCTCGAGGGACGCCTTGTCGAGCGCGGCGTTCAGGAAGCATCCGGGATTGTACCAGCGCTTCTTCACCTCACCGTCTACCGGCGAGCGGTTGGAGTGCACGTTGAAGACGTTCATGAACACGCTGACCTTGATCGCCTCGCGCTCAAGATAAGGATCGCGCGCCGGGCCGACCGCCATGATCGAATCCCCCGGCGCTTCCCGCGGCGGATCGCGGAAGAACTGCAAAATGAAAAGCGCGGCAAGCCAGAACAGGATCGACCACCAGCCGATCAGCCACACCGCTACGGACGCCGCGACGATCGCGGCGGCCAGAAAGGGCCAACCTTCTCGGGCAATGATCGGATACGGATAGCTCGCGCTCATAACCGGGCGTGCCCTCTCCTCGAGCCGGTCTGCCTTCTCGCCTCTAGTTCCGCGATTGATCGACCAACTTGTTCTTCTTGATCCAGGGCATCATCGCCCTCAACTTCTCTCCGACGACCTCGATCGGATGCTCGGAGGTGATGCGGCGCCGCGAGAGGAGGGTCGGTGCGCCTGCGCGATTCTCCAGGATGAAATCCTTCGCATATTCGCCCGACTGGATTCGCTTGAGCGCCGAACGCATCGCCTGCCTGGTTTCCTCGGTGATGATCTTCGGTCCGGTCACGTATTCCCCGTATTCGGCGTTGTTCGAGATCGAGTAGTTCATCGTGCCGATGCCGCCTTCGTACATCAGGTCGACGATGAGCTTCAACTCGTGAAGACACTCGAAGTACGCCATTTCCGGGGCGTAGCCCGCCTCGGTGAGTACCTCGTACCCCGCCTTGACCAGTTCCACGCAGCCGCCGCAAAGCACCGTTTGCTCGCCGAACAGGTCGGTTTCCGTCTCTTCCTTGAACGTGGTTTCGATCACCCCGGCACGGGCTCCGCCGATCGCGGCCGCATAGGACAGGGCGAGGTCGCGCGCCTTTCCGCTCTGGTCGCGATGCACCGCAATCAGCATCGGCGTGCCGCCGCCCTGCGCGTACGTCGAGCGCACGGTGTGGCCGGGCGCTTTCGGCGCGATCATCACGACGTCGAGGTCCTCCCGAGGCATGACCTGTCCGTAGTGAATGTTGAACCCGTGCGCGAATCCGAGCGTCGCGCCCTTGCGGATGCCGGGTTCGACTTCGGACTTGTAAACGGCGGCGATGTGCTCGTCCGGCATCAGCATCATGACGAAGTCGGCGCCTTTCACCCCCTCGGAGATCTCCTTGACGTTCAGTCCGGCTTTCGCGGCCTTGTCCCAGGAGGCGCCGCCGCGGCGCAATGCGACGGTGACTTTTACACCCGAATCGTGCAGGTTCAGGGAATGGGCGTGCCCTTGCGAACCGTAGCCCACGATGGTGACCTTCTTGCCCTTGACCAGGGACAGATCCGCGTCTTTGTCGTAGTAGACTTTCATGCTGTTTCCTTTTGGTTCTGTGGTCCGCCCGCTCAAACCTTCAAGACCCTTTCGCCGCGCCCGATCCCCGAGGCGCCGGTTCGCACCGTCTCCAGGATGGCGCTCCGCTCAAGCGCCTGAATGAAGGCATCGAGCTTGGCCCCGGTGCCGGTGAGCTCTATGGTATAGGTGTTCTCGGTAACGTCGATAATGCGGCCCCGGAAGATCTCGGACATGCGTTTCATCTCTTCGCGGTCCTTGCCCATTGCCCGCACCTTGATCAGCATGAGCTCGCGCTCGATATGTGCCGCCTCCGACAAGTCAACCACCTTGACCACCTCGACGAGCTTGTTCAGTTGCTTCGTGATTTGCTCGACCACGTCGTCGGAACCCGTCGTGACAATGGTCATGCGCGACAACGACGCATCTTCCGTCGGGGCTACCGTGAGCGTCTCGATGTTGTACCCGCGCGCGGAGAACAGACCCGCGACTCTGGAAAGAGCGCCCGGCTCGTTTTCGAGCATGATGGAAATGATGTGTCGCATTCGTCCCTCGCTGAGGCCCGGCCCTCGGCGTCCTCGACGCCGCTTCGACGCGACGCTCGTGGCGCCGCCGGACCAAGCTCCCTTCAGCCTACGTTGATCGAACCCGATTGTGTGTCGGGCTTACAGCTCCTCGGCAAGAATCATCTCGGTCAGGCCCTTGCCGCCCTGGACCATCGGGTAGACGTTCTCGGTTTGGTCAGTGACGAAATCGAGGAACACCAAGTCGTTCTTGCGTTTGAACGCCTCCTTCAGCGCAGGCTCGACGTCACCGGGCTCCTCCACCTTGATGCCGACGTGGCCGTAGCTCTCGGCGAGCTTGACGAAGTCGGGCAGAGCGTCCATGTACGACTCGGAATAGCGGTTGCCGTGAAAAAACTGCTGCCACTGGCGCACCATGCCCATGTACTTGTTGTTCAAGTTGACGATCTTGATCGGAAGCCGGTACTGCTTGCAGGTCGAGAGCTCCTGGATGCACATCTGGATGCTCGCCTCGCCGGTGACACAAGCGACCGTCGCGCCCGGGTTCGCGAACTGAACGCCCATGGCTGCAGGCAGGCCGAAGCCCATGGTGCCCAAGCCCCCTGAATTGATCCAGCGGCGCGGCTTGTCGAATTTGTAGAACTGCGCCGCCCACATCTGGTGTTGACCGACATCGGAGGTGACAAACGCATCGCCCTTGGTGATCTCGTAGAGCCTCTCGAGCACGAACTGCGGCTTGATGATCTTGCTCTTCTTGTCGTATTTCAGGCAGTCCTTGGATTTCCACAGACCGATCTGGGACCACCAGGCGCTGAGGGCCCTCTGGTCCGGCTTGTAGCCGGCCGCCTCGAGCTGCCGGGCGAGCTCCTCGAGCACATCGGACACGTTACCGACGATCGGGACGTCGACCTTTACGCGCTTGGAGATCGAGGACGGATCGATGTCGATGTGGATGATCTTGCGCTGTACCTGCGCGAAGTCGGCAGGGTTGCCTATCACTCGGTCATCGAAACGCGCACCCACGGCAAGCAGAACGTCGCAGTTCTGCATTGCCATGTTGGCTTCGTAGGTGCCGTGCATGCCGAGCATGCCGAGGAACTGCGGGTCGGTTGCGGGATAGCCTCCGAGGCCCATGAGCGTGTTGGTGCACGGGAAGCCGAGGAGTTTGACGAGCCGGGTGAGCTGCTTCGACGCATCGGAGAGGATCACCCCGCCGCCGGTGTAGATCATCGGGCGCTTCGCCTCGGCGAGCAACTGCACCGCCTTCTTGATCTGACCCAGATGCCCCTTCACCACGGGGTTGTAGGAGCGCATCGACACCGTTTCCGGATACTGGAATAGGCACTTGGCCGACGTGACGTCCTTGGGAATGTCGACGAGCACCGGACCGGGTCGTCCGGTCCTTGCGAGGTAGAACGCCTTCTTGATCGTGATCGCGAGATCCTTGACGTCCTTTACGAGGAAGTTGTGCTTCACGCAGGGCCGCGTGATACCCACCGTGTCGCACTCCTGGAATGCATCCAGGCCGATCGCGTGGGTGGGCACTTGCCCGGTGATGATCACCATCGGAATCGAATCCATGTACGCAGTGGCGATCCCGGTCACAGCGTTGGTGACGCCGGGTCCAGAAGTCACCAGGGCCACGCCGACCCTGTCGCTTGAGCGCGAGTAGCCGTCCGCAGCGTGCGTCGCACCCTGCTCGTGGCGCACCAGGACGTGCTTGACCTTGTCCTGTTTGAACAACTCGTCGTAAATGAACAGGACCGCGCCGCCGGGATAGCCGAAGACGTACTCGACTCCCTCCGCCTGGAGGCATTTCACGACAATCTCTGCGCCGGTTAATTCCATTGCTGAATCCGTGATAGAGGGTTCGACGAAAGCTTTAGAGCCTAATTGCTGAGCCCTGATTGGTCAAGTTCTCCTCTCTTGCGGCCTGCATCGGAACCGGGCTTTTGATACCATCGACCACTCCTGCCGCGGTCCCTTCGGCCGACGAAAAAGGAAGCGCCTCTGGCCTCCCGAAACGAGCTCTCCGAATTTCTCGCGAGCGTCGAGCGACGCGCGTACAAACAGGCGCTGTTCGCGGTCCGGAATACGGAGAACGCCCTCGACATCGTGCAGGATACGATGCTCAAGCTCGCGGAAAAGTACGGGGCCAAGCCGGCTGAAGAGCTGCCGATGCTGTTCCAGCGTATCCTGCAGAATACGATTCGAGACTTCTATCGCAGGAGCAAGGTCCGGTCTCTGTGGGTGACGCTGTTTTCCGCCCTCTCTCCGGGGCGGGAAGATGAAGATGCCGACCCGCTCGAAACTCTGGAGAGCGCCGACGCGTCCAAGTCGAGGGGGGGCCCAGAAGATCAGCTTGGGCAATCCCAAGTCATTGAAGTAATTGAAAAAGAGCTCCAGCGGTTGCCGCCGCGTCAACGCCAAGCGTTTTTGCTGCGTTACTGGGAAGAGTTGGACGTCGCCGAGACTGCAGCCGTCATGGGCTGCTCTCAGGGCAGCGTCAAAACCCATTGCTCTCGCGCAACACACGCTTTGGCGGCGGCCTTAAGAGCAAAGGGGATTGAGTTATGAACGAACAGCAGATCACCTACCGAATCAAGCAGCTGCTCAACCGGGGCCTCGATCTGGACGCCGGCAAGCTCGCTCGCCTGAAGGCGGCACGCGAAGCTGCGCTGGCGCGCCAGCGCATCGAGTCCCGCGTTCCGGTGTTGGCCTGGGCCGACAATCTGATCGGAAAATCAGGCGGTCCTTCCGCCCTCATTCCGAGGGTGCTGCTGCCGATGGCCGTACTGATCCTCGGCCTGATCGCCGTCAACCAGTGGCGGGATTCCCAACTTGCCGCCGAGATCGAGGAAATCGACACAGCCGTTTTGACCAGTGATCTGCCGATCGACGCGTACCTGGACAAGGGATTCGATGCATGGCTAAAGCGCTCTTCGCACTAGCACTTTGGCTCTGCACTTCGCTCTCAGTCCTCGCCGCTACACCGCAGAAAAAGCCCCCGACGTGGGGCGAGTTGACGCAAGAGCAGCAGCAGACCCTCGCGCCGCTGGCGGAGGACTGGAACAATCTCGAACCTGAGCGCAAGCGCAAATGGATCGGGATCGCCAAGCGTTATCCGAAGATGAAACCCGACGAGCAGGCGCGCGTGCAGCGACGCATGCAAGCCTGGGCCAAGCTCACCCCCAAGGAACGCCAGGCCGCGCGCGAGCGCTACAAGAAGATGGAAAAGCTGCCGCCCGACAAGAAACAGGGGTTGAAACAGCAATGGGAGGAGTACAACCGGTTGCCCGAGCAGGAGCGGCGCAAGCTCGGTAGCACACCGCGCAACCCCCCTGCGCTCCCGCGTCCTCCACAGTCTCCAGCCCCTGCCGAGTCTGTCCCGCCGCCGGCCGCGCCGACAGCGCCCACAAACCCATAGCCCAAATCGATGGATGCGGGTGCTCTTGACTCGCTCGGGGCGACCGTGCCCAGCATCGGCAGGCGAGTCCTGGCCATGCTGTACGAGTCCCTGGTCGTGTTCGCCATCGCTTTTTTCGCTGGCCTCGCGTTCCATGGCGTGGCCGTCGGCCAGATCTCCGGGAACACGCGGCTCGTGTTCCAGCTATACCTGTTCCTGGTTCTGGGCGCCTACTTCATAGGCTGCTGGAGCCACGGAGGTCGAACACTGCCGATGCAGACATGGAGGATGCGGATGGTCCGCCCGGACAATCTGCCCGTCGGGGTCGGCCGGGCGGCGTTGCGCTACGTTCTGGCGTGGCTCTCGCTGCTGTTTTTCGGCTTCGGATTTTTCTGGGCGTTCTTCGATCGCGATCGACAGTTTCTGCATGACCGGCTGGCCGGCACTCGCATTATCGCGAATGGAGATGCAGGAGCTGGGCGCCGGTAACGCGACGGCCGGATTCTGCCGCCCTATCTTCTCTCCACCCACCACATCATCGACGTCGCTGCGCCCAGAAAAACCGCGCTCGGCAGCACGGCACTGAGGAAGGGTTGCCAGTTTTGAAGCAACCCCAGATGTGAAAATAAGCTGTTCATCATGTGA